>OOGD01000122.1_pt1 | contig 17890 bp, 16 predicted proteins | sample 1670381 | NCBI WGS metagenome assembly OOGD01 (sample SAMEA98146918, study PRJEB22522) | marine metagenome | biome: marine biome; feature: marine water body; material: sea ice | place: Arctic Ocean | collected 14-Sep-2015 | depth 1.3 m | reverse complement strand
GTTGTTGCCTAGGTCGACAAGTGGAACAGAGTCAACTAATACAACCGACTCCTCAGAACCGTCATTTTGACTATTACCCACTTGTGCACACTGAAATTTTGGGCATGCATAAACATACAAATCTAAATCTACAGAAGGGCTGTTTTGATCAGCTACAAACAAGCCAAATTTAGTAATACGTGTACCTTGAGGTACATTCACAAAGTGGAAACCTAAACCATCTTCATTAAATGCGAAAGTGCTTTCTTCATCTTGAAGCACTTCTGATACAAATACTTCAGACTGAGCAATGCTTATGCCTTTAGCAAAGAAACGACAGTTGTAGTTGATTTTAGGAGGAATAGTAACTCTTGCTCTAGCGCCTGTTGTTTCAATACTTAACGCTTCTGGCACAGTCATTACTGGTGGTGAAGTCGGTTTCAGTACAATTGGGCTTCGAACGTTGTGTGCACCATCAGACCAAGAAATTGAACCAAATACCCACTCGTCCAACACGGCTGGATCATTCTTAGAGAAAGTGAGCTCGTAAACACCCAACCCATCATCGTTAAAGCCCATAGTGTTTGAATCTTCAAACTAGTTGTATTCCAATCTAAAACACTGACCACAACATCGACATCTGAAGGTGCCTCAACTGTTGCTGTGAATACAGCTGAATCACTGACGTTGTTAACATAACGTCTGACGGTCTGTGTCACGGCTAGGGACTCAATTACAATATATGCTAGACTAAGATCACTGTTCAACCGGAAAACCAGCATCTTTAAGAACACCACAAGCACCAGGAAAGTAATCAGCTTCAACAAAATCGGCATCACCTACTCCACACAAGAACGCGTGATAATCATTAAACGTAGCGTCATAAATCAAGCCAGGGGCAACAGCAGAATTGGGTGCTGTATGGCGATGAACTCCGTAAAGTCGCCATGTATCTAAGCCGTGAGCTGTCGACAGCTCGGTTGGTTAAAATTGCAGATTTTTTTATTTGAATCATTATGATTATGTTGGCTTTACGATCCATCAAATCTGCCAATGCAAAATAAAAGGCGATCAGTTTTAACATAAACTTAGCGACCTGATAAAAGTACTCATAATATCTCGTAGTTGAAGTTATTGTGCACCAACAGCATTACCCTTTTCTAAATAGTTTTAATGATCAAATGACTTGACCCCTTTTTCTTGTTTTTTCTTCATGATAAAACCAATATGGTGCAATTATAAAGAGAAACTACTTTCCAAACTATTTGGCATCCATAGAAGGCTAAGGTCGAAAAGTGTTTTCTATTTTTAATTTTTTTTGCGGGTGTAGTTTAAACTCACTAACAAGCCAGTTACTGTTCTGAATACCACTTAACAATTCATTAACTGATATAGACAATCTATGACTAGTCAAAAAGAATTTAAAGCAGCCGCTCAGAAAGCGCTTGAGCACGCAGTAGCATGGCGTGAAGATGGACCAAAATTACCCGCATTTCCCTCAGCGACAACAGCACAAATCAGAGCATCGTTTGACGTCGATTTACCAGAGCAGGGTCTGAACGGTGAAATAATTATTGATAATTTAGCCCGTGCCGCCGAACCCGGTCTGGTCAACAACACACATCAAAATTTTTATGCCTGGGTACAGGGCGCCTCTCACCCCATTGGCGTCGCCGCCGATATCCTTACCTCTGCCTGGGGTCAAAACGCCGCGATCCATCAAACCGCTCCCGCCGCAGCTATTGCTGAAGAAGTGTCTTCGAAATGGATACTTGAGCTACTTAACTTGCCGCCAGAGTCCTCGTTTGCCTTTGCCACTGGAGCGACTATGGCAAGCTTTATTTGCTTGAGTGCTGCTCGCAGTGAAGTGTTGCATCGCCATGGTTATGATCTGGAACACGAAGGTCTAACAGGGGCACCCAACATTCAAGTGTTTTTGAGTAAAGAGGCCCATGCGACCATTATCTCAGACCTGAGATATTTGGGTTTCGGGCACAAAAACCTTGTTTTTATAGCGGTCGATCATCAAGGCCGCATGCTGCCTGATGAGCTTGAACAGAAATTAACGTGCAGCAACGGACCGAAAATTGTGATCGTGCAGGCCGGGCATATTAATTCTGGCGCCTTCGATCCCTTCAATGAAATTATTCCCCTTTGTAAAGTATATAATGCTTGGATTCATGTTGACGGTGCTTTTGGTCTATGGGCTAGAGCAGTTCCGTCCCTTGCTCATCTTTGTGAGGGGCTAGAACATGCAGATTCCTGGACCGTTGATGGGCACAAATGGCTACAAGTGCCGTATGATTCCGGTTACGCCATAGTCAAACATCCGGACGCCCATCGCCGAGCAATGGACATTTCTGCCAGCTATCTAGTAAGTGATCCCGATGATGGCCGCAATCCTGCACAATTCGGTCTCGAGCTTTCAAGGCGCGCACGCGGATTTTCTCTCTGGGCGGTGTTGCAAGCTCTTGGGCGTCAGGGTGTCGTAGAAATGATTAGCCGCCATCATGATTGCGCAAAACTACTAGAACGACACTTGGCAGGCATTCCAAGGATCAGAATTCTAAACCAAGTAGTATTGAATCAACTCGCTATTGCTTTTGGTGACGAAAACGAAGCACTTGAAAAACGCAATCAGATGACAGTCGCAGTCATCCAAAAGATCCGCGAGGAAAATAAAAATTTTGTCCTAGGCGCAAAATGGAAAAATCAATCTATTCTTCGAATTTCCATTATTTCCCAGCTTACCGATAAAGACGATATTGAGGTACTGGCAGCATCTCTATTGCGTGCATGGGACACAGTCAGTTTAGTATAATAAGCAACCGCTCCCAATTTTGAGAATACTTTTAAAAGGGTGTAAATTAGATACTACTGGAAGTGAGCTATGACCAAAGGTAAGTCTTATCGAAGATATTCTGCTAGTGTTAATGACATGGTAATGTCTGCATCCTGCTATTAGCTCGGGGGGGAATACTTTACGAACGACGACAAATGGCACCTACCTCTTCTACAATTTTCAACAGCGTATTTCCGCTAAAAGCGATAAGTGGCTGTTGCCTAGCTCACATCAATTTGCTTCAAACTGATCATTTAAGTCCAAAACACAAATAAAATCGACTCTTGCCGGCTTAGATACACTGCATTATCAATAGAGGTCTATTGCTAAGATAAAATCAGTTTGTAGCCAACACTGTATACTGATTGCACCAATTCGTTATCAGTTTCTAGTGTATTAAGTTTTTTACGCAGCTTTTTAATATGGCTGTCAATTGTTCGCTCACTCACTATTCGGTTGTCTTGGTAAACCATCTCAATTAATTGTGCACGTGAGTATATTCTTCCAGGTTTTTTATTGAGAATTTTGAGTAGGTTAAACTCAATGGCCGTTAACTCGATAACTTGTTGATTAACTTTTACCTGATAGGTGTCATCATCAAGCGTTAATATCCGAGAGGAGCTTGATGCTGGTGGTGATATGCGTCTTAAAATAGTCTTCACACGTGCGACCACTTCGCGCGGTGAATAAGGTTTACAAATGTAGTCATCTGCACCAATACCTAACCCCAACAGACGGTCTATTTCTTCTACCCTTGCTGTTAGCATTATAATGGCGATATCGCTGAATTCTCGCAATTCTCGGCATAAGGTGAGGCCGTCTTGACCTGGCAACATGAGGTCAAGCAAGACAAGATCAATTGACCGCGTTTTTATGGTGTTTATTACATCAAGGCCGTCCAGTAAAATTGAGGTTTGATACCCCGCCTGCTGCAGATAATCAGCCATAATCTTCGCTAACTTTTCTTCATCTTCAACTATCAGTATATGAGCCATTATTATCCTGTTATTGATTTTTTATTGGCTAAGGATTAACTAAAGGTAGTGTGCAAAAAATCCGTAAACCTCCATATGATGATTCGCTAGCAGTGATTTCACCATGATGAGCCTGCACAATATTTTTACACAACGCTAGGCCTAAACCTGAGCCACCTGTTTTTCTATTCCTGGAACTTTCTACACGATATAAATGTTCAAATAGTTTATTTAGAGAGGCTTTGGGCACACCCGGTAAAGTATCATTGATTGTTATTATTGCCTTGTTGTTTTGTGTCGACAATGTAACCACTATTTCACCTGGGGCATCCGTGTATTTAACGCTGTTGTTTATTAAGTTATCAAACAGCTGATTGATTCGGGTCTCATCGGCCCAAACCATTAACTTTTTGGTCTTCATTTCGGTCAGTAACGATAAGCCGGCCGCGTTAGCTTTATTCTGGTGCCGTAAGATATTTTGCTTAAGCAAACTGGTTAGATCAAGGTTGGTTTTATCATAACTTATCGCACCAATTTCAGCATTCGACAGTTCAGTTAAATCATTGACTAATTTTTGCAAATGAATCACCTCCTCTGACAATGAAGCTAAACTTTGCTTATCAAAAGCGCGAATCCCGTCTTCTATCCCCTCTATTTCACCTTTAATGATAGCAATAGGGGTACGCAATTCATGAGAAACATCAGCTAACCAACGTTTACGCGATGTTGAATTTTGTGCCAAACTCTCCGCCAAATCATTAAAATTTAACGACAAAGAGGCCAGTTCATCTTTGCCCTTAACATTGAGCTTCACATTGAAATCACCTTTATTAAGTAAGCGCATTGAACGTTCTAAACGTTTAATGGGCATAATAAAATGTCGTGATAAGGGCAGGGCAATGATGATGATCAGGGCAAAAAGTATAATCAAGGTGTAAAGTAAGTTCTGCTGTGTCTCCTCAATAAAAGCAAGGTCGAAGGCATCACTGAGGTGCTTGGTTGGGGGAAGTGCTAAATAGCCGACTATGCTGCCATCCAGTTTGATACTTTTTACACTAAAGTTTTCATCAAAACGGCCAATGAGGATGTCTTTGTTTCGATCTAACAATGTTGGCTTTAAGCCAATGTTATTTTCTTCTGGAGGTAATGAAAAGTCATTGTGTGGCCTAGGCGGCGGCATGCGAGGCCCAAACCTACGCTGCCGATCTTTTATAGCGTTTTGTGATCCACTAGTGACTGAAAATTGCTCATCTTTAAGATAAAGATCAACATCATCAGGGAGTTCCCCGCCTTGTTCAGACAGCGTAAGTATGTGCAGCCATGTGGCACTAGGAGGCCCTCTTTCACGATTACGCTTAACACCGTTTACCGGATGTTGAGCATGTCTAGGTAAGTTAGGTGAGTGCTCTGGGGAGCGCTCTCTTGGTCTATGTTGCTTTTTTGCTAACAAGGGTTGCCAAGTATTTCCTTGTTGATAAAACTTAGCCAAATTTTCACTAAACAGCTGTAAACTAGCGATTTGTTTTTGGTTAACATAATCAAGCATGCCGCGGTCAAAACTCCATTGCATCACCGCAAACAGTGCACTGAGTATTAAAAAGCTTGTTAGTGATAAGGCAATAATGAGTTTAGTCAATATTTTCATATGTTGTTAAGCACCCATTTATAGGCCGTGATAAACATTAACGCGCACGCTGTATCATTCATTGTTGCCTCAATACTAACTGAATGTGCATTGCTATTGGTCACTTAACGTTCCTAAGAAAACAACTAAGTCGTCGATTTCATTATCTGTTAGACCTAACTCGCCAATACGTCCGCCTTGATCCACATTCTGATTAACCTCTGGCTCCTGTGAAAAAGTGGTGTCACGGGTATTATAAAAATTGATAACTTCTCTTAGCGTATCAAATACACCGTTATGCATATAAGGCGCTGTGTTGGCAATATTTCGCAATGTTGAGGTTCTAAACTCGCCATTATTCATAGCATTATCACTTTGAGCGCCTAAGCCTAAATCAACAAAGTTAGGATCAGCAAAGAATGCAGGTAATTGTTGGTTACTCGGCACACCAATATTTTTGAATGAAAAATCAGAAAATATTTCAGCGCCATCATCACTATGATGACAACGACGACAGTCACCTTTGTTATTAAAAATAGTCTGGCCACGGGTTTCTGCTGCTGTGAAATTTGCGTTGCCCGCTTGCACTTGGTCAAAGGTAGAAGTGAAAGGGGAGAATATACTGGTTCTTTCAAACGCAGCAATTGCATCTGCGACATAATTATATGAACGTTCGGTATCATCGAGTATTGACTCACCAAAGAGTAACTCAAATTCAGTTGCGTAGGTGCTGTTAGCAATTTTAGCTATGACCTCGCTCTCTGTCGCATTACCCATTTCGATGGCATTGAGGAAAGGACCTTTTGCTTGCTCTTCTAATGATTGTGCGCGGCCATCAAGAAATAAGCCTCCAATTAGAGCCCTTTGTGGTCCGTTTCCTTGCTGAGTGGGTGCTGGAATATGCGCACTATAGCTGACGGTAGGCGAATTTCGTGTGCCAAAGCTAAAACCATCAGCGCCAACCGATGTCGGATTGGCGCTGTTTGGGTCATCAAAGCCCGCATTAACAGCATGACAACTCGCACATGACTGCCCAATAGGGTTTGATAAATTAGTGTCGTTGTAAAGTAAATCGCCTAAACTCACTAGTTCTCTGGTTGTGACAACAGAGCCATCAACCAAGGTGGTTGTCTCACCTACCGTTAATATTTCAATATTAACGGTAGCGACATTGGAATCAGTACTACCGTCGTTGACGAAAAAAGTAAAGCTGTCAGCGCCTGTATAGCCATTATTCGGCTGATAAGTAATCCTATTTTCATCCAAGGTTAAGGAGCCATTACTACTGTCATTCTCAATCATATAAGTCAGGACATCATTTTCAGTATCTGTTGCTATCAATCCAATCACTACGGCACTATTGATTGTCGTAGTCACGTTATGACTGTTGGCTATTGGTGCTAAATTTATGACAGGGATTGTTGTTATTGTTACCTGGTCCGCAATACTGTTTAAAGTACCATCATTCACCGTTAAGCTAAGGGTATAAGCACCTTCGGCATCACCTACAAACTGAGGTGTTGACGATTGCGCATTGAGCAAGCTTGCCGAACTGCCAGTCGGTCTAGCAGCAAGCTGCCAGTTATAGGTCAGTGTGTCGCCATCGAGATCGCTGCTGCCGCTACCATTTAGGGTGACAGTTATTTGATTGGTCACACTTTGATCAACACCCGCATTTGCTACTGGTGAGTTATTAGCGATTATTTCAACCGTGTTCTCAATACTACTGTCACTATTACAAGCAGATAAGGTGAGTAGCAATAAACCAGACATCGTTAATGTTTTTGACTTTCTTAAGATTATTATTTGACCTTTCATGATGAATACCTTCCATTCATTACCCTGACAAAAAGATAACAACAGTATGTTCAAACAATGTGCAATCAATGTGCAAACAATGGGGAAGTAATAGGGAAGTATAGCGACTTGCAATCTATCTAATTGATCTTCCGATTGAGGAGAAACTTTATCCACGGTTCCTTCAATAGCTTTTAGAATAAGTTCTTTATGGTAGTTGCTCAAATGTTCATTATTATTCCAAATACTTTCTAAATCATTTCTAACAATGACAGCGCGTCAACAATATTGTTTGGTTAAGTTCATTGTCTATAACATCACAATTAAATTTTTGACTGAAAGTAGCTGACTAGACACTAGTCGACTAATGGGACGGTCAGGTTTGTTTTCGTCATTTCCGTTTTGATAAAGGGCATCTGTTGATTGTCATTCAAACAAGTGGTTCAACACATTGCCGTCGAACAGGCGACGCATAACTTGTCATAGAGGATACTGCGGGGGTTAACGCCTATGTTTGGAAACTATGAGCAGGATTTCTGTGAGGAGTGCAGCGACGACAAGCATAGAACGACCACATTGACGGCAATTAAACGGCACAGGCAAGAAAAAAGAATCTTTCTTTCAAATATTTTCAGCCATTAAAAAACTCAAAAATTACGATTACAGTTTTCTGAATTTTGGAGAGCCCATAAATTTAACTAACAACCTTGATTTACAGATGCCAAATTGGCAAGAGGATCAAGGAATAAATGGTAGCAAAAAACCTAAATGGTTTACCCCAGCAATCAATCAACTTGCTGCAGATATAATGGGCAAAATAAATCAAACGGCAGCCGTTAGTGGTATGTCGATCTGTGCCATCTGTTTATTATCGGCTAAAAAGCACGTTATGGCTGAGTGTGAACTAGAACAAGTCATTGACCACTTTTTAAAATTGTTACGTGATGCTCTTTATAGCCAGCTGGTCACCCTCCCCAAAATAACAGGAAAAAGTGCTTAGAAAACACCCTCAAATTGAATAAAATTATTGTATCTCAAGATGATTTTGGTAAAAACCATATCACTTCAAAGCCAAACTGCTATTGCCATACTTATTATCATAATAATATTCTGCACTTATTTGCCCTGCCAAGCCTTGTTGCCGTTATCGTGCTTGCCAAGAAAAGTTTATCTAAGCAACAAATATTGCTATTGATAGCTGAGCTCTCCTCTTTTCCCCCCCTACTCAAACGCAAATTATTTATATATATGAGTACAGAACAAGCGGCATTTTATACTGAATCACTACTCACCAATATGCTAGCAATGGGTTTGATTGAGACGAATGAATCCGAAATTCAGACACCCGCAGCCGACAGCCAAGAGTTCTATTCAGCATGGTTGCTTAATCGTAGCATTCAAGAAACCTTTCATCCCTATGCGGTAGTGTTAACGTTATTGTCGAAGCAAAAACGAGTGAGTCGTTCTGTATTGGAAAAGACAAGTGCACAATTTGCAGAGAGATTAGCCACACTGCATGGTCTTAATTCACTAGAGTTTTTTGATAAAAAAGGACTGTCTACACTTATTCAAGCGTAAAAATAAAAATACCTTGATTGATGCAGATAATGATCAATACCGCCAGTCGGAGCTCAGTGAAACTTTAAAAATAGAGGTGATCCATCTTATTTCACCTGAAATAGCACAACGTTTGCAACAGGTATAAGTCTTCGTGCCATTAAATTTTAGTACTTACATATCAATCAATTTTTTAAAAAATAATATTGGTTACGTAAACGGAATTTCTCAAAACAACCTTAAATTGGTGTCAAACCAAAAGCATCTCTAAGCCAGCTTCCTGCCTTACCCAATCGCTCACTAGAAGACCAAATTAGATCCACACCCACCTCCCATTCAGTGTGAGGATATGACGTTAATTGTAATTCGCATAACTGCTCTTGCAACTGCAAGTCCAAAACCAGTTGCTTTGGTACGGTAGCCCATCCCATTCCTGCACACAGGGTATTCATCAATGTCAGATAACTGGCCATTCGCCATTGGTTGATGCCGCTCAGGTATTCACTAGTGGGTAATTTATCCAGTAAGGGCAAATAAACGAGCTGTCTATGCTGATTTAAATGCTCGAAATTAACTTGAGGTAAATTGGCTAAAGGATGTTCTCGGTGCACTACATTAGCAAAAGCTATATTACCAAGCCTTTTAAAATGAATGTTTTTGGGATAGTTGGCACCTGCACACATAATTCCTAAAGATGCGTCGCCTTGTTCGATCAACTGCTGAATATACTGAGAAGACGGGTGCAATATATTTAAATCCACAGGGGGTAAATATTCTGCGAAACCAGCAAGGTTATGATTCAATATTTGAAAAGGAATCGTTTCGTCAATGGCAATAGTCACTTGGCTTTCTAGCTCTGCAGCCAAACTATTGGCACGATTTTCCATCGACGAACACTGATGTAATATAGCTTCTGCATCCCTAAGTAAAGACTGCCCATGTGCAGTTAAAATGGGATAACGCCCGCTACGATCAAACAAGCTCACCCCAAAATCAATCTCCAAATTTGCCACTGCAATACTCAATGCAGATTGTGACTTACCCAACTTACGGGCTGCAGCTGAAAATGACTTCTCACTCGCCACGGCACAAAAAGCAGTTAATTGTTCTAGGGATGTACTCAGCCTGCATAATTGTACCTTTAATCTTAGGTGCGGCGCTGCAACTGCCCGGGTTCGATTGAGGTAGGTAAATCAGCCGATATGATTACGATCCGCACTAATACACCGCGTATGACGCCTCTTATTGACGAGGGGCCACTGATGAACATTCATCATAATTTAGTGCATGCTGTGCAAGGGCAAGATGTCGATATGACGATATGACGATGGTGGCTGGAAAAGTATTAGTAGAAAACGGCCGTCTACTCAATCATGATGTGCAGCAATTAATCGACTATGTTAATCATGCAGCGCCAGCATTGTTTGTTAGACGCGAGCAGTGGTTAAACCGCACTGGTGGCGGTAAAAATTCGCTCCACCAGCCCTAAACATAACAATAATAACAATAGGTAATAACATGGGTATGAATAAGGTTGCTTTAACACTGCTCGCATTTATGACCTATATGGTGATGGCTGGCCTCATGACACAGATTGGCGTGCTGATTTCACCTATGAGTGACTATCTTGGAATAAGCATTACAGCATCAGCATCCATGTTTTCCTTATTAACGGGTGGTACTTTTGCAGGCACTTTTGTGGCAATGCTGGTATATAGCCGCTTTCCCATTCAGCGTATTTTGCAGTGTAACTATCTAACATTTTTAGTGCTATTGATCTTGCTCGTCAGCTTAGACATTCGCTTGCAGTGGGTGGTGTCGGTTTATTTGTTTATGTTGGGTTTGTGCTGTGGTGTAGGACTGGCTGGTGGTGCCGTATTAATTGCAAAATTATATAATGAGCAAAAACGCGCTTCGGCATTTTTGGCCACCGATTGCTCCTTCAGTTTAGGGGGGTATATATTTCCTTCGCTGGCGATCGTGTTATTAGCCGCCAATCAACTATGGATGGTGAGTTATGCGACAGTCGGTGTTTTAGCCATATTGATATTGGTAGCCTGTTTTTTTCTGTCTTTTCCAGAAAATAGTGAAGTAGCAGAGACGGGTCTGGTTGCTACTGCAAAACCAACTAACATCTGGACGCCACGTGTTTTTATTATCGCCTTGGCTTTGTGTTGTTATCTCATCACCCAAACTACATTTTTAACCTGGGCACCTAATTACCTGCAACAGGTTCTGGGTGTAGATGCAACTCAAGCCGCCAGTGCTATTGGTAATTATTGGGGCCCATCCATTTTTGGTCTGCTCACTGTCACTTTGCTGGTAATAAAAGTACCGACTCGTCCCTTGCTGCTCAGTGTAATGTTGATTGCCATTATATTGTCCATCTTGCTGTATACCACCCAAGATCCTGATTGGTTCTTAACAATCACCTTGGCCTTAGGTTTTATGACGTCTTGCATCTTTAAACTTGCTATCTCAGTAGGCTCGCAACAAGTTCATAGTGCACCACCAATCTTAGTGACTTTTTTACTGAGTGCTGCAACGATAGGCAGTACTGCAGCGCCAGCGCTTTCAGCCTTAGTTGTGTCAATCTTTGGCGTCAGCAGTGCTATGTTAATGACTGTCATTGGTTTTGTGCTGGTGGCGATGTTAGTAGTAATTTGTTTACTTATGGAAAAACGCGCGAAATCCATCAAAGTAATAAATACATGAAAAAGAAAGTGTTTTTTGATACCGACCTAGGTATAGATCATGCCATGGCAATATTGTTTGCTCAGGCCACTGACAAAATAGATCTGCTAGGTATTACTACAGTATTTGGTGATGCCATTATCGAAAACGCCAGCCGTAACACGCTTTATCTTAAACAGCGCTTTGCCGTACTCATACGTACTAAGGCAAGAGTTAAAGCAAGAGTTTTAGACAATTGCAGACTGAAAAACAAAGGGGGCAAGTCATTCAATCATTAAAACTATTCAAAAAGGTTAAAGATATTGATGCGCTATGAATTTAAAGGGTTGGGATTAAAGTGTGTGCAGTCAATTCAAATAATAGTGTTCTCGCCAATCTTCGGGATCTTCTGAGAGATTAAAAATTGATATTGCTCATATCAACTATCATGCAATATTTGCCATTAACTAACGGCTTGAAAATGACACCAGCGAATTCAATTAGAGACCTAGCACAGATTTTAGACGCAATCTCCATGTGTTTAAATTGTATAAAAAAACCTGATAGTACGCTGCAATTTGAAAGTGTTGGCTGTCTGCAATTCGATCTTTTTTGCCGTTCGCAAAAACAAATCACATCGCAGGGACACTCACTAGATCTTGACTGGGAAGTATGTGCCAATAACGGCCGCTAACGACTCGACAAATCAGCGTATCTCACATCGCAGATTGATAAATACCGGTTAACTGCTGTTAGATATTTTCTGACAAGACTTCAGGAATTGGTTAATGAAATTAATGTAAGAATATTAAACAGTAAAGGATTTTGGCAAGGATTATGGTTATTCAAACCACTATTATTCCCTGCGTAAAAGGTCAATGTAACAATTGGTAGTGTAGCGGCTTAAAGCCGTCTCTATTAAAGAGACGCTCATTGTTCTGTTGTTAGGTATTAAATACCTTAATAACTAGCGGCAATCTCAGACTCGACTAGGTCTTGAAGTTGTTGATAGCCAAATTGTGTTAAGCGCTTACCATTAACAAAAAAGCCTGGGGTTTTGTTGACGTTGAGAGCTTGAGCATCCTGCATATCCAGCTTTATTCGTCTTGCAATTTCCGTGCTCTGAAGATCCTCATTCAACTTTTTCATATCCAGATCCAAGCCAGCAAGTTGTTGCCAGAATTTTTGAGGTTTAGCCACATGGTGCTCTATCCATCGGTCTCTGCTCTGATATGCCCTACTGAGGGTTTCTGCAAAACGATCTTGCAAACGGCTCGCTTCCAAGATGCTAACAATCACATCCGAGTTTTGGTGCAAGGGCAAGTAGCGCAGCACCAAATTGACTTTACCGGGATTATCATCCATCAATTTTTTTACAAAGGGGTAGAACGCACTACAGGTGCCACATGCGGGATCAAAGAATTCAACAATGGTTACCTTAGCGTCCAAGGGCCCCATTATGGCTGAGTGCTCACGCTGCACATTATCAATATTATCCATAGAAGCCCTGTTTAGTTCTCCATCTTGCTGTTTATTGTAAAGGGTTGTGGCTAGGACAAAAAGCCCGACAAAGAAAATGCCACTAGCGGCAACGATGATATTTTTTTTCATTGAAAAGACCTTTTTCGGTAAATTAGTAAGAGCCCAATAATGGCACTGTAAGCAAAAATGGACAGCATAGGAATGTTGATAAAACCCAAGATTTGCAGGTTAACCTGGGCACAGGACAAATCCTCACTACAGGGCTGCAGCGCTTCGGGGATAATACCGTAGTAAACCAGAGTGTGGTAAATAGCAAATCCCAAACCAATAATAGCCAGAGGCAAGGTGTAGCGCACTATGGAGGGATCGACCTTATTGCCTTCCGTATTACCCTTGGGGAACAAGCCCACCACAAACAGCACCACTAGTGGATAAATAAAGACCCGTTGCCACCAGCAAAGTAAACAGGGTTTTAAACCCATTACTTCACTCATAAATAAACTACCAAACAAGGCTGCCATAGCGATTAGCCAGCAAGTAAAGATCAAAATCCATGCTTGCTGCTCTGCGGTTTTAATTTTATCTTCAGTCATTAGTTTAATTTTTTTGTTTGCAGTTTTTCATTATACGTAAACCACGGAGAAGAAACTCAACAATCATTCTCATTCCTGTTAAATTTTTACCCAAGTTAAGAATCTAATAGAAATGTAACCGATTCGTAATTAATTTAAAGAATGAACAGGGTGGATGATGTCTACGCAAAACTTTAAAACTCAACGCTAAAAAAGTGCCTGATATTATTGCTCTAGTTAAAGAAGTGGTGGTGATGGGCGGTGCCTTTGGTCATAACTGCCATATTGGTAAAGTTAGCCCATAACAGTAGTTGGCTTAGATGAGTTTTATGTACATAATGTGTCGGCAGTGGCTTATGTATTAGCCCCCTGATTGTTCAAAATACAACAAGATCCAATAAGATCCAATAAGTTCCAACAATAGTGGGTTGTGCAGTAACTGCGATTGATATGACCTTATGTCAAACCTTAGAAAAAAGCTTCTCGGTGGACGGTTGGCAAGATAAGCCCAGACAACAAGTATGTATTGATGTTGATAGCCAAGGACTGCTAGCTTTTTATCTTAAAAGACTATGCCAGTGAACTCAGTAAGGCAGCAATCAAAGAGTCACACTCGCCAAATAAGTTCGACCAGCCAAACCTGCAGTTACACTTGTGGTGACAAAAATGTCATATGTCAGAGTTTGAAGTTATCACAAGCACTTTAACTGCAAGTGGAATCGTTCCGCAAATTTTTGCCTAGCGAATTCAACTTCCAGAGATAAAAAGTAGCTCAATGGTCATCACAGCAGAGGCTCTTTTGCGCGGCGACAATGTTTATCAATAACGAGACGTCTGAAGACCAGATTTAGTTGTTACAGCTATTTGTAAAACCACGCGTTAACATTAGACTATTTCAGTCATGCGATCGGCTAAGAGGCGATACTTGCTAGTGTTTTGTCATCTTCAGCACAAACACTTAATAAGTCTTCGATAAAATAATTCAGTGCCCTATGCTCGATTTGTTGAACTTATGTCTGCTGTATAGTGTGGGTAAAACAAAACGTCATTTTTCATAACATGACGATACTTGATCCCTCATGTTTTCCATATTTACCTCTCTTTTATATCCTTGAGACAGCAAAAGTAGGCGAACTGTCGTCTATTACTCAACTGTTCCCACGTCATTCAGAATTCGAAACAAGCGTCTCCCGCTGTTGTGCAAACCAGTTTTGAACATGGCTTTTGTTTATGATGATGAACTAATTTTATTCAAATAGACTTAGCTGAGACACCGCTAAACGGGCAATAAAACCCCGCGGCTAAAAGACTATATGACTGCGCCTGTCATCGGGTGGCGTTACGCGAAGGTGTTTTGAGTGGGGTGCACACCTTGGGGTAAGTCGTTATTGCTAACCTTTTTTCTGATACCCCAGAGCAGGACTCTCTTCAAAATAAATAACGGCGCAACCTTTCGAGTTGACACCTATCCTGTGTATTGCTTATGACACCTGCATGAAGACTTAAGCCTACCACTTTTGAAAGTGGTAGCGGTGGCCTGGTTTCTTCGGCAATGGATTATTTAAAATTTAACCAAATGATGCTTAATGGCGCAGAACTAAATGGAGTGAGAATATTGTCTCCTAAAACGGTTGAGTCAATGACACTCGATCATCTGGGTGCGATGCCCATGTGCGCCGATAACCCGGGTATAGGTATTGGTTTTGGTTAGCTTTGGTGTGGCTTTAGATGAGGGTACCATGGGTGAAATAGGCTCGGTTGGCGAATTCCCATGGGGTGGCGCTGCAGGCAACAAGTTCTGGATTGTTCCGGTAAAAAAACTAATAGGTATATTTATGGTACAAAGTATTTCTCACAAGACTTGTTTAAGTAAAGGATTTAGAATAATGCATTATCAAGGTGTTGTTGATTAACATCTCAAGCAAGGGTGCTATAAAGTCATCAATGGGTTCAACAAAGGTCACTGACCCATGCCTAAGTAAAAAGGCTGCGCTATGTAATCAAAGCATGTTGAGGCGAGTGATTTAGCAGCACTATATTTTGTCTATGATGGGTTTCCCATTACGAAAGTAAATAAAAGGTCCCTCAACATCTGGCGAATGTCCATCAACTAGGCGTTGTTGAACTTCTTTGAGTATCAGCCTCGTGATAGTTGGCAGAGCGAGTTGCTCCGCATCTTCGAGTGAGACCCAATGCAGGGCTAATAATTCGCCAGACCCTTCCGATGCAGCGTAAACATCTCCGTGAATAAGATCGGCTTCAACCATAAAAAATCGTGTATCAAACCGACGGTTTCGATACGGCGGCGTAATGGCTCTGGCGATGACATTGAGTGTGTCTAGACGTGGATTAATACCGTGCTGCAGAAACGCATTCCACTGCGGCGAGCGGCTGGTAATTGTCACAGAATCCGCTTCGCCAAGGATCAGTCCGGTTTCTTCAAACGTTTCACGAATTGCCGCCAGTGCAAGAGACCTGGCACGCGATTCAGAACATCCCTTCATCAAACGTTTCAAAACGCTTGGATGCAGATCGTTAGGGGGCCGAATACGACTATCGCCTGCATCCACCTTACCACCGGGAAATACAAACTTATTCGGCATAAATGTGTGGCCGGCAGCGCGCTTACCCATAAGGATTTTGGGTTTCTCGCTATCTCGTCGAACAATAATAAGAGTTGCCGCGTCTTTGGGTTTTACCGCACACCCTTTCAAACGCATTTCGCGGGCTGGAGTCTTGTTAGGATTTTCTTGTGCTTTGATGGCTATTTTATCCCTGTGTAAGTGACTATTACTGGCCCTTTAGTCAGCGGCTGACGATATATAAATATGCTACTTATTCATTCTTTGCCCAGCATCCAAGCTGTGTTGGTTTTGGCGCACTTGCCGAGTACAATGTAGACTACCAAATTATATTTTGAAGTTCACCTTGACGCTCTGAGTCATTCAACAATAATTTGATGCAGTCAACAAGGGAGAATATATCTCTTTGAGTGCCCTTAAATACTCAGACTCATCGAGGACAAAGGGTACAGAGCTTATGTTTTGTGCCAACTTCAAGCTCTGTCACCTTAGGTATAAAATACTCCTTTGTATAAAATACTATATTGAATTTTTATCTTAGCGTCATGTTGTGTGTTTTGAGGCAAAAATCACACTTTGTCTCAGATTATCTGATTACAAATCAACTTCCCTACTCCCATCGATTTCAATGGTAACTATTGACCTTATAGAGCATCCTCTGTGTTGCGTGACATGGCATCCACCCCCCTTTTTTTGATAGGTTAATATAGATGAATATTCCATTAATATTTTTTAGAGCAGTCGTTGTCCTATTTCCATTGTTTTTTATTAAGCCGGCCTTGGGAGCGGATTCAGTATTGGAGTTTCGTGCGAGTGGCAGCTTGGTTAATAAGATTTCATTGGCAGAACTGAAAGACAAAATAAAGTCTCATGAAATTAATGTATTCAATTCTATAGTAGGAAAAGAAAAGAAATACGAGGCATTTTCCATTAAGGATATTCTTAATTTTGTGTACCGATCACAATGGACCTCTGGAAAGTATTCAGATATCGCCTTTACAGCTCTTGATGGTTATGAAGCGCTTAGTCAATCCGTCAAGCTCAATGAAGAGGGAGGGTTTTTAGCCTTTAGGGATGTAGACGTTAACGATGGCTGGGAGCTGGTTGGGAAAAAGAAGGTAGATCCTGGTCCGTTTTTTCTTGTATGGACAGGAAAATTTCAAACAACGGATAACGCCTTCCCTTGGCCTTGGCAAGTTATTCAGATCAATCTTTTACGTTTTGAAGATCAATACCCAGCAGTGTTTCCAACAGGCGTTAAAATAAATTCTTCGACTTATCGAGGTTTCTCAACATTTCGAAAACGTTGTTTACATTGCCACTCTATGGATCGTATGGGAGGCAAAGTTGGACCTGATCTAAACGCTCCTCAAAGCATCGTAGCGTATCGCTCCAAGCATATGATCAAAGAGATAATTAAGCACTCATCCAAGTACCGTTATACCAATATGCCGGATCATAATGATCTATCTGACTCTGACTTAGATGACTTATACAACTATTTTCAGTTTCAAATGACCAGAAAAACCAAGCACCATTAGAAAAAGCAGCGCACAGCGTGGCTTGCTTCTAGTAGGCCGGTGTTCTGCGTGGTCACAGCCACGAACAGTATTGGTTAACAACAAAAACTGCCTAGAAGATGACATAAGCGACATCAGCTTTTTAACATCTAAAAATCCGACAGGTTGCCGGAAAGAGATGGTTAAAATTGACTACACCCCCCCAAAATTTTCTTATTAATAAACCGATACGGTTAATACAAGGAAAAAAAATACTGACGTTACTCCTACAATTGAGGCGTATACCTT
>OOGD01000121.1_pt1 | contig 18025 bp, 16 predicted proteins | sample 1670381 | NCBI WGS metagenome assembly OOGD01 (sample SAMEA98146918, study PRJEB22522) | marine metagenome | biome: marine biome; feature: marine water body; material: sea ice | place: Arctic Ocean | collected 14-Sep-2015 | depth 1.3 m | reverse complement strand
GAACTTGCGCGAACTATTCCGCTTATTAAATTAATTCGAGAGGTATCTGATGTGCCCATTTCTATTGATACCAATAAGCCCGATGTAATTCAACAAGCAGTTGACGCTGGGGCTACCATGATTAACAGTATCTGGGCCCTTCGGTTAGAGAGTTCATTGAAGTTGGCAGCAGATCTTGATGTGCCAGTGTGCTTTATGCATATGCAGGGCACACCAGAAACAATGCAAAAAAATCCAACCTATGACAACGTAGTGACTGAAGTGCTGGATTTTTTAAAAAGCCGCGTAGAGGCTGCAACTGATGCAGGCATCAGGCCGCACAATATCATTGTTGACCCTGGTTTTGGTTTTGGAAAAACGTTAGAGCACAACTTGCAATTGTTGCAATCGCTTGCCGAATTTAAATCATTAGGTGTGCCCTTGCTAGTGGGAATGTCAAGAAAAGGTATGATTGGCACCATACTCAATAAGCCGGTCGATCAACGCCTCCATGGCAGTGTTTCGAGCGCAGTTATTGCTGGAATGCTGGGGGCCAATATAGTCCGTGTACACGATGTACCTGAAACAATAGATGCCATTGCAATGGTGAATGCGCTGCATAACTTAGACTAAATTAAATCGCATCTGAACAGACTTGATTAGAATATAAAAATAAACAGGGGAGGACTGTAATGAGCCGACGATATTTTGGTACAGATGGCATTCGAGGAAAGGTAGGCGTTCCGCCAATGACGGTTGACTTTGTAATGAAGGTTGGTTGGGCGGCAGGAAAAGTGCTTGCCAAGCAGGGTAGGGGAAGTGTCGTTATTGGAAAAGATACGCGGATATCTGGCTACATGTTTGAGTCAGCCCTAGAGGCAGGTTTGGCTGCTGCGGGTCTAGATGTCATATTGTTAGGACCGATGCCAACACCCGCAGTTGCCTATATGACGCAGGCTCGTAGAGCGGTTGCTGGCATAGTCATTAGTGCATCACATAACCCATACCATGACGATGGGGTTAAATTTTTTAATGCTGACGGCTATAAGTTGTCAGATGAAGTTGAACAAGCTATCGAGGACATGATTGACCAGCCACTGACGATGGTTGAATCCGAGTTGTTGGGCAAAGCAACTCGAATGGAGGATGCGAGAGGTCGCTATATTGAGTACTGTAAGAGTTCAATTCCTTTCAATACGACATTAAGAGGGATGAAGATAGTAGTTGATTGTGCTCATGGTGCAACCTACCACATTGCTCCAGCTGTTTTTCGTGAATTAGGTGCTGATGTGCTTGAGCTAGGATGCAAGCCAAACGGCTTGAATATTAATAAAGACGTTGGTGCCCTCCATCCTGACAACATGCGCGCTATGGTGTTAGAAAATCAGGCTGATATGGGCATTGCCTTTGACGGTGATGGCGATCGACTGATGATGATGGATTCCAAAGGTGATGTTAAAGACGGTGACCAACTGCTCTATATTATTGCCAAAAGTAAATTAATGACGGGTCGTTTAAAGGGTGGAGTGGTCGGTACACTGATGACTAACTTAGGACTGGAGCATGCTTTGGAAAAAGAAGGCATTGGATTCGAAAGAGCCAGTGTCGGTGATAGACATGTTATGGTCAAACTAATAGATAAAGGCTGGTCTGTTGGAGGAGAATCTTCTGGGCATATTATTTGTCTTGATAAGACGTCTACAGGTGATGGAATAATAGCCTCGCTGCAAGTGCTGGACTGGTTGGTTGAAAAAGGCATTACTTTGTCAGAAGCCTGTGACGGTATGATTTTATATCCCCAGATCATGATTAATGTGCCTATTGCTAAAAATATAGACTTGCAGTCAGAGCCGGAAATTCAGAAAGCGGTAAATTCGGCGAAGTCAGAGCTAAATGGTAAAGGCAGGGTGTTGCTAAGAGCATCGGGTACTGAACCATTGATAAGAGTAATGGTGGAAGGTGAAGATGCTGTTTTAGTGAACAAACTGGCTTCTAAAATAGCCGCCTGCGTGACCGAGTCGGCATCGAGTTAACTATTTACATGATTTATTGATTTGTCGATTGATTTATTGGCATTAGATGAGTAACCTTTGGCGCCGATTTGATGGCTAGTAACTACAGATGAGAACTACCCTAATTGCTGGAAACTGGAAAATGAATGGTAGCTTAGCTAGTGCCAAAGAACTGGTTGACGCTATTAAAGTCGGGCTTGGCGTATGCCAATTTGAAAATATAGAGTTAGTCGTTTGTCCTTCATCTATTTACTTAATGGATGTTGGTAGGATGTTAAGCGGCACCGATATATCGCTAGGCGCTCAAAACGTCTGTGATCAAGCATCGGGTGCTTTTACGGGTGAAGTCTCAGCCGCCATGCTTAAAGAGTGTGGTTGTCGTTACGCTCTGGTGGGACATTCTGAACGTCGTGCCTTTTATTTAGAATCAGACCAACTGGTTGCTGATCGATTTGGGATGGCTGTTAAGTTAGGTTTAATACCAATCTTGTGTGTCGGTGAATCGTTAAGAGAGCGTGAAGAAGGCTTAACAGAAGCTGTTGTTGTTAGGCAGTTAGAGGCTGTGATTAAATCACAAGGTATTCTAGCAATAGCCAATAGTGTTATTGCTTATGAGCCAGTTTGGGCAATCGGCACGGGGCAGGTCGCAACACCTGACCAAGCACAGGTAGTTCATCGATTTATTCGAAATAAGTTAGCGGGACTGAATGCAGTTGTTGCTGAAAAGGTACAAATTTTATATGGCGGAAGCATGAACCCAGAAAATGCAAAGGACTTATTATCCCAACCTGACATAGATGGTGGTTTAATAGGTGGCGCGGCATTAAAGGCTTCCGACTTCTTAGCAATCGCTCAATCCGTTTAGGAAATTTGATGGAAAATTTAAATAGCGCATTGCTTATTGTTCAGGTTATTCTGTCAATAAGCCTAATTGTTTTGGTGCTAATGCAGCACGGTAAGGGAGCCGATGCAGGTGCGGCCTTTGGAAGTGGGTCGTCATCGACTGTATTTGGTTCCAAAGGATCTGGCAATTTCTTAAGCAAATCAACAGGCGTTTTGGCTGCATTGTTTTTTGTTGTTTGTATGTCGTTGGCCTACTTAGGTAGTCATCGTAACGACTCTGGTAATCTTATGCAGAGTGTAACGTCAATGGGTACTGAGCAGGTTCAAGAAGTAGGGTTAGTGGAAAGTGATATGCCGCCTGTCGATTCATCAACTGATGTAATTTCAGGTTCAGATTTACCGCCCGCTAACTAATGAATTATTGCCGATGTGGTGGAATTGGTAGACACGCTATCTTGAGGGGGTAGTGGCGAAAGCTGTGCCGGTTCGACTCCGGCCATCGGCACCATTTTTTTAGAACAATGATTAAGATATAACACGATTGTATTATCATAAGCTGGTTATGTTTGTTAAAATATAATCCATAGTTGAGGCGAGTTATCTACGCTTGACTATTACCGTTACAAGCTAGCCGCTTTCCTAGCGCTAGCATTTATTTAGAGGCCTTTTGTTTCGTATGTTAGGTAACTATCTACCAATATTAATCTTTATGAGCGTCACTCTTGTTATGGGTTCGATGTTCATTGTTGCAGGTAAGCTGTTAGGTCCATCGCGTCCAGATGCTGAAAAAAACTCTCCTTATGAATGTGGTTTTGAGGCATTCGAAGATAGTCGTATGAAGTTCGATGTTCGCTATTATCTAGTTGCTATATTGTTTATTATTTTTGATTTAGAAATTGCTTTTCTATTTCCATGGGCAATTTCGCTTGGTGAAATTGGCACCTTTGGTTTAGTTGCAATGGCTATGTTTCTAGGTGTGCTCGTAGTTGGGTTCATCTTTGAATGGAAAAAAGGAGCCCTCGAATGGGAGTAGAAGGTGTTTTCGAGCAGGGTTTTATGACGACCTCTGCCGATAAATTGATTAACTGGGCTCGAACCGGGTCTATGTGGCCGATGACTTTTGGATTGGCCTGTTGCGCTGTAGAAATGATGCAAGCCGGTGCAGCGCGTTATGATTTGGATCGATTTGGAATAATTTTCCGTCCGAGCCCCCGTCAATCTGACGTAATGATTGTTGCAGGAACTTTGGTTAACAAAATGGCCCCTGCACTACGTAAAGTTTATGACCAGATGGCTGAGCCGCGTTGGGTTATATCTATGGGTTCTTGTGCTAATGGTGGTGGTTACTACCACTATTCCTATGCAGTTGTTCGTGGTTGTGACCGAGTTGTGCCCGTTGATGTTTACGTACCTGGCTGTCCACCGACGGCTGAAGCGCTTTTATATGGCATTATGCAATTGCAAAATAAAATTAAAAACACTAATACGATAGCCCGATAATATGGCGATTTCTTTAGAACAGTTAACCGATTCTTTAGGCAAGGCTTTTGGTGATCGACTAGTTTCTGTTGAAACTAGATATCAGGAAGTAACCGCTATTGTTACGCCAGAAAACTTAATCGACGTCGCTACTCAGCTTAAAGAGAGTGATGATTTTAAGTTTGAACAGCTTATTGATTTATGTGGTGTTGATTACTCTCAGTTTGGCGTGACTGAATGGCAAACTAATGAGGCCTCTAATGAAGGTTTTAGTCGTGGTGTTGATGCATCAACAACGGTAGGTAGACTACAGTTCGGTGATGAATTAGTGTCAGTTGTTGACAATGGCATTCGTTTTGCCGCCGTTTATCATCTTCTCTCTTATCATAATAATTGTCGGTTGCGCCTGAAAGTTTTTGCAGCAGATGATAGTTTTCCTGTTTTGCCAACCATTACTGGTGTTTGGGCTTCTGCTGACTGGTACGAGCGTGAAGCCTTCGATCTATTTGGTTTGTTATTTAGTGGCCATCCTGATTTAAGGCGCATATTAACTGACTACGGATTTGTAGGTCATCCGTTTCGCAAAGATTTTCCGTTAATCGGTAATGTTGAAATGCGCTATGACTCTGTTAAAAGACGTGTCGTATATGAACCGGTTAGTATTGAACCGCGAGTATTAGTTCCTAAAGTAATTCGTGAAGACCATCGTTACATTTCTGATGAGCAAATGATTCAAGAACAGAATGAGGCAAAAAACAATGCCTGAGATTAAAAACTACACGCTTAACTTTGGACCGCAGCATCCGGCCGCGCACGGTGTTTTGCGTTTAGTATTGGAGATGGACGGTGAAGTAATCGAACGAGCCGACCCACATATTGGGCTGTTGCATCGAGGAACAGAAAAGCTTGCAGAAACTAAACCTTACAATCAAAACATCGGTTACATGGATCGGCTTGATTATGTATCGATGATGTGTAATGAGCATGGGTATGTTCTGGCAATTGAGAAGCTGCTTAAATTAGAAATTCCTGAACGAGCAAAATATATCCGAGTCATGTTTGATGAGATCACCCGGGTACTTAACCATTTAATGTGGATCGGAACACATGCATTAGATGTTGGCGCGATGACCATGTTTTTATACGCGTTCCGCGAGCGTGAAGATTTGATGGACCTATACGAAGCTGTCTCCGGTACGCGTATGCATGCTACCTACTATCGCCCTGGTGGTGTTGCTCGAGACTTGCCGGATTCGATGCCACAATATCAAGAGGGTCGGTGGCGTAGCAAAGAAGAAGCTGCTCGGCTGAATGAAAATCGACAGGGCAGCCTGTTAGATTTTACGGAAGATTTTACCAATCGTTTCCCCGGGTACATTGATGAATACGAAACCTTATTAACCGATAACAGAATATGGAAGCAACGGACTGTAGGAATTGGGGTTGTATCTCAGGAAAGAGCTCTTCAGTTGGGCTTTACTGGTCCCATGTTGCGTGGTTCGGGTGTTGAATGGGATTTGCGTAAAAAGCAGCCTTATGAAGTATACGACCGTATGGACTTTGACATTCCGGTAGGCACTAACGGCGATTGTTATGATCGCTACCTGGTTCGGATAGAAGAAATGCGTCAATCCAACCGTATTATTAAACAGTGTATTGCCTGGTTAAAAGATAACCCTGGCATAGTATTATCTGAGAATCATAAAGTTGCGGTGCCAAGGCGAGAAATGGCTAAGGCTGACATGGAGGGTTTGATTCATCACTTCAAACTTTACACCGAGGGCTACACAGTGCCAGAAGGTGAAGTTTACACGGCAATAGAACATCCCAAAGGAGAGTTTGGTGTTTTCCTGATATCGGATGGTGCCAACAAACCTTACAGGCTTAAAGTGCGCGCACCTGGCTTTGCTCATTTATCGAGTATGAATGAAATGGCAACCGGACATATGCTGTCTGACGTTGTCGCGATTATTGGTACTCAAGATATAGTGTTCGGCGAGATAGATAGATAATGGTTAAGACTAAGAATTTAAAAGTTGATATTTTGTCAGATCATACCCGTGAAGAAATTGAGCACTGGTTAGTGAAGTTTCCAGCAGATCAGAGGCGGTCAGCAGTACTTGGCGCTTTAACCGCAGCTCAGCATCAAAATCAGGGGTTTCTTACAACTGACCTTATGGATGCTGTTGCAGAATATTTAGGTATGGCTGCTATTCATGTATACGAAGTGGCGTCGTTTTATTCAATGTATGAAACAGAACCGGTGGGCCGAAACAATGTAGCAATATGCACCAACATTAGCTGTATGTTAATGGGGTCTGATCATATTGTTGACCATATTGAAAATAAGTTGGGAATTAAAATTGGTGAAAGTACAGAAGATGGGCGTATTTTTTTAAAGTGTGAAGAAGAATGCCTTGCTGCCTGCTCTGGTGGGCCAATGATGCAGGTCAATCATGTTTATCACGTTAATTTGACACTCGACAAAGTCGATGAAATTTTGGATGGGCTGGAATAATAATGGCTAACAAAGTATGTTCTGCAACTTTTCAATATGATCAGCCTTGGTCAATGGAAAGCTACTTGAAGACAGGTGGTTATCAAGCGTTAAAAAAAATTATTGACGAGAAAATTTCTCAGGAAGACGTTATTGCAGAAGTAAAAGCTTCTGGTTTGCGGGGCCGGGGTGGCGCCGGTTTTCCAACTGGGTTGAAGTGGAGTTTTATGCCACGTAATGCGCCCGGACAAAAATATTTGGTTTGTAACTCAGATGAATCCGAGCCAGGAACCTGTAAAGATCGTGATATTCTCCGTTTTAATCCCCATGCTCTAGTTGAGGGTATGATTATTGGCGGGTACTCAATCGGTGCCACCGTTGGTTATAATTATATGCGTGGTGAGTTTATGGATGAGCCATACATGCATTTCGAAGCCGCTCTAAAGGAAGCTTATGATGCAGGTTATGTTGGTAAGAACATTTTAGGTAGTGGAATTGATTTTGATCTGCATACTGTCCTCGGTGCTGGCGCTTATATCTGTGGTGAAGAAACCGCTTTGTTAGAATCACTCGAAGGTAAAAAGGGTCAGCCTAGATTTAAACCGCCTTTTCCTGCTAATTTCGGTTTATATGGTCGACCAACAACTATTAACAATACCGAGTCGTTGGCCTCAGTTCCTACGATTATTCGCAACGGTTCCGAATGGTTTGCGAATCTTGGGATACCTAATAATGGGGGTGTTAAACTATTTTCTGTGTCCGGGCATGTAAACAGCCCCGGTAATTTTGAAATTAGTATGGGCACATCATTTAAAGATTTATTGGGAATGGCTGGTGGCGTAAAAGATGGTCGTAAGTTAAAGGCCGTTATTCCTGGCGGTTCTTCTGTGCCTATACTACCAGGCGACATGATGATGGAATGTACAATGGATTATGATTCAATTACTAAAGCCGGATCGATGTTAGGTTCAGGGGCTGTTATCATAATGGATGAAACCACTGATATGGTAAAAGCGTTGCGACGAATCTCCCGGTTTTATTTTGCAGAATCATGTGGTCAATGTACACCTTGTCGTGAGGGCACTGGTTGGCTTTACCGAGTCCTTTGCCGAATTATTGATGGTAAAGGTCGATCAGAAGATATTGGATTACTGGAAGAAGTTTCTCATAAAATTGAAGGGCGTACGATTTGTGCTTTGGGTGATGCCGCGGCAATGCCGGTGTGGAGTTTCATTAAGCATTTTAGACATGAATTTGAATACTATGTAGATCATAAACGGTCGATGGTTAGTTAATCCTGCGATAAATGACTAAGTGTTAAAGAATCATATATTAGTTAAGTTAAGTTTGATTTTTTTAAATTCGATAAGTAATCCGGTCATTTGTACTGGCCGATGTAATAAAGATTAGAGAAAGGGTGAACAGAGCAATGAGCGACACTATTACACTCACCATCAATGGACTTCCAATCGAGGCTGAAGCCGGACGATTGCTAATTGATGTGGCTGATGATAACAATATAGTGGTTCCACGTTTTTGTTATCATAAAAAGTTGTCAGTGGCTGCCAATTGTCGCATGTGCTTGGTTGAAGTCGAACGTGCACCAAAGCCTATGCCAGCCTGTGCAACGCCTGTTGCCAATGGCATGGTTGTTTTTACTCGTTCTTCAAAAGCTATTGCAGCACAGAAATCGACAATGGAGTTTTTATTAATTAATCATCCATTAGATTGTCCTGTTTGCGATCAAGGCGGTGAGTGCGAATTACAAGATGTTGCAATGGGCTTCGGAGCTGACGTTTCACGCTATACCGAACAAAAACGTGTCGTCATGGATAAAAATATCGGCCCATTGATCGCCACCGACTTGACTCGATGTATTCACTGTACGCGATGTGTTCGTTTTGGTAACGAAATTGCGGGTTTACCTGAAATGGGTTTAACGGGTCGTGGTGAAAATGTTGAGATTAGTACGTTTATTGGAAAAGCTATTTCCTCTGAATTATCTGGTAACGTTATTGATATTTGTCCTGTTGGGGCATTAACTGCAAAACCATCTCGATATGTTGCACGTGCATGGGAGCTAACGCAGCATGCAACGGTTGCAGCACATGACTGTATTGGCTCTAACCTTTACGTTCATACTCGCAACAACAAGGTAATTCGTGTTGTACCACGTGACAATGATTCCATTAATGAGTCTTGGATTTCAGATCGTGATCGTTTTAGTTATACGGGTCTTAGCAGTTCTTCTCGCATTCGATTACCTTTGATCCGCCAGAATGGGACGCTTACTGAAGTTGACTGGGAAACAGCCATCAATATTGCGGTTGAAAAGCTTTCAGCTGCTGCTAATAATGATGGCAATCAAATTGCTGCACTGGTTAGTCCTCAATCGACTCTAGAAGAACAGTTTTTAGCGCAAAAGTTGTTACGGGGTTTGGGCTCTAATAATATTGATTACCGACTCAATCAAATCGACTTTTCTACCCAGCACAACGCACCTGTTATGCCATGGTTAGGCCGCTCATTAGAATCGATCGATTCTTTGGATGCTTGCTTATTAGTAGCGGGTAATATTCGACTAGAGCAGCCTATTCTTGCACATCGTTTACGTAAGGCTGCTGTTAATAATGGCGCAACAATTTCGTCTATTAGTCATTTAACAGGTCAGTATAACTTTCCACTTGAACAGGACTTGGCTGGCTCCGCCGAACAATTAATAACGGACCTCGCTGCTGTTTTAGTTGCGTTGGCTGGGCAAGCTGACTCAGTGGGTGATCTACCAGTACACATTCAAAAAATCATTGTTGATTGCAAAGTCAGTAAGCAACATAAAGCAGTCGCAAGTGCGCTGAGTAAAGCAAAAGATACTGCTGTTATTGTTGGCATTCAAGCGTTATCAAATCCACATTTGTCATTGATTCAAGAGCTATGCGAAACAATTTCATCATTATCTGGTGCGACGTTGGGCTATATGTCGTGATCGGATAACAGTCCAGGTGCATGTTTGGCAGGCGTGTTGCCACATCGAGGTGTTGCTTGTTCTCATATTGACAATATCGGTCAAAATACGCGTGAAATCTTGACGTCAAAACATCAGGTCTTATTAACTTTTGCAGTTGATCCCGCTCTAGAAACAAATATTTCAGACATTAATCAGCAGATATCAATAAATAACGATTTTATAATCGCTATTGATAGTTTTAGTAACGACTTTGTATGTGAAAAAGCTGATTTAGTTTTACCTTTGGCTAGCTTTACCGAAACATCAGGTACATTTGTTAATATTGAGGGCTTGTGGCAGAGTTTTAAGGGCTGCACTCAAACTGAAGGCGGTGTACGTCAAGGATGGAAAATACTCGCTGCATTAGGACAGTTGCTGTTACCTGACGATTTTGAATATTCTGATTCTATTTCGGTACGTAACGAAGTGAAGGAGGCTTGTCGTGATATTAGACTGAATAATATCTGTGGCATCCAATCGGTCAATACGCAACTTCCACTTAAGCCTATGCTTGTTCAGAAAGTGACTGCTACACCCATTTATGCCAGTGATAGTCTGTTGCGTGAAGCACAGCCACTTCAAAAAACATTACTAATGAGCCCGCAATTTTTTGTGGCAATGAATCAGTCGCAAGCAGATAAATTTAATCTTACTGACGCTGAAAAAATTCAGGTTAAGCAGGGTAGTGGTGTGGCTATGTTAACGTTACAAATTGATGAAAATGTTCCTGATGGTTGTGTTTGTGTTCCGACAGGCATTGATGCGGTGAAGGATTTGACCGATGCTTATGGCATGGTTGAATTGGAGAGATTAGGGTGAGTGATACGCTCACAAATCTTTGGCTATTGTTGCCCGAAGGTATCCAGTATACGTCCTACACTCTGCTGAAAGTTTTCATTATTTTGCTGCCATTGTTTATTGTGGTCGCTTACTACACGTTGGCTGAACGAAAAGTTATTGGCTATATGCAGAATCGTATAGGTCCTAACCGTGTCGGTCCTAAAGGTTTATTTCAACCATTTGCAGATATGTTAAAGTTGATGTTCAAAGAGATCATCATCCCGACCAAGTCAAACCGTTATCTATTCATTATTGCTCCCATTCTTACCTTTGCGCCTTCGATGGCAGCTTGGGCGGTTATGCCGTTTACTGATACCTTGGTTTTTGCCGATATTAATGCTGGTCTGTTGTACATTTTGGCAATGACGTCACTCGGTGTTTATGGTGTTATTATTGCTGGCTGGGCATCTAACTCCAAATATGCCTTGTTGGGCGCAATGCGTTCAGCTGCACAAATTGTGGCTTACGAAATTGCAATGGGCTTTTCTTTGGTTGGTGTGCTAATGGCCGCGGGTAGCTTGAATCTTGGCGACATTGTTAATAGTCAAGCGGGTGGTATTTACCATTGGTTTATTATTCCATTGTTCCCATTATTCATGGTTTATTTGATATCGGGTGTGGCTGAAACCAACCGAGCACCCTTTGACGTGGCGGAAGGAGAATCTGAAATAGTAGCGGGCTTTCATGTCGAATATTCTGGTATGACCTTTGCGGTCTTTTTCCTTGCCGAATACGCCAATATGATATTAATAGCGATGCTTGCTTCACTTCTGTTTTTCGGTGGCTGGCTGAGTCCTTGGCCATCGTTGATGGGTGATAACATTGTCTGGTTATTTTTGAAGACTGGCTTCTTTATGTTGTTGTTTTTATGGTTTCGAGCAACCTTTCCACGCTATCGCTATGACCAGATAATGCGACTGGGTTGGAAGGTTTTAATTCCGGTGACTATTGTATGGCTTGTAGTCGAAGGATTTTTTGTCTATTTCAAAGTCGGTCCCTGGTTTAATTAGGCGGTTTGCTAAATCATATGTTTGCAACTATAAAATATTATCTTAAAACCTTTCTCTTGATTGAGTTACTCAAGGGCATGAGCGTGACTGGAAAGTATTTTTTCAGAAAGAAAGTCACGGTTCAATACCCTGAAGAGAAGACACCCATTAGTCCGCGCTTTCGTGGTTTACATGCGCTGCGTCGCTATCCCAACGGGGAAGAACGTTGTATTGGTTGTAAATTGTGTGAAGCCGTCTGTCCTGCTCTAGCAATTACGATTGAATCAGAAGAAAGAGACGACGGCACTAGAAGAACAACTAAATATGATATCGATCTGTTCAAATGTATTTATTGCGGGTTTTGTGAAGAAGCTTGTCCTGTTGATGCTATTGTTGAGACCAATGTTTTCGAATATCACTTTGAAAATCGTGGTGAAAACATTATGACTAAAGAAAAGTTACTAGAATTTGGTGACAAATATGAACCCCAACTGGCTGCGGATCGTGCAGCTGACGCTCCTTATCGGTAATTTAGCTAGATGACTGAAACAATTATTTTTTATGTTTTTGCTACAATGACGGTTCTTGCAGCAACAGCTGTTGTAACTGTAAGAAATCCAGTGCATGCCGCTTTATCCCTAGTGCTGACTTTTTTCACGAGCGCTGTCATTTGGATGACGTTGGAAGCCGAATTCTTGGCCATTAGTCTAGTGCTGGTCTATGTCGGTGCGGTTATGGTGTTGTTCCTCTTTGTTGTGATGATGTTAGATATCAATATTGCTCGATTACGTGAAGGTTTTGTGCGTTATTTGCCACTGGGTATTGCGGTTGCAGTAATCATGTTTGTGATGATGATTAGCGTTATAACAGGCGGTATTTTTTCGGGTGATAACGCAGTAGAGCCAATTGCTAAAGCCTCTGATTACAGCAACACTAAAGCATTGGGACGTGTTTTATATACCGAATATGTATTTGCATTTGAAACAGCAGCAGTCATTTTATTAGTAGCTATTGTGGCAGCAATATCTTTAACCATGAGAAAGCGCACGCATACAAAATATCAAATTCCTTCAGCCCAAATTAGAGTGGTCAAGGCTGACAGGTTGCGTATTGTCAAAATGCCTTCAAGCAGCGAACCTTCTCGCAGCAAAACTTTGAGTAACGAATCCCTAGGTAAAGAATAGCCATGACTGTTTCCTTGAGCCATTATCTAATTCTTGCCGCGATTTTGTTTAGCATTAGTATTGCTGGTATCGTTATTAATCGTAAAAATATTATTATTCTATTGATGTCGATTGAACTTATGTTGTTAGCCGTTAACTTGAACTTCATTGCTTTTTCGCATTACTTAAATGATTTAGCTGGTCAAGTATTTGTTTTCTTTATTTTAACAGTTGCAGCCGCCGAAGCGGCCATCGGGTTGGCTATTTTGGTCGTTTTATTTCGTAATAAGCAGTCTATTAACGTAGCTGATATCAATGAGTTAAAAGGATGAGCATGGAGTCTGTCTATCTTGCCATTCCGCTAGCCTCTTTGTTCGGCGCAATTATTGCTGGGTTTTTTGGTAAACAAATTGGCCGTAATATTGCCCATTGGGTAACTATTCTGGGTGTCGGTACTTCGTTTGTTTTAGCTTTAGTTGTCCTTAAGGATGTCGCTTTTGATGGTGCTGCCATTTATAACGAGTCCTTGTACACCTGGATGGTAAGTGATGGTATCCGCTTTGAAATTGGATTCTTGATCGATAGTTTAACTGCAATCATGATGGTGGTTGTTACCAGTGTTTCATTAATGGTGCATATTTATACCATTGGCTATATGCATGATGACCCTGGATATCAACGATTTTTTAGCTACATTTCATTGTTTACTTTCGCAATGTTAATGTTGGTTATGTCGAATAATTTTCTTCAGCTTTTCTTTGGATGGGAGGCAGTTGGACTAGTATCTTATTTACTAATAGGTTTTTGGTTTAAAAAAGATACGGCAATATATGCCAACTTAAAAGCTTTCATGGTTAATCGTGTAGGTGACTTTGGCTTCTTGTTGGGTATTGCGGTTATATTGATGTATACCGGTTCACTTGATTATTATGAAGTATTTAGCAGCTCTGATCGGATGACGTCTGAAACGATGGAAGTGATTCCGGGCATCGAATGGTCGGTAATAACACTTGCTTGTATCTTGTTATTTGTTGGTGCGATGGGTAAGTCAGCCCAGGTACCTTTACACGTTTGGCTACCCGATTCGATGGAAGGCCCAACGCCTATTTCAGCTCTTATTCATGCTGCTACCATGGTAACTGCCGGTATTTTTATGGTGGCTCGTATGTCGCCTTTATTTGAACTGTCAGAAACTGCGCTGTCTGTTGTAATTGTAATTGGTGCTACCACTGCATTTTTTATGGGCTTGGTTGGTATTGTTCAAAACGACATCAAACGTGTGGTCGCTTATTCTACATTGTCACAACTGGGATATATGACAGTCGCCTTAGGTGCCTCTGCGTATTCTGCTGCCATCTTTCATTTAATGACTCACGCATTCTTTAAGGCATTGTTATTTCTTGCCGCTGGTTCAGTCATTATTGCTATGCATCACGAACAAGATATTCGTAAAATGGGTGGACTTAAGAAATATATGCCGATTACCTATTGGGTCTCATTGATTGGTTCCTTGTCTTTGATTGGTTTTCCTGGTTTCTCTGGTTACTTCTCTAAAGACGCTATTATTTCGGCTGTTCACAACTCAAGTATTCCGGGTGCTGGTTATGCCTACTGGATGGTATTGCTAGGAGTATTTGTAACGGCTTTCTACTCATTCCGAATGTTTTTTCTAGTCTTTCATGGTAAAGAACGGATGGATAAACATACTCGAGAGCATTTGCATGAAACGCCTCCCGTAGTCACTCTACCTCTAATATTGCTTGCTATTCCTTCTGCTATTATTGGTTGGTTAGCCATAGACGGCGTTCTATTTAGTGGTTTTCTTGATCAGCCTATTTTTGTTTTAAGTGAGCACGATACCATGGCGGCTGTTGCTCAAACTTTTCATGGTCCAGCCAGCTTTGTTGTCCATGGTTTCTCTGAGCCAGCGCTGTATCTTGCTTTTGCGGGTCTTGCGTCATCGTGGTACATCTATCTGAAGAAACCTTCGATCGCTGAATGGTTTAAAACAACCTTTAGTTTCATCTACAATCTGTTAGACCAGAAATATTATTTTGATAAATTTAACGAAACAGTGTTTGCAACTGCAAGTCGTGGTATTGGGCACGTATTGTTTCGTATCGGCGATGCCTTGATGATCGATGGTTTGGTTGTTAATGGCAGTGCTAAGCTTGTTGGATGGGTATCAGGCGTTGTTCGTCAGGTGCAAACGGGTTATCTCAATCATTATGCATTCGCAATGATTTCAGGTTTAATTTTGCTACTCGGCTGGGCCATTTTGGGTTAAGCCATCAGGCTAAACTTACAGACTGTCATTCCTAATAATTATAAAAAGGTAATTTGTAAACTATGTACGCTGATTGGCCATTATTAAGCCTCGTTATCTGGACACCTATTATAGGTGGCTTGTTGGTATTGTTTGCGGGCGATAAAGAAAATTCATCAGGCGCTAAAAAGTTAGCCCTATTGGTATCTGTTGTTACTTTCTTATTGACCATTCCGCTCTATACCGAATTCAATTCGGATACTCATCTACTGCAGTTCGTCGAACAACATAGCTGGATACCAGCCTTTAACATTGATTACTTTATCGGCATAGACGGTATCTCAATGCCACTTATTTTGTTGACATCGTTCACCACAGTTATTGTTATAATTGCTTCCTGGGAATCAATTAAATACCGGGCGTCACAGTACCTAGCTGCTTTTCTTATAATGGAAGGTTTCATGATTGGTACTTTTTCTTCTCTTGATGCGATCCTGTTCTATATATTCTTTGAGGCCATGTTAATACCGATGTTTTTAGTAATCGGCGTGTGGGGTGGTGCGAACCGAATTTATGCAACGCTTAAGTTTTTCATCTATACCTTTGTCGGTTCAGTATTAATGTTGGTGGCGTTAATTTACATGTATAACAAATCAGGTAGTTTCTCTATATTTGATTTCCACGCATTACAACTTGATTTAGACGAACAGATATTCATATTCCTTGCCTTTTTAATTGCATTTGCAGTCAAGGTACCCATGTGGCCGGTGCATACTTGGCTACCTGACGCACATGTTGAAGCACCAACGGGTGGCTCGGTTATTTTAGCCGCTATCATGTTAAAGATTGGTGGCTATGGCTTTCTTCGATTCAGTCTTCCTATTACGCCAGATGCTAGCCTAGAGTTAGATTGGTTAGTCATTACAATGTCGCTGACCGCGGTTGTTTACATTGGTTTTGTTGCTTTAGTGCAACAAGACATGAAGAAGCTTATTGCCTATTCTTCAATTGCCCATATGGGGTTTGTTACACTTGGATTTTTCATAGTATTTCGAATTATTGATAACGGCAATGGAACTCAGGGCGCAGCCTTAGCGCTTGAAGGTGGCATGGTACAAATGATTTCTCATGGTTTTATATCGGGCGCTATGTTCCTTTGTGTTGGTGTATTGTATGACCGAATGCATAGCCGCCAAATTGCCGATTATGGTGGGGTTGCTAACACCATGCCAATGTTTGCTGGATTTATGGTGTTCTTTGCGATGGCAAATGCAGGCTTGCCCGGCACATCAGGTTTTGTTGGAGAATTCATGGTTATTCTGGCGAGCTTTCAGGCAAACTTTTGGATCGCATTCTTAGCCGCAACAACTTTGATTCTTGGCGCCGCTTACACACTGTGGATGGTGAAGCGAGTAATCTTTGGTAATATTGGAAACGACAACGTTAAAACGTTGATTGATATTAATCGACGTGAGTTTTTATTCCTGTCGGTCCTGGCAGTAGCAGTACTTGCCCTTGGCCTCTGGCCAGATCCTTTAGTTGATGTAATGCATGCCACCATCGATAACTTGTTGAACCATATTATGATCTCAAAGATATAAGTAACCTATGTCAGAATTCATCCAGCCTAATTTAGTTCCCGCAATACCTGAAATGGTGCTGCTTGCTTTGACCTGTCTAATACTTGTGGTTGATTTATTCCTACCACAGGAAAAACGTGGTTTTACCTTATGTCTCACTGTGCTGGCGCTTATAATCACGGCTGCCGCTGTAATTGCAGTAGCGCCAGTCGATGCAGTTTCGACCTTTGGTGGTTCCTTTATACTGGATCAACTGGCAGTTACGTTAAAAGTGGCTATCCTCCTGATTAGTGCTCTTGTGTTTATTTATTCTCGTGACTATCTCAAAGACCACGACATTTATAAGGGTGAGTATTATGTGCTTGGACTATTTGCTGTTCTTGGCATGATGATTATGACTTCAGCACACAGTTTCTTGCTAGTTTATTTAGGTCTCGAATTACTGTCATTGTCGCTTTACGCCATGATTGCTTTCAATCGAAAGTCTATTCAGGCTTCAGAATCAGCAATGAAATACTTTGTACTTGGTGCAATGGCTTCAGGTCTTTTGTTATACGGAATTTCTATTTTTTATGGTGTTACTGGAACACTTGATCTTAATCAATTGTCGGATGTCGTTAGGGTGCAATTGACTGAAAATCCGATTGTACTTTCATTTGCGCTGACTTTTATTATTGTAGGCCTATCATTTAAGCTGGGTGCCGTCCCATTCCATATGTGGTTACCGGACATCTATCAAGGAGCGCCTACATCAGTGACTTTGTTTATTGGTACTGCACCTAAAATTGCTGGTTTTGCAATGGCGATTAGATTGCTAGTTGATGGCCTATCTGATTTGCAATTTGAGTGGTCTCAAATGCTGTTAGTTCTCGCAATTGCTTCGATGGCATTGGGTAATATTGTTGCCATTGCGCAAACCAATTTCAAACGCATGCTAGCTTACTCGACCGTTTCTCATGTTGGTTTTATTATGCTCGGGTTATTGTCTGGTACTGCGATTGGCTATTCGGCTGCTATGTTTTATACTTTGACCTATGCAATTACGGCATCAGTGGCGTTTGGTGTACTAATGCTATTGAATCGCGAAGGTTTTGAAGCTGAAAATATTGTCGACCTCACCGGGCTCAATAATAAAAACCCGTGGTATGCCGCATTGCTTGCTATTGCGTTGTTTTCAATGGCAGGTTTACCACCGACCGTTGGCTTCTACGCCAAGCTAAGCGTGCTTCAAGCTGTTGTTAGTATCGATATGGTTTGGCTAGCTGTTGTTGCTGTTTTATTGTCAGTCATCGGTCTCTTTTACTATTTGCGGGTAGTGAAAGCTATGTATTTTGATCCGTCTGATCAAGAGAGTGAGTTAAGTATTAAAGATC
>OOGD01000120.1_pt1 | contig 18032 bp, 13 predicted proteins | sample 1670381 | NCBI WGS metagenome assembly OOGD01 (sample SAMEA98146918, study PRJEB22522) | marine metagenome | biome: marine biome; feature: marine water body; material: sea ice | place: Arctic Ocean | collected 14-Sep-2015 | depth 1.3 m | reverse complement strand
ACATAGGATTAAACCATTTTTAGTTACCGTGTTTTGCTGTGGCAAAAGTTTTATCTACCAAGTTTTGATACTGACAATGGAGTCATAACCAATAAACGAAGGTTAGAAATGAATAAAATAGAATCAAAAGAAACAGAGACACTAGATAAAATATCGTCAATGTTGGGATTGTCTATACCTTTTAAGCTTCCGCCAAGCATCACAACCATGCTGGTTTATCGATTTACTGCGGAATTTCTCACTCATAATGCGTTTGGCATTCATCACTTGTGCGAGCATATTAATGTTTGAAACTGAAACTCCTTAAAATCCGCAATTTTGTGTACTTAAATTTTTTCCAAATTACTTTATGTTTGTAACGAGGAAAACCAAAGCTAAAACTCTATAAAAATTCGAAAAATTAATGTTTGCAACTCAGACATACCTAATAAACTGACAGGCGGGTAAGATTGAAAGACTATTTTGAGCGATCAACAGACTACCAACATCATGCCATCCTGTCCCATCGCTGCACCCCCACGCCATGGCAAATTAGACAGACGCAGAACCAGCGAATTGGGTGCTAACTTGAGCCACTTATCCTATGTACGTTTATAAAAATTAAGAAACGTTACTATTTTTTAGGTAGTTTTAATGAACAAATGACTTGACCGCTTTTTTTCACAAAAAATGAGAACCCGCCCTTATTTGCAACAACATAGTAAGGGGAAAAGTGTCTAATTATTTTACACCTCCTAATTTACGCTTTTTTATATAAAATTAAGGTACTGATAATAAACATTATTTTTTTGTGGCCTGAAAAGTGCTTAGACTTAATAGCAGTGTTGAATACATACAATTAATGCACTTACGTAAAACAAAAAATGGAGTAAAAAATGAAGAATTATAATAGCCTTAAAACACTGGTGCTCAGCTTATCGATGCTGGTGTCGATGAACGCTTCCGCTAATTTGATTTTTAATTTCGAAGAAAAGAAAGCTAATTCCCATGAAGTTGAATATTCCTTAAGTGATTACACCTTAACGACTAAGGCCTTTAATAGTGACGGCACTGATGCTGATGTTGCCCGCTGGACTAATGGTTTAGGAGTTAGGCATATCGATAGTCCCAATCTTGAGATTGGTGAATGGTTGACTTTCGAATTGGATACGACCTTTTATGGCATATTTGAAATAGACTTCTCTGGTTTTGGTAACCATGATACGGCAGGCATCACAATCAATGTAGCCAGCGTAGAAGATGTTTTTGATACCACAGGTAATAATGATACCTGGATATCTGGTTATGTAGCACTGGACTCATTTAGAGTTTTAGGACTAACAGGCGACAGTGCAGGGAATGGATTTCGTATCTCAGAGTTGCGCCTGGTAACTGAGCCAGGTGCTCTGGCCATCCTTGCGCTGGGATTAATGGCTTTGGGCGTCATCCGCCGCAGACGAGTGCAAGCATAAACGGTGCGCTTAGAACTTAATCGATGGAGTCAGTCACTGAGGTATCCCTACAAAATAAAAAGGTATCTTGGTAATATCACCCAGCGGTTCTTAATATTTCTTTAGAAAATAGATAGTAAATATGAGGTTTATCAAAACGTGTAACATTGATATTTCCAATACGAGTGTTTAAGCAACATCGGACGATTCAAAAAAGCTGCCACAAAGCAGCTTCTTTAAATTTGTGTTTAAAAAAAATGAAGTAACTCAATAATCCTGTAAACCATATCCGAATGTAAATAATGCATGCTCAGCATCTTGTGCAAGGGGAATATCTGCATAATTCACTGGCCATGCATAAGGTGACTGACCGACTGGTTTAAATCCGTCAGTAGCAAACAAGAAATCTGCTACACCAGCACCTTCAGATCCTGGCAACCAAGCCGCTACAAAAGCGTCACTATCTGCAAGCTCATCTTTAATTAGCAATACGCGGCCCGAAATCAACATCACTATGACTTGTTTATTAAGATTTTTACATCCACTAATTAGATTTTTGTGCGCTTTGGTTAACCGTAAATTCTCAGTATCACCAAACCCTTCTGCATACGGATTTTCGCCAACCACCACCACCGCTTTATCGGCAGCCATTCCTGGGTAACAACCTTGTTCTGCATATTCCACGTTCGAACCTATCGCATTCATGCCATCAAAGATGGTGGTAGCACCACGATAGCTTTCCGCCTGTCCCTGCCATTGAATTGACCAGCCGCCGCTTTGTAATCCACTGTTATTACCATGTTCACCCACCACCGCAATTGACTCAGTAGGCAACAGTGGCAAGGCAGCATTTTCATTTTTTAATAGCACCAATGATTCTCTTACCGCTTGGCGAGCGATCGCTCTATGCTTGTCTGAGCCAATTGAGGTAGCGAACTCTTCTTTTCCAAACGGATCTGAAAATAAACCAAGTTTAAATTTCATGGCTAAAATTCTATTTACCGCATCATCGATACGGCTCATGGGTACTGTTTTATCGAGTACTGAGGCTTTCAGTTTTGACATAAACTCATCGTGATTGCCCGGTTGCATTGCTATATCCACACCCGCGTTAATTACCGTATGAGGCTCACCAAAGCGGATCCCGCCATTCCAGTCGCTTACCACAACGCCTTTAAATCCAAGCTCACCTTTTAATATGTCGGTGACCAAGTGAGTATGTTGATGTAAATTAATTCCATTGTAGGAGTTAAACCCAACCATAATTGACGCAATGCCCTTATCAACTGCTGCAGCATAAGGAGGCAGATAAGTTTCCCGCATCACCTGGTCCGTCATAGTGGCATTGCCCCCTTCTATACCGCCATCCGTAGCACCGTCACCTAAAAAGTGTTTCGCAGTAGCGGCTATAGTGTGACGATGCGCCAAACTTGTACCCTGATGGCCTGCTATAGAGGCAATCACTGCTGCTGTGGTTAAATCTCTGTCCTCGGTATAGCCTTCATACACTCTGCCCCAGTGCTCATGCTGTGGCATGGCAATACAAGGTGAAAAAGTCCAGTTGAATCCAGTCCCTGCTACTTCTAACGCAGTGATTTGTGCGGCTTGTTTAATTAACGACATATTTCTAGTTGCGGCCATACCGATGTTATGAGGAAAAATAACCGCACCTTCAAAAGTATTTTGACCATGCACCGCATCAACAGCAATCAATAATGGAATACCTAAACGGGTTTCTAATGCACGACTTTGAAACTCATTGAATTTATTGATCCAGTCCATAGCGTCTGGACCGGGGGTCGGGCCTTGGGTATGAATGATAGAGCCAATCGTTTTGTCACGAATGATTTCAGGGGATACATTGTTATGCCAAACTGACTGAGTCATTTGTCCAATTTTTTCGTCCAGAGTCATCTCCTGCATCAGGGCTTTGATCATTTCTTGTTGAGTCTGATACTGACACAAATCAAATTTTTGACTGCCCCATTCACAAATAACCTTGATTTCATCCTCAACCTTAGTCAAAAGTACAGGAGCTTTCACAAAAAAATTGCTGCAGCCTAAGGTTATTAACGACAAAGTAAATATCAGTACTGATTTCATATCTGGTCCATTTTAATTTTTAAATAAGTGTTCGAAGCTCAACACTTACTTGCCATAAATAATCGACAAATTCATGTGAACTCAGGAGAATAAATACTAGGTTACAAACACCTATACAATAAATTTTGCATTGTCTGCGTAGAGAAAGTCAACTTGAAAATGTTAGGTGAAAATAAATATAAGTCTTTTTGTGCTTATTGTTCAGTCCATATAAGTTTTCTTCAAAAGACAACAATCTATAAGGTGTTTAACAATTAAGTATGGAATGAACGAGTAATAAGAATTAACGCCTAAAATTTGGCTTAAACTACATATACCCAAATTAATCGTTTATTGATTTAGGTATATGTTAATGCCTTAGAAACTTAGAAACTTTTTAATAACCCATTAAATTCAATAGCTTGGGCTTAATTTCTTAATAATAAAATGTAATTTGACAACATAATAATGAATTTAATTAGGTTCGAGTGAGTTAGCCAGAAAAGTGTAACGGGTTCTATGAAAAATAATTAATTACTAGTTACCCTATTTAGGCAGTCATTAATTAATACATGACGAGATTTTTTGTTAATAAATAATTGACCACTTGCACTCACTTTGATTGTAACAATTTACGTCATTTGGTTGCGGTGACGAGTCAACTCAATCTCTACCAACACTCCTTGCCGTATCGGTATCGGACACTGTGGTGACCGTTGAACTCATTAACTGTGACAATATTAATAGAACATCAGACACTGCATTTAGTGACGTAAGCCGAAATGCAGGTTTATGTTATACCCCTTTTTCAAACAAAACAGACAGCGCAGCTTCTCATATGTCAGGTGGCATAGCAGTCGGTGATTATGATCCTGATGGCCTATTAAATTTTTATGTCAGCCTCGGCCGTAATGTTCGGCTATTTAGGTAAACTAGGGAACACCGATTTGTCGAACTAACCAAGCAAGCGAGTATTGCAGCAGCATCCATTTCTCTGAGTGCTGCTTTTGTGGATATTTACCTTGATGGAAAGCCAGACTTCATCAGTAATCAAGACGGACCTAATTGGTTACAAATATGGATTTAACGACACTTTTAACATTCAATAATATTGACTGCCAAACCACCACGAGAGGTTTCTTTGTATTTGGCTTTCATATCGTTACCCGTCTCCCACATGGTTTTAATCACTTTATCGAGTGATACTTTATGATTGCCTGTTCCACGCAGCGCCAATCTTGATGCATTAATTGCTTTTATTGCCCCCATTGCATTTCTTTCGATGCAGGGAACTTGCACCAAACCGCCTACTGGATCACAAGTCAAGCCTAAATTATGTTCCATGCCTATCTCGGCAGCGTTTTCAACACAGGCAACTGAACCTCCTAAAATCTCTGTTAATGCAGCTGCAGCCATCGAACATGCTACCCCTATCTCACCTTGACAGCCCACTTCTGCACCTGAAATGGAAGCATTTTTTTTATAGAGAATACCTATGGCTGCTGCAGTTAATAAAAAACGACACGCAGTGTCATCAGACATGGGAAGAACAAACTTGTGATAGTAGCTCATAACTGCCGGAATAATGCCCGCAGCACCGTTAGTGGGTGCCGTCACGACTCTGCCACCCGCTGCATTTTCTTCGTTTACGGCCAGAGCAAACATGTTGACCCAGTCTAAACAGATCATAGGGTCACTACTTTTTTCATTTTCAAGTCTCGAGAATAACGCAGACGCACGTCTATATACTTTTAGCCCGCCGGGTAACACTCCTTCTGTCCTTTTGCCATTTTCTATACATTCCTGCATCGTGTTCCAAATATTGAGAAGATTTGCGCGGACATCGCTTTCTGGTCTCAAGACCGTTTCGTTTTTCAACATCAGGCTACTGATCCGCAAGCCATTGTTGTGACACACATTCATTAATTCATGTGCATTGGAAAATGGGTATGGCACTACAATTTGCGATCCAGCCGTTGTTTCATTTTTTTGGGTATCAAAATCTTTATCTTCTACAATAAAGCCACCGCCAACTGAGTAATATGTGCATTGAAAAAGTAATTTATTTTCAGCAAATGCAGACATAGTCATTCCATTGGCGTGTTTAGGTAATACCTTTCTACGATGAAAGATAATCGCACCATTATTTGAAAAAGTAATTTTCTGGGTGTTTAACAACATTAAAGTTTGGCTGGTTGCAACGTTTGCTAACAGATTATCAATTTGATGGACCGGTACATTTTCTGGACTGTATCCTAACAAACCTAAAATAATCGCTTTTCCAGTACCATGGCCCTTACCAGTCTGGCCTAACGACCCAAACAGTTCAGTTGTTATATAAGAAACCTGATCAAGCTTTCCTTGAGTTTGTATTTGCTCTGCAAACAAATATGCTGCACGCATTGGTCCAACTGTGTGTGAACTAGAAGGACCAATACCCACTTTAAACATATCAAAAACACTGATCATAAAATCTCAATTCGGTTTCTCTACCCGGTAGCGTCAATACCGCTTTAACTAAAAATAGCCATCCAAGCTTTTGTATGTAAACTTGATTTAGAAATATAGAAGCTTAGAAAAATGTAAAGCCTAATATAGCCAATGGCTTTTATAAAATACTTAAGAACTAAATACAGGTGAAATTGGATTATCACCTCTACGAGTTATATAACAAACCGACTCTGAATCAGACAGATTACTAAAGCTTCGTTCACTGCCAATCGGCGTAGTAAAATTATCACCTTCAGCTAACTGAATGGTCTCTCCATCAACTCGTATGCTTAATGAACCTTGGTGTACAAAAATAACTTCTTCCTCGACTCGCTGATGTGAGGGGATCAAGGCACCTGCTTGGAGTTTTAATGCTCGAACCACAAAGCCATGTTTCCAGCCTAATTTGGATGCAACAATGCCTTCTTCAGTTGAATCTCCGCCAATAAGAGACACCTCACAGACTCCTTCAAACTTAGATAGTGCAGTGTTACTTTGCCAGTCAAAATCAGCGGTTCGAATAACGTATTGGTTTAATGCATCACTATCTACAAACCTATGCTCTGCAATTTGTTGGGCATTGGTGACCAACATAGGTTTTTTTCCAGTCGGAATGCTTTCTCCCGCAATAGTATCGATCAAAGACCCATCGTCTAAAAGGATCAGCCCATAGTATTTCGCCATATCAAACACTTTAGGGGCCCATAACACACGCCCCGGGTCGTCCCCACCTAACACTGCATGCAAATAACCTAAACCTTTATGCGCACCGCTGGGGAGTCCTTGAATACACTCAAAACCTCTAAAAATATCCATTGGAAGTGAGATAATATCACCGCTATTTAAAGATACTCGTCCATCAGTTGCATCAACACCGGTCACAAAGTCCCATTTGCCATGGTGCACAACAAACACTTCTTCCGTTAAATGACTGTGTTGTGAGTTGAGGCAATTAGCAGGCTGGCGGGCACCTCCAATATTGAAACCGTGAGCTATCTTGATGTGCACATGTTGGTTTGGATTTTCTGCTACGCCAGGGCCGATAATAGTAAAGTTTTCTTTTTTATCAGACCCCGGACTTCGGGAATCAATGAATGCATTGATACAGGGTTTTAATTCTTCGTAACGAACAGCTCTTGTTTGAAGAGACATCATATTCTCCAGTGATTCATCTTTATTTATTTATTTACTAACGAGCGGTCCAACCGCCATCTACCTTAATACAGGTGCCGGTAATCATTGCTGCCAGATCGCTAAGCAAAAAAATACAAGCGTTAGCAACATCTTCAGGGGTTGCCAACTTATTCATAGGGATCATCTCAAACACAAATTTCTTAAAATCTGGATCTTCTAGCATAGGTGCTGTTAGTGCTGTTGACACAAAGGTTGGCGCAACTGAATTAACCCGAATATTGCTTGGTGCCAGCTCCACACCCATCGCTTTAGTTAATCCCTCCACAGCATGCTTGGTCATGCAGTACAATGTTCTGCCCGGAGAACCTACAAATCCCATTTGTGATGACATGTTCACAATTGCACCACCAGATTGTTGCATCACCGAAACTGCGGCCTTAGAAGTGCGGTATAAGCTTTTGATATTGATATCAATCATCAATTCTAAATCTTCTGAGGGTTGTTCTAGTAGCTCTGCAACCCGATTGGTTCCTACATTATTAATTAAACCATCAAGTCGCTTAAGCCGTTTTAATCTGGATATAAACGCATCTGAAAGTACATCTTCAACCCAGATCTCAATGTTTTCTGGATTGGTTCTTTGTAAATCCTCTAGATCTTCTTTTGTCCTCGCCACCGCAATAACATTTGCACCTGACTGTGCGGCAAGTTTTGCACAAGCTCGGCCAATGCCTTTGCCTGCACCTGTGATCAGCAATGTTTTTCCAGTGAATAAGTCAGTACTAAAACCAATCATACGCGCCCCAAATTTTATTTTGCATTCGAAGTCATTATTAAGTAAGATTTTTGAATTGGCAAGAATTATTCGTAACACGACATAATCAAGTATAAATTTTGGAGAGACATTATGATCAAGTATCTTAAGAAAGGGCCTACTCAGCAGGAAAAGTCTGAGTCCAATAAAAAAGTGCAGAACATTGTTGAAGATATCATTAGTGAAATTGAAAAAAATGGCGATAAAGCAGTAAGAAAATACTCTGAAAACTTCGATAAATGGACTCCGGAGTCATTTAGGTTATCAAAAGAGGATATTACAGCTTGTTACGCTGAACTAAGCGAACAAGTGATTTCTGATATTCGCTGGGCTCAAGCGCAAGTGAGAAACTTCGCACAGATCCAAAGAAACTCAATGAAAGATGTTGAAGTCGAAACATTACCGGGTGTCACATTAGGTCACAAACATATTCCAATGGAATCAGTAGGTTGTTATGTACCAGGTGGCAAATATCCCCTTGTAGCCTCTGCACATATGAGTGTGGTCACGGCTAAAGTAGCAGGTGTAAAGCGTGTTATTGCCTGTGCACCGCCGTTTGGTGGAAAACCGTCGCCAGCGATTGTTGTGGCAATGGATATGGCTGGCGCTGATGAAATTTATTGTTTTGGAGGTGTGCAAGCTGTTGCTGCAATGGCTATTGGGACTGAGACAATAGCGCCTGTTGACATGATTGTTGGCCCGGGTAATGCTTTTGTGGCTGAGGCTAAACGCCAATTATTTGGTCGAGTGGGTATCGATTTATTTGCTGGACCTACGGAAACCTTAGTTATTGCTGATGAAAGCGTTGACGGTGAACTCTGCGCAGCCGATTTATTAGGCCAAGCAGAACATGGCCCCACGTCACCAGCAGTTCTATTGACTAACAGTGAAAAACTAGCAAACGAAACAATGGCAGAGGTCGAACGTCAATTAAAGGTTCTCTCAACAGGCGAAGTGGCTGGTCAAGCATGGCGTGATTTTGGTGAAGTAATAGTATGCGACACTCATGCAGAAATGCTACAAGTTGCCAATGACTTAGCTTTCGAACATGTGCAAGTTATGACACACAATACCGATTTTTATAAAGACAATATGCAAAACTTTGGTGCCTTGTTCCTAGGACCCGAAACCAATGTTTCATATGGTGATAAATGTATCGGCACTAATCATACACTTCCAACTAAAAAGGCAGCACGTTATACTGGTGGCCTATGGGTCGGTAAGTTCATAAAAACCTGTACTTTTCAACATATTACAGAAGAAGCTTCTGTCGTGGTTGGCAATTACTGCTCCCGTCTTTGTGCGGTTGAGGGCTTTGCCGGGCATAAAGAACAAGCCGACATTCGCTTGAGACGATACGGAAAAAAATAAATTGAATAGCAAAAAACGCGTCACATCCTACGATGTAGCAAAGGCAGCGGGCGTTTCTCAGTCTGCTGTATCTAGAGTGTATATTGATGGTAGGAGTGTCTCTAAAAAGACCAAGTCAAAGGTGTTAGCAACAGCGAATGAGTTAGGCTACAAACCTAACGCTATAGCGCGAATGCTGATCACCAAGCGGTCTGGTATGGTGGCGGTTATTTTGTCTTCCCGAGTCAACCTTATATACCCTGAAGTATTGTCTTTGTTAAACAAACGTTTATCTGAAAAGAATGAGAGGGTGTTACTTTTTAACCTAGATGATGCTGCAGGCTTAGACGATATTTTAGAGCACATATGGACCTTTCAAGTGGATGGCGTAATCGCAATTGCAGCCCATTTTGATAACAAAAGCATTAATAAATTTAAAGAGCATCAAATCCCGGTTGTACTCTATAACCGTCGTGTTTCTGGTCATTCGGCAAGTTCAGTATGCTGTAATCATGAACAAGGCATTTATGAGTTAGTTAATATTTTGCACGACTATGAGCATAGCAAGTACTTGGTTGTAGCGGGCCCCGCAGAATCTGATGTAGCCCAAGAACGCTGTGAACTAGCTATTAAGGCGCTAGCTAGTAAAGGTAATAACGATGTGCCGATACAATATGGCGATTTTAGTTATGACTCAGGGCGTCATGCCTTTTCACAGTGGATGGCATCGAACTCAGCTCCCACCGCTGTAATATGCAGCAATGACACCATGGCAATTGGTGTCATTGATGAGGCTAGAAAACAATTTGGTTTAAAAGTTCCAGAAGATTTATCTGTAGTGGGCTTTGATGGTGTAAATGCTGTTTTTTGGCATAGTTATCAACTCACGACTATTAAGCAACCTGTAGAACAAATGACGAAAGCTGCCGTTGATATTTTACTTGAACAAATAGCATCACCTGAAAACCCAGCTCAACTTCGCGTATGGTCTGGGTCTTTAATTGAGGGGAGTACCGTAGGTCCGGCAAAAAATGAAACATAAACCATTATTGGTTTTTATACCTGGCACTTTGTGTACCAGTGAAATGTTTATACCGATGTTGGCAGACTTGCCCCTTGAAACAAAAACTGTTGCGTTTGATAAACACGATAACTTGGCAGACATGGCTGCAGAAGTCATGGATATTGTAGGTGCACGGCCATTTATTCCAATTGGATTTTCCATGGGTGGAATGGTGGCATTTGAACTGATCCGAATGAATGTCACACAACTTACTGGCATGATACTACTGAATAGTAATTGTCATGCAGATTTGCCGGGGCGCAAAACAGGTAGGCATGCTCATCTCAAATTTGCACAAACCCAAAACATTGAAAAACTTATTCAACAAGAATACTTATCTGTCTACTTTTCTAATCCTCATTGCCATGAAGGTGAAATAGTCACAACAATGGCTACGCAACTTGGTGTTGAGACTTTCGAAGCACAGTTAAAAGTACTGGCTGAACGTCCAGATTCCTTTGATGTGTTAACACATTTCAATCAACCCTTGTTAATAATAGGTGCGCTCAACGACCAAGCTTGCCCCCCTGAGCACCAGCAAATAATGGCCCAAGCAGCACCTCAATCTGAATTACATTTATTACCAGATTGTGGGCATTTTGCTCCCTTGCAGGCACCTACAGACATTGCAAACCTAATTAAACAGTGGGTAAACAAACACTATGCATAAATTTAAACAAGCGCTCGCTAACAAACAACCATTACTAGGAACATTTGTTAAAACGCCACACTTTCATAACACAGAAGTGCTATCAAAAGTTGGCTTTGCAACGTTATGCCTTGATGCAGAACATGCTCCTTTTGACAGGCGCGATTTAGATAGCTGCATTTTGGCAGCAAGAGCTAATCAACAGCACGTTTTAGTACGTATCCCAAATGATCATCACGATACTATTTTAAATACTTTAGATTTAGGCGCTGATGGCATAGTTGTACCTCATGTAAAAAATGCTCAGCAATTAGAAAATATTGTGAAGCAATGTTACTACGGCCATAATGGCCGAGGATATGCTGGCTCTACTCGAATGGCAGGTTATACCACTATCAACATGCAACAGAACCTTATACATAATACCAGCAATACTGCAGTCATTGCACAAATTGAAGATATTGACGCACTTGATCAACTTGATGCTATTTGCCAAGTAAAGGGCGTAGATTGTTTGTTTATTGGTAGAATGGATTTGACAGTTGCGTTAGGGCAAACCGATCCTAATGCACCTAAAGTATTAGAAACTGTCAATAAAATTGTTGAGGTTGCAAATAAACATAATCTTGCAACGGGTATGTTTATTGCCAACTTAGACGAGTTAGATCATTGGCTCAAACAGCGAGTTTCATTATTTTTACTAGGGTCAGATCACAGCTTTATGTTAGCAGGCGCTAACCAACTTCAAGCAAAATTTACGCAAGCTAAGAAAAATCAACAATAAGACGATTAATTATGAAAAAAATTACGGTCAAAGGTATCTGTAGTATAGAAACAATGTTGAGTGTTTTTATACTACAGATACCTTTGACCGTTTGTTCAACTGAAAAATTAAGCCCTAATAATCCACTAATTATGAATTGGACAACACCAGACATACCCAGCTTGTCTATTTTATCTATTTCACATTTACGCAACAGGCAATACGGAAGTCAGTTTGTCAAACCTGAGGCCGTAGACAACAACAGTGATGGCTATTCGTCTTTCATAATGAGCTATAAAAGCGACGGACTCACCAACTATGCACGCATCGATATTCCGCAAAAAACTGCGCCCGTAACAGGTTACCCTGTTTTACTTTATAGTCATGGCTGGGTAGGAATTAAAAGCGCACCGTCATTTAATTTTTTTCTTGACCAAGAAGGTAGTCAAGCCACATATATTGATAGACTAGCAAAGCAAGGTTATGTAGTTGTGACCCCAGGTTGGCGTGGCCATGGCACTGTTAATAACGTTCCGGCCCAAGGCATAGAGTTCATGCAACGCTGGGATAACGCCAGTTATATTAGTCCCATTTTTTATGCTATCGACATGCTCAATGCACTCGACAGTATTCAATCTATAACATCCTTAAAGCTGGGACCAAGCCCAATTAATATAGATACTAAAAAAGTTTTTTTATCTGGTCATTCACAAGGTGGCGATACTGCATTACTGGTCTTAGCGATTGCTGGTGAGTCATCCACGGTCAAGCAACAAATCAGTGCTGCTTCAATTTTTTCTGGGTGTTTCTTACCACGTTTAAAACAGGGAGAATTATATAGCTCAATGTCTACGTCGCCACAGGCTTTTTTGGCAGGCGATGGGCGTTGGACCTCGAGTGCAACGGGATACGACGGGCAGGTTAATCCTGACTTTCAGTTTGGTTTTCCTGCAGACTGGATAGGCACACCCCATTCCTCTGATTGGACGTGGCAAAATAAGACGTGGTCGTCATCGACGGTAAAACAGGCGTTTAAAAAGAAGTACGATGAGATGTACCATATTTTACAGAAAGACTATTTAACTGCAGATTTTTATACATTAGAAACGAACGACATGGGTCGAACTGTTGTACAACATCCAAATCATATTAAAGCTGCTTATGCAGCAACATCAGCAATTTATTATCCTCAATACCTTCAGGAACCACTGGCATTGCATCATTCAGATCGTGACTACTATTCTCTTTCTAAATGGAATCAAGCGCTTGTCCAAACAATATTGAAGTCTGGCGGTAACGCAGTTAACTTTGAGTACCCAGGTAATACCCATTCGTTAACTATTAGCCAACATCAGTGGTTCTCAGAAAACTACAACCAAATGGGACTTGAGCAAATGATCAACCATGATATCAATTGGTTTAACAATCCTAAAAAGTAGTTTTATTTATATTTATTAAGGGCTTGCTGGAGAGGTTTTAGTGCATCGCCATATTTTTGCCAGCTGTTGATACTCGTTTTATAGATGGGTTGTCTTACTTGTTCAGCGCTTGGTGTCATAACTATGCGTTGTGTTTGGTAAAAACGCTCTGTTGCTTGCTCATAATCAAGACCTAAGAAGTTGAGTAAACGCGCGGTTTCCTTGGGTTGGTTGTTTACTACCGCTTCATAATTGATGGTGATAATATCTTCGCTATATGAATTCGTCCAAAATTTCATTAAACGTTCATGTTCACGATAGTAATGCCCCAAAGCATTTAGGTCATGAGCGTAACCTTGGCTGTCATCAAAAGGTAATTTAAAAATAGATAGGCAATTATCTGTAGCATCACGCAGGCAATAGACAAATTTAGCATCCGGCAAAATAGCTTTTATAAATCCAACAAAATTAAAATTAAGCGGATTTTTGTCGGTGAAAAAGGCACTTCCGCCAAAGGTTTGAAACATTCTTAGCTTATACTGATACCCGAGTTCAGTCAGTTGTGATGAGCTGAGTTTAGTTAAACAATAAGGATAAGGTGTGTTGCTGGTTTGTTCTGCCGCTGTAACTAACTCGTTTATATAACCGAGTTCACCTGCGCCAAAAATTTGTGAATGAGATGCCAGTATTTGTTCAGCTAGACTAGTACCTGAACGCGGCATACCAATAATAAATATAGGATGAACATGCTCCATACACACTTTTGCAATTGATGTCGGCATCACCGGCATAATAGCTTCCACTGCGACTCGATATTGTTCCATGAGTGTATTGTTGTAAGGAAATTTTTCTGCCTTTATTTGCTGTGCACTAGCATAGTTTTTGATAGCTAACGCATGCTGTTGTGACTTATCGTAGTGCACTGCGAGTGCAAAGAATAAGGACGACTTAAATATACTGGGGGTTTTACTATCTGCCAGTAACTCGGTGATTTTATCAACTTCTTCAGAGTCTAACGTTTGATTTTTAAGCTTAGCTAATTGATAGAATGAACTCGCATGATTAGGAGTATGTTTAAGAGCCGTTCTAAAACTTACGGCGGCTGAATCAAATTCACCTAACTGTTCTTGTAATACTCCAAGATGATTGTGAGCTTCACTATTATTTGGCTCATGTTTGATGACTCCTTGTAAACATGCTTTTGCTTTCTTATAGTTACCGAGTTGTTTCAATGTTGTCGATAAATTGATGTGTGCGGGCATATAATTGTCTACAGCAATGGCTTTTTCAAAGGTTTGTTGTGCATTCTCGTAATCAATTTTTGCTAGCTGAATTTCACCTTTTATATTTAAGTAATAACTATTATTTGGTTCAAGGTGATTAGCATGAACTATCGCTCTTAACGCAATCTCTAGGTTACCTAATTCTTTTAATGACTGTGCAAAGTTAGATAAACATTCTGGATAATTAGCGTCGAGTTTGAGGGCTTTATCAAATACTAAAGTGGCTTGTTTGTGCTGGTCTTGTGCTGCCAATACATTACCCAGATTATTTAATGTGTGGGGCTGCTGTGGATTCAATATTAAAGAAGAATTAAAGGCTTTCTGCGCTTTTTTGAATTGATGTAATTCTTTGTATGCTAGCCCTAAATTGTCATAGGTTTGCGCATCTTTGTCGTTAACAGTAAGCGCTTTTTCTAAAACAAGTACAGCTTGCTCAGCTTGTTGTATTTGAATAAATACTACGCCTAACAGGTTCAATCCATGCTCATTCAAAGGTTCAACTTTTAATACATCTTCAAAAACATGCTGAGCATCAAGCAAACGCTTATTTTGTAGTAACTGAAAACCTTGTTGTAATTGATTAGCGATGTATTGGTCCACAGCAGTCCTTGTGATTTTTCGGGGATGAAGCAATAAAAAGGCCTACTCAGTGTAGGCCAATACATATTAATATCTTACAACTCTAACCTTAAAAGTTATACGCAAATCTTACGCCGAAGTTACGCGGAGAATTGTAGTCATATGCCACTCTCGCTCGACTAAATATCTCAGTATAGGTTTTAATCAGTTCATCAGATGCATTATTAACATAGGCTTGTACCGAATAATCTCCATCAGTAGACTGCCATTTAACCGAAAGATCTAGTTTGGTATAAGCGTCTTGGTCAGCAAAGAATACAGGTGCGCGGTTACTCACATAACCCGAATTATAATAGGCGAAGACATGAGGTTTTATGGTACCCATATCGCCCAAATCTATAAAGTAAGACACGCCTACACCAACGGTCACGTCAGGTGTATAGGGCGTATCTTCACCATCCACCACGTATACAAAAGAACCACTAATGGTTTCAGCGCCTATCGGTGCAGTGTCATTCCAGACAAGATTACCTGCATCCACTATAAATTCATCGTACTGTGACATATCAATCGACACACCAAAGTCGACGACTAATGCGTCAGTTACATCCCAAAAACCTTCAATTTCGAGCCCACGTGATAAGATTGAACCACCAGGGACCTGTGTTGCTACAGAAATACCAGTATCACCTTGCTCAATAAAGGCAGTGGTCGTTAACCCCTCAAATTTACCGCTGTAAGCCGCTGCATTAAGACGCAAAGCACCATCTAGCAAGGTTGATTTTGCACCTATCTCAAAGGCTTTATTAGTTTGTGGAGCAAGTAAAGTTTGTGTTGTGACATCTGTTGCGCCTGCGATATAGGCCGTTGCATACGTTGCGTAGACCATAAGGTTTTCGCCAACTTGATAGTCTGCACCTAGACGGTAATCAGTATTTTTATCAACACCCTTTTGTACTTCTCGAGTTCCGTAAGTACGAATAGGTAATGTTGGGCCTAAGCGTGCAGCAGAATTATCAAAACTTAGTGGGTCTGCACTTTGAGCTTCACGGTCGTCTTCAGTGAAACGTATACCCGCAGTCATATTTAATTTATCAGTTAAGGCGTAAGTTGCTTGCCCATATAAAGCTGTGGATTTAGTCCCACCACGGCCTTCACTATTCCAAGATGCCCATGATGGTGTTTCTGGTGTTGCTCCAGCATAACCGGACCAAGATTCAACTAAGCTACCAAAAATGTAAGCAGAACGATTATCAGGATCTTGGCTATTAAAATAATAAGCCCCGACAGTATATTGTAGAGGTCCATCAAATAACGATGAAACGGTAACATCAACTTGTTTTGATTTACTGGTACTGTAGTTTCCATCAACCCAAGAGGCTAGACCAGAAAGGTCTGCATCCATCAGGTTAATAGATTGATAATCAAACATAGCGCCATTAACCATAACGCTATGCTCAGCTACTTCCCAATCAATACTCACGTAAAATGATGTTTCTTCAAGCTCTCGATTAGGTGTGTAATCATAGTCGATAGTTCTTGCGCCAGGAACAATATTAGCTAAAGCATCGCCAGCACAAACATTACCACCGGAGACAGTTCTGCCTCCGGGTCTGTCAGGTGAGCCATCAGCACAGCCTTCATAAACGCCAAAACGTGGGTCTAAAAATCCATCCGCTGCATTAATCCGCGTAGGGTCGTCTCTATCGAGTGGAATACCAGCTGGTTTGTAACCAAAATTTAAGCTTCCGTTACCGGTATCTTTCCAATGCGACGCGGTCAAATTAATAGATAATGTGTCGCTTGGCATAAACAATAATTGGCCACGAATGTAACTGTAATCTGAATCTTTTATATCACCATTTGGATTAAAGATATTTTCAACATAGCCGTCACGCTTTTCATCAGCGGCAGTAATACGCAAAGCAACATTGTCACTCATTGGTACGTTAACAAAACCTTCGGTTTTCACTAAATTATAATCACCTAGTGTTGCCGCAGCACCGAATGAAAATTCTTCAGGATCTGGCTTTTTAGTAATAACATTGATCAAACCACCAAATGTATTGCGTCCAAACAATGTTCCTTGAGGTCCGCGTAATGCCTCTATACGTTCAATATCTAAGTAACCTGCCAGCGCTTGTCCGGTTGTTGGTAAATACATATTATTGTGATAAATAGGAACTGCGATATCAGTAGTCCCTGCGCTACCTGCTCCGCGTAGTATTATTTGTGGGTTGTTACCAAAACTGGTTATGGTCACTCCGGGAATAACTTTCTCTAAAGACATGACATCAGTAATTTGCATGTTTACCAGTTCGCTACCGCTAATAGCGGTAACTGCAAGTGGTACATCTTGAATATTAGCGACACGCTTCGTCGCACTAATTTCTATTACTTCTATTTCTTTTTCTGTTTTTACTTGAGCGTATGCGCTCGATACTGCTACGGCATTCGCTACGGCCATTGCGATAGTTGTTTTAAGTAAGTGGTGTGCTTTCATTTTCATGCTTTTATTCCCGATGCTGAGCTGGCTAGAATGTTCCGAAGATTGGTAGTTTTATTATTTATAATATCTTATGCCAAAAAATACTTCGGAATCACTAATAAATCAACCGAAAAATCACATTCATACTGATTAAACAGCTTATTAATGCCTATTTAATCAACAAAACATGTTATTGAGTATAAAAAAATAACCTTCAGCAGAAAGATATTTTAAAATTATAGACTGCGGAGTCAATTTACCGAGTAATTGCCTTCATATATATTTATCGTACTTTTTTAGTATCTAACGGCGTGCCTTATTGAATTCACGCATCCTAGCCAGCACATCGACACCTAGCTGGTCATAAACAGAAAGCATATCAATTAATACCCAGTTCTCTCGGATCAAGTCACCCTCTACGCTCCAAAAATCCAGCCTACGACTACTTATTTTGTGCTTACTTAGTGCACTTGCGAATCAACCCACACA
>OOGD01000119.1_pt1 | contig 18123 bp, 18 predicted proteins | sample 1670381 | NCBI WGS metagenome assembly OOGD01 (sample SAMEA98146918, study PRJEB22522) | marine metagenome | biome: marine biome; feature: marine water body; material: sea ice | place: Arctic Ocean | collected 14-Sep-2015 | depth 1.3 m | reverse complement strand
GACTTGCGCACCATGTTTTAAAATATCCATCAATAATTCAGTGTCATGGCTGAAGGGCACCCGAAGGATGAAATAACCTTTGTCGTCATATTCACTGGTTTGTTCTGGGTGCCAAAGCTCATGAGAGACCCATCGCGCAAGCTTTGGACTAAAGCGTAGGACAGCCAGCTCGGTATCGACTCCTGAAAAAATACCGTAGCCACTTTCAAGCTCTTGATTGAGTTCATTCTCATCAGCATCGAGTGCTGACTGTGCGATTATTTCTAATTGACGAATAGCATCAACCGAGAAGCTGCGCAAGCCTTGTCTGAGATGACACCAAGCATCTAAATACCAGCTATCTCGATAGCGAATGAGTCTTTGCGGTGATATCTCTCTGCTCGTTTCACTATCGTCCTGACGGTTATGATAGGTCATTATTAAGCGTTTACGGTTGAGCAAAGCCTGACTGATCGTTTGAAAATGTTGCGCATTAATAGATTTTGCCATAGCGGGCAGGATGCGAATACGCTTGGCAATTTCATCGACACTATGATCGCTTTTGTCTAACAACATTCTAATTCGAGCGCGCAGGGGCTTGATATGGCTCGTTAGCATGCCGGGCTGCAGGCTTTCCAGCAAGGCATCCATGGTTAGTAATGCTTGAATCTCTCCCGTGCTAAACCACAGGCCAGGCAGTTGATATTGGCTCGATTCAACCTCGCTTTGGTCATAGCAATAAGCATTTAGCTCTCGGTTCCACACGATGGGTGCAGCTAGTCTATCGCGCATATACTCTAAATCACGTTTGAAGGTGGCTAAGGATACCTCCAATACCTGTAAAAACTGATCCAGAGTGACGCTTGCCTGCTTACAGAGCATTTGATCTATGATGTGAAAACGCTCAGTCTTGTCCATTGCTTCTGACTCTTTATCGTATTTTTTGAAACTTTCTAGATGCTAGCTCACCTCACGAGCCAGTAGAGCAGGATAATAACATCACACTCCAAATTAAGGCGCTTTCATGTCTATTATTATCCGAATTCTGTTTAAGCTTTCTTCTTACTGTCGTTGTCGCATTATTGATGGCCCGGATCAAGCACCATATCTGGAGCGCTATCATCTGCTCAAACTACCATTCGGCTGCCAAATATATTTGCATCGATTCATCGCCAGTGACCCCGGACGTGGATTACATAACCACCCGTGGCAATCGGCCTGCTCTTTTTTGCTCTGCGGCCGATACGAAGAGATTCGAATGGCCGACGCAAGGGAAGATAATCAACTCCGTAGCCAAACCATCAAAGCAGGCAGCTTTAACTGGATTAATGGTAGAGAGTTTCATCGTATCAATCTGATTAATGAAATCGAATGCTGGACCCTGTTTGTACATGGCACAAAGGCCAAATCTTGGGGGTTTTTAGAGCAAAATCAACAACGTTATGCATTTCACGATCACCAAAAAACACTCAAACAACCGTCCAATTCGCAATGGTGGAAAACGGTAGCCAAGCCTTGCCAGTGCCCGTCGATGCGCAAACCTTTGAGTCGTTAACGCGTTAAGTCCAGGCTCACCTGATTGCGCTTGGACTTAATCGACAGACGATATAAACTATTTCAGGTACTTTGCGTGAAACTCAAAATGATCGGACAAAAAGCTAGCAATAAAATGATAGCTATGATCATAGCCAGGTTGCATTCTAACCGAACAAGATTGCCCTTTTGCATCACAAGCAGCCTTGAAGTTTTCGGGTAACAGTTGGCCTTCATGCAAGAAATCGTCGGCGTCGCCCTGATCGATCAAAATATCCGATACTGTCGCACCATTATTCACCAGGCAAGTCGCATCATAGGCTTGCCAATCTGATTCGTTGTCACCCAGATACAAGCCAAAACAGCCTTTACCCCAATCACAATTAACCGGATTAGCAATCGGCGCAAATGCCGACACAGACCGAAACGCACCCGGATTCTTCAGTCCACAGATCAATGCGCCGTGGCCACCCATCGAATGCCCACTGACCGATTTAACGCCAGGCAATAAGGCCAAATTGGCTTCCACCAGTGACGGCAATTCATTCACAATATAATCATACATTTGATAGTGAGTGGACCAAGGTGCTTCGGTCGCATTCACATAAAAGCCCGCTCCCTGCCCAAGATCATAGCGGTCGGGTTTATCATCAACCTGCTCGCCACGCGGGCTGGTGTCAGGAAACACAACGGCAATACCCTGTTGCGCAGCAAACCGCTGAGCGCCCGCTTTGGTACGTGCATTGTCATCGTTGCAGGTCAAACCCGACAACCAATATAACGTTGGTACTTTTTCGTTCTCCGCCTGTGGTGGCAGGAAGACTGAAAATGTCATTTCGCATTGATTAACGCTTGATTCATGCGTGTACCTTTTTAGGTAGCCACCACTTTCTTTAACGCTTTCGATTTCTTTCATGTTCTTCATTCATATCTCTAATAAAAACAGGTCTAAGTAACGGCTAGTCTAGAATATGATGACTGAGCGAATGCTCTCGCCACTATGCATCAAGTCAAAAGCGCGGTTTATGTCTTCCAAGGGCATGGTGTGAGTCACCATCGAATCTAGCTCGATTTCACCCGACATATAACGATCAACATAACCCGGTAGTTCCGAGCGTCCTTTCACACCACCAAATGCAGTGCCCTGCCAGGTACGACCAACCACCAAGTTAAACGGACGAGTATTTATTTCTTTTCCAGCGCCAGCAACACCAATAACGGTTGAAACACCCCAACCCATGTGCGTGCATTCGAGTGCATCGCGCATGACGTGTACGTTGCCAATACACTCGAACGAATAGTCAACGCCGCCATTGGTTAACTCTTGAATATATTCGCTAATAGAACCGTCAATTTCTTTCGGGTTAATAAAATCAGTCGCACCCAGCGCTTTCGCAATTTCCCACTTTGCAGGATTAATATCAATTGCCAATATTCGACTGGCTTTCGCCATCACTGCACCCTGAATCGCAGATAAGCCGATACCACCCAAACCAAATACCGCAACAGTCGAACCTGGCTCTACTTTGGCTGTATTTAATACCGCACCAATACCTGTGGTAACACCACAACCTAACAAACAAACTTTGTCGAGTGGTGCGGCCTTGTTGATTTTGGCTAATGCAATTTCAGGCACAACGGTATATTCACTAAAGGTAGAACACCCCATATAGTGATGAATCGCCTTGCCGCTTTTTGAAAAACGACGGCTACCGTCTGGCATGTAACCCGTCCAAACGGTTGAAGCAATTGATTGGCACAGGTTAGTTTTAGGCGATTGACAATACTCACAAACACCACACTCAGGAATATATAAAGGAATGACATGATCGCCTACCTTTAAATCCTTCACGCCAGGACCACACTCGACCACTTCACAACCCCCTTCATGGCCTAAGATTGCAGGAAACGCGCCTTCAGGGTCATCACCCGATAAGGTAAACGCATCGGTGTGGCAAACACCCGAAGCGATTACTTTTAGCAAAACTTCGCCCTCACGTGGGCCTTCAACTTCAACTTCCTCAATTTCTAGAGGCTTCTTTACTTCCCAGGCAACTGCAGCTTTACATTTCATTTCAATATTCCTCGAATAGATTCTGGTTAGATTTAAATATTTGTTGCGCAGATTAAGTCGATTAAATCGACCAGTCAACCCACTAACAGGGGTTATCCACGTCTTTAGCCACAAAGGATTATTGAGGCCGAGTCAACTCTGGCTTTTGCATTAAGTCAAAAATTAAGACCCATCTTCATTGCCTCTTATATATTTTTCATCGCCCTCTATAACTGAAACCCTATCAATCATCACGACTTGAAAACGCCACAATGATAAACGGATCAAAGCAGCTTATTATTAAGGCAAGGCTAGTAGAAATCTGCTAAATTATACCCGTTGACGGCGAAAAGCCACATTCTAACCATTTCCATGCATGGATCGACTTGCCTTCACTTCGCTGTTTGCCTTATACACTTGTCTTACTCAGTAGCGTCCTCAGCAATACTGCGTGGTCAGAAGAGAACTGGGGGCTATGTCGAGCACCTGTTTTTATCCCCTTCGATACCGCCAGCCCTGACGTCAACGACGCTACCAAGATTGAGGCAGACTTTATGTCTCGCCAAGGCAATGATATCGTTCATTTCAGCGGGCAGGTAGAGCTCACTCGACCCGCTCAATCCTTACTCGCCGACGAGCTAACACTGGATAATACAACTGAACAGGCTCAAGCCTCCGGTGATGTGACATTTAGAAGCCCTGATTCTGAGTTACAAACAGAATTCATGACGATAAATCAAAGAGACCAATCAGCTTACTTTGCATCCTCTTCGTTTAGTTTACCTGCGCAGCATATTCGTGGCACTGCGAATGAAATCATCCAGTTCAACAGTTCGCTTAGCCGTTACAAAGACATGCAATACACGACTTGCGACCCTGGAGACAGCGCCTGGCATATGACAGCTAATCAATTTGACATTAACCGAGAGTCAGGTCGCGGTACTGCTCAACATGCCATTATTTATATTCAGGATTTACCCATACTTTATCTGCCGTACCTTCAGTTTCCAATTGATGATAGGCGTATGTCGGGTATTTTAACCCCAACCATAGACTTTTCGAATAAAAATATCAGCACTCTATCAGTTCCCGTTTATTTGAATATTGCCGCCAACCTAGATACCACTGTTACACCAACCTGGTACCGTGATCGAGGCCTGCAACTTAATACGGAGAGCCGATACCTTTTCAAACATCATTCGGGGCAGATTGATCTTTCTCATCTTGATGACGATGAGGAAGATGAAACACGGATGTTTCGAAAATGGCTACATCAGGCAGACTTAGGTTCAAATATTACCGCTGATATTGCCTGGCGCGAAGTGTCTGACAGCACATTCTTTGAAGACTTTAAATTACTCGATAATACTAGTGTCCTCGATAATACCAGTGATAATGTTGATAAGTTAGAACGCCATGCCACTTTAAACCACAGCGCCAAACTATGGCAAAGCAGCCTTATGTTTCAGTCTTTCCAAACGCCTGATCCTAAGTTCGAAACTGACCAAACTGGTCAACCACTTGTCCCTAATATTGCTAGCAGGCCTTATCGCCGACTCCCAAAGCTGACAATTGATAGCCGGTTTAAAGCATTCGACAATGGTATTCAATTCAACATTGACAACGAATGGGTGCGATTTGACCACGAGAGCGATAGCAAAATTGTTGGTGACCGTAGCTATTTTCTGCCTTATCTGAGTTTTGACCAATCTGATAGCTGGTACTTTTTCAAGCCTAAGATTGAATATGCCATTTCCGATTATCAACTAGACAATAATAGTCTGGATATCAATTCGATTCAGCGCGATATACCTATCCTCAGCCTGGATACTGGGTTGTTTTTTGATCGCGAAATGAACATCGGCACTGACTGGACTCAGACCTTAGAACCACGACTTTATTTTCTGCGCACGCCCTATCAAGACCAAAGTAATATCCCTGTATTTGATACGACTTTGCTATCCGATAGTTACAATAACCTTTTCAAATCCAATCGATTTAGTGGGTCTGATCGCATCGGCGATGCGAATCAGGTATCGCTGGGTATTGGTACTCGTATTTTCGACAATGACTCAGGCGCAGAGCTATTTTACTCACGCATTGGTCAAATTTTCTATGCAGATGATCGATTGGTTCAGATTCGTGGCAACACACCCGTGACCTTTCCCAGATCTAATGTTATTTCAGAAACAACGATCAATCCGAACACACGTTTATCGATAAGCACGAAACTGGTTTATGAACAAACAACCAAATGGGTGTCTCAAAAAACATTATCGGTTCGTTACTTGAATGACGATTTTGCTGCCAATCTAGACTACTTGCTTGATGAAAAGGAACTGGAACAAGTCGCCGTATCCGTGGTCTATCCCATCAACCCGCGCTGGACGATGGTCGCAAAATATTCCGAATCGATATTACTGGCTCAAACCATCGAGAGTCAATTAGGTGTAAACTATGAAACTTGCTGTTGGGGAATTAAAATAATTGCCAGTCAAACTGCCGATGATCTCTTCACCGAAACGGTAAACGCTGTATTTTTTGAGTTAACGTTGAAAGGGCTTAGTAAAATATATAGCCAAGTGAAAAACGTAGTTCCTGAAAACAACCCTTAATTTCAAGACGTCGCTCATACGACGTCAACCATGGCATGAACAATGATTCGAATGACACCGCTTTTTAGCTCACTATTTATATGGCTTCTTTTATCCAGCAGCTTTTTTACATCACCAGTTTTAGGTGCGCCAATTGCAATTGATTCAATCGTGGCGATTGTCGATGAAGACATCATTACGCGCAGTGAAGTGGATAATCGACTCGAGATAATTCGAGCCGAATTCGCTTACGATAATCGGCGCTTACCCGAAGCAAAAGCGCTTAACCGACAGTTAATGGAACTCATGATTAACGAGTCTATTTTGATTCAGCAAGCCAAGAGACGCGGCATCAGAGTCAGTGATAGTCAGCTCAATCAAGCAATGATAAGCCTTGCTAAAAACAATCAAAAAACTTTAACCGAATTCAGGGAGCTATTGCTGTCTCAAGGCGTTAATTATATAAAGTATCGAGACAATATTCGACAAGAAATATTATTAGGAACGTTGCGTCGTCAATACACTTCAAGTACTGCCAATATCAGCGAAGTCGAACTGAATGAGTTTATTGGGCGAACTGGCGATAACCTGGAAGAAGCTGAATATAACATTTCTCATATTCTAATCGCTTTGCCTGATGCTGCATCGCCAGAAAAAATAAATGTTGCGCTAAAATCCGCTAACGATATTTTGGCTCAGCTTCAACAGGGGGCAAAATTTGACCAGCTAGCCAACGAGTTTTCGTCCGGATCGACTGCGTTACAAGGCGGCAATCTCGGCTGGCGCGGCAGAGCCGAAATTCCGGGGCTGTTTTCCGAAGCAGCACTCAAAATGCAGCCTGGTGACTATGCCGGTCCTTTACGCAGCCCCAGTGGTTTTCACATCATAACGTTGAACGAACAACGCGCTATTGACCAAGTGCTCACTAAGCAAACCAAATCAAGGCATATTTTGATTCGAGCCAATGAACTCATTAGTGAAGAAGCCGCCAGAGAGCGCCTAATTGAATTACGCCAACGTATATTAAACGGCGAAGATTTTGCAGCATTAGCAAAATTATATTCAGTTGATTATGTTTCGGCGGCAGAAGGTGGCGACATTGGTTGGATGGCCCCGGGTGCAACGGTACCACAATACCAAACGGTTACTGACGCACTTGCCGCTGAAGAGATCAGTGAGCCGTTTAAATCATCGTTTGGGTGGCATATTGTCGAAGTCACCGGGCATCGTACGCTAGATGAAACAGTCGAAGTCAAACGCAATAAAATTCGTCAGCAATTACTGCTACAAAAGCAAAGAGAAGTCTTTCAAATATGGCAACTGCGATTAAGAGACGAAGCTTACGTAGTTATTTCTGCTACTGATAATGACACTGGTGCTAACGCTAATGACTAGCTCATCCTCATCTCGACAAATTAGGCCCTGCATAGCGATCACCAGCGGCGAACCTGCGGGTATTGGCCCCGACATAATCGCTCGGATCAAAACCCAAAACTTTGATGCCCGATTGGTCATCATTGGCGATCAAACGTTGATAAAGCAACGTGCCAGACAGCAAGGATCGACCCAAGATTTTATCGATTATAACGCCAACCAAAACAACACCAATGTGGACTTGCTAGAGATATTACACGTCCCTTTAGGCGCACACTGTAAAGCAGGCGAACTGAATACACTCAATGCTAGCTATGTACTCAAGACTCTCGAACGAGCCTGCGAGGGTTGTCTGTCAGGTGAGTTTGACGCCATGGTCACTGCCCCCGTACAAAAAGACATTATCAACCAAGCTGGCATTCCATTTAGTGGACATACAGAATACCTTGCTAACATTTGTGGTGTTAAAAAACCCGTTATGCTGCTTGCAACTGACAATTTAAAAGTGGCTCTGGCGACCATCCACATGCCTTTACGGGCCGTGCCCGACACTATTACAGCAGCACTGATTGTTGAGATCAGCGAAATCGTTGATCATGATCTGCGCTCACGATTTGGCCTCGACAATCCCCATATCAAAATATGTGGTCTCAACCCTCATGCGGGTGAAAATGGTTATTTGGGTCACGAAGAGATCGAATCAATTATCCCCGCGATTGAAACGCTTCAATCTAAAGGATTAAATGTCAGCGGCCCGTATCCGGCAGACACCGTATTTACACCAGCCGCTCTTGCCGACGCTGATGTCGTCTTAGCGATGTATCATGACCAAGGTTTGCCCGTGCTAAAACACGCCGGGTTTCATAACGCAATTAACACCACGCTTGGCTTACCTATCATCCGCAGCTCTGTCGATCATGGCACTGCGCTGGATCTCGCGGGTAGCAATAAGGCAAACTCAGGCAGCCTAATTGCTGCTATTAATTCGGCCATATTTCAAATTGGCTGCAGCCAAATAAAGGCAGCAAGTTAAATAAAAAAATTAACTGCGACACATCAACTTTAAGAATGACTACCAGAAATAATTATGCCCCAAGCTCGTAAACGATTCGGTCAACATTTTTTACACGATCAAAATATCATTGCCAGAATGGTGAGTGCTATTGCGCCTGCTGAAAGTGACAAGTTATTAGAAATTGGGCCTGGCCAAGGCGCCCTCACTTTTCCTCTGCTGGCACAATGCAAGCAGTTAACAGCGGTAGAACTCGATCGTGATTTGATCCCTATCTTAAGACGTGGCGCTGCCAAGTATGGTGTTCTTGATATCATCAATTGCGATATTTTAGAATTTGATTTAAATGCTCTAGCAGGCACCGATGATCAACAATATCGAATCGTAGGTAATCTGCCCTACAATATTTCAACACCGCTCATGTTTCACTTAATGGCGTCGATATCACATATTCGTGACATGCATTTTATGGTGCAAAGAGAAGTCGCACTGCGCATCGTCGCGACTGTTGGCGATAAAAATTACGGCCGACTCTCGATCATGATGCAGTACTACTGCCAATGCCAATACCTAATCGATGTGCCACCTCAGTCTTTCACGCCTCCCCCAAAAGTTGATTCGTCTATTATTCGATTAATACCGCACCCTCAACCAATTATTGAAGTGAATGACTTTGAGCTATTTTCATTAATAGTCAAAACAGCTTTTGGACAACGCCGAAAAACCATTGCTAACTCTCTCAAAAAAATGATTGAACCAAGCTGCTTCGAAGCAGCACAAGTCGACCGAAGCCTGCGAGCAGAATGCTTAACCGGTGCAGATTTTGCTCGACTAACTCACGCCAAACTTAACCAGGAATCAAATGAATAAACCTAAACTGTCGCTTATTTGGGCTATGGATCAAAACCGTCTCATTGGCAATAATAATTCGCTGCCCTGGTATCTACCCGCTGATCTCGCTTTTTTCAAGAGAACCACTATGGGTAAGCCCATGATCATGGGTCGCAAGACGTTTGATTCAATTGGCAGGCCATTGCCCGGTCGTCAAAATATCGTTATCACCCGCGACAATACTTTTAGCGCGGAAGGTTGTGATATTGCCAACAGCATTGAAGAAGCAATGTCATTGGTGTCCGAAGAAAAACAAGAAGCCATGCTGATTGGCGGTGCTAGCCTTTATCTACAAATGCTCGCGCAAGCAGATGTCCTTTATATAACCCAAATACACCATACATTTTCAGGTGACACCTGGTTTCCAGAAATGGATATGGACCAATGGTCCGAAGTTTATAGAGAAGATTTTGAGGTTGATGAAAAAAACCTTCACCCCTATTCATTTATGCAATATACGAGAAAAACTTAAGCGATTTCAGGCATCAACAATAACAAGACTTTTAGATGACATTTAGTCACGGCTAATGAGACCGTCGTTGTTAAAAATCTGTCACTAACGCCAGTTCATGAAATTGTATGCTATTTTGCCCTTTGAACGTGCTTGGCGATAAACAATATAAGGTTAGGGCGTTACTTAAAATTGCCGGTGCTTTTTCAGCTTTGCGGCGCATCGACCTGCGCTAAACCAGACTAACAAAGCTATTTAAACTGTTATTCGTCCGTTGCTTTTTGTTGGCGGGTATGAATAAATTCTGCCGCTTTAATCACTTGTTCCAATGTACGCGCAGTCATTTCCGCTCTTTCTTTTGCCGTCAGATAAAAAGCCATGTCGATTTCATGGCAAAAATATCGGGAAGGCAACCGCGTTAGTGCATAGCACGCGACATCTAAAAAGAACTCATCGTCCTTGTCTCCATAGAGACTCGGCAACTCAGTTGAAATGCAGTCGAAAACCAGATGTTCATAAAAATTATATACCCTTAAATAACTCAATGCCTGCCCCGAAGTTATATCAATTTTAATATCGGCCAATTGATGTGGATCTTTAAGTTTGATCGGTAATCAACAACGCCAGCTTACGCCCAGTCGGTACCGTACAGCGCGCTTTTGTTGTCAAAGTGAAGGTACTTATTGAACTCAATATCAATGAATTGGCCACTGCTGCCTGAATTGCATTTTGACCAACGACTTTTGAGAATAGAAACATTAACTACAATCAACACTATGCCAACGAGGCTCAACAGTATCAATCTGCAAAGCAGTGAAACATCGGCCCCAAACACAGCCGCCATCTATCGCAAAGTGCCGACCATATTGACCGGTAGGCAATGTCGCCCAATGCCCAAAAATTACTTTAACATTAGCGTCTAGCTGGCTGTTTAAGAGATACCAGGGCGTCAAATTGGAATCTTTGTTCTGCTCGGGCGCACCTTTAGCAGCGAAATTGAGCCGATAATCAGGGGCTAAAAATCGCATTCGGGTAAACACATTGGTAATACAACGCAATCGGTCGAATCCAGTCAACTCATCTGACCAAAAGTCAGGCGAGTCGCCATACATTTTGTCGAAAAATAAGCCACTCTCTTCACCCTGTAATACTTGCTCTAACTCAAGAGAGTGCGCAAGGGTCTGCTCCAGATTCCAGCTTGGGTGAACACCGGCATGCATCATGATTGCCTTGAGTGAATCATCAAAGTAAGCCAACGGTCGAGCCTGCAACCATATCATCAATTCATCACAGTCTGAGCTCGTCAACACTTGCGACAAAGTATCACTCTTATCAAGAACTCGCTTGCTGTGATAGAGCGCCAATAAGTGCAGGTCGTGATTGCCTAGTATCGACACCGCTCGGTCACCTAATGACTTAATAAACCTTAACGTTTGCAGTGATTCTGGGCCACGATTAACCAAATCACCACAAAACCATAGGGTGTCATTAGTAGAGTCAAATTTTATTTTATTCAGTAGACGCATCAGATGTGAATAACACCCCTGCACATCGCCAATTGCATAAACAGCCATCAATCAAACCTAGTCGCAAAAAGACTTCTTGCTAGTGCAACGTTCGCGGCGTTGATAACACAAATTCTTCAATCGTAGCATCAAACTGACAGCCATCATCGGCTTCCATTTGGTAACTGCCTTTCATCGTGCCGACAGATGTTTCCAACATGGTGCCCGAGGTATAAACAAACTGCTCGCCTGGTTTCAACGTTGGCTGCTCGCCAATCACGCCATCGCCTCTGACTTCCTGAATCTTGTGGTTAGAATCCGTGATGACCCAATGCCGAGTTAACAGCTGGGCGGGCTGCTGCCCTTGATTGACAATGGTGATGGTATAAGCGAAAACATAATAGTTTTTATCAGGATTCGATTGATCTTCGATATACCGCGTTTGGACGTTGACCTTAATGTCATTGAGGCTTGAGTCTGTCATAAGAATGCCTGTATTTGATAGAATGAAATAGTAAGTTAATCTAACCGAAATGGTTAGGATTTTAAACCGCTACCGGTGCCTTAATGTGTGCGTGACTTTGATAATCTTTCAATCCAAAATCTTCAAATTGAAAATCGAACAGATTATTCACTTTGGGGTTTAAAACCATCTTAGGCAACGGGTAGGTTTCTCGGCTTAGCTGCAATTTAGCTTGTTCTTGGTGGTTGGTGTAAATATGGGCATCACCGAGCGTATGCACAAAGTCACCCGGCTCCAAATCAGTAACCTGAGCCACCATCATTAACAGCAAAGCATAAGAGGCAATATTAAAAGGCAAACCCAGGAATATATCCGCACTGCGCTGATATAACTGGCAAGACAGCCGCCCATCAGCAACATAAAACTGAAAAAAAGCATGGCAAGGAGGCAAAGCCATTTGATCGATTTCGCCCACGTTCCAAGCGCTAACGATTAGACGTCGCGAATCTGGGTTTAGTTTTATTTGATCAACCAACTGTTGAATTTGATCAATAACGCGCCCATCACAGGCCTGCCATGAACGCCACTGCGCGCCATAAACCGGTCCAAGATTACCCTCGTCATCCGCCCATTCATCCCATATCCGAACTTTGTTTTGCTTCAAATAGCGAATATTAGTATCACCCTGCAAAAACCATAACAGTTCATGGATAATCGAATTCAAATGAAGCTTCTTAGTGGTTATGAGCGGAAAACCTTGGCTCAAATCATAGCGCATTTGGTGACCAAAAACTGACAGCGTGCCTGTTCCCGTTCGGTCAGTTTTTTCAGCGCCACAGTCCAACACGTGTTGCATTAAATCAAGATATGGGCGCATGGTTGCCTCCTTTTCGGGCATAAGCAATTATAATTAGACCGACTACGATCATAGGTACTGACAACACAATGCCTTTTGTAAGCCAGTCTGTCTGCATCAAATAACCAATATGCGCATCAGGTAGGCGAATGAATTCGACGCTGGTTCGCGCTATCCCATAGAGCATTAAAAAGTAGCCCGATACGGTCATTACAGGCCTTGGTTTCGACGAAATAATCCACAGCACAGCAAACAGCAAAAAACCTTCTAGCAACATTTCATAAAGCTGCGACGGGTGCCTCGCGCTGTAGCAAAGTGGCCCGGCAAAGTCGATAAATCGATCGGATGGAAATTGCTCGCAAGAAAGCTTCATTGCCCAAGGCACATTGGCTGGCGCGCCCCATAGCTCGGCATTGATAAAATTGCCAAACCGTCCAGCGGCTATCCCCAAGGGCACCAGTGGCGCAATAAAATCAGTCAGTTGGAAAAAACTACAATTGAGCTTGCGTCGATACCATTCCATGGCAACCAAAACACCAATAAATCCTCCGTGAAAAGACATACCACCTTCCCATATTTTAAAAAGATAAAGTGGGTTATCCAGGAAACTATCAAAATTATAAAATAATACGGAGCCAAAACGTCCACCCAGAACAACGCCCATCGCACCATAAAAGATCAAATCATCGACATCAGACGCTTTAAGTGGCGCTCCCGCAACTTGAGCGCGACGCTTGCCTAACCACCACGCAGACCCAAAGGCGATCAGATACATCAGTCCATACCAATGAACCTTTAAAGGGCCTAAGGCAACAACAACTGGATCAATTTCGGGATAGGCAATCATAAAAACAGGCGTAGGCAAACGAAATCACAATTATGCCTGAACGCAACGACTTAATTAAGCAAAACTAGGCATTGTTGCCTGATCGATTTCGTTAGTTCGCCATCGGTCACTTTAGGACCCAACTGAAAGTTATTGCAGGGATGTTATTGTTAATGATGTTATTAGCCAGAGGTCTATCCAAAAAGCACAAGTATCCAAACCACTATCAACAGCAAAACCACGGCCGCCGATCCCATGTCTTTTGCGCGACCAGATAACTCATGCTGTTCCTGGCCCATCCGATCAACGACCGCTTCTATTGCTGAGTTAAGAATCTAAACTATTGGTAACAGTAAGACACTGCCCACAAGCAATGCTTTTTCGACACCATTGTCATCCAGCTATAGCCCCAAAGGAACGAACACGATCGCCAACCAGACTTCCTGCCGGAAAGCCTCCTCTCTTGTTGATAAGCCGGCTGTATGCCCTGTCGACTGAATTGAGCCGCTTTAATTAATCGGTTGAAACCCTTGTTTGCGCTAGGCGCCATAATAAATGCAGAGGATTGGGAGGGATGTTACTTGACGCACTCAAGCTAATTGGCAGACTACTTCCGAGCAGCCCTCTGGCTAGTTCAGATAGAACCAACCAGAGCAGCGTCGACCAGAATAGTCGTGCGCGTTATTCTTCTTCAGCGATTGTTTCAGAGTAAGCATCCGCATCCAACAAATCGGACACTTCGCTATGGTCATCAATCTTAATTTTATACATCCAGCCATCACCATAAGGGTCATCGTTGATTTTCTCTGGAGAATCTTCAAGCTCTGAATTAACTTCAACAATTTCACCTGAGATAGGCGCGTAGGTATCTGATGCAGCTTTCACCGACTCAATAACGCCAACAGCATCACCAGCAAGCACAGTACTGCCTTCTTCGGGCAGTTCGACAAAAACCAAATCACCCAGTAACTCTTGCGCATGATCTGAAACACCAATTGTCGCCACATCGCCATCAACTGCTACCCACTCGTGGGACGACAGAAATTTTAACTCGGAAGGTACATTGCTCATTTTTTTCTCCAACTCATTAAATACAAGATTTGCCATTACGGGCGAAAGGAATTTTAACTATGTCTGCTTTCAACAATTTATTTCGTACTTCAACTTCTACTTCACCGGTCACGCCAGCTGGAATTCGAGCCAATGCGATAGATTTACCTAAGGTAGGTGAATAACTACCCGACGTAATTTCACCTTCTCCTTCGTCTGTGACCACTTTCAAATGATTACGAAGGACACCTTTATCTTTTAAAACGATACCGACTAGCTGCTGCTTAATGCCCTGCTCCTTCTCTGCTACAAGCGCCGATTTACCAACAAAATTTCTGTCATCTGATATTGATAACGTCCAGCCTAGCGCAGAACAAAGTGGGCTTGTAGATTCATCCATATCGGTACCGTAAAGACTCATACCAGCCTCGAGCCGTAACGTATCGCGCGCACCAAGTCCACAAGGCTTAACGCCAGCATTTAAAAGCTGATGCCAAAAATCGACCGCCTGATCTAACGGCATCAAAATTTCGAAGCCATCTTCACCGGTATAGCCGGTTCTCGCAATAAAATAATCACCAATCGTTACCGCCCCAAAACGCCCTACAGACTCAAGCTCTGCACGATTTGATTCAAATAAGGACAATGTCTTTTCGCGTGCCGTTGGCCCTTGCACTGCAATCATTGCAACATCGTCACGTACGGCCAAATTAATATCCGAGAAACCGTCTGATTGCAGGTTCAACCAGGCCAGATCTTTATCACGCGTCGCAGAGTTAATAATGACACGATAAAACTGATCATCTAAGAAGTAAACGATCAAATCATCAACTACACCACCCTCGGCGTTTAACATACAACTATAAAGGGCCTTGCCATGCTGTTTCAACTTGGCAATATCATTCGCCAGTAAATGACCTAAATAAGCACTCGAATCAGCGCCGGTGACATCAACCACCGTCATGTGTGATACATCAAACATACCGGCATCAGTGCGGATAATGTTGTGTTCGGTGATTTGTGAACCATAATGAATGGGCATATCCCAACCAGCAAAGTCGACCATTTTGGCCGATGCATCGAGATGAGATTGATAGAACGGAGTTTTTTTACTCATAACACACCTAAAGTAGTTAGCACGAAAACCCTTCTGTCCGGTTACCTGAGAGATCGAGTCAATTACGTGTCGCGCTAGCGATTACACTAGTCAACTCGTTCAACCTTTCACCTTCGGTGGGTAGCGGTGTACCACTCTCCAGAATAAGACAACCATGACAGTCTTTTTGCCTGATCGTTTCCGGGCAGTTGCGTCTTCGGCGGCCAGTTTGGCTCTCTCCTATCGCGGCTTAGGTCTATCAAGGATACTATAATCGGAGTCCGAATTGATTGAAAGATCTATTTATATTATTTATCACCCTGCAATTTTATAACCAAAACTCAAATGAGCCGAGTCACCGACGCATCAAAAACTAAGCCTATTGCACCGATATAAGCCAAGCAGGGCCTGTTAACAGATACCCATTAAGTTATATTATCCAAACTACCGGGAGTTATCATAATTATGTTGACCGCCTGAGTTATAGTAACGACATCGATTAAATGATCAAACAGCAACGCATTGACTGGAGAGCTAAAAGCATTTGAGACAGCCTCCTCATGGTTGCAGGAAAACCTGACACAATAGGGATATCAGATTCAGGAAGGTTAAAAAAATTAACAACGCCCCTGATATACGTATAATGATTAATAGCTAAACTTATGGGATGAGGATAGAGAGGGAATATGAATAACGATACTAAAAGTAATCTGAAACAAAAATCTACCTGGATACGCGGCCTTTATATGCTCCTATTCGTATTCCTGGCAGGTATCGCCGATTTCGTACTGTATGGCGTTATCATCTTTCAATTCATTCACAAACTGATCACGGGTGAAATCAACGAGCGCCTGCTAAAACTGGGGCAAAGTATCGCGACCTATGTCTATCAAATCCTTCAGTTCCTCACCTTTAATAGTGAGTACCATCCCTATCCACTCGGCGCTTGGCCTAAGGGTGAACCCAAATCTGCAAAAGAAACTCAGATAATAGAGTCGTAGAACCGGTTAAACAAATAAAGTTAACACACCGGTAAAACCATAGAGTGCATTCTTGTGAATTTCACCATTCGCAAAAAAACCGACCAGCGGAAAATCGCCTAGCACACTGTGGATGAATCGAACCTCTTCTGAATGCTCACCAAACTGTTGTCGTCCTCGACCCAGGCATGAAACATAAACGCCTCCCTTGATTGGGGCGCGTAAACGTGACTTTAAATCTAGCAGCATGCGTTCCATATCCTCGATGGCAGAATTACCGTCACGACGACAAAAAATAATTTCGTCATTGTGTTGCAAGTAATCACCGATCGCGAAAATCTTTTCTTCGCGATCAATCCCCACAATCTGCCGAATAGAATAATCATCCAGGTCAGAGTTTTTATTCACTAAACCCGTAAATATGTAACCCGCCGCCTGCTGCCAATCCTGCGCAATCACTTCGCCTGCATCTTCACTTAACACATCCAACGCAGGACGATTATCGAGCGTTCGCACCACATTGCTATCGCAATTTGTCACGACATGCCGACCACCAATCGGCGTACAGCCTTGTGTCAAATTGGTCATTATCGGCACGGCTGGCGAAAATAAAACACCGCTCACACCATGATGTAAAAGTTGATTTGCGAATTGAGCATTACTACCCCGCGAAGAGGTAATACCACCGACCAAAAAAGCGGTTGGAATTTCTGCTTCCAAGCTCTTTAACAAGGGTTGTGTCGAAACGTTGCCTGGGTCTGCATGGAGCAAACCAACATTGAAATCATTGGCATTACACCAACTGGCTAGCTCGTCTGGCAGATCCGCAGTGGCGCCGGTCAAATTAGGCAACATATAAAAATCAGCCTCGTTAAAACCAGCCACCATGATCGCCATCGCAGGTTGGTCATAATATTCGACCTGGCTGGCAATAATACCAATGCCAACCGTACCCACCCAATCCGAAATACCGGTTACCTGCTTCAGCTTATCGAGGATAAAGTCAGCCTGATCAGCGACACGATCACTAAGATATAAAAATCCAAAATTAGCCTCGGGTGGAATATCACTCAATTGATTCAGGCAATCATCCAGCAGCTCATCGCCGGGTCGGTCCGCACTATGTGCCAATAGAAATTTATTCATCATAACCGCTAGTTTAGTCAAAGTGCTTTGGGAGCACAACTGATCAAGAGACTACCAATAAAGCCTTTCTTAGTAGAACGATGCCCAAACAAAAACCCAGAGAGTCTTGAGCTGATCGGCCAACCTCATTTTTACTCAACAATAGACATATCGGGGGCTTACAGTAACTGTTTTAGCTTCTCATAACCGTCAATCATGTCGGCTGCCGACAGCACTATCAAACCAATTTAAAGCAACCGAAATATTAGAGGTTGACCCGCCTTATATGCGAAACTTATGGCATCGTCGACGCCCTAATCAACTAACTATAATGG
>OOGD01000118.1_pt1 | contig 18146 bp, 16 predicted proteins | sample 1670381 | NCBI WGS metagenome assembly OOGD01 (sample SAMEA98146918, study PRJEB22522) | marine metagenome | biome: marine biome; feature: marine water body; material: sea ice | place: Arctic Ocean | collected 14-Sep-2015 | depth 1.3 m | reverse complement strand
ATCACATTGTCACTGCTGATTAAAGATGCCACATTGGCGCCGCCTTGACTCAGTCTAAATTTTGCTTTAGCCGCGTCTTCATCTAATACCTGAGAAACTAAGGCAAACTCTTCGCGGCTTTGTGTCCAGTTATTCGCTAAAAAATTCAAACGCGCTTTTTCAAGTAAGTGTAAGGTGTAATTTTTTTGAGCCACTTTGGGTTCAGTAACTAATGCTGCAGCAGTTTTAAAATCACCTTTTAACTGAGCAGATCTGGCATCTCTGAGTTGTTCAGCATAATCAGAAAACAAGTCTTTTAGGCCTATGCTGGTACATGCTGAAAGGCTTAACATTAAGCTGAGCAGCATCAAACGTTGGAATAAAAAGTGAGAACTCAAGAATGAAAAACCTATTAAACCCATAAAAAAATAATCTTATAATAAAGTGACTGCAGACCAGATTAGGACAGCAAACTGGCTATTTAATTCGTAGTAAGTAGATGTAATTAATAGCTTTGCTAGACGAATAAAAAAAGCCCCGACAAAATTAATTATCAGGGCTTTAAATTATTTTGATATCAACTAGTCGTCTAAGAAACTTTTTAATTGCTCAGAACGGCTTGGATGACGTAATTTACGAAGTGCTTTGGCTTCGATTTGACGAATACGTTCACGGGTTACATCAAATTGTTTGCCCACTTCTTCAAGCGTGTGGTCGGTATTCATATCGATACCGAAGCGCATTCTCAATACTTTAGCTTCACGAGCAGTCAAACCGGCCAGTACTTCTTGAGTGGCATCTTTTAAACTGCCACCTGTAGCCGAATCTAAAGGCTGCACTATTGTACTGTCTTCTATGAAATCACCTAAATGTGAATCTTCGTCATCACCAATAGGTGTTTCCATTGAAATAGGCTCTTTGGCAATTTTCAAAACCTTACGGATTTTGTCTTCAGGCATTAACATGCGTTCAGACAGCTCTTCAGGTGTTGGTTCGCGACCCATCTCTTGAAGCATCTGACGGCTGATCCGGTTAAGTTTGTTAATCGTTTCAATCATATGAACAGGAATACGAATGGTACGTGCTTGGTCTGCAATCGAACGAGTGATCGCCTGACGTATCCACCAAGTTGCATAAGTAGAAAACTTATAACCACGTCGATACTCAAATTTATCTACCGCTTTCATCAATCCAATATTACCTTCTTGGATAAGATCTAAGAATTGTAAACCACGGTTAGTGTATTTTTTCGCAATAGAGATAACTAAACGTAAGTTAGCTTCAACCATTTCTTTCTTGGCGCGACGTGCTTTCGCTTCACCAATCGACATACGACGGTTAATATCCTTGATATCAGCAATAATCAATCCGGTTTCATCTTCTACCGTATTCATTTTACTAATTGCGCGCTCAAGTTCTTCTTGGTGCTCTCTCATTTCCTCTGCATAAGGTAATGACGAGTTGAGTATTTTAAATAACCAAACAGTTGATGTTTCGTTTCCAGCAAAAGCCTTTATAAAATCTTTCTTAGGCATTTTAGCTGTGATCACACAATGTTTCATCACGATGCGTTCTTGCACGCGGATCCTGTCCATCATGCTACGCATGTTTTTAACCATACGGTCAAATTGCTTAGGTGTTAGTCTAAATTCTTTAAAAACTTCACTTAGTTCATTAATTTGAACGCGAGCTTCTTTATGTGACCGACCTTTTGCATCAATAACATCTCGAGCTTTCTCATATTGATGACGAAGCGCAGTGAATTTTTCACGTGCTAACTCAGGATCTGGACCTGTGTCTTCTTCTTCTTCGTCTTCATCGTCATCGCCATCTTCTTCTTTTAATTCTTTAGCAGATAATTCAGAACCAACGTGAGTGGCAGTAGGTGCTACATCTTGTTCGTTTGGGTCAACAAAACCAATGATAATATCACTAAGCCGAATTTCTTCAGCTTCGAACATATCCCACTGATCAAGCAAGTGCGTGATGGCTTCTGGGTATTCTGCAACAGAGCACTGGACCTGGTTGATGCCTTCTTCTATACGCTTGGCGATAACAATTTCGCCCTCACGCGTTAGAAGTTCAACTGTACCCATTTCACGCATGTACATACGTACCGGATCAGTTGTGCGGCCTATCTCGCTTTCTACTGTGGCAAGAGCTGCAGCGGCGGCTTCAGCAGCTTCATCATCAGTATCGCTTTCTTGCATCAAAAGCTCATCTTTATCAGGAGCTGTTTCGAATACTTTAATACCCATGTCGTTGATCATTCGGATGATATCTTCCATCTGATCTGAGTCGACAATATCTTGTGGAAGATGGTCGTTAACTTCCGCAAAAGTCAAATAGCCCTGTTCTTTACCTTTGGCAATAAGGAGTTTTATCTGCGACTGCTTGCTTTGCACCATATAACTTACGCTTCTCGAATTAGTTTAATATTCATCAAAACCTCTCATTAAAGAGGATTTACGCTGTGACTTGCTTAATATACCCAGTAGGAACTTATTTACTTAGGCGTTAGCGAATTAGCCAGTATAGCAGATTCGCTAGGCATTGGGCTATATGTTGTGTCATTTTTGTTCTTTTACAAGGACATATTTGTTCTTTTACATGGTTACCTTTGTTCTTTTATAAGTATATTAAGCTCTTGTTTTTCTTCATCGGTTAATTTGCTCACCCTAGATTTAGAAAACAACTCATCCATACGGCTTTGTAAATGCCAATCTAGTAGCTTAGCAAAACTATCCTCAAATACAGCTGCTTGGTTTTGCTCAGCGTATTCCCACACCATTAATTTTGCTAACTGAGCACTTTGTTGGTGGTCACGAAAATATTCTAAGACTTGCGCTGTATTCGCCGCAGGTTTGGTTAAGCAAAACTGATAAAGCTCAATTAACAACGGTATACCTGGTATATTTACTGATCCTAGCGGTGTTGGATCAGCTGCTTCACATCTTATCGCTAAACTCGGATCGTCTAATAATAATCTAATCATCATGCGCACTGGCGATATTGTGCTTTTATTGGGCGTGTTGAAATCTAATTTCTTTGGTGTTTTTCGAAGGTTGGCCTGTGCGACATCACGGTCATATTTGTGTTTATTTTGGTCACCCATGTAGTTGCTCAGGTTAGACAATAAAATTTCTCGAATATTATCACCGACTATTTGCCCAATGAGTGGCATAGCTTCTGCTTTTAACGCCGCTTTACCTTCAATACTTCCTACGTGATGGCGTTGCAATAAGTTATCAAAAAAGAACTTGGACAAAGGAACAGAATCGTTACTTAGCTTTTTTTCAAAAGCGTCTTTACCAATTTTACGCACCAAAGTGTCTGGGTCTTCGCCATCAGGTAAAAATAGGAACTTCATTTCTACTCCGTCTTTTAGATAAGGCAGAGCATTCTCTAAGGCTCGCCAAGCCGCTTCTCGACCAGCACGGTCACCATCATAACAACACACTACATCGCTGGTAGCGCGAAATAACATTTGAATGTGCTCAGGTGTGGTAGCTGTACCGAGTGATGCAACCGCATAATCAATACCAAACTGTCCAAGTGCAACAACATCCATATATCCTTCGACAATCATCACACGTGCTAAATTTCGGTGGGCTTGTTTTGCCTGATAAAAACCATACAGCTCATGACCTTTATGAAATATGCGCGTTTCAGGTGAGTTCAGATATTTAGGTCCACCATCTTCTAACACTCTGCCACCAAAACCTATAACACGACCGCGTTTATCACGAATGGGAAACATAATTCGGTCACGAAAAAAATCAAAGCGTCTCCTATTATCATTTTCGGTAATAAGTTTTAATTCAAGTAACTGCTCTTGATAGACGGGTGTTTTACCGAATGTTTTTAGAATTGAATCCCATTCGGGAGGCGCGTAACCCATGTCGAAGGCTTTGACTATTTCGCCACTCAGACCACGATTTTTCAAGTAATTAATAGCTTTGTCTTTATCAGGATGCACTTTAAGTTGTTGAGCAAAGTATTTAGTTACTTTTTCCATTAACTCATAATCGTTTTCTTTTTGTTGCTTCTGTTCAGCCGAAGGAGGGGGGGCACCGCCTTTTTCTCGTGGCACTTCTATACTGTGAAATTGCGCTAATTCTTCGACAGCTTCTGGAAACTCTAGTCGGTCAAACTCCATCAAGAATGAAATAACATTGCCATGCGCACCACAGCCAAAGCAGTGATAAAATTGTTTGTCTTGGCTAACCGTAAAAGAAGGGCTTTTTTCATCGTGAAAAGGACAACAAGCTTGATGGTTACGACCCGCTTTCTTAAGAAGAAAACGACTATTGAAAATTTCAATTATGTCTGTGCGAGCAATAATGTCATCAATGAACTCGCGGGGGATACGACCAGACATTTTACCTTCTCAATTAATAAAAATGGCTAAATATAATGCCATATAATTCAGCAAATTTAATTATAAAAACAAACAAACCGCATCAAAGTGCGGTTTGTAAAAGGCTGAACTGCTTTGTGGGTTTATTAAGAATTAAGCTTGGCTTTTATTTTACCACTTAATTGACCCATATCAGCTCGGCCTTGAACTTTAGGTTTCAGCCAAGCCATGACTTTACCCATGTCTTGCATACTTAACGCACCAGATTCCGCCATTGCTTGCACAATCAAAGCATCAAGCTCTTCTTCACTAAGCGCTTTTGGCAAAAAGTCGTGTAAAATAACGATCTCAGCTAACTCTATGTCAAGTAAATCTTGACGACCCGCGGCCTCATATTGACTTGCTGCATCTTTTCGTTGTTTTACCATCTTAATCAATATTGCAAGAATACCGTCATCATTAAGAGCAATATAATTTGGATCAGTACGTCCATCAATCTCATGTTGCTTTACGGCAGACAAAGCCATGCGAATAGTACCAAGACGAATTTTGTCTTTAGCACGCATTGCATCTTTTTGTGCATTTTTTAAATCATCTAATAAAGACATGGAATGACTCATTGAAAACGGGAAAAAGGATGTGTGATAAAACGACTTAAAGCGCGCGATTATTAATTATAAACAGCACGCTTCAGAAGAGATTTAGTACAATCTGATGCGACGTGCGTTTTCGCGAGACAACTTCTTCAAAAGACGTTTCTTAGCAGCAGCTTTTTTACGCTTACGTTCCCAAGTAGGCTTTTCGAAAAATTCGCGACGACGAACTTCAGAAAGTACACCTGCTTTTTCACATGAACGTTTAAAACGACGCAATGCAACATCAAAAGGTTCGTTTTCTCTTACTTTAACGATTGGCATTAAACTCTTACCTCAAAAATAAAAACTATATCGTGCCGGTATAATGAATAGCCAGCTCGGTTAAAAATGGTGCGGAATTGTATTCATATCCTTAATGGATGTAAAGTCTTGATGGACTAAAACCCTGATTAATTCAAACAAATGTCATATTAAATTGGAGGTTTGACTGCCAATCAGTAGAATAAGGATAGATTAAAACATTTTTGTTAGAAATTAAATATGCGTGTATTAGGTATTGAAACCTCTTGTGATGAAACCGGTGTGGCCATTTATGATGATCAACAAGGCTTGTTAGCCCATCAATTATATAGCCAAGTAAAACTTCATGCTGATTACGGAGGTGTTGTCCCCGAACTGGCATCTAGAGATCATGTTAGAAAATTAGTACCTTTGATCAAAGAATCGTTAAAAGAAGCAAATTGTAGCGCCGCAGATATAGATGGCATTGCATTTACTAAAGGTCCTGGTTTAGTTGGCGCTTTATTAGTGGGGTCATCGGTAGCGCGCAGTTTAGCCTATGCGTGGAATAAACCGTCTATTGGTGTTCATCATATGGAAGGACACTTACTTGCACCGATGCTAGATGACCCTGCTCCTGAATTTCCTTTTGTGGCACTTTTGGTCTCGGGCGGTCATTCGATGATGGTGAAAGTGGAAGGTATCGGACAATACGCAGTATTAGGTGAATCGGTAGACGATGCTGCAGGTGAAGCTTTTGATAAAACAGCTAAATTACTGGGACTTGATTATCCCGGAGGCCCATTGTTGGCCAAATTAGCTGAGAAGGGTGAGGCAGGGCACTATAAATTTCCTAGGCCCATGACCACTAAACCAGGGTTAGATTTCAGTTTTAGTGGATTAAAAACCTTTGCCGCTAATACTATTCGAGCCTCAGATGGTTCTGAGCAAACTCACGCAAACATTGCCTATGCCTTTCAAGAAGCCGTCGTTGATACCTTAGCAATTAAATGCAAACGAGCTTTGAAACACACAAACTTGAAGCGTTTGGTCATTGCCGGCGGTGTTAGCGCCAATAAACAATTACGCGAAGACCTTGCTGTTATGATGAAATCAATTAAAGGAGAGGTTTTTTATCCTAGGTTGGAATTTTGTACTGACAACGGCGCTATGATCGCTTATGCCGGTTTGCAGCGACTTAAAGCGGGTGAATTCGAGGGCTTAGCTACCAAGGCGAGACCTCGGTGGTCCTTAGAAGAGTTGGCGGCTGTTTAGGCCAATGAATATACCCTGTTAAATACCTTAACGGGGTATATTCATTTTGGATTACGCAAAAAGATATTTATGTTATTCCGACTAATTGAGTGATTGAACAAACTTAATTTTGCTTCATCGTTTGGTTAATTGAGTAACTGTCACATATCTTGTGTCATTTATTAGGCTCGACATAAAAGGGGTGGGTAAAGTTTTAACTTTCTTTTTGTCCTCGCAATTTCTGTCACTGAGCAACCAATTTTAGTCACGATTTCGCACTAATCTTAGCGGTTGTGTCAATCAATAAACGATTAGTGTTCTCTTTAATTTCGTTTTAGTGTTTATCATCGGTATTTTTACCGAATGTTTGGTCGAGTCACAAACACCATTAATGAAATGTTGCATCAGGTTAAGAAATTTTTCGGTTGTGTAATGTAAAGCCTAAGTTTGTCGCTACCTTTTAGATTTTTTCTTGTTCCATGTAGTGGGTTCCTGCTTTTGGTAGAGTCTTAAAATATTGTCTTTGTGGCGTATGATAATTAACAAACTTAATATAACCATCGGTAGTGTGTATTCTGGTTTTAATAAAAAAGTGAACACTGGTGCGAGGCTGGCTGATAGGATGGCAGCCAGAGAGGAATAATTGGTTAGCATGATTATTATGGTCCAACTCATTATCAACATGGCAGCTAAATCTAACCCTAATGGCATGATTGCGCCGAATGCAGTTGCAACCGCTTTACCACCAGAAAACTCAAAAAAGAGAGGAAACATGTGGCCTAAACAAGCTGATACTGCAACCAGTGCCAGATAAAAAGGCTCAAAATCAAAATAATAGCTAACACAAACTGGTATTGTACCTTTCAACACATCAAAAATAAGTACTAAGCTGGCTGGAAATTTTCCACCCAATCGTAATACATTGGTAGCGCCTGGGTTACCTGAGCCTAATTTTCTTGGGTCGCCAATGTAAAATAAACGACACACTAAAACAGCACTGGAAATTGAACCCAGCAAATAGGCCAAAGCAAACATTAATATTGTTAGTGCCGTCATGTCTTGTATTAAAAGAATAGGTTACAATTTATCAGGATATACCAAACACTCATAAATTGCAGCGCGGATCACCAATGGATAAAATTCATATTGAAGGGCTTGAGGTCTTCGCGTTGATTGGCGTGTATGACTGGGAGAGAGAACATCAACAACGATTACTAGTTGATGTTGAGCTTAGTGCTGACCTTTCTTTGGCAGCACTAACTGATGATGTAAACAATACACTTAATTATGCCGAGATAGCTCAGGGAATAAGTGATTTTGCTTCTAAAAGCCAATATAAGCTGATTGAAGCCTTGGCTAGCAATATAGTTGACTGGCTGTTGCAATCATTTCCAAAGCTTAAAAAAGTGCGATTAAAGTTAAGTAAGCCTGACATTCTATCAAATGCTAACAATGTCGCAGTAGAATTTACTAAGGAACAACCTTTTTGAGCATAGTCACCGAACAGTCACACATTATCTATATCAGTGTTGGTAGTAATGTGGATAAAGAAAAACACACTAAAGCTGGATTACAGGGCATGAGTCAGGCATTTGGTGAACTGACCCTTTCATCTGTTTTTGAAAGTGAATCAGTTGGATTTGAAGGCAACAACTTTTACAATCTTGTGGTTAAGGCTAACACCTCCTTATCAGTTGAACAGGTATGTGTTGTTCTTAAAAAAATAGAACAAGACAACAAACGTCAGCGAGTTGAGCAAAAGTTTGCCCCCAGAACACTTGATTTGGACTTGCTGTTATATGATCGACAAATTATAACGCAGCCCATACAGTTGCCTCGCCCAGAAATATTGTGTAACGCCTTTGTATTAAAACCCTTAGCCGAAATTGCTGCTGATGAAGTGCATCCAGTCGTCAATAAAAGTTATGCCAGTCTTTGGCAAATGTATGATAAGAGCCAACAAAAATTGTGGGTAATTAAATTTAATTGGAGTCCAACAGGGAAATGACCTTATTTGAAATTATTATTTTGGCAATTATTCAAGGATTGACTGAATTTTTACCTATATCTAGCTCTGCCCATTTAATTTTACCTTCTGAAGTATTGGGCTGGAACGATCAAGGTCTAGCTTATGATGTGGCCGTTCATGTTGGAAGTTTATTAGCGGTAATGCTCTACTTCAGAGCAGATATTTTGCGTTTAACAGGGGCTTGGTTCAGCCATGGCCTTAGTTCAAATCAGACACAAGATAGTCGTTTAGCTTGGTGGATCATTATTGGCACTATTCCTGCTGTTATACTTGGATTTGCTTTTAAAGATATTATAGAAATATACGCCCGTTCAGCCCTTGTCATCGCCATTACAACCATTGGTTTTGGTTTGTTACTTTGGTACGCCGATACCAAAGCAACGCAGCTGAAAACTGTCCATCAGATTACATGGAGAAATGCGATTTTTATTGGACTTGCACAAGCTATCGCTATTATTCCTGGTACGTCACGTTCGGGCATCACTATGACAGCCGGCTTGATGATCGGTTTAAACAGAGAAAGTGCCGCACGTTTTTCTTTTTTATTGTCTATACCGGTGATACTAGGTGCTGGGTTACTCGCCACATTAGATTTATTGCAAACCCCAAACGCTGTAGATTGGAACGCTCTTCTATTTGGCGCTGCATTTTCATTTGTTAGTGCCTATGCTTGTATTTATCTATTTTTAGCGTGGATATCTAAAATTGGTATGTTGCCATTTGTCATTTATAGATTGATTTTAGGTACCGCATTATTAATATTTATATTTATTTAGAAAGGAATAGGCCATGAGCGACACTATTTTCACCAAAATAATCAATAAAGAAATCCCAGCTGATATTCTTTATGAAGATGAATTAGCGATGGCGTTTAGTGATATTAATCCGCAGGCACCGATACATTTTTTAGTTATTCCTAAAAAACCGATCACCACAATGAATGATATTCAAGAAGAGGATAAAGCGTTAGTGGGGCATCTGCATTGGGTGGCAGCAAAATTAGCCGAAAAACATGGCTTTGCTGAAGAGGGCTACCGAGCGGTAATGAACTGCAACATAAACGGTGGACAAACAGTCTACCATATTCATTTACACGTGTTAGCAGGTAAAGCCATGGGGTGGCCGCCTTACCAAGACAAGCTTAAAACACTGTAATATATCCAACAAAAAAAGCTAAGTGCAGAACTGTTTAGGCGCTCAACACTTGGCTAATTGTTTATTGTTGTAATTAAAGCCCCAGTACCTTAATTCCTTGTTTGAAATCTATATCCACTGGTATATCTGCCGCAGTTAACTTATCGAGGTCTTGTTGTAATTGTGCTTTGATCACGCCTTTGTCTGCGACTAACTCCGCCACACCCGCATAATCGCCGTCACCTTGTAGAGTCAATATTTTATTGGATAGTGCATCAATAGCTTCCGTCATTTTTAGCATGTCGACCTGATAAAACCCGTCTTCATTTCGACTGAACGCCTTGTATTCCTGAAAAAAGTTAAACCTGATCATATTGGCCTTTCCATGAGCACTGGACGCACCAAAACGTACAGACCGAAAAATACCCGCCATAAAAGTAACGTAATAGTCTTCTAACATCCCTTCATCAATCACACCTTTAGCCAACAACTGCTGCACCATATAAAGTCCTAATATGTCGGCTTTGCCTTCTTCTAAGGCTGACGCGTATTCTTTTAGGGCTTGTCTGACTGTTTGCTCACTGTCTAATACTGTTTTGATGCCAAGACCATGAGCGACTTCATGAAACATCGTGTTAGCAAAAAAAGCATTGAAGGTGATGTGCTGGCGTTGTTCAGGCACAATCAATTGCTTAGAGATGGGCAGCAATATGTTGTCAAATTTGGCTTGCATCGCATTTTTGAGTTGTAAGCGGCGAGTGCCCTTTTTCAATTGCACTTCTTCGTCGTTAGGTAAGTTGATAGCAATAGTTTTACTACCTGCATTAGAATGACCTGCATAATAAATTACATCGTAAGCATTTAAATCAGCATTTGCACCAGGCATCTGAGCTTTGTATTTTGCTTCAACAGGTAAGCCTTGTTGTAGCTCAGGTAAAAAAGACGCATATTTACTGAGACGTTCGCTCCAAGCTAAATCCTTCAATAGAACATAAGACTCAAAAGCTGCTCGATAACCAAACAACTGATCTTCGTAAGTTTCAATAGGTCCGTAAACCAATTCGATAGGATTGGTTTTCATATCCATCCATGCATAGTCAGAAGCTTGGTAATTGTCCGTTAACAACGCTTCTGCGCGTAAGTTGAGATAAGCCGCAAAACTTGGATCCTGTGCTAAGCTAGCTGCCTTTAATAATAGCTGTGATGCCATTGCTAATTCTTCAGCAAAATAAGTTGAATATGGGATCGCTACTAATTGCCCGTTTTTATCTCTACGTACCATAGAGTACAAACCATTCTTATCTTCAAAGTTATTGGCTTCAAATTCTGCTTTGGTCATATCAGCAGGATAAAATTGCGCGCCTAATAACTTTTCATTTGTATCCGATAAAAAAGCCTGGTCACCATTCAATCTGTCCCAGGGTCCATAGTTGATAGCTGCAAAATTTTGTACTTGTGAGTCGATAATTTGAGATAAGAAAGTAGTTTTATCTTGACCCAATGCTTGTTGCCAGAATAAGTCATCCATGATTTCAGATGCCTCAATCAAAACTGCTAACATTTGCTTTTGTTCTAGACTTAAATGGCTAATGTCTGCAGACAAGGTCACCGGGTAATAAATATTGAGTCGGTTTTTGTTTTCTCCAATAAAAGATAGTCCAACGCTTTTATCAGTGGATATGTCTTCGATTGGTTGAATCTGAGTAGGTTCACTTTTTGGTTTATTACACGATGAAACCAGCGTCACACAAATAGCTAACGCTATTATTGATGTGTATGATTTTGAAAGGATTTTCATTACGTCACCTTATTTTATTGATGTATCGGGGTATTTATCTTAATTCGTAAGAAATATAACAAATTTTTAGCTTTTATGCGTTTATCGCCTCTAGATGTCATTTAAATATATGCTAGGATTTAGTCACCAATGCCTTAAATCATTTTAAAATTAAGACACTGTAAACAATCAACGAAGTAACATTTTATTATTAACAATGTTACTGACAGCCTCGGGTAAGATAAAGATAAAACTATTTGTATAGAATGAACCTATGGTTCGAATTACTTTGACAGGATACAGTTAAAAAATGGCTACAGAAAACGCACTGCTTACTATATTGGTAGAAAAAATTAATAACGATACTTTGGTTCTACCAACATTACCTGCAATTGCATTAAAGGTAAGGACAGCAGCTGATGATCCAAATATCAACTTAAACACCATGGCCGAAGTGGTTAGCCAAGATCCATCTTTAAGCGCCCGCATGATAAAAATTTCCAATAGTGCTTACTTAGGTAGGTCGGTTAAAGTGATCTCGACCCAGCAAGCAATAACACGTATTGGTCTACGTCAAATGAAAAACATCGTGACAGCATTGGCAATGGAACAATTGTTTGTATCCAAAAATGACGTGGTTAAACAATACATGAGCCAAATATGGTCCGATACCATCGAAATTGTGGCTAACTCTTTAGCTGTGATGCAAATTTATGTAAAAGAAACTAAGAAACGTACTCTGAATCTCGAATCGATAATGCTAGCCGCCTTGGTACATAATATTGGTGCGTTACCCATACTTACTGAAGCCGAACGTCATGCAAATGTGTTTGCTAACCCGAATTTTTTAGATTTATCCATTGAAAAGATGTCTGGGAAACTGGGGGCGAGTATTTTGACAGAATGGGGTTTTGAGCCAGAATTTGTAAACGTCGCCTTTAACTGGAAAAGCTTTCCTGTGAGTTCTGAAGCGGTTTCTTATTTAGATATAGTCAGATTAGGTGCTGCTTTATGTGGGAAATTTGAAAGCCATAAAGACCAAATTTTTAACGAAGCAGTAGAAAAAGGAATAATTTCAGATATGTCTGAGCTACAAGACGATGAATTCTGTGAGCTGCGCGAGAGTGCCAAACAAATGTTTCAATAAATTTAGGTTCTTATTGTTGAAGGATGCTAGGTTTAACCAGCATCTTTTTATCAACACGTTCAGGTATTAACTCACTTTTTCGTCGTCTAGATTAAATATTTCTTTCAGCCGTTTAGCGAAGCGAACAATCTCTCCAGACATAAGTGCAAAATTTGCGTCTAATCTGGCTAAAATTTGATCTTTAGGTATATCATCATTCTGTTCTCTTATCACATCGGTAAACTTTAAGCGTTTGATGCTTAAATCTTCCTGAATAATTGCCGTCAGTGTTTCATTCCATTCAACAGCAATCTTTTGGACTGACTTTCCTGCTTCTAAATGATGAGTGATTTCTTCACTATATAAATCTTGGTTTTTGCAGCGAATAATAGCGCCGTCTTCTTCCAGTGCTTGTAGTTCCGCTTCTTCTAATATGCTGATATCTGTTGGCGCAGCGTCATCTTTTAACCATGAGGTTAAATCTGCTTGCACAGAATGTCTCGCTAAAGGCACAACAGGTAATGAACCAATTGCTTTACGCAACATAGCCAAGAACGCTTCAGCTTTACCGTCTGCAGAAGAGTCCACTACTACTAAATTATCTTGGGTAGAGACAAAACCATGTGTGTAACTATTTTTGGTGAAGGCTTGTGGCAACAACCGATGGATAATTTCTTGTTTCATATCCTGCTGAGCTTTTTTGCCTACAGGAGAACCAGTCTCGGCTTCGATTAGTGCTACTTTGTCTGCAAGTTCGGCATTTACGACTACTGCAGGTAAAATACGTTCTTGTTTCTTTAACGTTAACCAAATCCTACCCGCTGTAGCGTGGATGAGAGTCTCGCCCTGGTTAAAAGGAGAAGCCCAACCCATAGTTGCTAATTCTTGACTACCGCAAGGACGAAATTTGAACTCAGTAAGTTTGTCTTCAAAGTCTTGTTCTTTGAAATCCATGTCTTGGGTAATTGCGTAAAGCTTAAGGTTTTTAAACCACATAAAAATAATCCGTTAATAGTTTTGGGCTGTGTATCTTTCATATTGAACATATTTTTTAATATGAAGCGTTTCTGGCGCTTTGATTACAAAAAACATACAAGCCATCTGCGCTGAGTTGCGCTATTAAAAATGGGCGTTGAGACTATCAGGAATTAACTTAATCTGCCATGCGTAAAGCTCAGAATATGTGGAAAGGTGAGAGATTATTTCTCACAAATTAGTTGCTTAAACGGGGATGGTAATAATGTATTGTAGGCCATGATCCAGTTCGCTAAATGCTTCTATTTTGCCACCTAAAGTTTGGGTCACTAAATTATACATTATATGTGTGCCTAAGCCGCTTCCACCTTTTCCTCTTCGGGTAGTAAAAAAAGCGTCGAAATGCCGCTTCAGAGTTTCTTCGTCAAGACCTCGCCCATCGTCAGAGTAGTTGATAACAAGGTTGTGTTCTTGTTCTGAAATAACAAGTTTGATAGCTCCTTTAGTTCTTCCCTCAAAGCCGTGTATCAGTGAGTTCATGATCATATTAGTTAAGATTTGCGCCAACACGCCAGGTGCGCAGTTAATTGATAAATTGTCGGGGCAATGAATATCGATAGTATGCTGAGTCTTTTTAAAATTAGGCGCCAAAGATTGTACAACTTCAGTTAAATACTCACTAACGTTGACTTCTCTTTCTGCTTCACTTGTTTGGTCGACTGCGACTTGTTTAAAACTTGAAATAAGTTCAGAGGCACGGTTTAAATTGTTTGTTAGTAAGGTGATGGTTTGCTCGGCCTCAGAAAAAAACGAAGTCATGGTATTGCCTGTTAGCTTTTTTTCATCGTAGGCGCATTGAAGTTTTTTAAGTCTGTCTTGCAAAAAACTAGTGGCTGTTACACTCACACCTAAAGGAGTATTCACGTCATGAGCGATCCCCGCAACTAACCCACCTAATGAAGCCATCTTTTCTGATTCAACTAATTGGTCTTTAGCCATCTGAATTGTTTCCATCGATGTGGCTAGTTCAGAGTTTCGTTTACGCAGTTCATCTTCAATAAATTGGCGGTTTTCATTCTCTTGACGTAATTCGCGTTGATTAATCAACAACTCATCTTTTTGTTGCTCTAGATCCAACATGATCCTACTAAGCGTGGCCGTTTTTTTCGCCACTTCTTCTTCTAACGAGATATTCTGATCATCTAACATCAGGTTAGCCTGTTGCAACTCACTTTGAGTACCTGCAAGTCTAGTTTGAAACTCAATCATCTCATCAATTAATTTATTGTAGGACGTCTCCAGTAGCTTTAACTCATTGTCATCCTGAATCTTCAAATCAAGCTTTGAAGATTCAGGGTCGTCCAAGTTGAGCTCGGTAATCTGTTGGGACAGTTCATTTAGGGGATCAGTCAGCATGCTGCGAAAGGCACTCATAAACAAAAATACTAAAAACGCGGTTTTGATTATTGCATTACCAACAAGGAAGAATATTCCAACTTCTATTCTGCCAAAGATAACTGAGGAACTCGAGTATAAAGTCACGTCACCTACTATCGAGGTTCTGCCAGAGAATTCAAAAATTAATGGGAAACTATAACCAAATGTACCGGCTGAGTGATTTTTTATTACGCCTTTGGTGATGGACTCACCGAATAATTTGGACGTTCGTCCTAAATCAGCAATGAAATTACTATTTTCATCTCGGATTTGCACGCCTTCAACAATCGGCAATTCCATCAAACCAACCGCAATAGACTTTGCTTGAGGCGTATTAAGCTCCCATATGGCACGTGTTAAGCTGGTACTAAACGTGTTTTTTAAGGTTTTAAGCTCACCTTCTATATGACTTTTAGCATTCAAATATTCGGTAAAAATTTGACCTGCGGTCACAATTAAAGTCAGCACAAAATAAACTGACAGCACTCTAGCAAGGAGTTTTCTGGATAAACCTTGTTTAACACTCGACATGTAGACCCGCAATTACTTAAATGTTACTGACATGTACAGAATATGCGGAATAAAAAAATTAAACAAGATGTCTCAGTAACATTGTGTTTTGAAGCATAGTTGTATCAGGGCAATAAAGCTTATGATCTCTCAAAAGAACCTCTTCGTAATATAAATGTGGCCTAAAGTGCTGTTCGTAATAAAAATGTCACACAAAATCTGAATAATCGTGTAAGTAGTTCGTGTATCAAGGAATTTGAAAATGGCAAAACGTATTTTATTGGTGGAAGATGAAGCTCCCATCCGAGACATGTTGAAATTTGTGCTTGAACAATCAGGATATGAAACTATAGAGGCTGAAGATTATCATATAGCCCTAGAAAAAATAGTTGAGCCTTTCCCAGATTTGATTTTACTAGACTGGATGCTACCAGGTGGTACGGGTGTGCAACTTGCAAAAAAGCTTAAGCAACACGAATATGCTAGAGATATTCCTATTATCATGCTTACTGCCAGAGGCGAGGAAGAAGATAAAATCAGAGGGTTGGAAGCGGGTGCCGATGATTATGTAACTAAACCTTTCTCGCCTAAGGAGTTAGTGGCAAGAGTGAAAGCGGTAATCAGACGGGTATCACCCACATCCAGCGAGGATGCGATTGATTATCAAGGTTTAAAACTTGATCCGTTGTCTCATCGTGTGACATCTAATGAAACACCTATCGATATGGGTCCAACTGAATTCAAACTTTTACATTTTTTTATGACACATACTGAGCGGGTATACAGTCGTGAACAATTGTTGGACAATGTTTGGGGCACTAACGTTTATGTAGAAGACAGAACGGTAGACGTGCATATCAGAAGATTGCGTAAAGTATTGTCTGAGTTTTCACATGATATAATGATCCAAACAGTGCGTGGCGCTGGTTACCGTTTTTCAAGTAAAGTGTAACGACTGAAGTTGTCTATGTATCTTTGAGACATTCTTCGTTCCTTTTCACAAATATGAGTGTTTCTTATTAGATTAAAAGAGGAATTTAGTCCCAAGATGTATCATCCTTTCGCTTGGCTGACAAGCATAGCAAGAGTCATTGCTTTTATGACATGTTGCGCTTTGCTTGGTTTATATATTAATTATTTAGCCTTCACTTTGTTATTCGGCACTGTAGGCCTGCTCAGCCTTCATTATTGGCGGCTCTATAGGCTTAACTATTGGTTATGGCACAGTAAAAAAATATCCCCTCCAACCTCTCGCGGCATCTGGTCACATGTTTATCAAGGCATTTACGGTGCTAATTTAAGAAATCGCAATAAACGTAAAACTCTTGGCGAAATAATTAAACGTTTCCGACAAGGATCAGAAGCCCTTCCCGACGCTGCTCTTATAATAAATGACTGTGCTGAGATTACATGGTGTAACCGATTAGCAAGAATTGAATTGGGTTTGCAATGGCCTGAAGACTTGGGACAAAAAGTGTATGACTGCATCGATAATGAGGAATTTACAACGTTTTATCATAGCAATCGCTACGAACGACCTATAGAAATCGTCTCACCTATTAATTCCAATAAAGTACTAGAGTTTAGGCTCGTGCCTTACGAAGATGTTCAATTTATGGTGCTTATTCGTGATGTAACACGTTTGACTCAAATTGAGAAAATGCGTAAAGATTTTGTAGCTAACGTGTCTCATGAGTTGAAAACACCTTTAACAGTGATCAATGGCTATTTGGAAATGATACCAGAAAATGGTGATATGTCTGAGCCAATGATGAAAAAAGCTATTTCTGAAATGCGCTCGCAGTCAATGCGAATGCAAAGTTTAGTTGAAGAATTATTAGTGTTGTCACGTATCGAAGCTAGCACTGAAAGAGTATTTGAAAAAATAATTAATGTGCCTCAACTGTTATGGCAAATTCAAGCAGAATCAGAGGCACTTAATCGAAATAGATTACATAAAATATTTTTTGATATATCACCTGATTTATACGTTTATGGTATCGAATCTGAATTACGCAGTGCGTTTTCTAATATGATTTTCAACGCCATTCATTACACACCTAACAAAGGTGTTATTGAGGTAAGGTGGTCTTTGCAGGCTGGTCAAGCTGTGTTTGTTGTTAAGGATAATGGCGATGGCATTGCAGCAGAGCATATCGGTCGACTGACCGAACGTTTCTATCGTGTAGACAAAGCACGCTCGCGGACAACGGGCGGCTCTGGTCTAGGATTGTCTATTGTTAAACATGTTTTATCTCATCATAACTCTCATTTGGTCATTAGAAGTACAGTGGGTAAAGGTTCAGCGTTTTCTTGCCGATTTTCTGCCGAACTAACATGTCTAATGGATCAAAAAACCAGAAATAACTACTCACTTTAATCTACTGCTAACACATCAAAATCCTACCCAAAACTATTTTGCTATCATTAGGGTGTTCAGCTAGCACCTTGCGACTTTAGTTTGTGTCCACTTGGCTTGCCAACAACGTCGTTATTTAAGTGAAAAAATTAAGGTATGATTACTAAATGGTGAATTTCTAGATGATATAAAATATAAAAATTTAAAAATTATTGAGTATGAGAATAGTCAGCTGTGGCTTTTCAGTTGTTGTGATGACCTTGGTTATGATTTATCAAAAAACTGAGTAGGTCTTTACACCGCTGTCACTTTGTACGATAAAGATAAAATC
>OOGD01000117.1_pt1 | contig 18212 bp, 18 predicted proteins | sample 1670381 | NCBI WGS metagenome assembly OOGD01 (sample SAMEA98146918, study PRJEB22522) | marine metagenome | biome: marine biome; feature: marine water body; material: sea ice | place: Arctic Ocean | collected 14-Sep-2015 | depth 1.3 m | reverse complement strand
GTAGCGAGGGAAAGTCATTTTGAGTTAAATTTTTTGATCGAATGAGGCGAATAGTGGTTCTATTCAACGAATTGGATCGAGAAATTTGGCCGAAATGGCTTTTCCGCAGTAGATTTATCCTAAGTCCAACAGGCTCCTAGATACTCTAGAACGACTTTAAACCGGTATTGCCACCTTGCTTAAATGCTTCTGGCATGAAACCTGCTCTACTCACTGTAAAGCTTGACTGATTTGGGCAAAAAAACTGACCGGTGTGAGCTTAATTAACGCGTATAAATAGCTTTAAGCCTTGATCAAAAATTGATTAATAATAAGGAGTTATATGATGTCAGACGTATTTATTCTTGGCTATATTAAGTGCGCCACGACCAGCCTATATAACCAGTTAATGCAGCATAAAGGCGTTTCGAAAACCAAGCGTAAAGAGCCCCATTTCCACTTCGCGCAAATTATGGGTGATCAGTTTAATGGACCCGCGGACAACGACGCAGTACGGCAAATGTTTATTACCGACTCTGATCAATACTTTAATCTTTATGAATCAGGAAAACTCGCTATCGACGGCTCAGCCATGTCGATTGAGGACCCTCGTATTTTGGAGAACATGAATAAACAATTTCCCAAAGCTAGGTTCATTATCATGCTGCGCGATCCATTAGACAGGGCTTTTTCTGCCTATTCCCACTTGATCCGTGACGCGCGAGAGGTTCGCAGTTTTCGTCAGGCGATTGATCACGAATTGAGTGGTGCTCGCTCAACCTACATGCCTATTTGGCACAATATCAAATCAAGTCGTTATGTTGAGTCTGTTCAGCACGCACGAAACCTGTTCGGCGATCGCCTCAAGGTTGTTGCCTATCGAGACTACGTCAGTAACAACCAGCAAGTGATGGATGAAATAGCCCTCTTTATCGGATTACAATCGATTGACTGGCGGCGTGATTATGCCAATCGCTCTGGAGTGCCGCGGTCAAAACTATTTCAAAAGGTATTGATGCGTCAATCGTTGGCAAAAAGTTTTTTTGTAAAGACCTTTCCGAAAAAAGTCGTTAACACCCTGAAACGCAGCCTGTTAGAACGCAATACCGGGAACAAGCCCAAAATAACTAATGAAGACAGGGCTTACTTTAAGTCCATGATCAATAATGAGTCTCACAAGATACAACCGAATACTGCTGACAGTGCTCTATTGACCTCACTCTACAGTGCATAATGGAAACAAATCAAAGATCTCTGGTTCCACACACATTATTCGGGATGTTTATCTTGGAGCTCTTTTTCCTGTTTGTGAAAAAGATAGACGGAACCATTTATGGCTACTTCGACGCGATCGAAAAGCTCTATCCAATTATTGCCATCCTATTGTTGACCGCTTTCATCAAACCCAAACTAAACCGACATTGGTGGGTCGCATTGGGGTTTTACACCGCTTATGTCCTCTATGGCATATTGATCTCATTAGCTCACCAGAAGGGCATGAAGATAATCTTGGTTCAGTTGTACCATGAGCTTAAGTTCTTTCCGATGATGCTGTTATTTGCAATGGTACGCTGTGATGAGCGTTGGTCGAAGCGAACTATGAACGTTATCAAAACTATAATTATTTTGACAATAGTGCTCATTGTTTTTCAACTAGCAATGCCTGGGCTGTACGATACCGTCTTCAAAAACGGTGGTCACTTCGAAAAAGCACATATAGCTGGAATGCTGTTACCTCGTTCAGTTGGATGGTTTTGGCATCCCAGTCAAATTGCTTTATTTTTCATGATTACGACTGTTTTTTTCATCGTTGAGTACCGAAAGGGAAACATCAAATTTATCTTCTCTATGGTGCTTTTGAGCGTATTTTTTGTTTCCATTTCAATACAACGGCTCGAGCTTTTTTTCTTACTTCTGATTGTACTGACTTGTTGGTTATGCCGCTATATCAATTTGGATTACCGGCCCTATCTCGCGGGTAGCGTATTGTTACTATTTGGTGGCGTGATTCTTTACATCATTTCAGATAAGTCTAATTTCTGGTGGATTCTCGATAACATTAAATCGCCCCGCATGGTTTTTCTTGTCGAATCGTTATTCACTCTGGTCGATAGTGACTATTTAGGCGCCGGGTGGGGAACAATTGGTAGCCATGCGGCCGCCGATGTAGCGAAAGTTTACGAATACAATTCAATGAAAGATATCTGGTGGATCAAACTAGGACAGTATTTTTATGACACTTACTGGCCCCACGTCATTGGCGAGACTGGACTACCCGGATTTTTTCTTCTTCTGTTATCAATGGTGTTTATGATTCGTGCTTTAAAGCGACGTGAAGCGAGCTTGTTAATGTTCATTTTGATCATGACCAGCTCACTCTCATCTAACGCCCAATCTCTCTACCACCTAACCATTTTTGGCTGGTTCATCATGCTGTTAGAAAATAACCATAACCAACTGATCTCAGATCATGATCTGCAGACAACGGCATCTATACAGTTAAGCTATGAAGGGGTTAAGTGATGAAAAAAAATGTTCAACACAAAGGCGTAGCTATCATTGGCACCCGGGAACGCGGTGGAATTAGTGCGGTAATCGAGAACTACATACAAGCTGGCGTATACGACGGATACAAACACTATTTTATTGCATCACATGATGAAGTAGGAATCTCAAAACGCCTCGCTCTGGCACTCGGTTCCCTTCTTTCCCTCATGACGTTAATTGTTTTGAGAAAGGTATCGCTATGCCACCTCCATGGATCTTACAGGGGGAGTATTTACCGTAAAGCCCTGTTCGTGTTTATTTGCCGGTTATTCGGATGCAAAGTCATTTTTCATCTACATGGGTCTGAATTTGCCAAGACCTATGACAATGCGTGGAAACTCTACCAACACGTGGTTGGCTATGTACTTAACCGTTCCGACAGCATATTTGTCCTGTCCAAATACTGGAAAGATTATGTCAAATCAATCTCCAATAACCCAAATATACGTGTCATCAACAATTTTCCATCCCCGGTATTCGAAGATATCTACGACAAACGAGATTTCTCCAGGGCTGAAACCACTGAGCTGTTGTTTCTAGGTTACATTGGCCAGCGTAAGGGCATATACGACTTAGTTGAAGCAGTCAGCTTACTCAAAGTACATGTAAAAAAAAGTTTTTGCATCACGGTGGGCGGTAATGGAGAAGCTGATATTTTGCGAAAATTGATTACTGAAAAAGGACTGGATGACTACTTCAAGGTTATTGGCTGGATAAGTGGCGAACAGAAGTATGAGCTAATGAAGCAATCTCACCTTTTACTGTTGCCATCGCATAACGAGGGTTTACCCATTGCAATTCTCGAAGCCCTGTCATCAGGGCTAGCTGTATTGAGCACAAAAGTTGGTGGTATACCCGATGCCATTCAAGATGAGCGCTACGGCCTTTTAGTAGAACCAGGCCAGCCAAAAGAACTGGCTAATGCAATCTCCAGATACCTGGACACCGATGATTTGATTGAGACAGTGGCTAGAAATGCAAGAAAGCTATACGATATGAAATATTCATCGAAAGCCAATGTCAAACTCATACGAAACGTTATTAATGATCTGATTTAAGTATGAATAATCTGGTTAACATTATAGTCAGCAACCATGCTGATTTTTTGCTGCTATCCTTAAACAGTTCGAGTTAAGGTTTTAGAGCCGCTTTGTCGTATACAATGTATCCGAAAGTCTCAGTAGTAATACCGGCATACAATGCAGAAAGTACAATTTGTAGAGCCGTCGACTCTGCCTTGAATCAAAACCATGTAGAGGTTGAGGTCATAGTGATTGACGACTGCTCGGTTGACTTCACCCTAGGCGTTATCAAGCAGCAATACTCGCAAAACGAAAACGTCAAATTATTGCAAATACACTCAAATTCTGGCCCTAGTATCGCAAGAAATATAGGGATTGAAAGGGCCTGTGGCAGCTGGATTGCTCTGCTCGATGCAGACGACTGGTTTGCACCAGGCAGGCTATCAGCATTACTTAGTGGCGCGTTGGAACATGGATTCGACTTTATTGCCGATAGCTACTACTTAACTCGTGACCAAGGTGCATCAATTCACTCTTCCAGATTTACCACCTTGTCAAAGCCTGGCACTGTAACGCAATTCACTATTGACTCTTTTGTTAGATATGGCCTTGGGTCTGTTAAACCCCTAATCAAAAAGAGCTTTCTCGAACGAACCGGAATTCGATTTGAATCTTCAGTATGGCGAGGTGAAGACCTATTACTTTTTGTCACACTGCTGCTCAACAATGCCCGTTTTGGTCTGTTAAACACCCCACTCTATATTCGGACCGAAACACCTGGATCGCTAAGTAAATCAGATACAGTTAAGCTACTTTCTGACCTTCTTGAGGTATTCGGAGCACTCCAACTTTTGGCCATAAAAACAGGCAACGGAAGCACTGCAATAACCAAAGCATTAAAATATAGGGCCACCGTAGTGGAAGATTCACTAGCAGCAGCCAGATGGCAATCATGGTTAAAAAACTTTGGCCGCGAACGGCTACCAAACCTCTCCAGCCTATTCAACGTATTGCGTCACCTATGGTTAAGAAAAAAGCGATTCCCCACTGCAAGCGTTACCTATTTTGATAACTGAAACGATCAGGGTATAAAGCGCAATTAGCCACGTTTTGCATTCTGCATTCCAAGTTGATTATGGTTTTTCAAACTGCAACTTTAACCTGACCTAAAAATCAATTAACTACTATAACTAACTGATTTTAAAATCTTTTGAAGGTTGGCGCGGATTTTGCAATTCCTCAAAGCAACCTTTATAAACTTTAAATATTTGTTGGGAGTAAATCAGCCATGAAAAATAAGAAACTACTTGCGGTCGCGTCACAAGGTGGACACTTGATTCAACTTATGCGTCTTAAACCAGTGTTTGACCAGTACGACGCAAGCTATGTTTCTAATGAGTATCATGAAGCTATGGGCGAAAACTTCATAGCCATTGTTGACGCCAATCGAAATACCAAATGCAAACTCATAATGATGTTTATCCAGTTACTATGGATCACGATTCATTTACGTCCTGACGTTGTCATTTCAAGTGGCGCTGCACCTGGCTATTTTGCATTGATGCTTGGGAAATTGTTCGGCGCAAAAACTATTTGGCTGGATAGTATTGCCAATGCTGAAGAACTCTCAATGTCGGGTCAACGTGCTGGTAGATTTGCAGACCTTTGGTTAACACAATGGCCAGAAGTAGCACACGCCAACGGCCCACAATATGGCGGTCGCGTACTGTGATTTTATTAACAGTTGGTACCCAACTGCGCTTTGATCGCTTAATAAGTTTGGTGGATGAATGGGCGCGTCAAAACCCAAGGGTAGAGATACTTGCCCAGATCGCGGATGGCAAATATATTCCAAAATATATGCCATATGTAAACTATCTAAGAGGGAAAGCATACGCCACGGCATTTAAAAAAGCATCCGTTGTAATCGCTCACGCGGGCATGGGCACAGTCATCAGTTCGTTGATCGCATCTAAGCCTGTTATTGTCTTTCCACGCAAAGCATCGCTTGGCGAGCATCGTAATGAGCACCAGCTCGCCACCTGCAGCAAACTTGCCAGCCTTAAAGGCTGCTACGTTTCCTATGAACCTGATGAGCTATTTAAAACGCTTGACGAATTAAGCACGTTGGAAGGAGGCTCGATCAATCCATTTGCCAATGCTGATCTGCTTAAAACTATTGATCAATTCATCTCCAGTCAGGTTTAGAAGCCGTTGAATTCGTGAAGAACCGAATTCTTAAGAAGGCTATTAACTTAAAAGACCCACACCTGCGAGAAATGTTGATCGGCAGCATCATTGGTCTGGGCATAAAGGTTCTGGCGGCAATCAGTATATTCGTGATGAATATCGCGGTGGCTCGGACATTAGGTGCGGCCGAAGCAGGCTTGTTCTTCCTTGGTTTTACACTCGCCACCATGGCAGCCGCCATTGGTCGAGTAGGACTAGATCAAACTATAGTCCGATTCGTCGCCGCGCAAAAAGCAACGAATTCAATTGGAATGCTCCATGGCGTTTATCGAAAATCAATAATATGGGTGTCACTGGCAAGCACTGGACTTGCATATTTAGGTTGGATCAATATCAACTGGTTAATTAAACACCTTTTTGACCAGCCTGGTTTTGAGCCTGTGTTGAGATCATTTCTACTGGCAATCCCCCTGATTGCTCTTTACACAATGCAGGCGCAAGCACTTCAAGGGCTCAGAAAAATCGCTAAATCAATGATAACCCTAAATGTAATAGTGCCTGCCGCACTATTGCTAATGATGTTGCTGTCTCCAGTAACATCCGCGACCACTCTTGTCGGTTACTTTAATATTGCCTGCCTGTTGACCCTGGGTATAGGTGCTGTGCTTTGGATTCAATCAGCCCCCCTGAAAACATCCAAAGAAAGTTTTCCTTCGGATCTGCTGCGAAAGACCTGCATGCCACTGTGGGCTGTAGCGGTTTTATCACAAGTGGTGCAGTGGTCATCACAATTAATGCTAGGCGCTTGGAGCACTTCTGAGGAAGTCGCTTTCTTCGCTACCGCCCAACGCACGGCTATGCTGACAAGCTTTGTCCTTTTTGCAGTGAATGCTATTGCGGCACCCAAATTTGCTGCCATGTATGCCAAAGGTGATCATGATGGCCTGAAAAGACTAGCAATAATATCGGTACGTCTAATGCTATTGGCCGCCGTTCCTGCATTGGCTCTAATGCTTTTGTTCCCCGAATGGCTAATGAGCTTCTTTGGCGAAGAATTCCGAGTCGCCTCGACTGCCCTAGTCATTCTGGCTTTGGGTCAGTTCGTCAACATAGCTACTGGGTCTGTCGGCTATCTACTCAGCATGACCGGCCTCGAACGTAAAGTACGCGATAACGCATTTTTGAGCGCGTTAATCGGCGTTACACTGGGGTTTGTATTGATACCGAGTTATGGCTTGCTGGGAGCATCTGTCGCCACAGCAATAGCGATCGCATCTCAGAACTTATTGGGTGTCTATCAGGTCCGAAAGCACCTTGGTTTTAACACCTTAGTATTTTGGCAATAAATATGTTTTATGGTGTATCAAATTAACGAAAAAAATAAAACTTTGTAAAATTCATTTGAAAGGCTTAATTATCTTCTTTTACGTTTATTCATTATAGTGGTACTCGTTCATGTTAATGGGGCAAGTATTGACATATTCCATCGTTGGGGTAGTCACTTGTTATTTCGCAACCTGTATGGAAAACTGATCACCTCTTTTTCTAACCCTATTAAAAATTGGAACGCAAATACACCTACGGCGTAACCCTAGTCATTATCGGCGGCGTTTTCCTAAGCTTATCTGGTATTTTGCTGCGTAATATCGAATCCGCGAGTGGCTGGCAAATTTTGTTTTATCGTGGCCTCGCATTCTCCTCAATGTTATTCGTTATTCTCCTGTTAAAATATAGATGGGGCATTATTGATGCTTTTCGTGCAATCGGGCGCCCGGGTTTGTGGGCCGCAGTCGTGCTTGGGTTAGGCTCGATTTGTTATATCTATGCTATTTTATTAACCACTGTCGCAAATGCCCTCTTTATCATCGGATCTGCACCACTTGCCACTGCTTTAATAGGATGGCTAATCCTAAAAGAGCGGACGTCCAACTTTGGCATTGTAGCCATGTTGGTATCATTAATTGGTATAGGCTTGATGTTCGCCGATGGATTGCTCGAAGGACGCTGGCTGGGTAATGTTGTTGCGTTACTGGTGGTCGCTTCGTTTGTCACTTTTTTAATGATCATTCGCAGTCGCCGTCAAGTTGATATGTTACCAGCGACTTGTTTAAGCGGTCTGGTTATGGCAAGTATTGCTTTTTTAGTTGCTGACGATTTTAATATTTCTCAACATGATTTGGTGATATCACTATTACTTGGGTTTGTTCAGCTTGGTATCGGTTTTTTGTGTTTTACCATTGCGACTCGGTACATTATGGCTTCAGAAGTCGCATTATTTGCGTTAACTGAATCAATTCTTGGTCCTATCTGGGTGTGGATTGGTGTTGGAGAACAACCCAGTATATTGACAATTGTTGGCAGTGGAATCGTACTGGTCTGTGTAGGTTCATATTGCATTGTTGGAATTCGAGGTGAGAGACGTAGACTCAACCCCAAGTCGCCAATTAATCCAACGGAAGGAGATTTTTAATAAAAGGTGTAATCAAAACGGGTACCCTTATAAAGAACCTATTGTTTATATTCAAACTTGAATCAATAAAGCAGATCTAAATTTTACATTGCTCCGCTATCTTTACTGAAGATCACAAACACTGTCTTAAACATTAGTTTAAAATCATATAGCAGGCTCCAATTTCTCTGGTATCTCAGATCTAAACGAATAATATCTTCAAAACACTTGACCGAAGATCGTCCATGCACCTGCCATTCTCCGGTAATGCCGGGTTTAACATCTAGACGGCGCCACTCTGGCACATCGTACTGATCAACCTCTTCTGCGGTGGGTGGCCGAGTTCCCACTAGACTCATAGAGCCTAGCAATACATTCCAAAACTGGGGCAATTCATCAAGGCTGGTACGCCTCAAAAAATGTCCAACCTTAGTGATTCTTGGGTCATTTTTTGCCTTAAAAATAGCGCCCTGTGCTTCATTTTTAACTTCGAGCTTGCGTGCTTCGGCGTCAAGTACCATTGAACGAAATTTCCACAATTTGAACTCTCGCCCCATCCATCCACGCCGAGTTTGACAGAAGAAAAATGAACCGGGCCCATCCTTTCGAATTGCAATCGCAATGGGAATAAACAACAGTCCAGTGAGCGTCAAACCTACCAAGGCACCTAACACATCAATCACTCGCTTGATGCGAGATCGGACGGATGCATGAGTGACTGGTAGAAGAGATGATTTATCATTGACAGATAAAGCATCGGAGGTTGCTTCAGACTCTATATTGAGTACCCGGTCCAATCCAGTCATGATTAAAACCGCTTCCACCTGTGGAGTCAGCCCACAGATAGCCAGCAGAATACCGGCACTTTTTGCAGTCTTTAACATACTGACTAGCGCACCAATTCCACTACTATCCATAAAGCAGGTCTTAGAGAAATCCAAGCTCACTTTGAGTGGGTGCGCCGGAAAACGTCTCTCACAAACCGAATTGAATTTGTTTCGAAATGGAACCGCCTCTACCACTGTAAACTCTTTCGGCATTTTAATAGTCTCAGCATTACTGCGCTGGCGTAGCTGGAAAGATCTATCGCTTTTAACTAATTGAACAATACTCATAAAAAGCCTCCTGAATTAATAAATGTTTTATATATGCTTGTCTATTTTTTACTATATAGTCAAAAATATACCGTGCATTAATGAGCTAATTTAGCGTTGTGAAAAGGCTTTCATGAACAACAGCTATCTATATTGATGCGGAGCAAGCAATCTAATTTTGATATTTCTACAACTGAGCAAACTTGAGTTGTAATTTTACATTTGATGAATGAATCGTTTTTCAAGTCGTTACTCCTGAGTACATGTCTAATAAAACAAAAAATAAATTTTGATGCTCTGTTACATTTATATTTAACGAAAGCAACTACCATGCCAGCACTTATTGACACCGTTTTAACCCGAATAGGAGCTATATTTTTTAGATTGCATTGCAATCTGCGTTCACCTCAAAGCGATATTCGCAAGTCGCGTCCATAAAAATCAAACAACGAATTAGTGATTACCAAATTGATCATTAGTTGGGTAAACTGTTTTAAATGAAATCTGCAATGAAGAATTCAATATGAGCCAAATACCACATGTCTTACTAGTAGAAGATTCTGCCCCTCAGGCCAGATTATTTATTGAGTATCTGGCATCAGAGTCTATCCACACAAGTCATGCGACAACAGGTGCAGGTGCTAGGGCTACAATTGAAAAAAGGCCACCTGACCTGATTTTGCTCGATTTAAAGCTGCCAGATGAGGATGGACTGGAAGTGCTAAAGTGGATACGTGAGCAACAATTCCCCAGTGCTGTGATCATCATCACTGGGCACGGTTCAGTGGATGTGGCGGTAGAAGTTATGCGCCATGGGGCGGAGGACTTCCTCGAAAAACCGGTTACTGCAGATCGGCTTCGCACCTCGGTCAAGAACTTGATTGAGAAAAGACGATTGCAGAACCTGGTAGATGACTACCAAAGTTCTTTTGAACGCAATTCCTACAACGGTTTCATTGGTTCCAGCTTGCCTATGCAAGCTGTTTATCGCATCATTGATGCAGCCGCGCCGAGTAAGGCATCAGTCTTTATTACCGGAGAAAGCGGCACTGGAAAAGAAGTCTGTGCTACTGCCATCCACAATCAGAGTAACCGCGCTGATAAACCTATCGTTGCTCTAAACTGTGGCGCCATTCCTAGGGATTTGATGGAGAGCGAAATATTCGGTCATAAGAAAGGGGCTTTCACCGGAGCTGCCGCTGATCGCCAAGGCGCAGCCTTGAAGGCTGATGGGGGAACACTTTTTCTCGATGAAATTGGTGAAATGGACATGAATCTGCAAACAAAACTGTTGCGATTTATTCAAACTGGGCGTTTTAACAAGGTGGGCAGCAATACCGAGATACAGGTTGATGTGCGCTTCATTAGCGCTACTAACCAAGACCCATTAGAGGCCGTTGCGGCAGGTCACCTGCGGGAGGATCTATATTACCGATTGCACGTCGTCCCAATTAAAATGCCAGCATTGAACGAACGCGGTGATGACATCATGGCTATTGGCAAACATTTTTTACTTAATTATGCCGAAGAAGAAGGAAAACTTTTTCGCAGCTTTAGTCCAGAAGTAGAGGTTACTTTGCGGCGCTATAACTGGCCTGGGAACGTACGCCAATTGCAAAATGTTATTCGAAACATCGTTGTTTTGCATAACGACGAACAGGTTCAAAGCAGTCATCTACCTTCCCCTCTGGACCAGGCATTGACCGAACAAGTACTGCCCCTACTTACAGCGAGTCAATTGCAATCGAAGAATCAACCTGCCACAGAACAACCTATCCGTCCGTTAGCGACAGTGGAGAGAGAAACCATAGAACGGGCTATAGAGCTGTGTGACGGCAATATTCCAAAAGCTGCTGGGCTACTCGACGTCAGTCCTTCAACTATTTACCGGAAGAAGCAAGCCTGGGAAGTCATCTGAGCCTGCATTGTCAAAGTGATTAATGATTCGATTAGTGCCCTGCCCATGATGTATGTATTTGTATAGCCCATCAGCCAAGCGATAGCGCGTCGACACCTGCAGATACTACCCAGCTAATGAAGGGTTACCCACGAATCATCGAGTGTCACCTTGTTCGGTATGGCTGATGTATGGTGGGTAAATTAATATTGATAATTGACATAGCAGACTTGGTCGACTGTTTAATGGATACTGATTCACCAGAACAAACGTTATAAATAGTCGGATCGCTTCCAACCTTCTCCATGGCCTTGCGAAGAAAACGTAATGCGTCTCCCACATAGATAAAGTGCCGTATCTATTCCCCATCGACATAAGTGTGCACTGCTTTACGTTGCAGCAGACGATCTGTGAACACCGATACGACACCGGAATGAGGAAATGCTAGGGATTGTCTTGGTCCATATACCTTAAAACTGTAACTCGATGTAGGCAGATCATGAGCCATGGCCGCAACCCTGGCATGAAGTTCGCAACCAACTTTGTCAGCGCCATAGGCCGTCAAAGGACGCAACCTATCTTGCTCCTTCAGGAGCGGCCCTGCATTGTCACCGTAAACAGCCGTGGAAGAAACATAAAACACTGGTGTGTTTTCCCCGCATGCTGCATCAAGAACATTGATAGAGCCATTCAAGTTAGTTTGATCCATGCTAATAGAATCACCCATGAATATTTCGCTGAAGCCACAGCTGTCCAGTGAAAACATCCATCCATTCCCGTCATACATTGGCGAACCAGACGGCTGTCCCTCACACCACCCACCACTAAGTCATTGGCTTGTTCAGAGTCTCCATATTACCCATGGAGACATTATCCAGCACACGAACAAAATGACCATCCTCAAGCAGGTAAACCGCCAGATGGGCGCCGATTAATCCACAACCACCAGTAATCAAGTAGTAGGCCATAGCTCTCTTCCTCTAGATTCTATCGGACCTTTGTTAATTAGTAGTACATTTTCAGAGGAGAGTAATTTGCCAATCATTACCCACTTCTGATCTTGACCAGTGATGATCCAACGGTTGTGCACCATCCTTAAACGACCAAATCTGAGCAATCAGTGAGTTCTGATTGCTACTGATTACAATTTTGAATTCGTTACGTTGACCTTTCAAAGATGTTCGCAGATGACAACTTTCATAGCTGACTTTGAATTCTCCATTATCATCGATAAAGTCGCTGCAAATATTCAAGTAACGCCGTTCAATAGTGGCGCCTTCATTAATAACTGTAATGTTTAAAGTTTCACCTCCAATAAAATCAAAATCTCGTGAAATATCAAGATCCTCCATATTTTTAGTACTACTTCCGTCACCGAGACCATCGACATTAGAAGCTGCACCAGTACCCAAAACAGCATCAGAACCCCCTTGCCCACAGGAACTAAGAAACAACAACATCAGATAAATTGCACTTACTCTCATTTATTTCACCTTCATTAATGGTAGGTTTTTGCTAAAACGGCTTTACTGTTTTGAAACCATGCAGGATTCATGACGCCATTACTGTTGGCGTTGTCTTCAAATTCTGGATAAGCCCTCAAAGTATTCACCCACTCATAAGGATGTAACCAGCTTTCTGATTCTCCAATATTAATTGCCAAACCCCAAGGAAGACCATTACTCGTAAGATAATAGTAATTATTATCGGGGTCGGATACATCATCCGAAAGACCAAAATATGTCTCATTAGCCAACGAGGTTGGCGGTTTATTTTTCAAGTGAATTTCCAACCCTCGACCAGGGTTTTCAGAAAACACTGATCCATGATCAGTATCGGGTGTAGCAAAAATGAAAGGGTTAAATGGCGCACTCGGAAAAATATTCGAAGGGATTCCAGTAATAAACGTAATCGTTACACTAAAACTAAACGTCGATGAGGAACTGCATCCCGGCTGAGTCTTGAAGAACCAGCAGGATGTATCCGGCTTTACATGTTTCCATAAGTCATCAGTGATTTGCAATACTGTATGAGCTGTACCCTCTTCCAATAACGCAACGCTGGACGTTTGGCCGTTTATATCAAAAACGATTGCGGCCTGATCTATATCGCTATTGGTAATTCCCTGTAGCTGAATAGCGAATCCATTATGGTATGAAGCTCCCATCGCTTCTAGCTCACCTTCTAGTTTTAATTGCTTCACCTGATTATCATTGGTAACAATCAACGAAGAGGCCAAGCGGATGACAACATCGTTAAAATCATAGTCACCTTTCTCTGGCCACATGTCCTCAAACGCTAAAAAGTAAGGATTATTAGTGACTAGACTGTATCCAGAATTGAGAACAATGACCTCATAATCTTCAACATCACCCTCTAATTCACCCGTTGCGGAAACACCGGGTACAGAATTATAACGGGCTCTAGCCAAAGTTGTTCCCTGTATTACATCGTATGGCGCGTCAGCCAGAAATGTCTCTGTTCCAGTGGTCATAGCTCTGTCAAAAACAAGCTGTTCATCGGTTTCAAATTGTCCATTCTGATCCCAATCAACCCATATATTCAGATATCCAGAACCATTGACTGTTGCTTGTAACAGACTGTCTAGACCCGCCTCAAAACTGCTAATGAAGTCGACACTTAGGTTTGCCGTGCCGTCGAAGGAAGTATCGCAACCCACTGCGCCGATTGTGTTGTTTGCGCCAAATAAAATGTAATCATTCACTGAAACAGCACCACCACAAGAGTCACCTACGCCAAATAACGTCGTGTCGGCACCTGTATTGACGTAACCATTCGCAAAAATAAAACCTCTCATGCTCACATTGGCTGCCGCTTGCATATAGCCGGACGAGCCAACCGCATCACCAATTATATTCCAAATAACTTTGCTATTGTCTGTAAAATTTATCAGCTCTACCTTCGCGCCCGCAGCAAAATTGAGGTAGTTATGAATGTTGAAAAGAAAATCACCCTCCACGCCTTCGCCATCAAGCGTGAGTGTTTGGCCGGCCCTCATCGATAGATAATTTAAACTATCATAAACGCCAGAAGTGAGAGTTTCACTGGATATACCGAATGTAATATCCAGATTAGTCGATCCCTCAGTTACTCCCAGTTGGATAAGAGTTGCTTGCACAGCATCAAATTGAACTTTCTGATTGATAACTGCAGGCGGCGGTGCGGGCGGCACATACCCTGGTATCAAAGCAAGTTGATCATTAATGGCGCCACTAACCAAGGCGCCGGCACCTGACGTATAGAGGCCTCCAGCCTCAATATCGCCTCCGACAGTTACCGGACCGCTCACTCCCAGACCTCCAGTTGTAGTGGTTGTTCCGCTAAAGATACTGCCCACAACACTTGTACCAGCGCCGGTGGTAACGGTGGTTCCAGCATGAACATAGCTGCCAACGCTTGCATCTGCGCCAGTCGTTACCGTTGTTCCAGCTTCTATATAGTCACCAATGTTTGTGTTCGCACCAATCGTTACCGTAGTTCCAGCCTCAATATAGCCACCAACGCTTGAGTCAACGGCGGTTGTTACCGTAGTTCCGCCCGAGACATTACCACTAATGACTGAACCTGCACCGGTCGTAATTGGCTTAAAACCTTGCACATTACCGCCGACTGTTGTGCCCGCGCCCAAGTTTACGGTCAGGGCGGCGTAGGTCGACTGGTCATCTAGGTCTGTATCTAATAAGTTCGAGGGTATAAAGCCAGCGTGTGCGCTAGATACGAAAAAGAACATCGTAGTTATAGTTAGATTGTGTATTTTTTTCATAATAACGCCTGATTGTCAGTAAGTTGTTTTGCTTAGAGCTAAATTCAGCTCTATTCATCATTAACCGTCGGCTCATATGGGAGCTAGCAAACATCGCCCTAAAACACCTTGTGGGAAATCGCAGCGGTTCTGCCTTAGAGCCATTGTCAATATTTACAACCGTGTCTAATCCACAAACAAAGCCATAGACATTGGCAACATCAAAGTTAGAATTAAAGCCAAATTCATTGATTTTATTTGATGTCACAAGGTCAGAAGACAATAGACTGTAGTTACCAGTAATTAGATTGACGCCCTGAGTTTGGGCAACTGAGTCCTGAATCTGAGATAGCTTAGATGAGTGGCTTCTAAATGGCGTTGTTTCAGTGCTTAAGAACAAAGCAATCAGAGCTAAACCGATGTGTGTTTTTTTAAAATACTTCATGACAAACCGCTTTTTCTGAAAACACATTTACCGTTTCAATTATCATGCCAATTTTTTTACCTAGTTTAATAAACGAATTTACTGTTACTGGGCTTGTCACTTCACGGTTTATAAGGCTTGACTGGTCTTCTGTCTTATTCGGTGACCCTCTAAAGGGTTTAATCTGTTAGCCGTCATATTCAAATTGCGAACCTGAATAGTAATTAGCTTGCAGTTTGCAAAGACTAATTAAAAAAGCCACGAAACTATGACATTGAATTGATCCAAAAAAGTCAATAACGTACAGATTGAGGCCATTATGACAAACGGTTAAAGCAATAAACATATTCCACTTTTTGTTTGTCGGGTAGGCAATACTCAATCCTATAATTGTGAAAACAATGTGAAACACAATGTCTTCCTCTAGTATTGGCTAGCTCAAATTGGCACACTCATTAAGATGATGAAAATTGCATGATGTCCTTCAACCTGAAAATAAAAATCCGCCATAAGCTTTTCCTTGCCATCTTGGTAGCAAACTGCCTGTTAGTGGGGACTATTTATGCTTTCGGAAGCTGGATATTTGATACCAGCTTTCGTGATTATCTGGATCAATCAGAAGCGACTCGACTCGCTCCCCTTGCGAATGATTTGTCAGATGAGTATTTAAGACAGGGCAATTGGCAATGGGCTGAAAAACCCAGAAACTCGACCTGGCGCAAAATTGTAAATCCCTATATGACTCGGGAACCGGAAAGACGAAGATATGAACCAGTTAAGGGCTTTGGTCCCGATAGACAAGAAAGAAATCCGATATATTTTAATGAAAAATCTGATCTCCCCCCGTCACCAGCAGGTCGCAGACCACAACCGAACCATCGACCATTTCTGTTACTCGACCAGAATCAGCAACTTATAATCGGGCCATCACATGAAATTAAAAATACCTACTGGATACCGCTCAAACAAAATTCAGTCGTAATTGGTCAACTCGGATTTTTACGGCGGATTGCAATCACCTCAGAACTGGACGTATTGTTTACAGACCGGATCAAGAGTAATTTTTCGTGGATGATCCTCGGTATATTATTCATCAGCGCCATCATTTCGATTCCACTTTCGCGGTTATTGGTGCGCCCGATTGAAAAGCTAAAACATGCGATGCATGCTCTTGCTTCCGGTAATTTTAAGACATTACTCGCCCATGAAGGCAATGATGAATTTGCCGAACTGGTACAGGACTTTAATGTCCTGTCGAAAACTTTAGATAAAAGCTTAAGGCTAAGGCAGCAATGGATTGCCGATATTTCACACGAATTACGCACACCTGTCGCAGTGCTACAGGGAGAACTAGAAGCTATTCAAGATGGCATTCGTCCATTTAATAAGCCTGCTGTCGATTCCCTACATCAGGAGGTATTGAGTTTATCCAGATTGGTGAACGATTTACACGAACTGTCGCTGTCTGATCTTGGCGCTTTGAGTTATCAAAAAGCCACAATCAACATTGTAGAACTGGTAAAAAATATAGTAGAACAACATCGAACATCGTTCGACTCGCAGTCAATTGATGTGTCGCTGCAACTGCCACATGATCACAAACAATATCAGATTCATGGCGATTTTCGCCGGCTCGAACAATTGTTTACCAATCTGGCAAACAATACCCGCTACTATACGCAGTCGCCCGGTAACCTTAGCGTTATCATACAAAAACAAGATGACCAAGTTTCAGTCATCTGGTCCGACTCGGCACCAGGTGCAACGGAGGATGACATAGCAAGGTTATTCGACAGGCTGTTCCGAGTAGATACTTCGCGGAACCGCAACACCGGTGGTTCGGGTCTTGGACTCGCCATTTGCGAAAATATTGTCACTGCCCACCAGGGCAGTATCGAAGCGAAACATTCTGAGCTAGGTGGTATTTCCATCATTGTTACATTGCCATTACTTATCAAATAGCTCATTAGCTAAGTAACCCACTAGAAACTATCCATGCAAACTGCCACCGAAAAAAATCTAATTCTTATAGTCGAGGATGAAATAAAAATTGCCGAATTACTGCGAGATTATTGTGAAAACTCAGGATTCTCGACAAAGTTAATTCAAGATGGCGAAGAAGCGCTTAAATGGCTGAAACAAAATACGGCTCAGCTAATGCTGCTTGATCTTATGCTACCGGGTGTCGATGGTTTAACCATTTGCAGGGAAACCCGTCAAAAGTCAAACTTGCCGATCATTATGATCACCGCCAGAGTTGAGGAAATAGACCGTTTACTGGGACTAGAACTGGGTGCTGACGACTATATCTGCAAGCCCTTCAGCCCCCGTGAAGTAATTGCGAGGATCAAAACAGTATTGCGTCGTATCGAGAAACCAGCCCTCGTAAAATCAGCACTCTCACTAGACGAAACATCACTACAGGTTCATGTGAGCGGGCTATCCATCGAATTGACCCTGGTTGAATTCAAGCTATTACAAGTACTATTCGAATACCCTGGGCGTATCTTTTCACGCGATAACCTGATGACAAAAATATACACCGACAATCGAATCGTAACCGACCGCACCATTGATAGTCATATCAAAAAACTACGTAAGAAACTTATCAGTATTGTTTTAGACTACTCCGGTATTCTCTCCTTTTTTTTCTCCTGTTATTATTTTGAATAATTTTCTCCTGTTAATATCATTATTTTATTCCTTTTTTGTTATACCTATGTTAATGTTGTTATTCTTCTTTTTCCTTATCTCACTATCATCTTTAAGTAATATTCCTTCCTCTCTTTTTCTCCATTATCCCCCCCTCTTCACCTTTTTTTTCTCTTATTTTATATTATTCTATTT
>OOGD01000116.1_pt1 | contig 18246 bp, 14 predicted proteins | sample 1670381 | NCBI WGS metagenome assembly OOGD01 (sample SAMEA98146918, study PRJEB22522) | marine metagenome | biome: marine biome; feature: marine water body; material: sea ice | place: Arctic Ocean | collected 14-Sep-2015 | depth 1.3 m | reverse complement strand
AGATTAAATAGATTAAATTTTTTTCATCGACTTAATCATTTAACAAATAATTAAAAAAAGCATGTTAGTTTTTCCACGTGTTTAAAGTCTATTGTTATATCTATAAAAGTGCGCCCTTATAATTAGTCCTTGTTCGGGACTAAGTTGTTCGTCCACTTTAAAAACATTTACGCAGCTTGTTCACTTTGATTTTTCAGCTCAATTAACATTCTTCTTTGGTTTCAACAATAAAGCTCATGCTGAGTCCTTCATCAAATAAACGGCAGTATGTTTTACTTTCTGTATTCTGAATAAAAAATGATCCCTTAATATTTTCATAGTCACCTAGTCTTTATAATTTAATTAAAAATCATAAAATCACCGATAAAACCCGTAGTTATACGGATATAAATGCATGCGTTGTTGTATAAAATGAATAGACAAAATTTATTATTTAACTATCGCCTATCGTTCCAAAAAGTGCAGTTATTATTCATTTGAGCTTAAATTATTAAGGAACTTTAAAGCTATGCAACAGCAAAAGGTACATAAAACTTCGCATACTAATGGGTTCATCAATTTGTTAGTAATTGGTCTCGGGTCGCTTGAATTATTATTTACTATGATATTGACACTAGTTGTTCATAAGCAAAGTCAAAAGTTATTACAGACAGATATTAATGACTTAACCCATTCTGTAAACAAACCATCAGAAGAAGACTTTGAGCAATATGTATATGGCTTTTTTAGTCTGCTTAGTACCTTATTAAAAGTTGCTACAAATCAGTTGAGCTTTGAACGTTATATAGAATTATGTGATTTCTCCCAAGTATTTCCTAAAGCACGTGGTCATCGCTATGACTGAACTTCATAGCAATGATACAGATATTCAAGATTCAACTACCGATTTACTTCATATATTGATAGCTGAAAGTAACCCTGTTGGTCTATTAGTAAATAATGCCAAAGCGTTAGGGTGGAGAGTGAGCAGCGTTACTTCAGGTTTTGAATTAGTTAATGAGATCATGGCCTGGGCTGGTTCGGGATGCAATTTACCTGATGTGTTGATGGTCGATTGGCAGATGCCTAATGTGGATTGGCTAGAGGCTTTGTCCATATTAACTGAAAATATCAAACACCAAAAATTACCTACAATATTAGTTGTTTCTGATCATGGATCAGAACATATTGCTAAAGTAGACATTGAATATTTAGCTAACAAAATATTGTACAAACCAATAAGTGGTTCAGCGCTGTTTAATGCCGTTAATGATGCGGTTGTAAAACACAGCGGTAATTGTGAACGTGTATTCAAATCTACTCGCATCGAAGCTTTAAAAGTGCAATGGTTACCTAGAGTAAATGTGCTAGTGGTTGATGACAGTGAAATAAACCTTGAAGTTATTGAGCAAATACTGATTAAAAATGGCGCAATAGTCACTACCTTAAAATGTGGACAAGCGGCTTTACAACAATTGTATTTAACCCCTAACGCTTTTGATATTATTTTGATGGACGTACAAATGCCAGAAATGGATGGTATAGAAACCACCCAACACATTAGACAACAACTTAGCTTGGATAGATTACCAATAGTTGCACTCACTGCAGGAACTTTAGTACAAGAAAAGAGGCGTGCTTTTGACTCGGGAGTAAATGATTTTTTAACGAAACCTATTAAACCATTCCTATTAATCAGCACAGTGCGGAAGTTAGTAGGAAGCTATCGAAGTCGCGTAATCAATATTGAAAGGCTGACATCAGCTAGTGGCATAATGTGTGATAACTGGCCAATTATATTAGGTACTAAAGATAGCAGAAATCTATTGAATAACGATCTGTTGCTATTTGTATCAATTCTTGAAAGATTACTAATAGAATTTCAGTATTTAGAAACTTATTCTGAGGTGACTATTACTAAAACCAACATTACTTTCGATAAACTCACTTTGGCCGCACAAATACATAAATTGCGTGGAGGCGCTGGTCTTATCGGCGCACAGGAGTTATATCAATCTGCAGGTAGAGCTGAAATAGCATTGCGTAGCGATGAAAACGAAGTTAATCCGCTACTAGAAGAGGTCGCGCAACACTTAACTAATTTACGTCTAAACAGTGCTGAGTTTTTGTCCCAGCAGCAATGCATCACTGATGAACGTACCGAAATAGACATACAAAATATACCCTCAATAAATTTAGAACATATTAAATTGCTGATCAGTCGATTAAAAAGACAAGACTTGTCAGCACTTACTATGGTTGAGGAATATTCAAAAAGTTTACGTTTTATATTGGGTGAAAAAACATTTAAAAAATTTAAAAGTATGCTACAAAACCTTGAGTTTAAGTACGCTGTAACTTTATTAGATTCTACTGATTGGATATTCGAAGAGAAGCATTAGTGACTTTATTAAATAAATTTAATTTAACTACTATCTTAATTGTTGATGACGACCCGTCAATTATTATGGCAATTAGCAAAGCATTGGATGGACTTGGGCGCATTGTTTTTGCCATAGATGGTGCGAGTGCGCTGGAACTGGTTGTAAGTGAGGCGCCTGATATTATATTACTTGATGTTGAAATGCCTGGTATGAGTGGTTTTGAGGTGTGCGACGCGTTACAAGCAAAAGAACAAACTGCCAATATTCCTATTATTTTTATTACTAGCCATGACGAATTGGGTTTTGAAGAGAGTAGTTTTAGCCATGGCGCCACTGATTTTATCAGCAAACCACTAAACCATGGTGTTGTAGCTGCTAGAGCCAAAGCGCATATCGCTCATAAACAAGCGATAGATAGATTACAATCTTTAAGCTTAACAGACAGCCTTACCGGACTAAATAATCGCAGAGCACTGGACGAAAAACTCGTTTCAGAATGGCAGCACGCTAAGCGAAATGGACAATCATTATCGCTACTAATGTTAGATATCGATGAGTTCAAAAAGTATAATGACCATTTTGGACATCTGAATGGAGATAACTGCATCAAAAATTTTGCAGACGTTTTGTCTAAATCAGTCAGACGTCCTGCCGATTTTGCTGCCAGGTATGGTGGTGAAGAGTTTGTGATCATATTACCCGATACTGAAATTACTGGCGCTCATCTTCTTGGTGAAAACATTGTCGAAAATATTATTAAGCAAGGCATACCACATGCACCCGATGCTGAACGCCAAATTGTCACCTTATCGATAGGATGTTGCACATTTTCATCATTAACTAACACCAGCCCAGAATCACTATTAGAAATAGCCGATAAAGCATTATACCTGGCAAAGCAACAAGGAAGATGTTGCATCTACATAGCGGAGGAAAGTAATGCTGAGATCGTAGTTATTAAAACGTCGTTATAAATGACGTAAATCTTAAGAAATTAAAAGTATATTTTTACTTTGATTATATTCCCATCAATAAGTTGAGTAATTGTTTGTGGCAAAAATTCGTTTTGGACATAACACACAACAATATAAACATTACAGTTAAACCTTTATCTCGTTATTTTTTGTATAAAAACCTAAGCATATTACCCAACAATTCAATATTAAATAGGGACAATGAAAAGATATTTTACTAACACTGCCAATGAATAACAATGTTGGCCAACTATGAGCTGAAATTTAGAACGTATTTTGCATTTATTAGTTAATAGAATTTGTTCAAAAGCTTTAATGATTAGCGCCTGATCCGATACCCAAAGAAGTCTTCGAAGGTAAGTGAATAAAATCCAAATAATTCAACTGTTTTATCTGAAAATGAGCTTAATCAATAAATTAGAGCCTGACATAAATTCCATATTAGTACATTGTTCATAAAAATATTAGCGGATTAGTTGCAGTTTGGACCTTAACTATTCTATCTAAAATAATAAGGGCTGAACTTCTATTGATAGTAGCGTCTAGTTCGGCTCAACATTGTCTTGAGTATCTTTAGGATTTAAAGACCCTTCGAAAATATTGGTTAGCGCGTCTCTCTAAAAAATATAAGCGAATAATTTGTTAAAATTCTTGCCAAACAAACACCCAAATAGAAAAAATTGATCCTTCTGCCTTGAACCATCAACTGATCTTCTACCAGCTTTATAGACACTTAGATTGCCAGATGAATATGACCAACCAATCACTTTGCATCAGAAAAAGTCCATTACGACAGCCAGATATAATCTCATAGATTTTAATGAAGGTAATAACTGCAACCTAAGCAGTATCAGGCATGTATACAACAAATTTCTGTTGTAAGAGGTTTTCTAATGCACTATGAGATGGAGACGAGCCAATATTAGCTCTGATTATGTCTTGCTTCATCAACTTAGCAACGCGCTTTTCACCGCATGTTTCACCCGAACAGCGCATCTCATGTGTGACACGCGGCCTGCCGTACATACAGCCACTTTGTAGATAACTAGCTTTAATCTGTTCACGCAATCATACATTGTCTTTTCTGCATCAGATTGGGCTCTTTTATCTAAGTGCAAAAAATGCTGCGGTGGTTATTTAACACCTTGCACATGGTGTTAACACGTTAAACATAGAGTCGTGATTTTATGAACGTGTACTTTTCTATGATTCGCTTGCAAATTACATGGCGGCCTCCTTTAGGATGTTACGCTATTCTGTCAGGCTTTTGACCTGCCTTAAGCTGACATATTTCTGATTGCCTTGCAGATTGATTGGCAGGTACTTTCGCCTTACTTACCCAGTAATAAAGAGACTTGTCGGATATACCTAAACGCTTAAAAACATCAGGTACGGAATAACTTTTTCAACCATTTGGCGAACGACTTATTATTTATATTTATCAGGATATTTTTTATTCGTAACGCTCCTTATCTTACTTCGGATTCTAAGTAAAAGTGTCTACAGACTTAGGAGATGATTATAAGATAAGGAGCCTAAAATAATCATTAATCAGCTAGATGTATCAGTACTTTTGAAGAAGAAAAGCCAGAAAAAGCTCCTTTCGGGGCTTGCTGGTTAACTAATGGCAATTTTGAGCTAATAGCAATCAAAGTGATCTGCCCCCTTCGAACGAAGGTAAATATGGTTCGAGGTCTAATCAATAGAGCTCATTAAAAAATTGGAGAAAACTATCTTTATACAACCACAAATGCATATATTTCATAAACGCAAGATCACCTGTGCTGTATTATTGGCCATGGCAGGCAGTGTACCAGTCATTGCAGCCGAGCAAACTGCAGCAGAAGTTAGAAATGATAAAATAGAAACTATTGAGGTTACTGCGACTAAACGTACTGAATCCATTCAGGATATTCCGGTTTCGGTCTCTGCGTTAAACGGTAGTAGCTTGGAAAATCTGGGAATTAATAATTTTCAGGATTATGTTGAATTTTTACCTAATGTTGTGTTTCAGGGCACAGGACCTGGCCAAAATGAAATTTATATTCGTGGTGCTGCAACCACACAAGCCAATATTGCATTATCTTCAGTAACAGCCTTACAACCGTCAGTTGCTTTTTACCTAGATGAACAACCAGTTTCTATGCAGGGCCGAAATCTGGATATATATGCCACCGATATGGAACGGGTTGAGGTACTGCCTGGGCCACAGGGCACCTTGTTCGGCGCCAGCTCTCAATCAGGTACCGTGCGCCTGATCACCAAAAAACCCGATCACAGTGGTGTGAGTGCAGGATTTGATAGTAGTGTTAGTTTCACCCGCGGTGGTGAAATGAGTAACTCCGTTGAAGCCTATCTTAATCTACCCGTAACGGATGATACGGCCATTCGGGTTGTTGCCTACAACCAACACCAAGGCGGCTGGATTGACAATATTTTAAATGAACCTGGCATTGGCAATGGTAGCTATCAAAGCAGTGCCGTAGTCATTGACCGTGTGTCTAATGGCCCCTTAGCTGATCCTGCTAACACACGAACAATATCCCCTAAAAATGATGCTCTAGTTGAAGATGATTTTAACGATGCGACCTATAGCGGAGTGCGTTTTAGTGCACATCATAATTTTAACGATGACTGGTCATTACTGGTACAGCATACTGCGCAAACACTGAACACAGATGGGGTTTTTTCCTATGATCCTAACCTTGAAGGCGAAAGTTCCACCAACCGTTTTATACCAGAAGACAATCAGGATGAATTTGGCTTAACCACCTGGACCTTAGAGGGCCGTCTGGCCAAATTGGATGTGGTATATACTGGCGGTTACTTGGACCGAAATATCGGCTCCACCATTGATTATACCGGTTATACCAATGCTGGTTTGTTTTCGGCTTACTATACCTGTGATTACTCCAGTGCGGATCCCGCCGAGCAATACTGTGCCGACCCGACTAAATGGTACAAAGAAAAAACCGAAACGTCTCGTAATACCCATGAGCTGCGTTTTAATACGTCAACTGATAATTCTTGGCGTGTAACGGCTGGGATTTTTTATGACGACCAGACTCTTGCTTCTGTGGGAAAGTTCAAGTTGGCTAATACCGAACTGTTTCCAAATCTGAAAAGTAGCTTAAAAGGTCAAGATGGCATTAATACTGATGGCGGCCCATATTCATCGGAGGTCAGTTTTGTTAATGATGTCAATCACCAGATTAAACAGGTCGCAGTATTTGGCCAGGCTGAATATGATCTCAGCGATACAGTCACCGCGACTCTTGGTGCCCGGTGGTATCAGATTGAAGATATCTATAAAGGTGCCACAACCACAGTCGATATTAGCCGAAGGGTACAGGCCTTTGGTTCACTTGACCCGGACGAACTGACTGCAGTTGGCGAAGAACCTTCAGAGATACAGGAAGCCGTCGACAGTGGTCGACTGGAAACTAGCTTGCTGGATGAAGATGGCGTGTTAACGGTTGATGATGTGATTTACAAGGCTTCTGTCGACTGGAAAGTAAATGACGATGTATTGTTGTTTACCACCTACTCAGAAGGCTTTAGACCACCAGTTACTAACCGCGTGGGTGGCGGTAAGGCGACGAGTAATGAAGGAGCTTTCGAGAATTTTCGTATCCCGGTTTATTCCACCACAGATACCCTGAAAAATTATGAAGTGGGTATGAAAGGGGATTTCCTAGAGGGTATTTTACGGGTTAATGCAACCGGATATTATTCACAAATAACGGATCTACAAACTTCACGCTTCGATCCCACTAATATCAGTTTTTTACAGTTTACGGATAATGTCGGTGATGCTGAAATTAGAGGAATTGACGGCGATATCACTTGGTTAGCCACGGATAATTTGGTGATTAATGGTGCCTTTAGCTGGATCGATAGCGAATTAACTCGCCTAAATGAGGAGTTGCAAGATATTGCGCCGCCGGTGGGCAGCAAATTACCCTATTCAGCAGATTTGTCAGCTAATTTACGAGCCCGCTATTATTTTCAATTATCCAATGGCTGGGACGGATTTGTTAATGGCTCCTTGAGCTATACCGGCGATCGCCTGGCAGGAATGACCATGGGCGCTTATGCTCTTGAAGATGCCACTAACTTGATTTACGGTACAGGGTCGGGCTTATCTATTGAGAATGAAGCCGATGCATACTCTGGGGTCAATTATCTGGACAGCAATGGTGAGGCCTTTGAGGGGGGTCGTTATATACAAGACAGTTATGTACTGGCGAATGTATCTGTTGGTGTTAATCACGACGGATGGAAAGTTGAGTTGTATGTCGACAACGTGACTGATGAGCACGCTGTGTTATATATCGATAACCAGCAATACACGCCTAAAGTTGTGACCAACAGACCCCGTACAGTGGGCCTGAGAATGTCGTACGATTTTTATTAATTATCAGCATTTATACCTAAAATCATTGGCGTTGCAGCCCATAACACTGCAGCTTTTGGGGATGCGGGTACGTATTGCTTAACGTTAAAAGCGAGCCACTATTGGCTCGCTTTTTTTATTGAACAGTCACGAGATCACTGATAAATATGCGAAGTATTATTAAATTTACTAGAAAAAATGGCAGCCATGCTGGGTCTATATTATTACATAATGTCAGTGCACTTGCCCAAAATTGGGCAACGAATGCAGCAATAGATAAACGCTTAGTCACGCAAGTCAGTAAACTGTTTCGACCCCGGCATCGTTTTGATAATGGGGATGTTACCTAGCCGATTTAAAATTGGGGGCAGGGTCAACTTAAAACTTATACGTCACCTAGCTTAAGCTTTCACACGAATTGCGCAGTCATTCATTGTAAAAGTCGGTTATCCGATAACTTTGGCAATGCCAGAGCCCACTTTTATAGGTCTTTTACTCCTCAATTAATTCTAAAGTGAAGGTCTGGAAATGGCATTAACAAGCCATAAGGCGAATGGCCCCTGCGATCGATTAACCGACAGTCAGGAATAAAGACTTCTACAGCAAGTTTACTGAGTCAGCAGTGGTTCTATCAACATACGTGAAATATTCTTGGTAAGGACATCTGTGCTGGGTTAAGGTTATTCAAAATCCAGAGTCGATGTATGAAAATAGAATTTAGACAAGCTACAAACCAAGATATCGATCGATGTATCGAAGTAAGGGGGCTAACTAGTGACAATCAGTTTACCAAGAGCGATTTAGCAGCAATGGGTGTAACTGCTGTTTCATGGTCCCCGTTAATTGAAAATTTGGAAATCATTGGCGCTGTAGCTCTAGAAAAAAATATTATTGTCGGTTTTTGCTTTGGTGGATCAGCTACGGGTGAAATACTGGTGCTTGCTGTTCTATCTGGTTATGAAAAGTTTGGCATCGGAAAAGAACTTTTATTCAGTACCAGCAATCAACTATTTACTATGGGGAATGAAGAATTGTACTTAGCCGCATCCGCAACGCCAGTCGTCAGATCATATGGTTTCTATCGGCATGTGGGTTGGCAACCGACGAGTACTTATAATGATGATGGTGATGAAATATTAACGCTTAAAAAATAAGTGACTGAATGCTAAAAATTAGCCAAAATTCATACACCACTGCGCACCATTATTTAAACACTTCGGATTTAGTTTTGTAAAACCTCAAATGATCAGGACGTTATGTAAATGAAACCATTATCAAACAAAGTCGCGTTGGTAACAGGTGCGAGCAGAGGCATAGGAAAAGGTATTGCTTTATCTCTTGGGAAAGCTGGAGCTAAAGTCTATATAACGGGTAGAACTATAAATGAGGGGGAGTCTGCATCTAGATTGTCAGGCACCATATATCAAACAGCCAATGAGATATCAGAGTTAGGTGGGGAATGCATCGCTATTCAATGTGACCACGTTGTCGATGCTCAAGTTGAATCTGTCTTCGACACAATAGCCCGAGACGAGCAAAAACTAGATATTCTAGTAAATAACGTTTGGGGAGGATATGAACACTTCACGGACGGCACGGAATTTTGGAATGAGAATGAATTTTGGACACAGCCAAGCTCGCGTTGGGATTCTATGTTTCAAGCAGGTATTAGAGCACACTTTATAGCAAGTCGGCTTGCAGCCCCTCTATTAATAGAACATCAAGGTTTAATCATTAACCTCTCTTTTTTTGCCGCACAAAGAAATGATAAAGGCGTTGCATATGGGGCTGCTAAAGCGGCTACTGATCATATGGTCGCCTGTATGGCCGAAGAGTTAAGAAGATACAATGTCGCCACAATTTCGCTTTACCCCGGCGTTGTTCGGACTGAAGCCGTTCTAAAAGCCGCTGAACATATAGATTTGTCAAATTCTGAATCGCCCCAGTTTATTGGGCGTGCAGTTGCAGCACTGGCTTGTGATAAGCGCATCATGAAAAAATCAGGTAAAAGACTGATTGCCGCTGATTTAGGCGTAGAGTACAAATTTAAAGATATAGATGGACGTCAGCCAAAGCCGATGAGTGGAGATAATATTTAGAATCAGTTTTTGTCCAAAAAAGTGATAGAAAAATATTCGTATGCAATCTATCTAAATTTCTACGACTGCTTACTGTTATAACTGCTAAGTCAGCCAGTGAGTCTTGACTACTGGGAATTGGCACTCAGGTGTCAGACGGTTTAGAGCGAAAAACTGACCCAAAGAAAATTGTCTGCTAGTTTACTAGTATGCAAATTTGATGGCAGATCTACTAAGCATTACCCTGCTGGGGAGGTTTATGTGGACAATGATACGAATTGAACAGGGGTAATTGAATAACATCTCATCTCAGTCGATTATAGATTTAGCAGCCTATACCGACTTGTCACTGTAAGCACTTGAGAATGTTATTGAGTGAACCCCGGCTCAGATTTACAGCAATCCAAATCAGCTAAGTACTGCTTCAACGCATTTTGCAATTAAGTCATTTGATGCGCATCACAACCACGTATTTTAGCTTAGTAAGCAGAGTAAAATATGGTTCGCACAGAATAACATTGGTCTTAGTGCAAAACCGATCGAGCTGTGCTTTACAGCATCTTAAAGTTTGAAACTCGCTTTTGGCTAAGACCATAAAAAAAGCCAACAAAGTGTGCTGGCTTATCGTGGTATAAACAAACTCAAATCTAGTGAAATTGGAGTTGACTAAACTTTATTGATTTCCGTATCCCCGAACTCACTTAGTATGCCCAAGCTCAAGGGGCTAAGTCCCTATACCATCTGGCAACAACGCCAATGGCTTTGTTGCCAGATCCTGTTCATTCGACTAGAAAAGTTGGTGTGCTAAAAATCGAACTGAAAACCAGCAACGATAGCTGTGTAATCATTTTGCATTGTTGATTGATAGTCTTGAAGTTCACCTATCAGTCTAAATTGTGGTGTCATTTGATGATTAACAAAAAGTATGGTTAATTCGTTATCTACATCAACAACGGCATCAAGGCCTTTGGTGCTATCTGCTGTGCGAGCATCTTGACTGCCTTCACCATAACTTACACCGATGGTATTTTTGCCAAATACATAGTCAGCTTCAACATACCATTGCGTTCCATCGACATCTGCATCATTGATGGTACCTCCATAAAGGCCATCTGCACCTATTCCCGAGGTATCGGTATATGAAACTGTCAGTCCAAAAGATGCAAGGTCGATGTGTGCCCCAACATCAATGCCTTGCATGTCATAGTCAAAACTATTTTCGCCGACTACGTTAACTGATTGTTGAAAGACACCGCTCCACAATTCTAGCGAGCCGTTGCCGGTCCCCATTTTATAATTAAGTTGCCCTTCAATTCTTGGCGAGTCGGTTTCAACCGAAGCGTCTTGTGGCTCTTCAGGATTAATAAGTGCGACTTTAAAAGATAAGCCGCCCATTGACGGAGACATGTACTTAAGTTGTGGATTAAAATTGGCATATACATAGCCTGTACCAATTCTGCCTCCTGTAGCGTTTGCGGTATCTGCTCCCCCACCTAACCAACCTACCCCTCGTTGACTGGATAGATCGCCAATAGCTGAACTATTGAACACACCGAAATCCTTACCTGCTACGATCGTCCCAAAGTCACCGCTTAATTTTATATTCGCCACTCGGCTTTCGAATAAACCGGAGTTTTGTGCACCACTACCTTGTAGATGCGTATCTACTTGAAAGTGGCCTGATATCGTTATGCCTGAATCACTTGTAGGCGCAACGACATGAAAGTTAATGTTTGCAGGGTTAAATCCGGATTGGACTCTGAATGCCTTTTCAGAGTTGTCGTGGTCACTTGCCACCAAAAATACCGGTAACGAACCTGATATCGATGTTTCCCAATCGTTTGTGTTGACTAAATCTACCCCGGCAATAGCTGGGTTTGCTAAGCTAAGTAATCCCGACGTTGCAATGAAGCATAGTGCGAATTTATTTTTATAAAAAATATTTTTGTTCATTTTAAGTTTCCAATCTACATGATTTTTATGGTGTTGGATAAGTGCTTTTAGCTCAAACTCCATGTTTTGCTCAATATCCAGACGCACTTTTCTACTCCCCAATATATTGATTGGGGAGAGACCTACGTGTTTATAAGTGTTATCTAAAGATTATTCGGCTTTCCAGCTTTGCAACAACTCGTCATAAGCAATCGTTACACCCTTAGGTTTTTCATTACTTAATTTAGCTTTTGGCGCACCGGGTTGATTCAACCAATAATCTGGATCTCTTTCAGGATTGAGTTTAGGACCACATTCACCTTGGACATTCGCTCTTTCAAGTCTATTCATGACCTTGTCTTGAGCAGCTGCAAGTCTATCTAAAGCCTGTTGAGGGGTTTTCTCGCCACTTACTGCTTCAGCTACATTTTGCCACCATAGCTGGGCAAGTTTTGGATAGTCAGGCACGTTTGTTCCCGTTGGAGTCCATTGTTTGCGCGCAGGACTACGATAAAATTCGACCAGACCACCTAAGGTTGGCGCTACATCAGTCATTGCTTGCGAATTTATGTCAGATTCACGGATAGGTGTTAACCCAACCAACGTTTTTTTCAATGAGACAGTTTTTGAGACAGTAAATTGAGCGTATAACCAAGCTGCCAAACGGCGTTTCTCAGGCGTTGATTTTAAAAACGTCCACGCCCCAACATCTTGATAACCCAACTTCATACCTTCTTCCCAATAAGGACCCTTTGGAGATGGCGCCATTCTCCACTTAGGTGTGCCATCATTATTCACTACTGGCAATCCTTTTTCTATCATTGAGGCAGTGAACGCGGTATACCAAAATATTTGTTGTGCGATATTACCTTGTGCAGGCACTGGCCCAGCTTCAGAAAAAGTCATTCCCTGAGCTTGAGGTGGTGCGTACGCTTTAAGCCAATCAACATATTTACCTGTAGCAAACACTGCTGCCGGACCATTTGTTGCGCCACCTCTCGACACGCTTGAACCTACTGGACGACAACCTTCAACTCGGATCCCCCACTCATCCACGGGCAAACCATTTGGCAATCCTTTGTCACCCGTTCCAGCCATTGAAAACCAGGCATCAGTAAAGCGCCAACCCAAGGAAGGATCTTTTTTACCGTAGTCCATGTGACCATAGACCCTTTCTCCGTCTAAATTTTTAACGTCATTAGTAAAAAAATCAGCAATATCTTCATAAGCAGACCAATTTACGGGTACACCCAATTCATAGCCGTACTTAGCAAAAAACTGTTTTTTCAAGTCTTCGCGTTCAAACCAATCGGCACGAAACCAATATAGATTGGCGAATTGTTGTGTCGGTAGCTGATAGATTTTACCGTCTGGACCTGTTGTAAAATCGATACCAATGAAGTCGTCAATATCCAGCGTAGGCAACGTATAGTCTTTAGCTTCATTGACTATCATGTCAGATATAGCAACCACCTTGCCATAGCGAAAATGCGTTCCTATTAGATCAGAATCATTGATGTAAGCATCGTATATATTCCGACCAGATTGCATCTGGGTTTGCAGTTTTTCTATCACATCACCTTCTTGTATAAGATCATGCGTAATGATTATTCCCGTTAATTCGGTAAACGCTTTAGCCAGTACTTGAGATTCATAGGTATGAGTTGCTATCGTCTCTGAAGCAACATTGATAGACATCCCTTTGAATGGTTTGGCTGCTTCGACAAACCATTCAAGCTCATCTAATTGTTGTTGCTTAGTTAATGTTGATGGAGAAAATTCTGTCTCAATCAAATTTTGTACTGTTTTGATAGCGGTTTGTGCATAAACTGAGATAGATATACTGCTCAAGGAGACAGAAATACCCACGGCTACAGCCAGTTTTAATTTTCTAAGTTTCATTTTACTACACCTCATATCTTTTGAGATTGTGATTTGTTGCTGATAAACTCCGTCAGTGGCAACACTGTTTTAGAATTTTACAACAGAGAGTGTCGGTGACAGCCGACATGTGCTCCCTAAGCATGCTGTTTGCTAAGGGTTTTAGACACGCCGCCATTCTCTTTGCGTTTTCTAACGTAAGAGAATTCGGCGTGTTTAAATTCAATGAGATCAGCCCCACCTGAGGACAGTGCATAGCCAGACAACTGAAATTGCTAAAGCTATGTACAGGTTGAAATCAGTAAATGCTAAGAATCCTAAGTGAATAAACCCACTTACTAATAAGCCAATAAATAATCTATCCCCCCGAGTGGTTTCGATGGGCAGAAAGCCTTTTCGCTCTAGACAAGGTTTTTTGATTTCAAAAATAGTCATCGCTACCAGAATAGTCGCGATAACACTAAAAAATGTGATTGTTAATTCAGTCCATGCCATCCATTTCATGACATCATCCTCCTAAATATCTTATTGAATTGCATATTAAACACGCCCCAAAGCAAAGCCTTTGGCAACATGATTCCTAACAAACCACACGACGACGACTCCAGGCACGATAGTTAACACGCCAGCTGCAGCGAGAAGTCCCCAATCTATGCCTGTTGCCCCGATAGTGCGCGTCATAATTGCGGCTATGGGTTTTGCATCGACTGCGGTCAATGTTCTGGCAAGAAGTAGCTCAACCCATGAAAACATAAAACAGAAAAATGCTGTCACGCCAATTCCAGAGCGGATCATAGGAATAAAGATTTTTATAAAGAACCTAGGCAAGCTATAACCATCTATGTAGGCAATTTCGTCAACTTCTTTGGGCACACCTGACATGAAGCCTTCCAAGATCCACACTGCCAGCGGTACAGTAAAGAGACAGTGTGCTAACGCAACTGCAATATGTGTATCAAATAGACCGACTGATGAGTAAAGCTGAAAAAACGGTAACAAGAACACTGCAGGCGGAGCCATCCGGTTGGTCAGTAGCCAGAAAAACAAATGTTTATCACCGATAAATTTGTATCGACTAAAGGCATACGCTGCTGGTAAAGCAAGTGAAAGCGTGATGACCATGTTCATCACTACGTAGATAACAGAATTGACATATCCCATGTACCACGTCGGATCAGTAAATATCTGGGCATAGTTATCTAACGTAAAGTTATGAGGCCAAAGCGTTAGAGCACCCAATATTTCTTCATTGGTCTTAAATGACATATTTACTAGCCAGTAAATAGGCAACATTAAGAAGGTGGTAAAACAAACCATTCCAATCGTTTTGTTTGTATTACTTTTCATTTTAAATTCCTTACTTCACTTTATCTAGTTGACTAATAGCGGTGAAAAACACGTAGCAAACCAGCAATACAATTAAATAATATATAAGTGAGAATGCTGCTGCTGGCCCAAGATCAAACTGTCCTACCGCCATCTTAGTAAGCTCTTGGCTTAAGAATGTGGTCGAATTACCTGGTCCCCCGCCGGTTAGGACAAAAGGTTCGGTGTAAATCATAAAGCTGTCCATAAAACGCAAAAGAACACCTATTACGAGAACACTTTTTAGTCTGGGCAACTGAATATGTCTGAACACTGCCCATGAAGATGCCCTATCAATTCTTGCGGCCTGGTAAAAGGCTTCTGGTATTGCACGAAGACCTGAATAGCACAGTAATGCGATAAGTGACGTCCAATGCCAAACGTCCATCAAAACCACTGTGAACCAAGCGGCCAATGGACTCGATGCATAGTTGTATTCGATCCCTGCAGCGTTGACGGCCCAACCAAACAAACCGATATCTTCTCTACTAAACACTTGCCATATAGTACCTACAACGTTCCAGGGTATAAGCAGTGGAATGGCAACGATAATTAACCATACCGCTGCCATGCGACCTTTCGATGGCATCATTAAGGCTATCGCTATTCCAAGTGGAACCTCAATGGCTAAAATAGAAAATGAAAAACCGAATTGACGAATTAAAGAGTCTAACAAACGCGGGCTGCGTAACATTTCCCGGTACCATTCAGCACCGACGAAATAAGCTGTATTTTGATCAAATATATCTTGAACTGAGTAGTTCACGACCGTCATAATCGGAATGATCGCAGAGAATGCAACAAGGATGAACACAGGAAGAACAAGAAACCACGCTCTATTGTTGGGTGTTTTATTCATAATTTAACCTCATTTGAGTCATGAAGCAGGCTTACGTCCGCTTCAATCAAATATTCATCGACGTAGATTTTTAACCACTGCTCTGGAAAACTAATATAAATTTTTCCAGTAGGAACAGACCTGTCCTCGTCAATTCGTACTTTTATGACTTTACTGTCCAAATTCAACGTCAGGATTTTGTACGTCCCTAAATCTTCTACGTAGTCGAGGGTGCACTCAAAAGCACCTTCTGTTTCTTTTTCCCAAACGTGAATGAATTCAGGGCGAATGCCTAGTTTCACATTTGAACTCGTTAAGCTATCGAGCAGCGTTTTTAACGATTGCTCTAATGGAATGTCAGTGGTATTAAATCTAACACCACTATCACTTCGCTTTACCTCAATTAAATTCATGCCTGGACTACCAATAAAATAACCAACGAATGCATGGTTAGGCCGTTCAAAAAGCTCTCTTGGGGTACCAAATTGGACTATTTGTCCTCCATACATTACCGCTATTTTTTCAGCGAAAGTGGATGCTTCTAATTGATCATGCGTCACATAGATCATCGTGATATCGAATTGTTCGTGTATCTGCTTAAGCTTGCGTCTTAGTTTCCATTTCAATTGAGGGTCAATAACAGTGAGAGGCTCATCAAACAATATTGCGGATACATCACTTCTGACTAATCCTCGCCCCATCGAAATTTTTTGTTTTTCATCGGGCGAAAGATTGCTCGCTCTTTTCTTTAAAACGTCTGTCAACTCCAAAGCCTCTGCTATTTCATTGACCCGAGACGTCACTCTGACTTCTGGCACTTTCATGTTCCGTAGTGGAAAAGCCAAATTATCGTATACCGTCATCGAGTCATAAATAACAGGGAACTGAAATACTTGGGCGATGTTTCTATCTTCTGGTGGGATATGGTTGACCTCAATCCCATCAAACAATACCTGACCTTCTGATGGTTCGAGTAACCCTGAAATGATGTTGAGTAACGTACTCTTTCCACAACCCGACGGCCCTAAAAGGGCATAAGCCCCTCCATCTTCCCAAACATGATCCATTTCTCGAATCGCGTAGTCTGAATCCCCTTGAGGATTTTTTATGTAACTGTGAGCAAGTGATTTAAGATGAATTTCAGCCATTTATAGTTTCTCCATATCAAATTCCGGGACTTTGATTGTTAGCCCATTCAAGTCAAAAACAAAGAGTTTATGGATAGGCAAATATACATTGACAGGTGTTTCAATGGGGTAGCTGAGGATCCCTGATAACTGGAGAATTAGTGAGAACTTCGCGTTATACACATGTAAATAAGTTTCTGAACCACTAATTTCGGCCAATTCGACCTTCATCGGTAACTCCAAATCATCATCGTTTTTGGGGACCAGACTAATATGACTTGGCTTGACACCGAACATAAACTTTTTCTTTGGTAAATCTTTAAGTTTTTCATCTAGAGGAAAACTGATTGAATCGTAAAAAGAAACTTCATCGAGGGTTATTTGCCCTTCAATTAGATTAATGGGCGGCTCACAAAACAATTTAGCCGCTTCAATGTTTTTAGGGCCTCGATATACCTGACTCACCGCTCCACTTTGAAGTATTTTACCCTCATGGATAAGTGTGGTTACCCCTCCGAGCGCCATTGCCTCGCTCGCCTCTGTAGTAGCGTAAACGGCTATCGACTTTCTCTCTGCAAAAAGAACTCTTAATTCTGAGCGAAGCTCCTCTCTTAATTTGTAGTCCAGATTAACCAGCGGTTCATCAAAAAGAATCAAACTGGCATCCTTAACCAATGCTCGCGCCATTGACGTCCTTTGTTGTTGACCACCAGATAATTCCAAAGGAAGACGGTCTAGATATTGGCTGATTTGCAACATATCTGCCGTTTCTTTTACACGTTTGTTGATTTCAGTTTCAGTGACTTTTGATAATCGTAGAGGTGATGCAATATTTTCACGAACGGTAAGATTGGGATAGTTTATAAATTGTTGATACACCATTGACACATTTCGCTTTTGCACAGGCATACCTGTAACGTCTTGACCATCCATTATAACTTGCCCAGACGTTGGCTTTTCAAGTCCCGCCATCAATCGCATTAATGTTGTCTTTCCTGCCAGCGTTCTGCCAAGTAGCACGTTAAATGAACCGGACTCTAAAGTTAAATTAACGTTATCTAAGTAATTTTCCCCCCCGACCTCGTGACTAACATTTTTTAAAACAAGCGACATATAGGTCTCCTTTTTTTATACTTAAACAATCTCCACTAAGCTGTGGATTTAGACTTTTATACCCTGTCTCTTATACAACACTGACGCTGCCGACGAAGAGGATAGGGTAGAGCGCGGTGTGTGCCGTCGCCGTAGATCAAGACAACGAAATCGAAGAGCTGTCAAGCCAGCAGCTATAG
>OOGD01000115.1_pt1 | contig 18378 bp, 23 predicted proteins | sample 1670381 | NCBI WGS metagenome assembly OOGD01 (sample SAMEA98146918, study PRJEB22522) | marine metagenome | biome: marine biome; feature: marine water body; material: sea ice | place: Arctic Ocean | collected 14-Sep-2015 | depth 1.3 m | reverse complement strand
ATTTGTGATTGCAGTGTGTCATTTATCGAAGATAGGTATGTTGGTTTCTTTTTCTTTATATTGGTTAGCATCTACATCATTTTGATCAAACGAGCCTGCATCGGCTTCACGAAACGTTAAAATAATAAAATGCGCAAAACCATGAGTTATGCCATGTGCTTTTTGAGAAAGTTGATGTATTCGCTGTGTTTGCCTAACATCTGTTTTGATAACAAAAGCTTCCACCGTGCTAGCGTTTTATTCGTGTTCTCAACTAAGTTTTGTTGCCTATATTGTATCGCTTTCTAACTCAATGGGTATTTTTGTTGAAGCCTATGCTGCCATTCAGGGTCAAGGCCTATAGCGTTGGATACCAGCTCAAGTAGCTGTCTTTCCACTTCAGCATCAATAACCTTAAGCAGTGTATCGACAGTGACATCTGTATTAGGTCTTTGTTGTAAAATGAATTCATCATTTAGTGTCATATCGCCTGCCTGCAATACTCGGTAATACCAACCATTGAGCCTATGTTGGTTAATAAATTGATGTAAATCAGGTTGTTTGAACTTAGCATCAATTTTCCAACAGGGCATGCGGGGTGAGCTAACTTGTAATATAGCGCTGCCTACCTTGTAGATATCACCAATACATACATTGTGCTCGTTCATATCTGTAACAGAGAGGTTTTCACCTATCATCCCAGAATTGGCTTGTTGATGCAGAAGAGGGTAACGCTTGATAATTTTTTCATAACTACTTAATGCATACTGATGTAATGCTTTCTCAGGACCTCCGTGAAATCGCTTGTCAGCCTGAATATCACCTATGATGCCTGATTCATCCACAGACACCTGTGGCATTGATTGTTTGTAGATACCTGTTGGACTACGTTTTTTACCAATGTTGGTCAATTTCCCTGAATATAAACCAATGATTTTCATAATTATTTTTATCCGTATTAATATTTTTTTGGCGCTTTAAACCTTTGTGACTTATCCTGCGACTCATATTTCAAGACTATTTATCAAGACAACTTAATAAGACTATAGATTGAATATTCAAGGAAACGTAGTCGCTGCACAGCATAAGTTTGCCACAAAAAGCGAGTGGGACTTAATACAAGCTGTGCAATGCGGAGATAAGCAAGCTTATAACCGATTGTATCGAGAGTACATTGGCCAGGTGTATGGGCTGTGCTATCGATTGACAGGTGAAAAAATGTTAGCTGAGGATGCAGCGCAAGAAGTGTTTATTCAGTTATGGAAAAAAATTAATAATTTTAAAGGTGACAGTAAATTTTCAACTTGGCTGCATACAGTCACATCTAACATCACTATATCTTATATTCGAAAGCAAAAAGGATGGTTGCAGAAAATGTTTAATATCGAAGATTCTGTGGCTATGAATGCCCAAGCTGAAGAGTCGAGCAGTACAATTGATATTGAACGTTATGTTGCAAGACTGCCTGAGAGAGCGCGACTTGTTTTTGTGCTGCATGCGATTGAAGGCTACCGACACGAAGAAATCGCCACTATGACAAACATGGCTGTGGGCTCTAGCAAAGCGCAACTTCATCGCGCCAAGCAGTTGTTAAAGGAGTGGATGGGTTATGAATAAAACTAATTTTGAAATTGCGTTAGTGAGCCAACTAGCCGAGGTAAATAAAGTGCAGCAGCCAAATAGAGATTTATGGCCGGGCATCGAGTTAGCTTTGCTGTGTGAGTCTTCAGAGCCATCTATGGTAGTGGCAGGTAAAAAAATGTACGCGATTGCAGCTACGGTAGCCATATTTGGATTAATAGGTTGGTTATCGGTTAATCAGTATCCGGTTTCGTTAACTGGCGATGAATTGGTTGCGTCATTAAGTGAACAACATTTAGATCAAAAAAATGCTTTATTGATCAGATTTCAAGATCAACCCGCACTGACTCAAAACTGGCAGGATCAACTTACTGAATTAGACGACGCTGCTGTAGCCATAAAAATGGCATTAAGAAACGAGTCAAACAATATGACTTTATTAAAGATGTTGCGTCATGTGCATCAACAACAAATTAATTTAATTGAACGTGTGCATTCATCTAAGTGGATACACATTTAAAGTACTGAGTTTAGGAGTATAGATATGAGATTGTTATTAATTTTTGCAGGTTTTTTATGTTTAAGTTACGAGGTTTTAGCAAAGGAAAAGATTGATCGTTCGTTCGAGGTATCTAAAAACCCTTACATACAAATTGAACATATAAACGGTTCTGCTAAGGTGATTGCATGGGATAAATTTGAGGTGAAAATAACAGGTACTTTAGGCGAGAAAACAGAAAGGTTCATCTTTGAGAAAGACGATAATGAAGTACTTATCAAAGTTAAAGTTAAAAATAATAGCAGTTGGAGTAACTTGAGTTCTTATAATGGCGACGATTTAGAAATATTTGTTCCTCGTCAAAGTAAAGTGTATTACAGCGCAGTGAATGCCGATGTTGAGCTTGTGCAAGTTCGCGGTGGCGCAAAAATTGAGACAGTAAATGGTTCTATAAACGTAAAAAAACTAGCGGGACGCATCCGACTTGAATCCGTAAATGGCCGAATAACTACAGAAAGTTTAGAGGGAGATGTAAAGATAGAAACTATAAACGGCATAATTAGCTCTCGAAGTTCAAAAGGTAAAGAAGACTCTTACTCGTCGGTAAACGGTAATATTGAGATTATAAGCGAAAGTGGCGATATCAATGTAGAAACAGTGAATGGCGATGTTGAGTTAGAGCTTGGTAAGGTTAATCAATTAAATATAGACACAGTGAATGGATCAATAAACGCTAGATTAGAACTTGAAGATGATGGCGAAATTGATGCTTCTTCAGTAGGGGGTGCAATTCACCTCTACCTACAAAGCGATGTATCAGCAAGGTTTGATGTTGAAGGTTACGCCGGTGGCAGAATTTCTAACAATTTGTCTGATGACAAAACACAAAACGCTAAGTCTGGGCCCAATCGTTGGTTAAAGTTCTCCCTGAACGGTGGTAGTGCGAAGGTTAATGTATCCACAGTAAGTGGTGAGGTGAAGTTAAATAATAAATAATATTAAAATAAAAGATAGTCCGGCTAATAAGTGTTGAGCCAAATGATAAGGATTATGTCGCTCGTTCAACTGCAATATGCGCAAGTCCAATAAGTGCGGTTTTATATTCGGAATTGGCTAATGGAGCCAATGCCTTAATTGCTTTGTCAGAGGCATCTAACGCTTGTTTTTTTGTGTAGCTAAGAGCACCAGTCTGTTTCATTGTGGTCATGATTTCATCGAAGTGTTGCATGCCGTTGCCTTTTTCTATTGCCTCTTTAATAAGTGCTTTTTGTTTATCATTGCCATGCCACATTGCGTACAGTAAGGGAAGTGTTGGCTTGCCCTCTGCGAGGTCATCGCCTACATTTTTACCCATTTCCAGAGGGTCAGCTGAATAGTCAAGAATATCGTCAATAAGTTGAAACGCAGTGCCTAAATATTTGCCGTACTCTTGCATCGCAAATTCAATCTCTTCATCCTGATCTGTTAACACTGCGGCTAGTAAAGTAGCGGCCTCGAATAATCTGGCAGTTTTGCTATATATCACCTGCATGTAACTTTCTTCGCTGGTCTGAGGATCATTACAGCTCATTAATTGCAGCACTTCCCCTTCTGATATTACGTTGGTCGCATTAGATAATATTTCCATAACACGCATACGTTTTAAACTGACCATCATCTGAAATGAACGAGTATAGAGAAAATCACCAACTAATACGCTGGCTTGATTACCAAACACTGCATTTGCTGTTTCTTTACCACGGCGCATAGTGGATTCGTCGACTACGTCATCGTGTAATAGGGTGGCGGTATGAATAAATTCAATTATGGTAGCTAACGTGTGATGTTGCTCTGTTTGAATATTAAGAGCTCTTGCAGCTAAAATAGTCATAAGAGGTCTTAAGCGCTTACCACCACTGTTCACAATATAAAAACCTAGTTGGTTAATCAACGAAACCTCTGAGTCCACTTGCTGCTGGATGAGCCCATTGACTGCCATCATGTCTTGATGTGCCAGTTGATTAATCGTTTCTAATTTCATACTGCCGTTTTGCCCATTTGTGAATATAATTCAATTGTACGCTGTAATTCTGAAAATGGATTTTACAGAAATTTTTTGACGTATCCAGTGACACTTTAGCTTTATAATGCAAAAAACTTCGGGTTAGTGTAAACCGTTTGATATTTATACAGATTAATTAGGAAATTGCCTTGCTTGGAGATACCTGTTCACGTATAATTCGCGGCCTGTTTTTGAATATAAGTGTCAAGAGACACAGTGCGGAGTTTAATTATGTACGCGGTTTTCCAAAGTGGTGGCAAACAACACCGTGTGGCTGAAGGCCAAACCGTTCGCCTAGAAAAAATCGAGGTGGCTCCAGGTGAGTCAATTGAATTCGATGACATCTTAATGGTGAGCAATGGTGACGATATAAAAATTGGTACCCCGTTTGTTAGTGGTAGCAAAGTTACAGCTGAAGTTGTAACGCATGGACGTGGCGATAAAGTAAAAATCGTTAAGTTCCGTCGTCGTAAGCATTCACGTACCCAAATGGGTCATCGTCAGTGGTTCACAGAAGTGAAAATCACTGGTATCAGCGCTTAAAAGGAGTATATACAAATGGCACATAAAAAAGCTGGTGGTAGTACTAACAACGGCCGTGATTCAGAAAGTAAACGCCTAGGTGTTAAGCGTTACGGTGGTGAGTCAGTTTTAGCCGGTAATATCATTGTTCGTCAACGTGGAACTAAATTTCACGCGGGTAGTAACATGGGCATCGGTAAAGACCATACTTTATTCGCTTTATCAGATGGTAAAGTCCAGTTTGAAGTTAAAGGTCCTAAAAATCGTAAATTTGTGAGCATTGTTGCATAAGTAGCAATAGCACATAGATTTTTAAAAGCCCCGCTTTATGCGGGGTTTTTTGTTGAGCTATAAAAATTTGAATCTATTTGAGGGTTCAACAGACTATACTCAGCTCAGTTGAGTAACATTCAAGGTGTCGTTAAGTAATGAAATTTGTAGATGAAGCTGATATCCGTGTTGATGCAGGTAATGGCGGTAATGGTGTAGTCGGTTTTCGCCGCGAAAAATACGTACCTGATGGTGGTCCTGACGGCGGTGATGGCGGTGATGGCGGTAGTATCTATTTGGTTGCAGATGAAAACTTAAACACTTTGATAGATTACCGTTTTGAAAGATTTCATCGTGCTGAGCACGGTAAAAAGGGCCAAAGTGCTAATTGTACTGGCAGAGGCGGTGTTGATTTAGATGTGAAAGTACCCGTTGGAACACGTGCAACCGATAGCGAAACGGGTGAAGTATTAGGTGATTTAACCAAACATATGCAGCGCATGAAAGTAGCCCAGGGTGGTTTTCATGGCTTGGGTAATGCTCGTTTTAAAACCAGTACCAACCGTGCTCCAAGACAAAAATCCGACGGTACACCGGGTGAAGTCAGGCATTTAAGATTGGAACTCATGTTGCTTGCTGATGTGGGATTACTTGGTATGCCTAATGCTGGTAAATCTACCTTTATACGAAGTGTTTCAGCCGCTAAACCTAAAGTAGCAGACTACCCCTTTACTACACTTGTACCAAATTTGGGTGTTGTACGTTTAGATTCTATGCGTAGTTTTGTTATTGCCGATATCCCCGGTTTGATTGAAGGTGCTGCCGAAGGTGCTGGACTTGGGATTCAGTTCTTGAAACATTTAGAGCGCTGTCGGGTGTTGCTACACTTGGTAGATTTGATGCCTGCAGACGGTTCAGATCCTGTCGAAAATGCTAAAGCCATTGTTGCAGAACTTGAAAAATATAGTCCAAAGCTGGCTTCTAAGCCACGTTGGCTAGTTTTTAATAAAATTGATTTAATGCTCGAAGAGGAAGCCAATGAGTTGTGCAAGCAGATTGCAGATGCACTTGAATGGCAAGACGAGTATTTCCAAATTTCAGCATTTCAAAAAGTAGGTACACATTCATTGTGCATGAAAGCTATGGACTTCATTGAGGCATTGCCAGTAGAAGTTGAACCTGAGATTAAGGATGAAGAAACAGGGTTCAAATGGGATACCTATCATAAAGATACAATCGAAGGCGCTTATGATGACGACGACTTCGACGATGATGACGATGACTCTGGTGTAGAAGTTGTTTACACCAAAAAATAACCGTCACATAAATTATAAGTATGAAGCTGGAAGAGGTATTTCTGGTTTCTGTTAATTCTTATATGGTGTTTACTTTTCTCATTATTCTAGAAGTGTACAATCCAATATGATGCAAATTTCAATGATCGCCGCAATGGCCAATAATCGTGTTATTGGTGCTGACAATTCTATGCCATGGCGTCTGCCTGCAGATCTCAAACATTTCAAAAAAATCACCTTAGGTAAACCAATTATAATGGGTCGTAAGACCTATTCTTCTATAGGTAAGGCTTTGCCTGGCCGTCTAAATATAGTGGTTAGTAATGATGTCCACTTTACACTTGCGGATGCAACTGTGGTGCATAGCTGTGAACAGGCTATCGATTTGGCTTCGGAACATTGTAGTCATCACAAGACCGAAAACCCCGAAGTAATGATAATCGGTGGGGGCACCATCTATAATCATTTTTTAGCATTTTGTCATCGACTTTACCTAACTCACATTGAACTAGAGGTTGATGGAGACACCTATTTCCCTGATTATGCCGCAAAGTACAATTGGCAAGAAATAAGTACTGAAGTCCATCAACCAGAGCCATCAAACCCCTATGTTTACCATTTTGTTACTCTTGTAAAACAGGTTGTTTAGGTTTTGACAACAAACTGTAAGTATACACATAACCGTAAATAGCCGTAATTAATATACTAGGCGCTACAGTCAGCCATAAGTTAGGTGTTTGATTCACCCAGTTAACAGAGATGGCAATGCTAGATTGGATCGCAATAGGCAACAAAGGTGCTAAAACACTTCCAGGGATCGCATTGTTACTTAGATATTTTGCAGAGTTGTCCAGCGCATTTTTAAATGTTCTGAAGATAGCAATATTTTGTGATGTTTTAGAATGTACATTGCAAATAATAGGCACTACAAATATCAACGATAAGTAACTGTCACCAAATTTAGACACTGATTTTTCTAAAATAAAGGTAAATAATATCGTAATAGTCGCGCTTAGTGTTCCTTGTACTAATGCCGATCTAAGCACCAATGCCTGGTCATCTGACGCCATGCCATTGGCCCAATATGACCAGACAAAATAAAAACTGAAGGAGACAGCAGCTGAAAGAATTAATCTTAATGTAGAGTTCATGGGTCCATTCTTTTGATGATAATCATTTATTAATGATAACTATTAAAAAACTATCTAGCGAATGTTATCTGATAGAGTTTTGTTTTGAGCTGAATAGTCTTATTAATGATAACTGTGGACATTGCCACAGTGTTTAACAACGTGGAAAGCATACCAAAATAAGCACTAGATGCATGGACCTAATTTGGTAAAGTTCGAGTGAACGTTCTTAACACTGACATTTAATAAGTAGTTGAGGTTATTTGAAGGTATTAATAAGTTACTAAAGTGATAACGTGAAATTTAAAACCTTTGATTCTTTCATGAAAAAAACCTCGAATGAGGCATTTTTCATTGTTTGCGCTTTTAAATAATCTAGGTAAGTTTATTAAATAAAGCTTCTAAATCTAGTCCTTTGTGACCCAACATATCTTTGAGTCGGCGCAAAGCTTCAACTTGTATTTGACGGACTCTTTCACGGGTCAAGCCAATTTCTACGCCCACATCTTCTAGAGTTGAAGGTTCATAACCTAGCAATCCAAAGCGTCTTGCTAAAACTTCGCGTTGTTTGGGATTAAGGTCTTCTAACCACTTGATGATATTTAATTTAATGTCTGAATCTTGTAAATCTTCTTCAGGGCCATGGCCATCGTCATCGGCGATAACATCCAGTAAAACCTTATCATTTTCACCACCTAATGGAGTGTCAACGGAAGTGATCCTTTCATTTAGACGTAGCATCTTAGTGACATCACGAACCGGCTTGTCGAGTGACTGAGCAATTTCTTCTGCAGTAGGTTCATGATCGAGTTTTTGAGACAGCTCTCTAGCAGCTCTTAAATAAACATTTAATTCTTTAACCACATGAATGGGAAGTCGAATAGTACGAGTTTGGTTCATTATTGCCCGTTCTATTGTCTGCCTAATCCACCAAGTGGCATAAGTAGAAAATCTAAAACCTCGTTCAGGATCAAATTTTTCGACAGCTCGAATAAGGCCTAAATTACCTTCTTCGACCAGGTCAAGCAGAGCAAGACCGCGATTATTGTAACGCCTAGCTATTTTGACTACCAAACGTAAGTTACTTACAATCATACGTTTGCGTGATGCTTCATCACCTTTTAAAGCTCGCCGTGAAAAATAAACTTCCTCTTCAGCTGATAATAGTGGAGAAAAGCCAATTTCACCTAAATACAATTGGGTTGCATCAAGATTTTTTGGGGGATCCTGTTTATTAGGTAGTACATTTTCTAACTTTTCTTCAGCTTTTTTAGCAGCTTTGGAAAGCTCTCTCTCAACGGCGTCTTCAATATCGCTGAGAGCATTAACATCGACAACACCTGTTTTTTCCAGACTCATAATCATGATTCCTTAACGGTAATGTTTCTTTAACTTCTCCTTATAAATATTATTATTATTATTTGCTAGGGAGATAGCGCAAAGGGTTAACAGATTTTCCTTTGTACCTTACTTCGAAATGAAGCTTAACCTCATCGGTTCCACTTCTACCCATAGTGGCAATTTTTTGGCCTGCCATAACCCACTGCTGTTCTTTTACTAACATATTGTCATTATGTGCATATGCAGTTAAGTAAGCGTCGGAATGTTTGATAATAATTAGGTTCCCAAACCCACGTAATGCATTGCCCGTGTATACTATTTTTCCATCGGCGGCTGCCAAAATTGGTAGCCCAAGTTTTCCCAAAAAATCTAAGCCTTTATTGCCTTGTTCTCTGGCCGAAAAACCTCGTGAAATAGGTTCAATTGTAGGCCATTGCCAACTCTTAACTCGCTCGGGAAATTGACCAATAGGAGATCCAGCTGGATCTTTGTTAACAATTTCTTCACTTTCACCATACGCCTGCTTTTTAGAAGGGTCAACAGATTGATCCATCATTACTTTTGAAGTTGGGCGAGTGCTCATATTTGATTTCGGTTTTTTTACTTTTATTAACTTGACAAGGGTTAAAATTTGACCGGGTTGTATCTGGTAGGGAGAGGAGATCTTATTTATTCTTGCTAAGTCTCGGTAATCGTTACCAGAATACCAAGCGATAGAATATAGAGTATCTCCAGCCTTAACCTGATAAGTCTTTGCTGAATAAGCCTGTTGTTTGAAATCTCTAAATGTTTTGCCTTGATAAAGCTCTGAAACTGGCGCTGGTTGAATTCGGCCTGAGCAACTAAGATTTATGATGCAGAAAAATAAGATCCCTGAGTGTAAAGACAGCTTTTTAAACAAAGCCACTTTTTGACTCGATATGTGTATTACTCATTAACATGTTTCTGGCCTATTTTTTCCAGCACAATAACCATTCCCATACCTAATAGCATCAACACGATTGAGAACCACATATAAGGGGGTTGGGCATACAGTGTTTCAAAAGTGTGTGGCAATATATTGTTTTGTACTAACGGTATCTCTTTGCCATGCCGATCAATCACTGTTTCTATGGTTTGCTTCCAAGGCCAAACTTTGTTTAAAGAACCCAGCATAAAACCACCTAACAAGGATAAGGTCATTGTTTTATAATGCTGAAACATCCAGCTTAATACATGTGAAAAACTTAACAAACCCGCTACACAACCGCTGGCAAAAATACACAAGGTGGTTAATTGCAATTCCTTTACTGCTGTCAACATGGGCGCATACATACCTAATAAAAGTAATATAAAGCTGCCAGATATACCTGGCAAAATCATTGCACAGATAGCAATCATGCCTGACAAAAATACGATGAATGGTGTTGTTTCAATACTGGTAGGGCTAATGGTTGTAATAAAAAATGCACTAAGAGTGCCAATTAAAAAGGAAGTGACTAGACCGATTCGCCATTTATCGATATGGCGTATTACAGACCAAACTGCTGCTAATATTAATCCAAAAAAGAACGACCACAACAATATTGGATAATTGCCTAGAAGATATAACACCACGCCAGATATGCTTAAAACGCTAACGACAATGCCACTAAACAAAGCCAGTAAAAACCCACCATTAATATGCTGCCAAGTGGATTTCAAACCTTTTTGAAACAATATTTTCAGGGCACTGACGCCACATTGTTTAAGTGAATAGATGAGCTCTTCATAAATGCCTGTAATAAAAGCGATGGTGCCACCAGACACTCCTGGAACAGCATCCGCTGCACCCATCAAAATACCTCTGGCAGCAACACCTACATAGCCTCTCTTTGTTCTGGACGTTTTCAAATGATATCTCCTGCTACCAAAGGGACAAACCTTACGGCTTCAATAATGTTTGAATTAATATTATCTTCGGTTTTAGTAATACAATGTAATTGTTGATTTTCTTCACCAACAGGAATAATTAATCGACCACCATCATTAAGTTGTTGAAATAGCTCCTCTGGTATCGATTTAGCTGCTGCCGTGACTATGATCGCATCATATGGACCTTTGCTGCTCCAGCCTAACCAGCCGTCACCATGTTTCATTTTTACGTTGTGTAAATCTAATTGATTCATTCTTCGTTTAGCTTGAAATTGTAGTGTTTTTATTCTTTCGACAGAATAAACATGACTGAATAATTGGGCCAGTACTGCTGTCTGGTAACCCGAACCTGTACCTATTTCGAGTACATTTTGAGCTTGATTATCAGACTCTAATAATAGCTCAGTCATACGAGCTACGATGTAGGGCTGAGATATGGTTTGTCCTTGGCCAATCGGTAAAGCTGTGTTTTGGTAAGCTTTATGTTTTAGGGCGTCAGGCACAAAAAGTTCTCTAGGCGTTTTGGCTATAGCGTTTAGCACCCTAGTATTACTGATACCTTCTTTATGTAAAAGTTGAGCAAGGCTTTCACCTTTACGTGATGTTAATCTCATGTCGTGCCTATTTTTTTATTGGGTAGTAACTTGTAAAATCCAGTATTTTAAGTTTTGGCAAGATTATTATCTTCAACATTTATCACTTCTCGCAGAATCGAGGTGGCGAATGTGCCTGCTGGAAGTGAAAAACTTAATTTTAATGTATCATTTGCCAATGACCATTCAAGTTCATTTGGAAATAAATTTATTGCCCTTCTTTCTTGTCTTAGACCTAAACCTTCGAGTGTTTGAGTAATCATGGGGTGCTGTTTCGCAAATTCTTGTTCGAACTGTAACGCTTCAGATTCGCTAGCTAATTGACCCTCACCCCACAATGGAGCTGATAAATATATGTCACGTTGTTTTATTCGCTCGCTAATACTGTCATCTATCTGTTGTGCGCAGAAGAAGCTGTGACTACCAGCTAGTTGCATCACGTCACCAGATAAAGGCTTATCGAGGCAGCCTTTTAGTAGCCTGCTATGCAAAACTTCATTAAATAACCATGAACGTAAAGCTGATATGGCCATTGAACGTTTGTTCCGATTACGGATCGCTTCGCCGTTAATCATTTTGTCGGCCAAAACTAAGTTACCACCTCGGGGATCATGTTGAGTATTCCCGAATCGCTGTGAGCCAAAATAATTAGGTACACCGTCCCGTTTTATCTGTCGCAAACGCTTATCAATGCCAGTTGTTGAGCTTAGTTGTCTTAGAATGATAGTAAATCGATTACCTTTTAATACTCCAGTTCTTAATTTTTTATTATGTCGTATTGATTTGAGTATGTTGGCTCCTGATTCATTAAATTGAGCCCAATCAAACTCACCCTTTCCAGGCAGGTGAACACTGAACCATTGTTCGGTTTGTGCGTGTTTGTCTTTGCGCCCGGCATAAGTAACCGCTCTGAGTGGTAATTGAGTAAATTTAGCAATTTGTTCGGCTAAATAAGCAGTATTTAACCCCGTCTTACGTACCCATAAGTATATGTGTTCACCTTCACCAATAGGTTCGTAGCCTAATATTTCGGTCACTTTGAAGTCTTCAGCAGATGCCTTAAATTGCCCTAAAATATCTAACTTTGGGTATTGATGCAGCCAGTGATCTATTTGCATTCAGTTTTGCCTGTTTGCTGCGTTAATAAGACTACCGCGTAAGCTGCAATACCTTCCTTTCGGCCCGCAAAACCCAGTTCTTCAGTAGTGGTGGCTTTAATGTTTATTTGATTAATGTCAGCGCTTAAAACTTCAGCAATATTTTTACGCATTAACTGTATATGTGGAGCCATCTTGGGGGCTTGTGCAACGATCGTTAGGTCCAAGTTACCAAGTTCATAATGCTGTTGTGTGATGAGTTGATATACGTGGCGAAGCAATTCACGACTATCTATGCCTGCCAGCGTTGGGTCAGTATCTGGAAAGTGTTTGCCAATATCTCCCAATGCTAACGCACCTAATAATGCGTCACATAATGCATGCAACAATACATCGCCATCAGAGTGGGCAATCAAGCCCATGTCATGGTTAATCTTTACCCCTGCAATAATAATGGGGCCTACTCCACCAAATTTGTGAACGTCATAGCCATGACCAATTCGAATACTCATGCTTTTGTAAAATCTCCTATAAATACTTAGCTTGTCTTTGAGTCAAGTAAAACTCAGCTAGTAACAAATCTTCGGGTTGAGTTATTTTGATATTTGAGGCACATCCTTCAACTAACACTACTTTTTCACCAAAAAGTTCAATGGCAGATGCCTCGTCTGTAATATTTGTATTTTTTTGGTTCGCTTCATACAATGCTTTTTTTAATAGGGTAAGTTTAAAAAACTGGGGTGTTAATGCATGCCATAAATTTTCTCTAGATTCTGTATTTTTGATAAGATTTTGTCCATCAATCTTGTGATTAACGGCTCGCTTCATGGTGTCACGAACTGGTGTTGCCAGTATTCCCCCAGTACTACCTAGTGTCGCTAACTGCAAAAGGGCAGTTAAGTCTCTTTCTGCTAAACAGGGTCGTGCGGCGTCGTGAACTAACACCCATTCCTCATCATCAGGTAAATGATTTAGTCCAGCTAATACCGAATCGCAGCGTTCTTGGCCTCCAATAACAATCTCAATGTGAGGATGATTCGCGATGAGTAATTGAGAAAAATACTTATCATTAGGATTTAGAACTACAATCACACGCTTAACTTGACTATGTTCAAGTAAATTATTAATCGTATGTTCAATGACAGTTTTGCCAAAAATATGGAGATATTGTTTAGGACATTCTGTTTTCATACGTTTGCCGATACCCGCGGCAGGCAAAACAACAGAGTACTGGAAAAGTGAAGTCATTAAATTAATCGTCAGAAGGCAAAATACGATAAAATGTTTCGCCTTGTTTTATGAGGCCTAATTCGTTTCTGGCACGTTCTTCAGCCGCTTCCAAACCAATTTTCAAATCACTGATATCCGCTTTTAATAAACTGTTACGTTGCTTCAGATTGGCATTGTGGGCAACTTGCAACGCCACTTCTTTACTTGAAATCATAAAGTCAGGCACACTATTTTTACCAAACCATAAACGATATTGAAGTAAACAAAATAGTGTAAACAAAACTGCCACCACTGATTTCATTATTTATGTCTCCAATTAATCACCATGCCTCATTATGCAGAGGTTTTAAGGAGAGGGCTAGTGGTATCAAAAACCATATATTATCGCTTAGTGAGATAAAACTATTTTAATTGTGATTTCGGTGGCTTATTAGTAATAAACAATCCTCTGTTCTAATTAAAAAGTTTGTCAAAAAGCTTATTTTTTAACTTATCTTTATTACTATCTACCAAGCCAGTTATCCTCGTTTCTAAAAGGTCGTTAATGCTATCTAAATCTCCATTAGCTATCTTTTCCCAATCAAGCCATTGAGCTAACTGATTGTTGTTAGTTTCCATTACATCTTCGGTTATGTTGTTAAGTTTTTGATTTAGTTCGTCGAGTTTGGCTTTTTTTTCCGTACTGACATTAGACAACAATGCAGCACCAATCTGTTTATTAAGGTTAGAGCTCAAAGATAAGTTAATATTATCTACGGTCCCACTAATTTCAGTATTAACCGTCAGTTTTTTGAGCTGATTCAGAGTTTCAGCCACAATATTCGCTATCTTGTTACTACCTTTTGCTTTGATAATTAATTTCTGAAAGTCAATGTTACTTGTACCTGAAATTATTTTCCCATTTAAAGCTGCTTTGCCTGAACTGGATAACAAACCTGAATCTAATTGACTAGTTAATTTTTTCTGCGAGACCAAGGCTAATGAAGACAACTTTAATCCAGATAATACCCAGTTCTGATTGGCCTTGATACCTGATTGATCCAACCATAAGTCTCCATTAATTATCAAGGACTGCCACAACGAACTGCTGCTTGAATTAACAGAAAAGAGCGTTGGGCGCCCTAAAACATAATGTTGGTGGGTAATATCTTGCCAATCACTGATGATTTTTTCTTGTTGCCATTGCAGGGATATTTGAGCTTTTTTTATCCATAAGTCAGGCAAAGATGACGTATCGTCAAAACTTATCCATCTGCCGGCATAACCCTGCTGCTCCTCTTCAGCCAGGCCTTGAGCTTTCAACATTGGGCCAACAATATTGAAAGCGGCTAGAGCATATTGGCTCCATTGACCAACTTGTTCTCCAAATACTGTGGTGGTGACATCATTTATGGCATGTGTATCACCAGTGACTAATGATTTCAGTTGTGCATAATCTTCCCGAGGTGCAGCTTTAAGTGCTAATAATTGAGGTGATAATTTATTTTTAGCTTGGCCAACGGATTGCTTAAAATCGCTTAGCCGTTTTTTGTCCTTTAATATTTCTTCTTTGATCGCATCAAATTCTTTTTTAGCCAAAGCTAGCTTTATCGGGTCTTTGTAGTCCGTCTCAGTTAAGGCTTTTATTCGCGCTTGATAATTAGCTAATTTATTTTTTGCTGGTAATGCGGCGTATTGTTGCTGCAACACTTCACTGTATTTTGTAAGTATAACCTGAGTATTTTCGAGTGCTTTTGTCGTTTTAAGGGGAGATTTGGCCAATATTTCATCAACACTTGGAAGTTCTTTAGCATCAGCAAAAATGTCTTCAGTTTGGTTTATAACTTTTGTAGGTTTCCGATAAACGTTACCTTTTACATCCCTTAACGACCCTAACTGAACGCCACTTATGATTAAGTCATCAATGATGAGTTTACGAAGTAACATCGGCGCTAAGTCAATTTTAGCTGAAACAGTCTCCGCTTCGAGTTGGTTAGTTTGTGGTGCTTGTGGATCAGTCAGTTGTATGCGATGTAAAGAGATACCAAAAGGTAAAAAGGTATGTTCAACTGAGCCAATGTTGACTTCTGCACCTATTGTTTTGGCAAGGCTTTTTTCAGCAACAATTTTGATCCAATAATCCAGAAATAAAATGCTACTGGCAGCAATCAAACCAATAATAATAAAAAATGCTACTAAACCAGGTAAACGAATAATAGACTTCATATTTATGCTCCTATTGCTCGATAAAGTTGGTAGAAATTTGTGCCTTTAATAAACTGCACCACGCGCCATTGATTTACCCATTGCATAAATCTTAGACGATATTGTTCAACTAATTTCTTACTACCGATCAATATAATTGGAAATAAAACGATTGAAGCCAATAGACTGCCTAATGTCAGGGTATGGTAAAACTGACTTAATTGGCCAAGATAGGTGCTATACAGAGCTGTCCAAACTGTTCTCAGTTCTTCATTGACTAATAAACCTTCTCCTAAATCTGATAAGAGTACGCTAAGGGGGATCGTAAGCACTGAAAATGCAGCCCATGAGACGAGGAAACTTGTTATGTTGACTCGAAAAAACAAAACCCCAAACAATAATAAAACGGAGTGTAAACCCAAAAGAGGAGTGAGGCCCATTACCATGCCAAAGGCAAAACCAAATGCTAACTGCCAAGGAGATGAGTCTGAATTTAATGCTTTGAAGAGCTTTGCTAATAAACCCATTACTATTCCTTTTTGTAGCTACATTACAGCGGCTTGATTTAATCAAAAACAAATAGTTTTATCTAATAGAAAAAATAACGTTTCAATTATAAAATACATTGTGTGGAAAAATCCCCATCAACTTTTGACTGCATACCTTGTGTCTTTTTCAGGTTTAGCATTCCGCATAACGTAGTAATGGAGTCAAGATTTGTTGACCATCTAACACCTTATTAAATGATGACCTCAAGTATCATTTAATAAGGTGTTAGATATTAACTTGGCTCAAACCAATCCGATTCACTACGATAAGTCACTTAGTTCGGAGGGTTTCGCAATGTAAGTTAGAAAGTTAAATTCAGTCTATAAAATATACACTAAATTATTAGGACATTGTCTACATCCAATTATCGTTTCTACGCCTTTTTTTAGGTAAGTAAGTTAGGATAATCCCTAGAAGTAGACTAATGACTGCAACAATTCCACCGCGAGTGAACCATTCTATTTGTGCAGTTTGGTCATAATCAGCAAGTGTTTGTGCCTTTTTTGCATTTTCTTTTTCAGTGTCACTTAAATTCTTTTTTAAGTTCGTATTTTGTGAAGTGAGAGCAATGATTTGTTGGTTAAGTAAATCGATACTACTTCGCTGCTGAAGGATTATTTTTTCAGTTTTTTCTACTTGTTGTCGTAAACCAGGTACTAGTTCTCTGACACTTTTGGTGAGATTAATAAATTCTGCATCTACCCATCCTGTGCGTTGTTTATCATCAATTACTTCAACAAAACTTTTTTCAGGATTTTCTTGAAGTAACGTGACACGTGTTCCGGCTACAACAGAACCTAAAATTCTGAAGTTTCGCCCAGGCCCTGAATGCAAATAAGTAAATAAATCGTCAGAAATATAACGGATCTCGCCTTCACTATCGTTAGGCTCTTGAGCCAAAGATTGGGCACTTATAAAACTGCTAGCTAGACATAAAAAAAATAAAACTATTCGCTTGCGCATCATAAAAAAATTTACTCCATAACAATTATCTTAAATGGTATTGCTTGACCTAAAGAAAGGCAAGGGACTATTTGTGTTTAGGACGATAGAGTTGCAGTACTAATAAGCTTTTGCGACAGTGTTAGATTGTATAGTCGAATTCGAAAGGCTAGAGTAACGTAAATACATCGGAGCTGACTATTGGCATCCAAAAAGGTTTTATGGAATACGAAATTGAACTTAAATTACTCACTAACGAAAACGCTGGTGAGATTATTGAAACTAAGTTGTTGTCACAAATTAATGCCCACATTACCCAAGAGACTCAGATATTAACAAATCATTATTTTGATACTCCAAATAGGACATTAAGACAGCACGACATAGGTCTGAGAATAAGAGGAAATGACCAAACGTTTGAGCAAACGTTAAAAACTTCAGGAAAGTCTATTGGCGGATTACAGCAACGTCCCGAATATAATGTACAACTTAATGAGTTAAAAAAGCAAAATCTTGGTTTACCAGACCTTGGATTGTTTCCTGTGTCAGCATGGCCAAAAACTATCGATGTTAATGATATACAAGCTTCAATTGAAACACTCTTTAGCACGCATTTTGAACGAAGAATTTACTTACTTGAATTCCCACACGGCGACATTGTGGAGTTAGTGTGGGATTTAGGTGAGGTAACATCAGGCCTACAAAATGTGCCAATTTGCGAAATTGAGTTAGAACTTAAAAAAGGCTCTGTAACAGAAATTTTCAACCTGGCAAAGCTTATAGTTAGTTTGCTGCCAATCACTATTGGCATCGATAGTAAGGCAGCTATTGGATACAAACTGTGTGACGGTAGTTCACCTGGAAAGTTTGTTCAGCATCAACAAAGTCTTCATGAAAATATGCAAAATACAGCTGAGGAGTTCGTCAGTTTGTTGACAATACGACTTCACGATTTTCAAATGTTATCGGCTGAAATAAGACGTCAGTACAGTAAAGAATTAGCAACCAATATTAAGCAAGTCCTTATTAAATTAGTCGACAACTTGGCTGCATTTAGTCATTATTTTCCAAGTCCCACTTTAGACAACATTGGTATAAAACTAAAAAAACTGGTTGATGATTGGTATCTGGTTACCCAGAAAAGCGATAAAAATTCCATTATTAAATTATTAGTAAGAGCGCAGACAACTCAATGGCAACTAGACATCGTGCAATGTTTAGTGGAAAGGCCC
>OOGD01000113.1_pt1 | contig 18413 bp, 25 predicted proteins | sample 1670381 | NCBI WGS metagenome assembly OOGD01 (sample SAMEA98146918, study PRJEB22522) | marine metagenome | biome: marine biome; feature: marine water body; material: sea ice | place: Arctic Ocean | collected 14-Sep-2015 | depth 1.3 m | reverse complement strand
ATGTATTTGTCTCGTGAAAAACTTCAGCGGTAAGCACTTTGAAACTCATTTTCTGGACACCTTTTTTAAAAACTATATTGAAATTATGATGAAATACGATAGGCGACTGAATCGCAGCCATTGGAGCATAGCATGGGCAATATGGCCTTGTATTTTTGGTTGCAACTCGATAGCGCCCCGCGAGGATATAGCCTGAGCCAGATAGAATAGATTAACACTAGGCGTCTGTCGGGCTGAGGAAATCGTAGCGAGGAAAATTTATTTTGATTCGAATTTATTTTGATCGAATGAGACGAATAGTTGCTCTATTCAACTAATTGGATAAAAAAATCTGGCCATAAATGGCCTTTCCGCAGAACTGTATGGATGCAGCGGTTCGGCGCCCTGAAAGTAGAGCAAAGCATCGTTGCAGGGATATCACTAATTAGAATAACGCAGGAGCAGTTATCGAGGAGTGATTGTCGAGTAAACTCACCTTAAGTCTGACAGGCTCCTAGCAATGCAGGACAGTCGTATATATTACTTTCCGACGAATTAAAGCTATGATCGAGACTTTTTTAGTTACAGGATCGATCAAGTCAGCAAAGCTCTCTTCCTTGCACTACTTGTTAGATCCTGAATATGTTGAATCGTCAACGTTTGAAGCCGATATCGAAGTTGCAGCCTTGCTTCAGAGTTTCCAAGCTATACACGACATCCATGTCGATAACCCATTTGAATTGAGACATTTGTCAGTGGCGAAGAATCGATACTGACAGTCCTTGGCTTCAAGCCTATTGGTGGAGAGAGTTTAATAACGTAAGGGCGTCAATAAGAAAGTTTTTCATGACTTTTTTGTTCCTAGGCAATTGCGCCTGTTCTAGAAGGTTGTTCCAATTAGTTGCACCCCTGCAACGACCACGAGTCGACGGCTGAAGTCTCAGAAATAGTGCATTCTTATAAATACCACTAATTTAAAGGTTACCTACCGATAAGTTATATATTAGTTATTTAATGCCGAGTTCCGACATGGCCGGCATAACTATCACCCAAGAATTCACCGAATATCTCGTTTACTTTAGGATGACTAATGGGTTTACCCGAATCATCGATCAGCAGGTTCTGCTCTGATACGTAGGCCACATAAACCGTCAATTCATTTTCAGCCAGTAAATGGTAAAAAGGTTGGTCTTTTCGAGGGCGAATATCTTCTGGGATTGATAGCCACCATTCTTCGGTATTATTGAACTTGTGATCAACATCGATAATGACACCCCGGAAAGGGTATTTCCGATGTTTAACTACTTGTCCAATCGAAAACTGCGTTTGTGTTATGTTCATTTCACACACCTAAGTAGGGTTGAAGATCTAATTTTTTAATCGAGAGCACTAACAATATCTTACTCTTTAGAGATCAATTGCTACGTCATTTTAAATTTTAATCTAAAATCGAAAATTAGGTAAGTCAAAAGGGGGAGCAAGAAAGAAAATGGGAAGATGGCATTAAAATTACTGCCTCAACATTCTCTTTTAAATGGTTCTACGACAACGCATCGATAAAAACACAAAAGAGTGGAATTAAGTCTTCCCGCACAACATCTGAAAATCACGAGTACGCCTTTAAATTGTCCAATACAACTTTTTGGCCAAAACAATCAAAAAAATACGCTTAAACGAACTACCGAATATGATAGCGACACTATGATCCGAGTAGTGCCCAAAACTCAGCGGGTGCAGGTGTTTCAAACGTCAGTGGCTTATCCGTGCCAGGTTTGACAATGTTCAACTTTAAGGCATGTAGCCCCATTTGATCACCAGCCGTACCGTATCGTTGGTCGCCCACCACTGGGTGTCCAAGCCATGCCAGATGAGCTCTTATCTGATGTTGGCGGCCAGTTTCCAAGTTGACCCGTAACAATGTCCTGCGCTTCACGCTTCGCTCGGTCGTAAAATGGGTCACCGCATCCTTGGCATCGGGATGAGGACCGACATGCATTTGATATATTTCTGAATCGAGGCGTAATGGCTGATTAATCGTGCCCTGATCTGGCTCTGGTCGACCTTCAACAATGGCAAGATAGGTTTTTTCTGCCGTATCCCATTCATCCATCACCGCGTCGCGCATCTCCTTCGACAAAGCAAACAACATAACGCCAGATGTCGCACGATCAATTCGATTCACCGGCCACAACTTAACTGAGTGATTCTTGCGCCCCAGTTGGGTACGCAAAATACCGAGCGCATGCGGCTCACTATCCTCTCCAGAACTAACCGACAACAACCCGGCTGGCTTGTTGATGGCGACCAAATCATGATCTTCATACAAAACATCAATTTGTGGCCGTGCGTTAGAGGGGCCGCGTGGTGAGGCTTCGATATTGACTTGATCATTTGGCAACAAGTCGAAGTTGTGGCGCGTGATTGATTCACCATTAACATGAACGCAGCCACTTTTAAGCCGTTGCTTGACCGTACTCCGCGACCAGCCCTGAAGCGCATCAAACAGAAATGGAAGTAGAGTTGTGTTTGTCTTGACCGTTAATCTGTCTGACATAATAAATTGCCTAGTGTGAGCTGCATGTTGAAACAGAATTATGAGAGCGTTGACCTTACTTGTAAATATCGATTGTCTTGCTTGCGATGAGTTGTTTTACGTCCGAAGGCTTAGATTGGTCTAATAGGTTCCTAGTTGTGTACAAAATAAATGACGTTATTGTCAACTTGGCAAAAGAAATTAAAGATCACGCAATCGTATATCTAAAATAGTTCTTTATTGATGTCCTGACTTCAGAGGTTGTAAAATTCATTAGATAAATCGGTAGTTTTCGTGAGACTTTTTACATTTTAAAATCTAAAATATTGAGTCATCAGTCAGAAATTGTTTAAAACCCTTGTCGAAGAGCTCAACTTTCATGTCATCCGAAAAAAAGTTGTGTTCTCCACTTCGCAACGCCTTTAAATCTGTCGGTGGCTCAGCAGTAGATCTTCAACAGTCTAAATAATGAATATTTTCCTTTTAACCCATCAAAGGGAACGCTTTAAAAAAACCAATACAGGTTCGCTAGTGGTTGATGCGCTGGGTGAAAAAGCACAGGTTGTTATTTGGGATAGAGTCGCACCTGATCCTGAGTTATTAAGAGCGATTGATGAGGGTTCTGTTGCTTTACTGTATCCAGCGGCTAATAGTTTGCTTGTATCCGAGGCAATGGATTATGAAAACTACATTATTATTGACGGTACCTGGCAAGAAGCTCAGAAAATATACAATCGAAGCCCCTACTTAAAAGGTTTGCCCACAGTTAAAATTGCTGTCGATAGGCCCTCTGCCTATCATTTGAGGCGCAATCAAAGAGAGGGGTGTTTGTGTACTGCCGAGTGTGCGATTGAAATCCTTAAAGCCGGAGGTTTTTCGATGCTGGCGAATGATTTGCAGTTGATTTTTTTAAAGCATCTTGCTTCATAAGGTCAAGTGATGTCGCATTGTGAGCCATTGACACTATTGCGGTGTTGAATCGTTAGTTTTAGTATACTATTTGATTTTTAATTCTAATCGCTTGTCTGGAGCTTTGATGTTTTATGAAAACAATCACACAAGGCATTTTACTATTAATTGGGTGTTTATTGATATTATCTTGCTCGGGTAAGCGCCCATCTAATTTAGGTGTTTCTGACGGAGTTTTTGCGCAGTGTCCGGACAAACCTAACTGTGTCTCAAGCGATGCTAAAGATACTAAGCATCAAATACAGAATTACACTTTAGCTTTGCCGTCAGACGAGGCTTGGCAGGCTGCTCGCCAATCGGTATTAGAGCTGCCGAAAATTAAAATTGTTAGTGAATCCGATGGCTATCTGCACGCAGAATGCCGTAGTGCCGTATTTGGTTTTGTTGATGATCTAGAGTTGCACTTGCGGCCTGATGCTGGATTTATTGCTATTCGGTCTGCTTCACGTCTGGGTCATTCTGATTTTGGCGTTAATCGAGAGCGTGTAGAGCAACTTCGTTTGATGCTGACTGATCAAGGTGTCTTGGAGTAGCTTGTTCTAGCATGGTTTTTATTGGTTTATGCCTCAACGCTTAACAAGGCATAAAACCTATACCCTCCTCAATTTAAATTAAAAGGTTTTACTATGTCTTATTACAAAGCCCCACTAAAAGAAATGCAGTTTGTTATTGAAGAGCTGTCTGAGCTGTCGGCACTGGCAGGGTTGCCAGGGTATGAAGATGCAGACAAAGACCTGGTTGAAGCTATTCTTGAACAGGCCGGAAAGTTTGCAGAAGAAGTTATTTCTCCTTTGAATAAATTAGGTGACCAGCACGGTACGTTTATTGAAAACGGTAAAGTTGTTAGTCCACCGGGCTTTATTGAAGCATTTCAGCAGTTTGCTGAAAATGGTTGGTTGAGTCTCAAACAACCGACTGAATACGATGGGCAAGGCATGCCTTACCTATTGCATTCGGCGGTCACTGAAATGTGGAACTCGGCTAATATTGCACTTGCACTCTGTCCTTTATTGACATCGGGTGCCATTGAGTCAATTTATGCACATGCCAGCGAATCGTTAAAGCAGCAGTATTTAAGAAAAATGATTTCAGGCGATTGGACCGGTACGATGAATCTTACTGAGCCACATGCTGGTACTGATTTAGCCGCAGTTCGAACTCGAGCAATTCGAGAGGGCGAGAACTACCGTATTTCGGGGCAAAAAATATACATTACCTGGGGTGAGCACGAGATGACTGAGAATATTGTTCATCTCGTGCTGGCCCGGCTTCCGGATGCGCCCGAAGGTGTTAAGGGTATTTCATTATTTATAGTGCCGAAGTTTTTAGTGAATGAAGATGGCAGTTTAGGTGAGCATAACGATTTAAAAGTGGTTTCGTTAGAACACAAATTAGGCATACATGCTTCCCCTACCTGCGTTATGAGTTATGGCGATAATGAAGGTGCGTTGGGCTTTTTGGTGGGCGAAGAAAATAATGGACTGGCCTGTATGTTTACGATGATGAATAACGCGCGTCATGAAGTCGGTATGCAGGGTATTGGACTGTCGGAAAGAGCTTATCAAGCCGCGCTGTCGTATGCCAAAGATCGAGTTCAGGGCTACGCCCATGGGTCGAGTGATCGAGTTACTATCATCCACCATCCTGATGTTCGACGAGTGCTGATGCAAATGCGTTCGTTGAGCGAAGCTAGTCGAGCGTTTGGTTATGTGACTGCCAGTATGACTGATCTGGCGCATCATTCAGTATCAGAAGATGATCGGTCGCGTTATCAGCGTAGGCTTGATTTATATATTCCTATTGTTAAAGCCTGGTGTTCTGAGATGGCACAGGAAGTCACATCTTTAGGTGTTCAGGTACATGGTGGTATGGGTTTTGTGGAAGAAACAGGCGTTGCACAATATATGCGTGATGCGCGTATTCTGACCATTTACGAAGGCACGACCGGGATTCAGGCCATTGATTTGATGGGACGAAAAATGTGGCGTGATAAAGGGCTGGGTATGGGCGAATTAATAGCCGAGATGGAGGCATTTGAAAGGTCGATGTCCGATCAATTAGATGAGGATAAAGCGGAAGCGTTTGGTCGTATTAAACGCGAGCTGGCTCGATCATTGGCTAGTTTGAAAGAGTCAACAGAATGGTTTCTGGCGAAGGCTAGCGATGATCCTTATCTGTCAGGTTCCATTGGGGTGAATTATATGATGCAAGCCGGTAATGTGATTGCAGGCTGGTTAATGGCTCGATCCGCAGTTTCAGCTCAACAGCATATTGATTCGGGTGAAAGTGACGCTTTTTATCGTAATAAAATAAGTACGGCCTTATTTTTTGCAGAGCATATTTTGCCACGGAGTGAATCTTTGAAAATTACGGTTCAGTCTGGTTCGGATAGTGTCATGAGTATCGGTATTGCTGATTTTTAAAGTCAGTAGAGCTTCTACAAATCACTATTAATTAGAAAAGACTCATGGGACAGTTAAAATCAAAAACCTTTAAAGAGCTCGAAATCGGAGATCAAGGACAATTCACTAAAACGGTGACTGAGCGGGACATTATTCTTTTTGGTGAAACTTCTGGTGATGTGAATCCGGTTCATTTTGATGAAGCCTATGCCTCGAAGACACTGTTTAAAGGTCGTATTGCTCACGGTATGTGGTCGGCCAGCTTAATATCGACCTGCATTGGCACCGTTATGCCAGGTCCTGGCAGTATTTATTTGGGGCAAACGCTTGATTTTAAACTACCTGTCCGTTTGGGCGATACCTTGACGGCTCTAGTTACTATTGATCAAAAGATCGATGCAAAAAAACTATTGATTATTGATTGTGTGGTGAGTAATCAAAATGGTGAGGTAGTCGTTTGCGGAGAGGCCAAGGTTATGCCGCCGCGCAAGAGCGCTGAGCTTATTGCGCCATTGTTACCGAAAATTACTATCGCTGGTGAGCCGTAGTCGTGTCTAGCGCCGATGACAGTCAAAAGACGGGTTTTAATTTTTTTACCTCGGTTTCTACACGTTGGGGTGATGCCGATATGCTGGGACATATCAATAACGTTATTTTTGTTCGTTATCTTGAGTCAGGACGTTTAGATTACTTAGATCGAGTGCTCGGCCTCAAATTCAAACAACCGCTGGTGCAGGGTATACTGGTGGCAGATATGAAAGTATCCTACTTGAGTCAGGCGCATCACCCAACAAATTTTCAAGTCGCAACGCGAGTGAGTCGTATCGGCAATACCAGTTTTGATGTGTTGGCAAACATTTATAGTGAAAACGGGACCGCGGTAGTGGCATCAAAAGCGGTTTGTGTGTGGTTTGATTTCGTACAGAATCAGAAGCAATCGGTGCCGTTAGCGGCTAGAGATGCGATGTTTGATCTAGAAATTATTGCTCCTAAATGAATTAGGGTGTTTCGGTCGTTTATACGGTTCTAGGTTGGGCGACTATTCAGTCAATAGGCAATGGATTTGCTGCGAACCGAGTGTTTTTTTATAGCAATTCGTTAGGATTGGTTTTAGTTTTCCGATTGTGTGGTAGAATGTGCGCCGAAAGAAATCCCGTTCGATATAAATAATCTTGTAAATCAACGGCTTGCGTTAGTTCGGTGTCTTTGGTAAATCAAGACAGAACGCTTTTCCATAGCAACATGCCGACCATGAGTGGGCAATTAACAGTTTTTTATAACTTTTTTATTTGAGAATAACCATGGCTGACCTTGATAAGTATCGAAATATTGGCATTTTTGCCCATGTCGATGCCGGTAAAACAACGACCACTGAGCGTATACTGAAACTCACCGGAAAAATTCATAAAATTGGTGAAGTGCACGATGGTGCGGCTACCACTGACTTCATGGATCAGGAGCAAGAACGTGGTATTACTATTCAATCAGCCGCGACTAGCTGTGAATGGAACGGTCATCGTTTTAATATTATTGATACGCCAGGGCACGTTGACTTCACGATTGAAGTTTATCGTTCACTGAAGGTGCTGGATGGTGGTGTTGGCGTATTCTGTGGTTCCGGTGGTGTAGAGCCGCAATCAGAAACCAACTGGCGTTATGCAAATGAGTCGCGCGTTTCACGTATTATATTCGTTAACAAATTAGATCGACTGGGTGCTGACTATTACCGTGTTGTAAAGCAAGTCGAGGATGTATTAGGTGCCAATCCAATGATTATGGTGCTGCCAATCGGTACCGAAGACGATTTTACTGGTTGTGTTGACCTGTTAACCCGCAAAGCGTGGATATGGGATGGAACGGGTGACCCGACTAACTATGTAATCCAAGAGCCACCAGCCGATATGGCTGACCTGGTTGAAGAGTATCGTGAGAAGCTGATTGAAATGGCTGTTGAGCAAGACGATGATCTGCTTGAAAAGTACCTGGATGGTGAAGAGCCTTCAATGGAAGACGTTAAGCGTTGCATTCGTAAGGGCACGATTGCATTAGACTTTTTCCCAACTTATTGTGGTTCGGCTTTTAAGAACAAGGGTATTCAGTTAGTGCTAAACGCAGTGGTTGACTACTTGCCGAATCCAACTGAAGTGCCGCCACAACCGGAAGTTGATCTTGAAGGTAACGCCACCGGTGATTTTGCTATTGTTGATGTTGATCGTCCGCTTCGTGCTTTGGCATTCAAAATCATGGATGACCGTTTTGGCGCATTGACCTTTACTCGGATTTACTCAGGTAAGTTAGAAAAAGGCTCAAGCGTATTAAATACATTTACCGGCAAAACAGAGCGCATCGGTCGTATTGTAGAAATGCATGCGGATGACCGAATGGAGCTTGATTCTGCTCAAGCGGGTGACATTGTTGCTATCGTTGGTATGAAGAATGTTCAAACTGGACATACGCTATGTGATCCTAAGTTTCCAGCCACTCTGGAGCCTATGGTGTTTCCAGAGCCAGTTATTTCGATTTCAATCACGCCTAAAGATCAAAGTGCATCTGAAAAAATGGGCGTTGCACTGGGCAAGATGATTAAAGAAGATCCTTCTTTTCATGTTGAAACTGACGAAGAGAGCGGTGAAACAATTATTAAAGGCATGGGCGAGTTACACCTTGATATTAAGGTTGATATTCTTCGTCGCACACACATGGTTGATGTCACAGTGGGTAAGCCGCAGGTGGCCTACCGTGAAACAATCACTCAGCGGATTGAAGATAGCTACACACACAAGAAGCAAACTGGTGGTTCTGGTCAATTTGGTAAAATTGATTATGTTATTGAGCCGGGCGAGCCAGGCAGTGGTTATGAATTCGAGTCAAAAGTGACCGGTGGTAATGTGCCGCGTGAATTCTGGACTGCAGTCGAGAAGGGTTTCGGTGTTTGTATGATTGAAGGCGTATTAGCAGGCTTTCCGTTACTGGACGTAAAGATAACGCTGGTAGATGGAGCTTTCCATGCAGTCGATTCATCTGCTATTGCTTTTGAGACGGCGGCTAAAGGCGGCTATCGTCAGTCAATTCCAAAAGCGAGTCCGCAGTTAATGGAGCCAATTATGAAGGTTGATGTTTTCGTACCTGAAGATCACGTCGGTGATGTTATCGGTGACTTAAATCGTCGGCGTGGCATGATTAGGGCGCAGGAAGCTGCAGCGAGTGGCGTTCGAGTTAGAGCGAATGTGCCGCTGTCAGAAATGTTTGGCTATATCGGTGACTTGCGTACGATGACTTCTGGTCGTGGTCAGTTTTCAATGGAATTCGAACATTACCTACCATGTCCCAAAAACGTATCAGAGCAAGTAATTAAAGAAGTAAAAGAGCGTAAGGAAGCTAAAAAGTAGTTTCCGTTATCAAGTGTTTTTGGCTCAATATTGAAAGGCCTCGAGTAATTCGGGGCCTTTTTTCATAAGGCGTTGATTAAAGTGTCAAATTAAGCCGTATAGCTATTGACAGAACCATACGCCATGTAGAGAATACGCACCTTGTTTGGAGGGGTTCCCGAGTGGCCAAAGGGGGCAGACTGTAAATCTGCTGGCTCAGCCTTCGGTGGTTCGAATCCACCTCCCTCCACCATTTATTAAGTTAAAGGTGACATAGGCCAAAATCGATCAGCGATCAATAGTATCGTTGATTTTTTACTTGTCACTTAGTGTTAAAAATCGTGCAGAAGTACGCGACTGGCAAGGCCGACCCAATTCATTGGCCTGGATCAGAAAAGTAAAGTTTGCGGGTGTCGTATAATGGTATTACCTCAGCCTTCCAAGCTGATGACGCGGGTCCGATTCCCGCCACCCGCTCCATACTTTGTAAAGCGAGATAAAGGTTAGAGTTGTTATTGAATTAGGCTCATGTAGCTCAGTCGGTAGAGCACTTCCTTGGTAAGGAAGAGGTCACCGGTTCGATTCCGGTCATGAGCTCCAATATTGAATATTGAGCTTTAGTTTCAAGCCTAGATCTTTAATTGGACTAGGGGCTAGTGTTAGCTTAATTGTAATTAGAAAGGTAGACGGAGAGAACTGTTATGTCAAAAGCTAAATTTGAAAGAAACAAGCCCCACGTCAACGTGGGAACCATTGGTCACGTTGATCATGGAAAGACCACGCTAACGGCAGCGCTGACGAAAGTTATGGCAGAGCTACAAGGTGGCGGTGAAGTTAAAGCGTTCGCCGAGATCGATAATGCACCTGAAGAAAAAGCACGTGGGATAACCATTTCCACGTCACACGTTGAATACGAATCTTCTAATCGTCACTATGCACACGTTGATTGTCCAGGCCACGCTGATTATGTTAAAAACATGATTACCGGTGCAGCCCAAATGGATGGTGCTATCCTAGTTTGTTCAGCTGCCGATGGCCCAATGCCACAAACACGTGAGCACATTTTGCTTGCGCGTCAAGTAGGTGTTCCATACATTGTAGTTTTCATGAATAAAGCCGATATGGTCGATGATGAAGAGCTACTAGAGTTGGTCGAGATGGAAATACGTGAATTACTCGATACCTATGATTTCCCAGGTGACGATACACCAATTATTACGGGTTCTGCCCTAAAAGCATTAGAAGGCGATACTAGCGACATTGGTGTTCCATCGATTATTAAACTGGTTGAAGCATTAGACACTTACGTACCAGAGCCAGAGAGAGCAATCGAAGGCGATTACCTCATGCCAGTTGAAGATGTCTTTTCAATTTCAGGTCGTGGTACCGTTGTAACCGGACGTATCGAGCGCGGAATTATTAAAGTGGGTGGTGAAATTGCTGTTGTCGGTCTTACTGATACGATCAAGACCACTTGTACTGGTGTTGAAATGTTCCGTAAATTACTTGATCAAGGTCAAGCTGGTGACAATGTTGGTATTCTATTACGTGGCACCAAGCGTGAAGACGTTCAGCGTGGCCAGGTGTTAGCGAAGCCAGGTTCAATTACGCCGCACACAAAGTTTGAATGTGAAGTGTATATTCTGTCAAAAGAAGAAGGCGGTCGTCATACGCCATTCTTTAAAGGATATCGCCCACAGTTCTATTTTCGTACAACAGATGTAACCGGTGCTTGTGAATTACCTGAAGGAATTGAAATGGTAATGCCTGGTGATAACGTCAAGATGGAAGTTACCCTGATTTCACCAATCGCAATGGACGATGGACTACGCTTCGCAATTCGTGAAGGTGGTCGTACCGTTGGTGCGGGTGTTGTTGCTAAGATTCTCGCATAAGAAACTATCGAATAAACTGGATATAAAGACATGGCCACTAATCAAACAATACGTATACGCCTTAAGGCTTTTGATCACCGCTTAATTGATCGTTCTGCAGCTGAAATTGTTGAAACTGCTAAGCGTACGGGTGCGCGGGTTAAAGGACCTATTCCTTTACCAACGCGTAAAGAGCGCTTTACTATACTGATTTCACCACACGTTAATAAGGATGCTCGCGATCAGTACGAGATTCGTACGCATAAGCGTTTAATGGATATTGTTGATCCTACAGACAAGACTGTTGATGCGTTGATGAAGCTAGATCTTGCATCTGGTGTTGATGTTCAAATTAAGCTTAACTAATCAGATTTATTCTGTTATAGTGCGCGCCCTCGCGATCTGAAGCAACTTTGCTGCAGGTCGCGACTTCCATAAAAGCTGTGTAAAACAGTAGTTTAGGTTTTAGATTGAGGTTAAAAATGTCTCTCGGATTAGTAGGACGTAAAGTCGGAATGACCCGGGTTTTTTCTGATGACGGTGTATCAACTCCAGTTACCGTTATAGAAGTAGAGCCCAACCGTGTTTCGCAGATTAAGACTGTAGAGACAGATGGTTATACCGCTGTTCAAGTTATAACAGGTACTCGCCGCGCTAGCCGTGTGACAAAGCCTTTGGCTGGTCATTATCGTAAAGCGGGTGTTGAGCCAGGCCGTGGCGCTTGGGAATTTCGTGTCGACTCTGTAGATGGTGTCGAGCTAGGTTCTGAAATTCATGTTGATATTTTCGAGCAAGGTCAAGTTGTTGACGTTGCTGGTGTAAGTAAGGGTAAAGGTTTTCAGGGCGGTATTAAGCGTCATAATTTTACCATGCAGGACGCTACACATGGTAACTCCATTTCGCATCGTTCAAACGGTTCGATTGGTCAAAACCAAACTCCGGGTCGAGTTTTCAAGGGGAAGAAGATGTCAGGGCATATGGGTGCTGAAAATGTCACTACCCAGAACCTTCAAATCGTAAGAATCGACGCAGAACGTAATCTGGTCCTGATTCGTGGAGCGGTTCCTGGCGCTAAGAGCGGTGACGTGGTCATCCTTCCTGCGGTTAAGCAATAATAGCCATATAGGTAGAGTAGATACGATAATGGACATAACCATTCATAATTCAAAGAAGACAGTGTCTGTATCAGATGCAACCTTCGACGTTAATTTTAACGAGCCATTGGTCCACCAACTAGTCGTGTCGTATATGAGCGCTGCTCGTTCAGGTACTGTAGCTCAGAAAAATCGTGCGGCTGTTAGTGGCGGCGGTGCTAAGCCTTGGCGTCAAAAAGGTACGGGTCGTGCCCGTGCTGGTACTATTAGAAGTCCAATTTGGCGTTCTGGTGGTGTCACATTTGCGGCTAGTCCTCGAGATTATACCAAGAAGCTTAATAAGAAAATGTATCGTGTTGGTATGCGTAGTCTTATTTCAGAGTTGATTCGTCAGCAACGCGTAATTCTGATCGAAGAGTTAGGCGTTAGTGAAGCTAAGACAAAAGTCATGGTGGCCAAGCTTGAAGAGTTAGGTGTGAGTAACGCCCTGATACTGACTGACGGTCTTGATTCTGCTGTTTATCTTGCGGCACGTAACATTCCCCATATCCAAGTTATGGATATAGCAGTAGTTGACCCTTTAAGCCTGGTTCGTCAAGAACATGTGGTTATTGATCAAGCTGCGTTGAAGAAACTCGAGGAGCGCTTGTCGTGAATGAACAAAGAATTTTTCAGGTACTGTTAGCACCTCATATTTCTGAGAAGGCTGCATTGCTTGGCGATGCATCTAATCAGCATGTTTTTAAGGTTGCTACTGATGCAAAGAAAGACGAAATCAAGACTGCTGTTGAGCAGTTGTTTAATGTCAAAGTTTCTGACGTTCGTACGCTAAACCAAAATGGTAAGGCAAAGCGGATGGGTCAGAGATTAGGGCGCCGTAACAACTGGAAAAAGGCATATGTTTCACTTGAACAAGGTCACGAAATTGACCTTGCATCCATAGGCGCTTAGTACAATGGCACTGATTAAAGCTAAACCAACGTCACCAGGTCGTCGTTTTGTAGTTTCGGTTAAAACACCGGGACTTCATAAGGGCGGACCATTTTTAGCGCTGGTAGAAAAAAAATCTAAAACAGGCGGGCGTAATAACGCGGGCCGTATTACAACACGGCATATTGGTGGTGGTCATAAGCAACGCTACCGTATTATTGATTTCAAACGTAATAAAGATGGTATAAGTGCTGTAGTTGAGCATCTTGAGTATGATCCGAATCGGACAGCTCATATTGCCTTATTGAAATATTCAGACGGTGAGCGTCGTTACATTATTGCTCCAAAGGGTATTGTTGTTGGCTCTGTTGTGCGATCGGGTGACGATGCTGGCATTAAGCCGGGTAACTGCTTGCCTTTACGCAATATTCCGGTTGGTTCTATTGTTCATTGCGTTGAAATGAAGCCTAGTAAAGGTGCTCAAATTGCTCGTTCAGCCGGTACGTCTGCTCAGTATGTAGCTCGAGATGGTTCTTATGTTTCTTTACGTCTTCGTTCTGGCGAAATGAGAAAAGTATTGGCTGAATGTCGTGCCGTTATTGGTGAGGTTGGTAATGGTGAGCACTCCCTTCGATCGCTTGGAAAAGCGGGTGCTTCTCGTTGGAGGGGCGTTCGTCCAACTGTTCGTGGTGTTGCTATGAATCCAGTTGATCACCCGCATGGTGGTGGTGAAGGTCGAACTTCAGGTGGTCGTCATCCCGTTTCTCCCTGGGGTACTCCGGCTAAAGGATTTAAAACACGTTCTAACAAACGCACTGATAAGTTGATCGTGCGTAGACGGAATAAGAGGTAATTATTCATGCCACGTTCACTACGAAAAGGTCCGTTCATTGATCAACACTTATTTAAGAAAGTGCTCGATGCAACTGCAACTAATAACAAGCGTCCGATCAAAACTTGGTCTAGACGTTCAATGGTCATTCCCGAAATGGTTGGCTTAACTATCGCGATTCACAATGGTCGGCAGCATATTCCTGTGTTGATTAATGAGAATATGGTAGGTCACAAGTTAGGTGAATTTTCTTTGACTCGTACTTATCGTGGTCATATCGTTGATAAGAAAGCGAAGGGTAGGTAGGCGTTATGCAAACTAGTGCAAAACATTGTCATGCGAAAATATCGGCTCAAAAATGCCGATTAGTGGCAGATCAAATTAGAGGGTTAGCAGTCGACAAGGCTATAACTACTCTGAATTTCAGTAATAAAAAAGCAGCTGAGCTTATTCGAAAGGTTCTCGAGTCGGCTATTGCAAATGCTGAGCATAACGATGGTGCTGATATTGATGAGCTTAAAGTTTCATCTATATTTGTTGATCAAGGTCCTAGTGCAAAGCGCATGAGAGCGCGAGCCAAAGGTCGTGGTAACCGTATTTTAAAACGAACTAGTCACATTACTGTGACTGTTGCAGATAGTTAATAGAGGCACAGGCACAGATGGGACAAAAAGTACATCCAACGGGTTTTCGTCTCGGTATTTCTACCGATTGGACATCTAAGTGGTACGCAGACTCTGCGAAATTTGCTGACTATCTTGAAGAAGATCTCAGAATTCGTCAATTTTTGCGTAAGAAACTGGTTCAGGCTTCTGTTAGCAGAATTCAGATTTCTCGACCATCCAAGTCTGTATCGGTCACTATTCATTCTGGCAGGCCAGGTATCATTATTGGTAAAAAGGGTGAAGATATTGAAAAGCTACGCGTTGAGGTTGCCTCTATTGTTGAAGCTCACATTAACAATGTGAAGATTAATATAGAAGAAATTCGTAAGCCTGAACTGGATGCCCAACTGGTTGCTGAAGGTGTTGCCTCTCAACTAGAACGTCGTGTAATGTTCCGTCGAGCTATGCTGCGTTCTGTTACTAATGCGATGCGCTTTGGTGCGGATGGCATTAAGATTAATGTATCCTGTCGATTAAACGGTGCAGAGATTGCTGGAAACGAGTGGTATCGAGAGGGTCGTGTACCACTTCACACGTTACGGGCTAACGTTGATTATGGATTTGCCGAAGCACTCACTACCTACGGAATCTTGGGTGTAAAAGTTTGGATTTACAAAGGTGAGGTTTTTGACCTAGAAGCTAAAGACTCAGGCAAAGTCCGGAAATCAGGTAAGTAGAGATTAATTTATGTTACAGCCTAAAAGAACAAAATTTAGAAAGCAGTTTAAAGGTCGTAACCGTGGCCTAGCCTCAACTGGCAGTATAGTCAGGTTTGGGGAGTTTGGTAGTAAAGCGATTGAGCGCGGAATGATTACTGCTAGCCCGATCGAACCTGCGCGTCGTGCTATGACTCGTCATATTAAACGTGGTGGTAAAATTTGGATTCGTGTTTTCCCTGACGTTCCAGTATCAAAAAAGCCGCTCGAAGTTCGTATGGGTAAAGGTAAGGGTAACGTCGAGTTCTGGGTTTGTAAGATTCAGCCAGGCCGCGTTTTATATGAGATGGAAGGTGTTAACGAAGTGATTGCCCGTGAGGCTTTCAAACTTGCTTCTGCAAAACTGCCATTTAAGACAACATTTGTTTCCAGGCAGGTTATGTAATGAAAGCATCTGAGTTACGTTCTAAGACGGAAAAAGAACTCCGTGACGAATTGACCGCTTTATTTCGCGAACAGTTCAATTTGCGTATGCAAAGAGGCGTTAACCCTGAAGGGGTTCGTCCGAATCAGTTTAAAGATGTTCGTCGTAATATTGCGCGAATTAAGACAGTAATGAGCGCCAATCGTAAGGGTGAGCAATCATGAGCGAAGTAATCGTGGATGATACAAAGTTGGATGAAGCTAGAGTTTTTAGAATTCAAACGGGTTCTGTTGTAAGTGACAAGATGGATAAGTCTGCAACGGTTCTTATCGAACGAAAAGTTAAGCACCCAATCTACGGTAAGTTCATGAGAAAATCGACCAAATTCCATATTCACGATGAAAATAACGATTGTGGTGTTGGTGATACGGTTCAAATTTCTGAATGTCGTCCAATGTCAAAGACTAAGTCTTGGACGTTGGTGAAAATAGTTTCTAAAGCAGCCAAATAGTCGCGAGGCAGGAATAAGTCATGATACAGATGCAAACAGTTTTGAGTGCGGCGGACAATAGTGGTGCTCGTAGAATGCAATGCATTAAAGTTTTAGGTGGCTCTCATCGTCGTTATGCGGCCATTGGAGATATCATTAAGGTAAGTATCAAAGATGCGATCCCTCGCGGAAAAGTAAAGAAAGGCGAAGTTTATAACGCAGTTGTTGTTAGGACAGCTAATGGCGTTCGTCGCCCTGATGGATCTTTAATTCGTTTTGATGGAAATGCAGCGGTTATTTTAAATAATAACCTTCAGCCTATTGGAACGCGCATTTTTGGCCCAGTAACACGTGAGCTACGTGGAGAGAAATTTATGAAAATTATCTCTTTAGCACCTGAAGTGCTGTAGCCCTGAGTCATTGGATAGTTAGAATCAGACCTGAGAATTAGAGTGATGCAAAATATTAAGAAAGGTGACGAGGTCATCGTTATTGCTGGTCGGAGTAAAGGCAAGCGTGGCAACGTATTAAAGAGACTCGACGAGAATCGTTTGTTAGTGGAAAGTGTTAACATGATTAAGAAGCATGTTAAGGGCAATCCGCGTTCAGGTGAGGCTGGCGGCATTGTTGAGAAAGAAGCGCCAATTCAGCAATCTAACGTGATGCTGTTTAATCCGGTTACTCAAAAGGGTGACCGAGTCGGTATAAAGACGTTGGATGACAGTCGTAAAGTTCGTTATTTTAAATCGAACGGCGAAGTGGTCGATAGCTAGGAAATTAATGATGACTAGATTAGAACAATTTTATCGCGATACTGTAACTAAAAGTTTGCAGGAACAGTTTTCTTACGGTTCCTCTATGCAGATTCCGCGTATTACCAAGATTTCTATTAATATGGGTGTTGGTGAAGGGTCGCAAGATAAGAAAGTTGTTGACCATGCTGTTAATGACTTGACTCTAATTGCTGGCCAAAAGCCAGTTATTACAATTGCTAAAAAAGCTATTGCTGGCTTTAAGCTCCGCGAAGGCATGCCAATCGGTTGTAAAGTGACTTTACGTCGTGACAATATGTGGGAGTTTATGGATAGACTAGTGAACTTCACTATACCGCGAATAAGGGACTTTCGTGGCCTGAGTGCAAAATCGTTTGATGGGCGGGGTAATTATAACCTCGGTATTACTGAGCAGATTGCTTTCCCTGAAATCGATTATGATAAGATAGACAAGATTCGTGGTATGAATATTTGCTTCACAACTACGGCGAAGACTAACGAAGAAGGTCAGGCTTTACTGTCGGCTTTTCAGTTTCCTTTCAAGAAATAATCGAGTTATATAATGGCAAAGAATTCCATGGTCCAACGTGAATTGAAGCGTACCAAGCTGGTAGCTCAATTCGCGAATAAGAGAAAGTCTCTCAAAGATATTATTAAGAGCACCACTGTAAGCTTTGAGGAAAAAATGGCTGCTAGCGATCAATTAGCTAGGCTTCCCAGAGATTCTTCTCCTGTTAGGCAGCAAAATCGTTGTCGTATTACAGGTCGACCTCACGGTGTTTACCGTAAATTTGGACTATGCCGTAATAAGATCCGCGAAGCAGCGATGCGCGGTGATATTCCTGGCTTAGTTATGGCTAGTTGGTAGAGAGAATATAATGAGCTTACAAGATCCAATTTCAGATATGTTGACGCGTGTACGCAATGCACAAAAGGCTCGCAAAGTTAACGTAAAGATGCCTTCTTCGAAGCAAAAGGTCAGCATCGCTTCCGTGCTTCAAGAAGAAGGTTTCATCAGTTCTTTTTCTATTACTGAAGATATTAAGAAGACCCTCACGATTGAGTTGAAGTATTATCAAGGTCAACCTGTTATCGAGACCATCAAGCGAATTAGTCGCCCAGGTCTACGTATATTTAAATCCAAAGACGAACTACCTACTGTGAATGCTGGGCTTGGTATATCGATTATTTCTACCTCACAAGGTTTAATGACCGATAGGAAAGCCAGAGCAGCAGGATTCGGTGGCGAAGTCATCTGTTCAGTCGTTTAGGTTAATTATAATGTCTAGAATTGCAAAACAACCAGTTAACGTTCCTAGTGACGTCGAGCTGAGTATTGTCGGTCGGGAGCTTGCTGCCAAAGGCCCTAAGGGTTCATTGTCTTTTACTATTCATGCCAATGTTGATGTGTCACATAATAATAA
>OOGD01000112.1_pt1 | contig 18515 bp, 8 predicted proteins | sample 1670381 | NCBI WGS metagenome assembly OOGD01 (sample SAMEA98146918, study PRJEB22522) | marine metagenome | biome: marine biome; feature: marine water body; material: sea ice | place: Arctic Ocean | collected 14-Sep-2015 | depth 1.3 m | reverse complement strand
GTGATGTTCCTAGGTACAACCCGGTATGTTAAAACATTATATAAGAGTGAAACATATTCTAGCCAATCAACGCATACCAGATCTCAGAGAAATACCAGATCTCAGAGAAATACAGTCGCTCACAATCCCAACCCAAATCAACATTCCGAGCTCAAAAAACATACCAGAAGAAAAACAATAGCAGTAGAAGTTGTGCAAAAGCTTATCTATGTTTCCGACTGATTCTTACTGCTATTTTCTTTCTTGGTCTTGTACTCTTGAAGGTTTATGGCCAAGGACGATTTGTGTTTTTTTAGAACCAACCCCTCCTCTACTTGGTTCCTCTGCACTTGCCGTTTCCTCTTCTTCTCTACTTCCGTCTTGCTTGAACCTGCAGGTCTCTTTGTCGTGAGGTTTCTTTTAGAAGCATTGTTTACTTCAAGTTGCACCTTTTTCACTGACATATGGTTGGACAGTTCCTCCCACTTAGAGTGCGCTGCAAACTTTTTTTCCCTGTCTCGCAATCCTCGGGAACGTTTATTATCTTTCAATCCAATTTGATGCAGACGTTCCACCCAGTCTTCACGGAGCTCCAGAAACCCTTTGTACAGTTGAAGTTGCCATATAAGATGGTCTTCTACACTGTGGAACTTAGGTCCCAGAGAAATCTTCAATGCACGAATAGAAGCAATTGCCTTCTTTATTGTGCATTCCATGCTTTCCACCTGTTGCTCCCCATCAAAATTCTCGGAAGACACCGAGCACTGGGAAATAATACTATCCCACAGTACCAAAGATCCTTTAATGGATTCACAGTAGGCAACTACTTTGTTCCCGATACTTATCTTTCCAAGCCTCTCAGCTTCCTCCCGGACAACTGCAATTATTGAAGAGAACACAGCCTCACAGCGGTTACCTGCTAGTGCCCTACAGTCCTCTCCATTTAACTCTCGTCCATGTGCTTTTCCCCTATTTATTCCATTCTTCAATAATGCCTCTCGTTCAATTCTGCTTCTAATTGGACGATTCCACACTGGAGTACTGGTTTTTTCTTTCAGCGTCAAGTTCTTCTTCAACTTCCTCAGATCCTTACTGAGTTCTGCTAGTACCCGTCCTGTTTCTTTCTTTTCAGACACAAGCTTTTGGATACCCATACTTAGGGATTGTCGCTTGTTCTCCAATTCCTTGATTTCATCTTGGGACAATGACTTGTGCTTCTTCTTCTTTATGACTTGTGTACGTTCCAGTCGCATAGAAGACAAGGTTTGACCATTTCGTCTGTCCCAATCAGCTGCGGCTTCCTTCCAATCCTTTTGTTTTATTAAAATATCAAAATATTGATCCCGGATCCTTATTAAGTCTTCAGGGATCTCTTCCAGGGTATCGTTGACGTAGTCTAGACATGCCTTAATCAGTCGATTTATCACTCCTAGTGAGATGTGTAGACATGGAAGGATATATCGCCGAATGGGGATACCGTCTAGTAAGGGATGTGTCTTAACTCCCTTGACGCTTTTGTTCTCTCCCCGTCCATCAGCTTCAGCCATTAAGTCTTCTAAAGTCCACAGACGTCCCGGTTCATGTCCTTCCTTCTGCCATGACATATGGGACAACTGACACAGCCAGCACCATTTCATACTAGAACCGTCCTTGCCTAAGAACATTGCATAGAATGCTAAGTCCCCAGTAATAAACATTCGTAAAGGCACTTTCAATACTTCAACGTCCTCTGTTCTCCTTTTTACTGGTTCTTTCTTGAATGACACATACAGTTTCTTGTCATTTCCGCCCCTGAAGAACGTCACACTTCCATCCCATTCTTGCTCTTCGCTGGTATAGTGGACTATTTCGTTCAGGTAATTGTTGAGTAGTGGCCCAAGAGTAGCTTGGACGATCTCTAAAGTGTCTGTGCGGCACTCTATCTCACCACAGCTGCGGGCTTCGTCGATTTTTTTTCCGGTATTTTCACCACGTACGATCACTCTTATTCCACTACGGAAAGATCCTTGCCCGTGATCAGCACCGAACACAAGATCCATTGAAGTGCAAAGGCGTTTGAGATCAATGTCGCTCTCATCTTGTATGTGTGGTTCGAGTGCATGAGAAATGACTTCAGCCGGGTCTTTGTGCCAGTAGTGGTATTCAATCCCCTCGAGTTTGACTGAATCTGATATCGGTTAGACGGTGTCTTTTGCCAACTCATTTATCTCCCCATCAGGTACAGTGAACTTTGAGCCAAACCAGTTGTTGTAATGTTTGTGTATTGCTTGCTGTGCTCTGACACCAATGTTTGCCTCTTGCCACATAGCTGCTGCTCGTTCGGCTGGCATTTTTTTTCCCATCATAGGAAGTCCTAGTTTATCGGCAGCGACTACAAAAGAATCTTCGTATTGACGTCCCCAGGTAAGAAAAAAAAATCGAGCAATATCCTCTTCACTCTGCACTTGTTCATGCTGGTCACCATCATCGTCCTCATCTGAATCTTTGTTGTTTTCTTCATCTTGGTCAGGTCGGATGCTCATTTTATCTGGCGTGCATGCCAACAAAATAGACTCGGCGAATTTATTTCCTGGTCGCCGTGCGTTCATCTTGAAACTCGCAAGGCTCGTGCAAGTTGGAATGCGAACAAAGCTTGTACTTCTGTCGTTTGCTTGTGGGAATGAAAGTAGGTTTTTACTGTGCACTTGTTGGGCAAGTTTCGATATTTCTCGCAAAACTGCCTGGATATCACCATCATGTTCTAACGAAATTTTCTTTTCTTGAAGTGTGGGATAATCGTTTGCAATTATTTTATCGTCTGGTATGAAATAATGCACCTGGATGATATCCTCAAGGATCTGCCTTTGCGCAAGTGGACTTGGTGCGACAGTTGCTGCAGTTGCTGCAGCTGTCTTCAATCGAAAATCAAAAAGCTCGCTCAATTGCTCACGACTGATGTTGAGGGATTTGCAGAGCAAATCAATTACCTGCTCTTCAGTCACAACAATCTTCTCCTCTCCTGGGCTTGAAACGATTTTGTCGGGTGGTAATTTAGGAGGGCATGGTGGCAACTGCTCGGGTTCAGGTGGCTTCGATTCAGGCGTGCGCATCATCTTGGACGCTGACCGCAGATTTCTCCAGTGTCGGCAGTTCTCCTTTACTATGTTCTGGCCCAATTCTGGTGCCGCAGCTTGCTCAATCCACATTCCTTTTTTGTCCCTCTTCTTTATGGAAACAAAAACGCCTGGTGCCATGTCGCGATAGTGGAATCCTGGAAGATGAGCATCCAGTTTGCTTTTGAACTTTCTTCCAAGGAAGCCTTGGATGCAATCCTCGGAAATCCCGAGTTGCATTGCCAGTGTCACAATTTTCGGGTATTTTCTTTCAGTTTTACTAGTCTTCCGGACCAACCAGTAAGAATGACCAGCCCTTATTGCGCTCGATCCGTCAAGAGCCAACACATGCTCTTGGAACTGGAGTATTCGGGCTAAAACCTCGTCCGAGTCGAGCGTCGTTCCTGCGATAAATAGCGAAAATAAGAGAAGTAGTGAGATTCCGTCACCCATATGAAATGAAAAATGTATCCTATTCCCGATTTGATTTTGTAGTAATCTCCTATTGTTTGTTTAGCTTTACTCTGTTTCCTTCGATCCGGAATCAGGTCTCACCTTCATCATTTCTGGGGGTCGTTTCCGACATTGTCGACAAGTTGCGTTGCGAACGAAAATAGTGTGCCGATGCGAAGGCATGATTTCGCGCGTAGTGTTACTAGTGGCATTCTATTTCGCGCGCTTTTTCGAAGATTCTGAGCCTTGCGTTGGACGGTCGAGAATATTCCAGATTCCTTCTCAGAAAATGACGTCATGTACCAGAGACGTAGATTTGTGTCTAGGAACGTGGCGATTCATATGTGGGGGAATATTTTGAACTAGTAAATATTTTTAGATGTGGACTACGTAGTAAATATTTTAACTAGTAAATATTTTAACTAGTAAATATTTTTAGACGCGGATACGAACAATCTAGATATGCTTTCTTACATGTTTCCAAACGCCTGCACAGAATCGATGATCTGCAGATTTACTTTCCCAAGAGTTTACGAAACGTTTCACCAAATCGTACATCTGGCGAAAAGGTTTTTTGCAAGTTTCCAAACAGTGGCACCAACGTTGGACTAATTTAGACTTGAAATATTTTTAGTCAGTATCCTATTACTTGAAGATACAAGTACTTTTAAATAACTGTGTATTGTAGAGTAGAAAAATACTTGACAGGTGTTTGGTGTTAAAAAAATACTTCTACAAATGCTGTACCCATTACTTCAGGATAGCTATCATTTGAACCTGTCACAACACACATGATCTGATGGAGGCAATATTTCCATCTTTGCAACAGGTCTCACAATGACATTGTTACCATTCCTGGAAGACAAATAATGTAGCTTGTAACAGAGGATGTGTTGAACCAAATGAAGGACCAAACGAAGGACCAAACAAAGCAGAACGCAAGTGAAGCGGAATGCAAACAAGTAAGAAATAAGTAACAGCAGTCGGTAGAGGCATAACGGTTTGTGGAAGGGGTTGAAAGGCCAATCGGTGTCATGTAACAGAGGATGTGATGCAACGGGTATTGTGACTATCATTACGAGCTAGCTAATCTGTTGTCCAATGCAGTTACTCTGTGACTGCATCGCGTGGCAGCAAGAGCATGAGCATCTGGCATGCTCAAGCATCTGGCATGCATCTGCATGTACAGCGACCAGTGTTACAAGCTATTATTGTATTTATATAATCATATTTACTATTGTAGGAGCTGGATTGCTCAAACATGGAATATGCTCACTCCATGAAGGTGTTTTGTCCCTCCATGTTGGGAATCTCCTCCTTGACTCCCAACGTGGTCCAGCCCCAAGTGACTCCGGATAACACAGGCCTGTGACATTGTTCAATTTGACTAATCCGACTAGAATTTAGTACTATGAAGCATGTACAACGCAAATGTTTCCATCTGATTTGACATACTTTTGTCCAATTTAAGGCCAAAAGTGTGGCAACCTGATATCATCACAAATGCAATATCATCAGAAATGATCAAAAGTATGCAGAGTTTTGGTAATGAACTCTGCATGCTTTTGATCATTGCTGATGATTCTCCTTGTGTGACGATATTGGGTTGCCACACTTTCTTGGCTTTTTTTCCGGAACTTCTTGCCAAATTGCTGCATGCAGCTACATTTCTTGATACTGCTGCTACGTACCACTTGTGCATAGTGGTAGTACTGAAAATGCCCACGTGGGGAGCAACAACAAGATTGTCATCTTACACTTTTTGCAAAACTTTGATTGGCATGCATGCACGGTCACAAAACCTCATTCTTCCGATCATCACCTTCCGATCATTACCTTCCGATTGTCACCATCGAACCGCAAATAAACTCATTGTGATTTGATGGTGACGACTGGAAGATCTGCATTGTGACAGGAGAGAGCTGAAAAGGTGTCTGTCAGGCAACAAGGTGAAGGGTCTCGTTGCGATTGCCAGCGGCATCTTGAAGATTCAGATTTTTGTTTTTGCATGGATGACTCTATTGCTCACTTTTCAATTTAGCTTTACTCTACTTGCGCTAGATAACAACTATTTAATAATGTAAATAATGCTAATGATGATTTATTATACATCTTTTTAGCACTGATAGATTGAAACTTTGAAGATGATGATGATGATGATGATGGTGATGATGATGTGTGCTTGAAACCCCCCCCCCACGGTGAAGAAGTTTTGTCCTCCTGTGAGGAATTAGCCCATTCTTCTGATTCTGCAAAACAGACTAGTCTACAAGTAGAATAATCAGTAATGAATTGTACCTACTTTGGTACATTTTTACCACACTTCTGTAAAACAAACAAGTGACAGACAGAAAAATATCACAGAAAAAGTCACTTGGGGCTGGACCATGTCTCCCTCTCTTGTTGTAGAACCACCCTCCCTTGTCAATGATCCAATGAGGAGGAAACCGCCTCCAGTAGGGATCGGATGGTCTCCTCCTTGTTGGGTGGTTCCTCTCCTCCTTGGTGGTCTCCTTATCATTCCCTCCTTGTCAGGTGGAGCCCCAGTGGTGCACCACATGGAGTAGCATCCAAAACACCTCCATGGTATGTTATGTACCCTACTTAGTTGGAGTATGACTTCCCGTTCTTATGTATGTACAGTATGTAATGGCATTTGTACAACCATTCCTACTGTACCTGTCTTGTGAAGTGTCTGGAAAGATGTGCATTATGTAAGAATTCTCCAAGATTCTTCTCACCATATGTCTCAACTAAAAAAGTGTCTATTGCACAGCCCAAAAGACATCCAAAAATTAATATTTTGTATCTCCTTATTAAAGGTTCAACAAATTTGCCTAGACAAAAAACATTGATACTCTGAAGGTTCAGTTTCTCCGAGAATTATCTTGCATTGTGCAATGTGCTGACAGCATCCAAGTGTAGAGCAATAGTAGTGGCAACTAGGATGCTTAAAGTAGGAACAAAAGTATAGTGAGGCTTTCGTGGAAGCCAAGAATCGAAAGAGAGAGATGCAGACCAACTCTTGGCTCTCTCCAAAAACCAGTCATAAAGCGTAGAGGAAAAAGGTAGATAAAGGTATATCTAAGCTTTAGACTAAAGTCAGATATGCTAAGAAAGAAAAGAATGAGAATGAAATGAAAGGAATGAATCGAGTTTGAGAGGAGAAACAGAGAGCAACCGTGGAAGTTGTGGGTCGGCCTGTGTGCAAGATATGTAGCTACTGTAGGCAGCAGAAAACTCCAGGGAACAGTTCTGTGAAGTACTGTTGGGCCAAGGCTTTGAGGCGGGAATGGAACCTGGGAGCTAACACATGCCGTACATGTGTAGTAGAATATAACATTTTACTTTCTGCATATGCATTGTAGTCTAATCAATCCCTCCCCACAGAGCTGCACACCACACTGTATTATTTACTATTTACTACTGTAAATTATACAGTGCAGCACAGCCAGCACTGCACTATGAGTGCACATCATGAGCAGCAAAAAGTTGTTTTATTATTTTATTTCCCCCTTTTGCCTTCTCTACGTCATATTCTGAATTCTTGGTGGTCTCCCTGCATGGGACACCGTATACATCCGGGTTATCAATATAACCCACTGCGTGAGTGGAGCACATGTAGTAAGTAGTTATATTCTTTTATATTTATTTTTTACTAGTACGTGTACTGTCAATCTTCCAGCATGTAGTGCAGCAGTGCACCAACAAACTCACTCCTGTCCTGACACTTGCCCAGTCCACTTGTTGCTACTGAATATACATCCATATTTCCACAATAGGCAATTCAACTTTGAACTTGATGTGGTGTGTACAATGCCAACAAATGAAATATTAGAATGCACATGGTAGAAATATCAGCATGCTATACACAGCCACTATGTGCACATACTGTTATGAAAATAATAAAACCTTATATGTTGTATATGTCATAATAAAAACCCCATCGCAGTGTAGTGCATTTAGCATAGTACTCCGCAGACACTACATGATAAAAATAATAAGTATACATACATCATAGTATAAACCCGTCATCAGCACACCAGATTGACCATAGCAGTCCCAGGGCCCAGCTGCAGGGCCCAGCTGCTGTCTACATATTATTTTTCCTCCTGGCCTTACATACATTTATATCCGGGTGGTGTCTTGCATCTGGTGGCACTTCTAGTAGTCCAGAAGCTCTCTACTCTCTACTAGTTTACAAGATCTCTAGAGAGAAGTGCCCTCATGGCAAAAATGATAGATAATAGGGATAATCCCTGTAACCGGCAGTGCCTCTGTACTTATACTAGACTAGAAGCTCTCTACTAGAGAGAGACTATAGCCCAGAAGTCCCTAGTAGTAGTAGAAGCTCTGCTCTAGTAGAGAGAAGCACTCTTTTAGAGAAGAATCTAGAGAAGCTCTATTTATTTTCAGTTCAGAACACCCTATGGTATTCCAATTGATCCAATTTTAAGTGGCATGGTTGCCAATGAGAGCGAATTGTACCACCTGGGGTATACCGGTAGGTCCTTCCTACGTACCGGTACGGTGTAGTCTTACGCACGATACGTCGTACTTTTCTACAGCAGCTGTGTACTGACTGGCCTCTAGTGTACGTACCCGTCCTGCAGCGAACTTCAAACTGCTTGCTTCCTACAGTACTCGTACTACGTACGTACAGTAGTTTGAAGTTATTACTTGTAGACCAGACAGACCGTCCGGTCGGTGCTCGTACGTATTAATTAATTAATTAATTAATTAATAGGTGCGTGCGTACGTACTACGTGCGGTAGATGTGACCTGCAGACAGCGCAGCGAGGTACCTGTGGTACTGTAGGTCCTATGTACCTATGGTACATCAGATGTACCATAGTATGTACCGCAACGGTAGACTACGGTAACGTCCAAGATTCTTCTCACCATATGTCTCAACTAATTTCAAAAAAAGTGTCTATTGCACAGCCCAAAAGACATCCAAAAATTAATATTTTGTATCTCCTTATTAAAGGTTCAACAAATTTGCCTAGGCAAAAAAACATTGATACTCTGAAGGTTCAGTTTCTCCGAGAATTATCTTGCATTGTGCAATGTGCTGACAGCATCCAAGTGTGCGCAATAGTCTTGGCAACTAGGATGCTTAAAGTAGGAACAAAAGTATAGTGAGGCTTTCGTGGAAGCCAAGAATCAAAAGAGAGAGATGCAGACCAGCTCTCGGCTCTCTCCAAAAACCAGTCATAAAGTGTAGAGGAAAAAGGTAGATAAAGGTAATAATAACTCATTGATTAGTAGGTTAACGCAATTGTGCTTCCTACTGCCTATAAAGACTTGATATAAGCGCCTATGATCAGGACGGTTCCAGTTAGGTGTCGAGGATAGTGCGCTCAGGGTCGGTTGCTCCGTGTCCCTTGTATGTGTTGACTGTGTGGTACTGTCTACACGTGGTGGTTCTAGGTTGTGCTGGATGGTGGTTGCTGTCTGGTGCGACAAAAGGTCGATTGCATGAGACTGCATTGGGCGTGGGTTGAGGTCTTGTGGCGGCGAGCGTATTTGGCTCGGGCAAGACGAACAGATTTGAGCCATTGTTCTTTGTACTCAGAGGTTTCGGTGAAGAGGACTTGCTTTGGGCGACGGAACCACCGGCGGTCTCGTGTGGCAAGAGTGGTTTGGTCTTGGAAGTCGAGGGCTATGAGAGCGCCAAGCCGAGCGTGTTCTCGGAGCGATGCTGGAGAGGCTGGGTTGGTTAGTTCACCGTTTTGTTGCTCCCAGAGGTCCCAAGAAATCTCCCAAAGTTTTTTAATCAAGGTGGTAACCCAACGCTTCCCTGTGTTGCGGCGTTTCAGCCATACGAGATACTCCTGTTGCTTTTCGGCCCATGCGATGAGAACGGCTCCTTCCAGAAAGGCGCGCCAGCCGATACTGTCTTGTGCAAGGATAAGGTCATTGACTCCTGGCCAGTTGTAAGTTGGCGGCGTCGGTGCTGTTTGGGATCGCCAGGATCTGAGGCGGTTGATGATGGCGTTGGCAAGATCGGGCATAGTGCGTGCCTGGGTGAGCCATGTGCGAAGGTTGGCAAGCGATTTATCCCATTGGCGTGTGGCATTGGGTGCTGGACAAAGTAGAACATGCGCAGTATTTTCAAAGGCCGCGCAGCGTGGACATTCGGCATGTGTCTGCGATTGGCAGTGATTGTAGAGGCTCGTGCGGTCCCAGGAGGAGAGTTTCCGTGGCCCGACCCATAAACTCCAGCCATGCGTGGATAGAGGGTAGAAGGGGGTGGTAGAGGAGCTTGTTTCGTTCCAGTATGTCTTGGCGAGGCTGTCCATTTCGACATTCATCTGCTCCCACATATCAAGCAGGTTGTAAGGTAGATGCTTGTCCTGATGGCCGCGGACATGACGGAATTTCCAGGTGAGTCTGCTGGCTTCAAGTTTTTTGCGGATTTCATGAATCAAATCGTGGTGCGGTTGTTTTGGAGTGTCGTACGTATGTTCGAATATCGCAATAATGCCTGACTCGCAGTCGCATCCTAATTCAATAGTGCCTGCTTGCACGTCGTGAAAGGTGGCGATGGCTTCTGCAACTACTACTAGTGCGAGTATGCCTCCAAGTTTGCTGCGGTAAGGGTTAATTTCTGAGGAGTGGCCCGGTGTGACATGTGCGCCAATGACTTGTTCTTCTTTGCTGTCCCAGTGCTGGAATACGTAGCCTGCGGTTCCGAATAGGTCTTTGTATGACCCGTCACAGACGGCAACAGCGGTTCCTTTGATCATGGCGGCGGCGATGTTGGCTCCTTTGCGAGGGCAGTGAAGTTTAGCAATTGCCCAGGTATCATTGTCATGGATTAGGTCCGTAAGAGTGTTATACTCTGGTGGGGTGTACGTGGACTTGCGGGTGCCGTGACACCACACGAAGTTACTGTGTTCTGTTGTAGTGGTTCGTGCTGCATCGGAAGGGAGTAGTAAGCAACTGTCGCTGAGCTTGTATTTTGGAGCGCGTAAGCGTCGAGGCGAGGGAGCAATGGAGTAGACTTCATAAGTGTCCGAGCCGGTATATTGGAAGACTATGTCGCTGCTTGGTGAGTAGAACCAGCGCCATGCGGAAGGTGTGGGTCCGATCCAGTCTCCGAGCGGTTGGCGTAGGATTTGTTGCGGTGTATCCAGGGTGAGAAAACACAGGCGTAAGGCGGTTTGCCATAGTTCCCATATTTTGGGTTAGGGGCTGCCGTGGTTTGGCCATGAGTATTCTATGTCTGAGGAGTCAGTTGGGTAGCCGCTCCAGCTAGCAGGATGGATGCGTCGACCGTCTCCCGTTGTGATATCTGAAAGGCGGGTTGCATGGCAGAAGAGCCTGCATAGATTCAGATGGTAGAGGTCAGTGTCCCGGCAGTTTTTCTGCGTTGGCGATCATGTCACGGCCGACTCTTTTGTTGTGAAGATTGAAGAGTGCATGAAAGAGTACTATGATCCGGAGCTTTTCTATGGCTGCTGACGTTGTCTTTTTCGGGATCAGTACATCAGTCATTTTTGTCCATGCATCTGGGCTGTATCCGCTGGCGTAGGGGATATTAGCGATCGTAGCGTCAAAATCTGCAATTTGCTGGTTACGGCTACCGGCGATGTAGTGAACAAATGCCGGGCCGTATGGGCTGCTAGAAGTGTTGGACTTCATTTTGCTCCAATTTTCTTGGTAAGACTGAGTGGAGATTGCTTTAGAAACGGGCGCTGCATCTTTTACAACCTGTTCCATTTTTAGGTGAGATACGAATTGGACGGCGTAGGGGTCCATAGTGGATTCGGGAATGAAGCTGCCGGCAAGGATCTCTTCCGCGCCGCTGAGTTCTGCCTGGTAGCCGACTCTTGAAACAAAATCTGGTTGCATGAGTGGTGTATTGTTTGTTTGAGAGAATTGGCGGGTGTCTTCCTCTACGAATGCTTGTTCGATAGAGAGTTTGTCCTGGCATTCGTTTCGTACGTTGGCGAGGTGCGGGTCAGGAGCGCTTACTGATCGTAATGGAGCGCCGCGTTGTTTCCCTGTCAATCCTTTTACTCGTTGGGCAAGTTTTTTCTGTGCAAAGGCGTTAAAAAGTAGATAAAGGTATAGCTAAGCTTTAGACTAAAGTCAGATATGCTAAGAAAGAAAAGAATGAGAATGAAATGAAAGGAATGAATCGAGTTTGAGAGGAGAAACAGAGAGCAACCGTGGAAGTTGTAGGTCGGCCTGTGTGCAAGATATGTAGCTACTGTAGGCAGCAGAAAACTCCAGGGAACAGTTCTGTGAAGTACTGTTGGGCCAAGGCTTTGAGGCGGGAATGGAACCTGGGAGCTAACACATGCCGTACATGTGTAGTAGAATATAACATTTTACTTTCTGCATATGCATTGTAGTCTAATCAATCCCTCCCCACAGAGCTGCACACCACACTGTATTATTTACTATTTACTACTGTAAATTATACAGTGCAGCACAGCCAGCACTGCACTATGAGTGCACATCATGAGCAGCAAAAAGTTGTTTTATTATTTTATTTCCCCCTTTTGCCTTCTCTACGTCATATTCTGAATTCTTGGTGGTCTCCCTGCATGGGACACCGTATACATCCGGGTTATCAATATAACCCACTGCGTGAGTGGAGCACATGTAGTAAGTAGTTATATTCTTTTATATTTATTTTTTACTAGTACGTGTACTGTCAATCTTCCAGCATGTAGTGCAGCAGTGCACCAACAAACTCACTCCTGTCCTGACACTTGCCCAGTCCACTTGTTGCTACTGAATATACATCCATATTTCCACAATAGGCAATTCAACTTTGAACTTGATGTGGTGTGTACAATGCCAACAAATGAAATATTAGAATGCACATGGTAGAAATATCAGCATGCTATACACAGCCACTATGTGCACATACTGTTATGAAAATAATAAAACCTTATATGTTGTATATGTCATAATAAAAACCCCATCGCAGTGTAGTGCATTTAGCATAGTACTCCGCAGACACTACATGATAAAAATAATAAGTATACATACATCATAGTATAAACCCGTCATCAGCACACCAGATTGACCATAGCAGTCCCAGGGCCCAGCTGCAGGGCCCAGCTGCTGTCTACATATTATTTTTCCTCCTGGCCTTACATACATTTATATCCGGGTGGTGTCTTGCATCTGGTGGCACTTCTAGTAGTCCAGAAGCTCTCTACTCTCTACTAGTTTACAAGATCTCTAGAGAGAAGTGCCCTCATTGCAAAAATGATAGATAATAGGGATAATCCCTGTATCTGGCAGTGCCTCTGTACTTATACTAGACTAGAAGCTCTCTACTACAGAGAGACTATAGCCCAGAAGTCCCTAGTAGTAGTAGAAGCTCTGCTCTAGTAGAGAGAAGCACCCTTTTAGAGAAGAATCTAGAGAAGCTCTATTTATTTTCAGTTCAGAACACCCTATGGTATTCCAATTGATCCAATTTTTAGTGGCATGGTTGCCAATGAGAGCGAATTGTACCCCCTGTGGTATAGGGCCTTCCTATGTACGGTGTAGTCTTATGCACGATACGTTGTACTTTTCTACAGCAGCTGTGTACTGACTCGTCTAGAGCACAAAGAAAATGAGGGGTGAACTTGAAACTGAGTACTTGGGCTCTGCGTTGCATGCAACGTATGTTGGATGCTTCTCCCACGGAATATGGGTACAGCTGCAACATATGTACCCTTACTACCACTACATGGCATGCATTTCGTACCTAGTGCAACGCAGGATCCGGTACACTCTACCTGCTATTAAATGATTTTGCAACGTATAAAATGTACTACTTGCAACGTAGAGTCAAGTAGCACATTTCGCGTACATGCTATCCTTCTGTTTGTTCGTTCTGAAACGAAAGCGAACCACAAGAGGCGGACGAATATGAACTAACAATATAATTATGGTAAACTAGTAGAGCTATTTTCGCAAGAGCCGCTCTATGAGATCTCTACACTGAATCGGATTTGGACTTTCAAACTCGGCGATAATTTGATTCAGATATTAAAACAGATAATCGCCAAGTTTGGAGGTTGGAGGACGTTTCCTTGGAAAGTTAGAGCGTGGAGTCTAGCCAAAATAATTCTATCTAAATATATACTATTGAATTGCCAAGTATCGCTTTCTCAATCCTAGTGATGGATGTGTACGAAGAAAAAAAATCAGCCATGGTGGCGAAACAAGCGTCGGATTATTCTGATTGCATTCTGTGCAATCATAGTGAAAGAAATTGTGCCAAGTACAGAGTAGGTACAAAGTGTTTTTAGCGCAATGTGTTTTTAGCGCCTACTGTACCGGTACGTACAGTTGGCCCCTGCTGTACGCGTACAGTAGGCACCTCCTCCACAGTAGTAGGCGATTTTCTTTTTCCTTTCTTTTTCTTCCTTCTTTCAAGTTCGGAGGCCCTTCCGGGCCAACTTTCTTTCAAGTTCGCCCTCAAAAAAAATTCAGTGTACGTACCCGTCCTGCAGCGAACTTCAAACTGCTTGCTTCCTACAGTACTCGTACTACGTACGTACAGTAGTTTGAAGTTATTACTTGTCGACCAGACAGACCGTCCGGTCCGTGCTCGTACGTATTAATTAATGTATAGGTACGTACGTACTACGTACGGTAGATGTGACGACCTACAGACAGCGCAGCGAGGTACCTGTGGTACTGTAGCCTATGTACCGCAACGGTAGGCTACGGTCGGTAACGTAAAATAAAAGTAACAGGTACCAACCAGTACGAGTACCAGTACGTACGGTGCCTACCGTAGGCTAGAGTCCTATGCTACATACCAACATACCCCTGCCTGGTATGTACTAGTACCTGGTACGTACCAGGTACAGTAGTAGAATATGGTTCGTTCGCCGGGCCGGCAACTTGACACTTCTTGGAACCTCCCCTCTACCGGTACGTAGAGAGAGCCTCGCAAAAAAATGTACTCGGAGTAGCCTAGACTAGTAGAGATCCGACTATCCTTCTCTGTACAGTACCGTACCTGGTACCTGGTACGTACCGTACCCGGGTATACTGGTACTCATCTAGTTAGTTAGTTAGTTAGTAGCAAGTAGAGTAGAGTAGAGTAGAGTACCGTAGAGAGTAAGTAAGTACCCAGGTAGTTTTTATACGTAGTCTAGAACTGTACCAGGGTAGAGTAGTCTGCTGTACATACAGTGTGAAGATATTGTCATGGAGATAGTGAGATGTTGGGAACGACCATACCAACATGACAGCACCGCTTCCCGTCTGCTCAGCGAAGTTAAGCATGTTCGGGCCTGGTTAGTACTACGGTGGGGGACCACGTTGGAATCCCAGGTGTTGTTCTCATCCTTTTATGCAAAGGCATTTTTCTGAGCCTTTTTTTTAACCTTTTAGCCTAAGCAAGGAAGAGGATGCCCAGATGGCTACAGTACTTTGACTTGACAGCTACTCGGTACTAGTTAACTATGTATTGTACAGCAGAGACTTTCAATGAGGAACTACTAGGCTGAATGGAGAGACTTTCATTACACCTTCCCTCAAACATTTTTTGGTATCAAATCTGAAAGGGTCTTTTGGAAGGGAAGGTGTACAAAGAATCTCTTTATTTTACAGACAGGAAGGGCAGTGGGAAGCTTCTTTCAATTGCAGAGCCAGCACATGTGTCCAGAGACTACCATTCATTTTGCTTCTAGAGGATTTCTGGTGCACAGGTCACTCTAGCCACGCGCAGAGTTCAGACACTATGGCTGTCTGTCTATCAATACTCAGAGAATTTTTCAATGCAGCCGGGGCGTAGAGGGTAGAACTCTTGTCTCTAAGATACATCGCATCGGTCATCCAACAAAATCAGGATATCATCGGACAAGCTCAGGATGTAAGATGCATGACTCATGACTCGGCCTCCTCCATTCAACAAAAAAACAATACGTGAACACCTACAGTGAAATATAATCATATCATGTATATTATAGATTGAAATTGGTATGAAAGGGGAGATGTCATCACCAATAGCACATGATATGTTCTCATGATGAAATTTCTTATCATAATTTGTATATGCTCTATCGATTTGGCGCAAAAGAAAAGTGTTTCTAACTTGTTGTGTTGTGACAAACAGTGATTTATGTCTGTTTTGTCATGGATTATAATGGAGGATGACAAGCTGCAGGTAGCACCCATAAAGTTGTCAAGGTGGATTTGGCCACTGAAGAATACTGACCGATGACTCACAGCATGTCAAAATGACAAGAGTTTGACCTTACTGCCATTCCACTACACTGCAGAAATTGATTAGTTAGTATGGGTACCATCATCCCATGCTATAATAGTAGTGATTTATTACATGTCTGCAGATCTCCAGCAATAGTCCATTTTTTGCTTGGCACTCCATTGAATTGTTTGGCCAATCGATTATCCTCAAAGCCATATATTCCCCTGATCCACTCCATCCCATACCGGTTCAACTTGGGAGGAGGATAGGAGGACCCTTGTAGCTCTAGCTATATGGGCGTTTCCGGTTCCAGCACCTGGCCTGATGACAACAACGACAATTTTTAAAGTTTCCGTTGGTTCTTCCTGAAGAACCAAAACAGGGCCGATGATGGGGACAAAGGAATAGTGGTAGTTGACGAGGAGGAGACCAAGATCCACCGTTGAGCGATAACATTCCTCCCTCCTTGTCATGTCCCCGGGTTCCTCCAACGGTGTTGGCCACTATGAGGTCATGTCCCCTCCCAAAAAGATGGCCAGGTTGACAGGAAGCATCAGTACCTTGTTTTGACAATCCAGTTCCAAAGGCAAAGACATGAATTGCCTTGCGGCGGTCCCCACCAATAATGACAACGACAATGGCAATGCCGTCATTGGGGAACAGGCAAATCTTCCCACCACGGCCAAAGCCGCCAACGAGTTGTCGTTGTTGAGTCCTCAAATGCAAATTTGTATCAGTTGCTCCAAGGAGGAGTGCGAGTAGTAAGAAGAGCCATAATTGCATCATTCACATGCACTGCAATCGCACCACGGAGAGCAACAGTGAGAATGAGGAGTCTGGACTCTGCGCGTGGCTAGAGTGGTCTACCGGTATGACTGAGTAGCTGAAAAACAAAGCAAAATCCAGCCGGCATGTGACCCACTCATGTTGAGTTTGTGTCGACAATGACCAACTTATGACTGTTTGATGTCTTGCAGCTACAAGTGTGCACAAGTGTGCTATTCCGAATATACAGAATACTTTGACTAGCTTGACTAGCTTGACTCAATCACAATTCTTCAATCAGCTGCTGAGTTAATGAAATTATTCTGCATTTTGATTCATCAGGGTAATTCCTAGAGATTCTCTGAAACACAGGTATGGGGGGTAGTTAATGGATCAATGGGTGGCTAGTACATGATGAGTGACCAAATTGTGTCAAGTTTTGTAATGCTGGTTGCTGTGCGCATGGACGCATGCCAGACGCTTGCGCTCTGGCTGCCACACAATCCAGTCACAGAGTAACTGCAATGGACAACAGATTAGCTAGCTCGTAACAATAGTCACAATACCCATTGCATCGCATCCTCTGTTACAGTTTTGGGATTGAGGAAAACACCAGCAGTCCATAATTGTCACTATTTCAACAATACATAATCATGTCTCTGAGGGTCTCTAGTGTAGTGTTGGTCTGGTGGTGGGATCCACAATCCATTATGACACTTATCACTTGCCACTTGCAGCATTTGAGATATTACACCAGACTTGTTACCAGCAACACTCTGAACTGCTCTGAACTAATAACCATTAAGCAACGTGACTAGCACCTACCATGCAATGTCCAAAGTCATAAAATATCATTCATCACTCCTTGGTTTAATGAAAAGTTTATTATTTTCATGGTGTTTAGCTGCATCTGAGAAGTCCATTAACATGAACCAAAAACTTGTTCTTATGACATTCAAAACAACCAACATCCTCTCAAAATGTGTAACAATATTTACCATCCTGCAATTCAATCGTGCAAAGGTCTGGTAGATTTTTTATTGTAGGGGTCCTCCATCATTCATCAGAACTGCTGATCCATGAGAATAAGGTACTGCTGTAGCAATGTAAAGTTCTTTGCTTGTTGTCTGAACAATGCAAAGTGCTAGTGCAAAGTACCTGATAGAGTCCTTGTGTTGAATTTGGTGGAGTTGATAATGACACAATAACAATAACAATAATAACTAAAGTTAATGATAACAGCTAGTCTGACCTATCTGCTCTTGCTTGTTATGGAACAGGAAAGCATGCATCATCAGCAGGATGCTCCATAGATTGGGTGCTGTCAGCAGGTGAAATAGGTACAGCCTGTAGAGTCAAGATGATGTGTATGAAGGGGGCTCTTCTCCATAGTCTTTGGACAAGGGTTCATTCAGGTAGCTCCTTGATTCAGGTATCTTTGAAGGCTGCTGGAGCTGTCTTACACTGAGCCAGATCTTGATGTTATCAAGTGGCCGATCCTCCAAGGGTTTGTTGAACATATCACTCTATCACTGTATTCAAGCTCATAGCAACAATTGTAGAGTTGGTGGATGAGGGCAGCATCATTCTCCTCAAAGGAGGATCCATGGAGTGATTTGTTGTGTAGGGTCCATTGGGTATGAAGTACTTGCCAAATATGCTAGTGACCTTGGAGATCCACTTGGCACTTGGCACTGGAGAGGTGCCACTTGTCAAGGTTTTTGGTATTGATGTGTTGGTCTTGTAGACTTGCCCACTCTGAGGAAAATTGTCAAAATAACAGGTGTTGTCAGCTCTGAGAAGCTGTCACATTTGCTGGAGCTTAGGATGGATTTGAAAGTGCAAAAGACAACCAGTTTCAGTCCAGGCTAAGTTTGGAGCTTGTCCACCAATCAACTTGGCTGAGAAGAGTCGGCCTTGCTCTTTATGCCCATCCTCACAAGTAGAACAGGTAATCCAGTGCCAATGATCTTTGACTGGAGCCTTGCTGGAGGGGCAGCCAGCAGTGGGCATGTAGGAATGTTGCTGGTATAGTCAAGACC
>OOGD01000111.1_pt1 | contig 18708 bp, 14 predicted proteins | sample 1670381 | NCBI WGS metagenome assembly OOGD01 (sample SAMEA98146918, study PRJEB22522) | marine metagenome | biome: marine biome; feature: marine water body; material: sea ice | place: Arctic Ocean | collected 14-Sep-2015 | depth 1.3 m | reverse complement strand
GTATTTACCCGATGATGAGTAGAATTCCAACTGCTCACAAACGCTAGTCCTAGATAAGAGCTGTTTTGAAAGGTTACTATTTATTACCAAAGATTAGGCTGTATAGACCTAGGAGCCTGTTGGACTTAGGATAAATCTACTGCGGAAAGGCCATTTCGGCCAAATTTCTCGATCCAATTCGTTGAATAGAACAACTATTCGCCTCATTCGATCAAAAAATTTAACTCAAAATGACTTTTCCTCGCTACGATTACCTAAGTCCGACAGACTCCTAGTGGCTAATTTTTTTATAGTTCAATAACATCCGAGTTCCGCCATGCTTTCGACCGAATTCTTGGCACGATTCATACTCAGCCTGTCGCATTAATCTAATGGCTGGATCATTGCTCAGAACTCGCTATTGTTTAACAGATCCCTCAGATTGACATATCTGATCATATTTCTAATTAAGAATACGGACTAGTTTTAAAGTTCTATTTTAGACTCCAAGCAATGAGTCGAGTAGTTTTGGGGTCTGTTTTAAGGCCTCGGCACTTCCCTGCCAAGTGACATGACTCGCTTCAATCAGCAACACCTGATCAGCGGCATTGAGCGCACGCTCAGTGTTTTGTTCAACCAGCACAACCGCCACACCTTTTTGTTTCAAATCGTTGAGTACTTCATAGCATTCGTCGACGACTTTGGGCATCAATCCCAACGACATTTCATCAACTAGCAGCACTTTGGGCTGACTCATCAGTGCACGACCAATGGCGAGCATTTGTTGCTCTCCACCTGAAAGCGATCCGGCTAGTTGTCGTTGTCGATCACGCAGGCGTGGGAAGTAGTGATAGGCCTGCTCGAAGCCTGAATGCAGCATCTTTTTATCGACAATTTGGCCCCCAATCATTAGATTTTCGAGCACGCTCAAGTCAGGGAACACTCGACGGCCTTCTGGCACAATGGAGATGCCTTTTCGTATTCGTTGCTCTGGTTCCAGCGTACCCAGTTCAGCACCATCAACTCGAATATTGCCACTGTATTGTTCGACTAGCCCAGACAGGCACATCAGCGTCGATGATTTTCCAGCACCGTTAGCACCGATGATCGACAATATCTCTCCGTTAGAGACGGAAAAACTGATATCTCGTGCTGCGACAATATCGCCATAACCACAACTCAGCTCTGAAACTTCAAGCATGAGCAACTCCCAGATAAGCATTTCGCACATTGGAATCAGACATCACTACCTCGACCTTTCCAAAGGCAAGTGATTTGCCATTATCCTGCACATAAAGCGTTGGACAGATACGCATCACTTCGCGCAAATTATGTTCAATTAATAGAATAGTTTGACCATCCGCGTTGAGCGTGGCAATCAAATCGGCCAATGACGCTGCTTCTTTCTGACTTAATCCTGCGAGCGGTTCATCAAGTAGCAGTAGTTTCGGATTGAGTGCCAATGCCCGCGCCACTTCCAGTCGTTTGAGATAGCCTAATGGCAATGTTCCGGGTAATTCATCGACGACGTGACTAAGACCGACACGCGTTAACAATTCACGTGCTCGCTTGTGTTCACTGCTGATATCAGTAATCCACATCGACTTCAATGCATTATGAGTTTTGCCACTACCACAGGCGAGTGCAACATTGTCAAGCAAACTCATTTCACGTAATGGTTGAACAATTTGTTGTGCTAAAGCCAGTCCGGCGCGAATACGCAGGTGTGTTGCTTTGCGAGTAATATCAACACCCTCAAGGTATACTTGGCCCTCTTGCGGCTGTACGATGCCAGTGATTGCTCGCATCAGGGTAGTTTTTCCTGCGCCGTTAGGGCCAATAAAACCAATTAACTCACCCTCGTTTATACGGAGGTCAACATTTTCAACGGCGCATACACCGCCAAAGCGAACAGTGACGCCGCTGACATGCAGTATTTCAGTCATTGCTTATCTCCGTCACGCCTAAGTATGGACCCCAGTTTTGAAGAAAATAAACGGGTGCACAAGCCAGCGATGCCGTCTGGAGAAAAGCGCATCATGGAGAAAAGTAATGCACTGTATAATAGTAATTTATAGTCATCAATAAACTGCACTAGCATCGGCAGAATACTGAGTAACGCGGCGGCGAAAATAACGCCCCACACCGAACCAATACCGCCAACGATGACCATCGCCAGAACACTGATTGATTCCACAAAACCGAAACTGTCTGGCCCGATAAATCGAAAATGATGGGCATACAGTGCGCCTGCGACGCCTGCGGTGCCGGTGCCAATAATAAATGCGATTAATTTGTAGCGTGAGACATCAATTCCAAGTACCCGAGTAACGTCTTCGTTATCTGCTATCGATTTAAATACAAATCCCATCCAGGAACGCCGAACATACAATGAGAATGCAGCGAATGTGAATGCTAGTACTAAGCAAATCAGCATAAATCCAACTTTGCCAAAGCCACTGCCAGGAATACCAGCGATGCCAATTTCACCACCGAAGAAATCCTGCTGGCGAATAATACCAACAAACAAAAAACCGACGCCCATTGTCGTAATGGCGAGGAAATCATGGCGAACTCGTAAACTCGCCAGACCAGTAATAGCACCCAACACTGCGGCGCAAAACGCGGCAGCGGGAATAGTCATTAGGAAGGGTATGCCGGCTTTTGACAGCATTGCCGAGGTGTAAGCACCAGCACCGAGAAAGGCTGCGTGGCCGAGGCTGATTTGCCCGCAAAAACCAGTAATGAAATTTAAGCTTAGCGCAAATAAAACGCTGATCGCCATTGTCGTTATCAGGGTAATTTCATAACTCATAGCTTACCTCCCATCAATCCTTGAGGACGCACCATTAGCACTAGTATTAAAAAAGCAAAGGCAATGGCATCCCGACCGAGTAGATGACCAATATAAATAGTACCGAAGGATTCAAGGACACCCAATAATAATGCTGCGATTAATGTGCCACGAATACTGCCTAATCCACCGAGCACAATAATCGCCAATGCTTTGTAGGAAGGCACGCTGCCCATCGTCGGCTCAACCAGATTATTGAGCAACGCCACCAATACACCCGCGGCCGCGGCAAACGAAGAGCCGATGAAAAAATTGAGATAACGTACGTTTTGAATTTTGACCCCGAATACTCGTGCCATATCTGGATCGGTCACTGTTGCACGCCAGGCAACGCCAGTACGGGTACGCATTGATAGCCATGCTAGTGCGCTCAACAGCACGGTCGACAATCCCATGACTAATATTTCGGCATATTTCAAATAGAAACCAGAGAACAATTCGACTTGTCCCTGCAGGGGCGGCGTTTGGTATGATAATCCGTAAGGACCAAACGCAATGCGAAAGATTTCTTCTGCGGCGATAAATAAAGCAATCGATGCAATTAGCGAAACATAAGGCGGTTTTGACAACAGCGGTTGATAGGCAAGTTTATACATCAACATACCGGCAAAACCGACCAAAACCATTGCGACTACCATCGCGAGTGTAAAGCTCCCGGTGGCATTAGTTACAATCACGCCGATATAACCACCCAAAGTGAATAATGCGGCATGTGCTACGTGTAAAATTCGCAAAAGGCCGTAAACAAGGGTCAAGCCGAGAGCAATTAGCGCATATATGCTGCCTTGCACAAGTCCCTGAATAAATAGTTCGAAATATAGCATTCAATATATATTCTATTTTGTTTTTAGAACGCGCTCCCGATGGATTGGGAGCGCCACTATATTAAGCTGTGATCTATTGGTTAGGTGGCGCTAACAATTTAGCATCACTAATCACCGAATGTTCGTGCCAGTTCCCATCCTTCACTATTTGCACTTGTACGTCTTTGAGTACTTCACCTAGTGCATTAAATGAAATGGTGCCTGTCGCTGCTACAACTGAGGTGCCTGCTATTGCATTACGAAGTGCCGCTTTATCAGTTGCACCAGCCTTGCGCATGGCAGCAACAATAACTTTTACCGCTGTATGTGCAGAGGCTGCGACCATGTCAGCCTTGTTACCCGTTTTGCTTTCAAACTCACGAATGAAATCTTGAGTTTCACTCGACTCTGAGTCTCTATTAAGCGAAGTAGTAATAATTGTGCCTTCAGCAGCGGCACCGGCGATATCAATAAATTTCTGCGAGTCATAACCCTCCTGACCGATAATTGGCACAGTAATTCCAGCAGCCCGCAGTTGACTTACCAATGGTCCAGCAGTAAAAAAGTAACCCGATGCATAAATAGCGTCAGGCTTATCGCTTTTCACTTTTGAAACAATCGGCCCAAACTGACGATCTCTGATCCCATATTCGTATTCCGAAACAATGGTAATACCGTAATCGCTAGCGGATTCTTTCAAACCTGCCGCTAATGATTTTCCAAAATCATTTTTCAAAGTAATGACGGCCACTCTTTTAGCCCCAAGCGTTTCACCAATCAATTTGGCGCCGGCACGTCCCTGCACTTCACCCACAAATGAAGTTCGGAAAACGTAGTTTCCCGCGCGAGTAATATCTGGATGAACCGCGTAGGCGGCAATGTAGGGTACGCCTGCTTCCTGAAAAATTCCCGCAGCAGCACGAGTTGAACCAGAATAGCTGCCAGAAATGGCCGCAACCACCTCATCTTTTTCAATTAGCTTTTGCGCAATCGGTACCGCTTCTTTGGGAGATGCTTGATCGTCATATACAACCAGTACGATATTCTCACCATTAACACCTCCAGTTGCATTTGCTTGCTCGACAGCAAGCTCTGCACCGTTAAGCGCTGAGGTTCCATCGGCAGCGGCAAACCCAGTCAGTGGCACGTTAAAACCAATTTTGATCGAGCTGGCGTGAGCGGTGGCAATAGATAGTAATCCACTCATTACCACTGCTGATATTATTTTTGCTTTTTTCATTGAATCGTTCCTCTTTTATTATTGACCGTTAGAATTATATCCAACGGAGTGTTCACAACAGGGCCTGTAGGCAAATGTTGTAGGTACGTTAAATTTTATAATTCAATCGTCCCAAAATTTTATGTGCCAATATCAATGGCATCTTGATTATAGGTTTGAGTGCGAAGGCTTGACAGGCAAAAACATTCACACTGCACTTATTTTGTATCAGTAAACTGTATTAGTTCGGCGCTTCTAGTGTGATCGTTGTCAGCCAGTTTTACTCTCCAGGCCAGCCGTTGTCGAATCAGAGGCACCCGGTCCTTTTATCTCAAAAACGCCAGTAATCGATGTGTATTCATAATAGCCTAAATGCGCCAGCGGACGAATTTTGGCTATATCTAGCTTGTCTTCTGGTGTGGACTAACGCATCGTCACCTGAATACGTACAACTTCGTCAAAAACCATCTCAAAACCGTCGACCTCTTCGACATTAATTACCCTGTCTTTGCGACGCCCATCGTTCAATTGATTGCCAGCAAACATCACCATCGGCAGGTCGAAAGCCCGATTTGACCATTGACTGTAGGGCGCAAAGTTAATTACTCCGTCTTTTGACACTATCGACAGCCAACCAATGGGTCGTGGCACGGTATAACTCTTGGACGGAGAGTAAGGCAACGGACGGGCTTCTTTTCCTGGCACCTAATTCATCTTATCGATTACTCGTCTAAGATGCTGGCGAGATTCAAGCCATGCTCGCGCGCGCAATCTTTTGCTGACTCATAACCAGCATCAGCGTGGCGCATGACGCCGCTGGCCGGATCATTCCACAATACCCGCTTAATGCGTTCTGCAGCGGCATCGGTGCCGTCACAACAAATCACCATTCCCGAGTGTTGAGAGTAACCCATACCTACACCACCACCATGATGAAACGATACCCAAGTTGCGCCACCTGATGTGTTGAGCAATAAATTAAGCAATGGCCAATCGGATACGGCGTCGGAGCCGTCCAGCATTGATTCGGTTTCACGATTGGGGCTGGCGACCGAGCCAGAGTCGAGATGGTCACGCCCGATCACAACGGGTGCTTTTAATTCACCTGACTTCACCATTTCATTAAAGGCCAAACCTAAACGATCTCTGTCCCCTAAGCCGACCCAACAGATTCGAGCTGGCAAACCCTGAAAGCTAATTTTTTGTTGCGCCATATCGAGCCAGTTGTGCAGGTGAGCATCGTCAGGAATAAGTTCTTTAACCTTTGCATCCGTTTTATAAATATCTTCTGGATCACCCGATAGTGCGACCCACCTGAATGGTCCGACACCTTTGCAAAATAAAGGTCGAATATAAGCGGGTACAAAACCTGGGAAATCAAACGCATCTGTGACGCCTAAATTAAGCGCTTCCTGACGAATATTGTTGCCGTAATCAATTGTTGGTATGCCTTGTCGATGAAATTCAAGCATTGCTTTTACATGTAAAGCCATTGATTTTTTTGCTTCACTGGCGACCAATTCAGGGTCGCTGATTCTAGTTTGGGTCCATTGCTCCATACTCCAACCGATCGGTAGGTAACCATTCACTGGGTCGTGTGCTGAGGTTTGATCGGTGACCATGTCTGGTTTAATGCCACGCTTGAGCAGCTCTGGTAAAATTTCCGCACCATTACCAACCAGTCCGACTGATAACGCTTCGCCGTTGGCGCAGGCATCATCAATCATTTGTAATGCCTGATCCAGATTGTTTGCTTTTTTATCAAGGTATCGGGTTCGTAACCTAAAATCGAGTCGGGTTTCGTCACACTCAATACATAACATGCAGTAACCCGCCATTGTTGCGGCTAGTGGTTGGGCACCACCCATGCCACCGAGGCCGGAGGTTAATATCCATTTTCCTTTGGTGTTGCCTTCAAAGTGTTGCCGACCGGCTTCTACGAAGGTTTCATAGGTGCCTTGAACAATGCCCTGGCTGCCAATATAAATCCAAGATCCCGCTGTCATTTGGCCATACATCATCAAACCCTTTCGATCGAGTTCGTTGAAGTGCTCCCAGTTCGACCAAGCGGGAACTAAATTTGAATTCGCGATGAGTACGCGTGGAGCGTCGACATGAGTTTTGAAAACGCCAACAGGTTTGCCTGATTGAATCAGTAAGCTTTCGTTATCTTCAAGTTGTTTTAGGCATTCAAGAATCTTATCGTAACTAGCCCAATTTCGGGCAGCGCGACCTATGCCGCCATAGACGATAAGCTCATCTGGTTTTTCGGCTACTTCTGCGTCAAGATTATTTTGGATCATGCGATAGGCTGATTCAGTGAGCCAGCTTTTGCAGTTCAGTTCTGATCCACGTGGTGCGCGAATATTACGAGTTTTATCGATACGGTTATTGATAGGATCTAGGGACATTTTTTTCTCCTGTTATCACTTATTGAGTATTCGTGTATTGTATTCACTGGTGGCATAACGGGCACCAAGATTATATCGACTGCCGGGATAAATTAGCGTCACCTGTGTTACGACCTGGCTATTTTTCCAAGTGCGTCGATTGAGCTGCAAACAAGGAACTCCTGACCCTATTTTTAGTCTATCTTGAGATGCCAGATCAGGAATAACAGCGCTGACAATATGTTCCATTTCGTCTGGCTGAAACTGACTGAGCAAGTAGGCCGTTGAAGTTATTTTGGTAAAGTCCTGAAGTAAAAATTCGGGTATGAGCGCTGGATTAACGTAACGTGATTCAAGCTGAATCGGTATGTCATTTTGATAATGCACCGCATTCAAGTAATACAACTCTGTATTGACTGGAACACTCATGTCAGCGGCTATTTCGGTGCTAGCTAGGCGCGTCTCTAACACCTCAACGCTTGAACTATGTTGCTTGCCGTTGCTCGTGACTTCAAGCGCAATGTCTTTCAACTCAATCAAACTGGCGTGACGTGGCTTCTCAGCGACGAAAGAACCCAAGCCGTGGACTCGATTGATGAGACCTTTTTGAGTCAAGTCTCGCAGGGCTCGATTCACCGTCATTCGACTGACGCCAAGGGCTAAAACGAGGTCATTCTCCGATGGCAGTTTCTGCCCAGCCAGCCAATCACCATCAGATATTTTCTGTTCAATATTTTTTTTGATCTGTTGATAAATAGGCTGCGGTGCCGATTTATTGATCTTATCTATACTGGCGCTGATATCTGATTTATTAACGGTCACTATAGGACTCCAGTGGCTTGCGCCAAATGCCAGATCTCATTATTGCGGCACAAGGGTTGAGCCCAATTTGATAACTGAGCATTGCCGGTTTATCGATATCCCAAAGCACCAAATCGGCTTGCTTGCCGACACTTAAGGATCCTAGTTCTTTGTCGAGCCCAAGTGCTTTGGCGGCATTAATCGTCACCCCTCGCAAAGCTTCGGCGGGTGTTAGCCTGAACAGTGTGCAGGCCATGTTCATAATGAGCAGTAACGAATGCACCGGTGAACTGCCGGGGTTGGCATCGGTAGCAATGGCCATCGACACACCATTTGCTCGCAATGCATCGATGGGTGGCAGTTTGGTTTCGCGTAACACGTAGAAGGCACCCGGTAACAGCACCGCTACCGTATTGTTCTGCGCTATGGTTGGGACGTCTTGTTCTGCCAGGAATTCAATATGATCAACCGACAGAGCCTGACGTTTTGCAGTCATTACTGCACCACCCATATTAGACAATTGCTCGACATGCGCCTTCACTGGCAAACCGAGCACCTCGGCACAATCAAACACGCGTTCTGCCTGCGCTACGGTAAAAGCGATATTCTCGATGAATACGTCAACGGCATCAACCAGCCCAGCTGCGTGGGCTTCGGGCAACATTTTATTACAGACCAGTTCAATGTAGTCATCACTACGATCCGCATATTCTACGGGTAGCGCATGTGCACCGAGGAAGGTTTTTTGTATACGAACAGAACAATCGGCTTCAAGCTGTTTAGCGACTCGCAGCATCTTTATTTCGGTCTCACTATCAAGACCATAGCCTGATTTAATTTCGACTGTCGTGACACCTTCGTTCAGCAACGGCGTCAGACGCTTTTTAGCGCTCGATAACAAGCTTTCCTGATTGGCGTCGCGAGTGGCTTTTACAGTGGACTTTATACCGCCACCCGCCTTAGCAAGTGCCTCATAACTGGCGCCTTCTAATCGAAGCTCAAATTCATCCGCACGATCTCCGCCGTAGACCAGATGGCTGTGGCAATCGATCAAACCAGGCGTCATTAACCGGCCCTGGCAATCGATAACCTTTGGATCGGATTCGAGTGCAGACTGCCTGTCAGACATTAATCCAATCCAGATTATTTGATCCGCCTCAACCAGCAAGCCATGATCATCGATAAGACCATAACCAACTTCACCGACCATAGTGGCCAGTCTTACGTTGATAAACAGGGTTTGATGCTTTTTCATAGTGGTTTTACAGGGCGCTCTATACTTGTATATACAGGTATGCTAACTTGTTTGATCTCGGTTCACAAGCTCGGTGTGACCTACCATTAAACCAACAGGAAGACGAGACGGTATGGCTCAAACAATATGGGCAAAATCAGCGCTATTACCCTATGGTTGGGCTGACTCAGTAGAAATTACTGTGGATGACAATGGCGATATAAGCCAGATTCTAATCAATACCGCCTATCAACAGGGCGAACGTCACAATGTTTTGATACCGGGTATACCCAATGTTCATTCACATGCGCATCAACGCGCCATGTCAGGGCTAGGCGAACGCGCGGGGCAAGCCGCATCCGATGGTACCAAGGATAGCTTCTGGACCTGGCGCAAGATTATGTATCATTATCTCGACCGTATTCAGCCTGAGCATTTGTTTCATATCAGTTCGCAGTTGTATCTCGAAATGCTGAAGGCTGGTTATACCTGTGTCGGTGAGTTTCAGTATCTACACCACAATCGTGATGGTAACGCCTACCAAAACTCGGCTGAAATGAGTCTGCAGTGCCTACATGCGGCAGAAGCGGTTGGCCTCGGGTTTACCGCATTGCCGGTTCTGTATCGATACAGCGGCTTTGGTAGTGTTGACTCTTTAGAAGGTCAAAAGCGTTTCATCAATGATGCAGACAGTTTTTGTCGCATTGTTGAGACATTGCAAACCGAATCTGATGATAATGCTGATACATCCGTCGGTATTGCCCCGCACTCATTACGTGCTGTCGACCAGCCATTGCTCGAGTCGGTAATCGATTCAATCGGAAAGGACAATCTGGCCGCAATTCATATTCACATTGCGGAGCAAACCAAAGAAGTCGACGACTGCCTGGCGTGGTCCAACCAACGGCCCGTTGAATGGTTATTCAATCACTTTGACGTTGACCAACAGTGGTGCCTGATTCACGCAACACACATGACCGACAGTGAAACCGCCAAAATGGCTATCAGTGGCTGTGTCGCCGGGTTATGCCCAACGACTGAGGCAAACCTGGGGGATGGTTTTTTTAATGCAGAGCAATACTTCAATGCGAATGGAAACTGGGCCATTGGATCAGACAGTCATATTTCTATCGATCCCGTCGAGGAATTACGCTGGCTGGAATATGGTCAGCGTTTGGTGACACGGGGAAGAAACGTGTTAACTTCGCCGAAAACCACTAATACAGGGCGCAACCTGATCAATGGTGCACTAGCCGGTGGCGCTATGGCTTGTGGTCGAAAGATTGGCAGTATCGAAGTTGGATATCGAGCCGATCTAGTGGTTGTAAACGATACTCACCCCAGATTGTATGGTCGTGGTGAGGATGATCTGCTCGATAGCTGGATATTTTCCGGTAATGAAAATATGGTTGATAGCGTCTATGTTGGGGGCCGAAAGGTCATCGAGAATGGCGTTCATGCAAATGAGCAACAAATTGCTAGCAACTACCGTCAAACCCTCGATCAATTAGTGGACTAACAGCATGGACACCTTACGCAAAACCTTAATTTTAAAACCAGGCAAGGCAACACTAGACGAATTGTGTTCAATTTACCGGGAAAATCTACATATACAGATGGATGAAAACTGCCAATCTAGGGTAGATGCTGCGGCTCAAATTGTCGAACAAGCAGCGGCTGGCGATATCGCTGTGTATGGTATCAATACCGGTTTCGGCAAGCTAGCCAGCACGCGAATTCCACGCGATCAAACGGCTCAATTGCAACGCAATTTGATCCTGTCACATTGCTGTGGTGTTGGAACTGAGTTGCCCGGCAATGTCGTCCGACTCATCATGTCACTGAAAATATTGTCATTGGGGCGCGGCGCTTCGGGTGTGCGCTGGTTGATCATCAAACAAATCGAAGCTTTCCTCCAGAATGATATTCTTCCAGTCATCCCTGGGCAAGGATCAGTCGGTGCATCGGGCGATTTGGCACCTTTGGCCCATATGACTGCCGCTATTATTGGGGAAGGCTCGGTTCATTATCAGGGCAGTACCATGCCAGCCTCACAAGCCATGGCCTTAGCAGGCTTGGCGCCAGTTGAGCTAGGGCCTAAAGAAGGACTGGGATTAATAAACGGCACGCAGGTTTCTACTGCTTTAGCTCTGGGCGCATTATTTGATAGCTGGAATTTGGCTCAAACGGCGCTTATTTCAGGCGCAATCTCAACCGATGCGCTTATGGACTCAACCGCGCCATTTCGGCCAGAAATCCATGCCTTGCGTGGTTTAAAAGGCCAGATTGATGCAGCTCAATCGTTACGTAATTTACTTGAAGGGTCGGTAATTCGAGAATCCCATCGAGATGACGACGAACGAGTTCAGGACCCTTATAGCATTCGGTGTCAGCCTCAGGTAATGGGCGCCTGCCTTGACTTATTACGCCAAGTGGCTGGCACACTTGAAATAGAAGCCAATGCGGTGACCGATAACCCGATCGTCGTGATTGAAGATGGTTCTATATTATCTGGCGGAAATTTTCATGCTGAACCCGTCGCTTTTGCTGCCGATATCATTGCGCTTGCGATTGCCGAAATAGGATCAATCACTGAGCGTCGAATTGCGATCATGGTGGATCCTGTTCAGAGTTTCGGGTTACCCGCATTTCTGACACCAAAACCCGGCCTCAATTCAGGCTTCATGATTGCAGAGGTGACCTCTGCGGCACTGATGTCAGAGAACAAACAAAAGGCTGCACCCTGCTCCATCGATTCGACTCCTACCAGCGCTAACCAGGAAGATCATGTGTCTATGGCGTGTCATGGCGCACGCAGGCTTTACGATATGAATGAAAATTTAGCGTATATAATAGCCATAGAATTGCTCTGTGGAGTTCAGGGAATCGAATTTCGTGCACCGATTAAAACCAGTGATTGCTTGATGAATGTTGTAGCAGGGGTACGATGTCAGGTAGCGCGGCTCGAGGATGATCGGTATATGGCAGATGACATTGCTGCCGCCAAGGCAATGGTTGTTAACCGATCAATCATTGCCGCATTACCTAGCAATACAATGCTCCCAAGGTTGACTAGCCACAACCAGTGAGTATTGGTTCTTAGCATTAGCGGAGTTGAGGCTATAATTTCGCAAATGGTATTAACTGGGATAGGCCATCAGGCGCGGTCAATTGACCCAAACCACCTAGCAGACTTCAAGACAATAGTCGTTATTATCGGTGGGATGCTTTGTTGCTCAAAAGTGCCGGAAGGCACTTCGCTTTTCCGGCCTACGCCTCAGCTCCGATTTGTTTTTTTTGGCACCAATAGGAATATGACTTGACCTGTTTGACTGAGTCAGATTGCTAACCACCCTAGCTCATTAAGACGAGCTAATAAAAATTAGACCTATGAAAATTGGATTAACTAAAGGTGACAGCCCACTCGTACTGGCCCAACCACATGGCGGCACGGAGATTCCTGACGCCATTTTCTCTCGGCTCAGCACGACCGGACAGGAGAAAGAAGATACGGATTGGCACATTACTCGTTTATACGAAGGACTGCTTGAACAAGCGACAGTGATTAACACGCCAATTCATCGCTATGTCATCGATGCTAACCGGGATCCGTCGGGGCAATCACTCTATCCAGGGCAATATACGACTGGCCTATGTCCAACGACCACCTTTGACGACCGGCCACTTTACATTGAGGGCCAGGCACCATCTTTAGATGAAATTACTGATCGCCAACGCCAATATCATCAGCCTTATCATGATGTTGTTCGCGAACAACTCGAACGAGTCCATCAGCGACACGGATACGTTGTGTTATATGATTGTCATTCAATACGATCTGTCGTGCCCTGCCTATTTGACGGTAAGCTGCAAGATTTGAATATTGGTACTAACGACGGCAATAGCTGTAGCCAAAAAATCACACTGGCGGTCGAAAACGTCTGTGCGGCTTCTTCACAATACAGCTCTATTTTCAATGGTCGTTTCAAGGGGGGATGGACAACTCGACATTATGGAAAACCTGACGCTGGTTATCACGCCATCCAGATGGAGTTGTCACAATGTAGCTACATGCAAGAAACTCACCCTTGGCAATATGACACAACCAAAGCGCAACGTTTACGCGCACTGTTGAAGGACATATTAGAAAACTGCTTAACAACCTAAGATAAAGCCTTTAATTGATGAATTATGGGTAATTAAAAAAAGCGGGCTAAAGAACTAACACCACCCGCCGATAGATCTTAAACATACTGAACAGGCACCTGTAATGATTAATTTTAGGCAAGTTAGGCGTAGTTTGATTATCTCTGGCGTCGTTGGGACACTTCTCACCCTCACCAATCAATATGAAGCCATATTTGGTGCCGAAGCCATTAATTTTTTGAAGGTATCTATTACCTACATTACCCCGTTCTGTGTCACATTGATCGCATCTGTGATGGAAAGGAAACAGGTGATGGTCGATGTTCCTACCAAAAAAACGATTCAGCCAGAAGACTTAAAAGTCGTTCAGGATGAAATAGCGTCGGTAGAAGCGTTATCGACCCGCGTTCAAACAATGGCTTCTAATATTAATACCTCTTCAAAAGAGCGATTATCATTCGTCCAAGCAGTTAGCCACATTTCTAGTGAAGCAAAACATCAGGCTGAAACTGCGGGTGAATTAACCGTCAATGCCCACTCTAGCTCAAGTCAAATTGAGAACAATTTTTTAAATTTAGTTAATGAAATAAACGCATTGGTTGCAGCCATTAACTCAGGTGTATCAACGTCAGGTAATCTTGATACTGCCGTTAATAAGTTCTTTCGAGAGCTCGATCAAGTGTCATCCAAAGTGGATGCCATTAGTTCAATTGCCGAACAAACTAATTTATTGGCTTTAAACGCAGCCATTGAGGCCGCTAGAGCTGGTGAACAAGGCAGAGGATTTGCCGTTGTTGCCGATGAGGTGAAAATTTTAGCCTCTCGCTCCAAAGAATACGCCAAGGAAATCAATGATATGATGAGTTCGGTTGCCTCATTAAAAGAAACAGTTCTGCAGCAAGTGATTGAGTTAAACAAACATATGGTAGCGGCCGCTGGGCAATCACGCGATGGACCACAACAGACAAATACTCAATCAGAAACTATCAGCTCATCTTTATTAAACCTAACTAAGCAACTCACCACGCTAGCTGAAATGAACAACGGTCAAATTGAAAAAATGACGGTGATTGACCAACGCATTAGTAAAGCAATTGAAGATACAGAGTCAGATATAGAAGATTCGGCCTCCAATATTGATATCGGCACTCAATTAATTGAGCTTTCCAATCAGGCCCGGGTCGCTCTAGAACGTAACATTAATAATGCTTAGGGTAACTCAAATTTAGCTTCTGCTTAGCTCTCTTTAAAGCGTTGATTGAACATTGTTTTTTTAGCACCTGCTCAGGAGCCTGCCGGACCGAGGTCATCTCACGTTTGTCAGTGCTCAAGAGTTTACCATTCGACTTTTTGAAAATTGACCGTGCTTTCACCAGTACAATCAGCGGTGGACCGAATAGCGGAACTATCATTTTAGCTATTATTGCCATGACATACTCGCTTGATCTATTGGTTATTGCGCTAGGCTTGGAATGAAGCAAACAAGTTAACTTTATGTCGAAACAGGGTTACTAGGAATCGCAAAACTTTTTCTTTAGTCGGCCAGTCCAAGAAATTAATTTGACCCGCTAATAATCGGCCAACAGTAGATAAATTCGTTTTAAGGACCTGAACGGTAGATGGCCCGCTCAAACAATGACGAGCCGTTAGTGGCCCGTGAAGCAGTCCAGTAGAAGAGAAATCTGTGTGCAATACTTTTCACCCTTTACATCCAGAACAGTCCATAACCTCAGGGCGCCCTATAGGTCCGGTAGCAGTAGCCAGACTTCGAAACTACCTGAGGCAAGTTTAAGCTTCTTGTCGGCGAGCAAATCAGCCTCTTACCTTCTCTGCCAGCAAAGCTAAGAACCGCAAAGTCGCTATCATCACCTTTTTGATAGTCGCATCTAATATGATTATTCTTGGAATTGGTTCGACATTTTTGGGCTTAATTGCTGGCTAAGCTGCTTTACTGATATTCAGGAATCAAAATTGATAAAACTCACTGTCAACAATCTGCCTTAGCCTGACAGATGTCGGAAGTTTACTGTAGAATTATGTCACATGAAAAACCCCTTAGGAATATCCCTATCACACAAAGCCAGACCGTTGAATCAATACCCACTTTATTGGGCTGAATGCTTCGGTACCGCGCCTTTTTTACCCGTATCACGTGATGAAATGGACCAACTTGGCTGGGATAGTTGCGATATCATTATTGTCACTGGTGATGCTTATGTTGATCATCCTAGCTTCGGTATGGCTATTATCGGTCGCTTGTTAGAGGCACAGGGATTTCGGGTGGGCATTATCGACCAGCCCGATTGGCATAGTGCCGATCCTTTTAGAGCACTTGGCAAACCCAATCTATTCTTTGGCGTTAGCGCTGGCAATATGGATTCGATGATTAACCGCTATACGGCTGATCGAAAAATTCGATCCGACGATGCCTACTCGCCGGATGATGTCGGCGGCAAACGACCCGACCGTTGTTCGGTAGTTTACTCACAACGTTGTCGCGAGGCTTATAGTGATGTACCAATTGTTGTTGGTGGTATCGAGGCATCACTTAGGCGAATTGCTCATTACGATTATTGGCAAGACAAAGTTCGACGTTCTATTCTGGCTGATGCCAAAGCTGATCTCTTATTGTATGGTAATGCCGAGAGAGCCATTGTTGAGATAGCCCATCGTCTAGCAAAAGGCGATGACATTAGCGCCATTACCGATATTCGCGGATCCGCCTTTTTTATTAAAGATATTCCAGAGGACTGGCAAATACTTGACTCTACCAATGTTGAAAAACCTGGCCGACTAGAAAAACGCATCAGTCCTTACGAAATTATCGACCAAGATGCCTGCGATAGCGGTCAAGACGCAGCCGATAAAGCACAACCTAAGAAACAGGTCGAGATTACATTCACTGGAAAATTAGAAAAATTACAGTACAAACTAAAACAGCGACTGAAAACAGTCATTCGGTTGCCCTCGTTTGATGATGTCAATCGAGACCCTGTACTTTATGCGCATGCCAATCGAGTGCTGCACTTGGAAACTAATCCAGGCAATGCTCGAGCCTTAGTACAAAATCAAGGCGGGCAGAAAATTTGGTTTAATCCGCCACCGATTCCACTCACGACGGAAGAAATGGATTATGTCTTCAGCTTCAACTATGCGCGTGTACCCCATCCGATGTATAAAAAGGCACGAATTCCTGCTTATGAAATGATTCGATTTTCAGTGAATATCATGCGTGGCTGTTTTGGCGGATGTACTTTTTGCTCGATAACAGAGCATGAGGGCAGAGTGATCCAAAGCAGATCTGAAGACTCAATCATCAATGAAATTGAACAAATGCGGGATAAAGTGCCCGGTTTTACTGGTATCGTCTCTGACCTAGGAGGCCCAACGGCCAATATGTACCGACTTGCCTGTAAGTCAAAAACCATCGAGGCTGCCTGTCGCCTGCCTTCCTGTGTCTATCCGGGGATTTGTGAAAATCTCGATACTGATCATTCTTCTCTAATCGCCCTATATCGTCGAGCACGCGAATTGAAGGGCGTTAAAAAAGTGTTGATAAGCTCTGGTTTGCGCTACGATCTCGCAGTTGAATCACCCGAATATGTTGAAGAACTAGTGACACATCATGTCGGTGGTTATTTAAAGATAGCACCCGAACACACCGAGCAAGGGCCATTATCGAAGATGATGAAACCGGGTATGGGTAGCTATGACCGGTTTAAGGCTTTGTTCGAGAAGTTTTCGAAAAAGGCCGGTAAAGAGCAATACTTGATCCCTTACTTTATTGCGGCACATCCTGGCACCACGGAAGAAGACATGATGAACCTAGCTCTTTGGCTTAAGAAGAATGGCTTTAAAGCCGATCAGGTACAAAATTTTTATCCATCGCCGATGGCCACGGCTACCACAATGTATCACACCGGCAAGAACCCACTTAAACGTGTAAAGCGCGATAGTGAAGATGTTATTACCGCTAAAGGGGATAAACAGCGCCGATTACACAAAGCCTTTTTAAGATATCACGACCCAGATAACTGGCCAATGTTGCGCGAAGCGCTAACGTTAATGGGACGGGAAGATTTAATTGGTAGTGCTAAGCATCAATTGATTCCAACTCTTCAACCTAAAGATGGTGATGCCTACAAAAGTCCCAGACGGAAAAATAGTACGCCCCGACGACAGGGCAGGCCTAAATCGACCAATAGCAACCAACCACGTCGAGGTCAAATTTTGACCCAACACACGGGGCTACCGCCAAGAAAACAAAGCTAGGGCCAGCCCATTCAAATTATGAAACAGAGCTTTCCTGGGATTTTTTTATCGGTTTTTTTATGCCTATATCTGGCTGCACTTCCTTCTGCGGCCAGCAATAAATCTATAAAAGAAGCAGAGCTAAAAAACTTACGGGCCAAAATCTCACATTTGCAGGAAACCATTTCGGAAAAACAAGACAGCAAATCGGCCTATATAAGGCAGCTTAAAAAAATTGAACGCAGTATTAGCAAAATTAGTCAGAAAATTTCAGCATCGAAGAATAAAATCGTCGATACAGAGTCTGAATTAAGGCAATTGCGAAAACTAAAGAAGCAAAGCCAAAATGAACTGAGCCAGCAAAATACGACACTCGCTCAACAGGTTTATTTAGCTTACACACTCGGTCAACAAGAAAAGATTAAATTACTGTTTTCGCAGCAGGACGCTGGCGACTTACAAAGAAACTTAATTTACTATCAATACTTTTCAAATGCTCGGGTCGACTTAATTAAGCGTGTGCAAAAAGATATTGATATGCTGTTAAAGACTGAAGCAGATATCAATATTATTAAACAAGTGCTTGAATCCAACCATAAACGGCTAGAGGAGCAGGAAAAAAATCTCAAGAAAGGTGTCTTAGAAAGGAAAGCCATTATAGCGTCTCTCGACCAGCAGTTAAAAGCGCAAGGAGGCGCACTCAGTAAATTGCAGGTTGATGCAAAGGCTTTAGAATCGCTTATTAGTTCAATTGAAGAAATTCTAGTCGAGTCACCTGAACTACGTTTTGATGATAGACCATTTGCTCAGATGCGGGGTCAACTTGCTTGGCCTGTAAAAGGTAAAGTTAATCGGTTTTTTGGACGCCAAAAACAATGGTCTGAACTGCGTTGGCAAGGTGTTTTGATTGAAGCGCCTGTGGGTAGCCATGTTCGAGCTATTTCCGCTGGAAGAGTTGCTTTTGCAGACTGGTTACGTGGGCTTGGCAATATTATTATTATTGATCATGGCAATTCATATCTATCACTTTA
>OOGD01000110.1_pt1 | contig 18789 bp, 14 predicted proteins | sample 1670381 | NCBI WGS metagenome assembly OOGD01 (sample SAMEA98146918, study PRJEB22522) | marine metagenome | biome: marine biome; feature: marine water body; material: sea ice | place: Arctic Ocean | collected 14-Sep-2015 | depth 1.3 m | reverse complement strand
CCTGCACTCAGATAATCTCTTAACTACCAATTGAAGTTTTTACTGGTATTATCTGACCCCTTCATAACGACCATACCCCAAAATTCATCGTCATTATAAATAGGAATAACCAGTTGGAAATAAACAGCATTTAAAAGGCTATGATTAATTTTTAACCCTTCGTAAACGAAGGGCCTTGTTCTGAGTTCTTCAATATCGATGATCCATTTTTTTGATTTAAAGTGCTCAGAAAAAGACAATAATACTAGTTTTTCATCTTCGTTTAAATCAGGTTTTTCAATATCTGCTAGCACCTTAAGTTCGCCGTTTTGGGCTTGAATAAGACATCCAGTCTGATAATCAATTGCCTGTGTTAAACCCCGTAAAGCCGTTGTATAAACATTTTCTTTAAACTCTTTGGTATTTAAGCAATGTGTTAACTTTAACCACTCATGTCGATAATCAAACTGATTGGCAAAAAAATGTTTAGTAATAAATACTTTTATTTTTGTCCGAAAACTCAAAGAGAGAAACAATGTGACGAGTAGCGCTAAAGAAAGGACAATTAAGACAACTTGGATCGTCCCCCCCCATTGTCCTCCAAAGTATTTAACAAGATAACCAAGCATAGCCATAATAAATAAATAACAACCAGCCACCATCAGCAATGTGCTGTGCATCACAATATCTCTGGATATGTAAATTTCAACACCCCAATTTTTGACTCGCCTAATGGCTAACACTAAAAATGGGATCAAAGCTGAGTAGATGAAACCTCTAGCTGCGATGTAGTTGATGTGGATTTGTTCCACCATTAATGCATTAGCAAAAGTGACAAAATCAAAAACACTGATGATAGCCAGATATAAAATCAAGGGTTTTAACGCCCACTTACTATCACCCGCTTGACGATATATTATTTCAAGTAATACCAGCACTTGAAGTGCAATCACTGTCTGAAGAAGGAACAGCCATGATTGTGGAACAATGCCTAAGAAGGGCATTGCAATAGCGATAAATGGCATAGCCAGAATCAACCACGTTTCTTTTCGACACAGTACTTCAATAATATTAGTGAAGTTATCTTTTAAGCATGAAGCTAAGAAAAGTAACCAGAATAAATTTTTAATATTGTCAAAAAGTAAAAGTTTTTCGACTGAAAGTGGGGAGAAAACAAATGGTACGATGGACCATAAACATGTCGCAGCTGTAGCAAGAATTAACAGATACTTGGCTAAACCTGATTTGCGGACTGTTAACAACAACAACAAAAGTAGTGCGTAACCCATAGCACTGATTGCATAACCAACAGATGCGATCATAGTATTTCCTTTAGCGTTTTTTTAATACTAAACTACCAATTGAATACCCTGCCCCGAATGAACACAGCAAGCCTATATCACCTGACTTTAAGTCATTGTGATATAGATAAAAAGCAATAATTGATCCAGCAGAAGCCGTATTAGCAAAGGTGTCCAATACTATAGGAGCTTCCTTTAAGGTTGGTTGTCTGTCGAATAACTTGCGACTGATCAAATTATTCATATTAATATTGGCCTGATGTAACCACCATCTTGAAACATCTTTAGAACTGAGATGATGACGCGCTAAATGCTCTGAAATATGCTCTACAGCCATAGGACACACTTCTTTGAACACCTTGCGTCCCTCTTGATGAAATAGCTTATCTTCGGCAAAGGGGTCTGCGTCATTAGCACGGCTAACATAACCAAAATTTGAACGAATATTGTTCGAGTATTGAGTGACAGCTTTAGTACTCATAATTTCGAAAACATGTTCTGAGTTTGCAGTAACTGCACTTTCAACCACCATAGCAGTTGAAACATCCCCAAAGATGAAATGGCTATCACGGTCACAATAATTCACCTGCGGTGAAGTCAATTCTGGATTAATCACTAACACCGCTTTGGCCGTACCGGCAGCTATCATTTCATACGCACGATGCAGTGCAAAAGTGGCTGCGGAACACGCTACCAGCATATCAAAAGCAAAACCTTTTATACCTAAAGCGCCTTGCACTTCAATTGCTAAGGCAGGGTAAGAGCGCTGGGTGTATGCACAAGCCACAATAACAACGTCAATATCTTCAGGTTTTTTATTTGCCGCTTTTAAAGCGTCTTTAGCAGCATGTATCGCCATTTCGGCTTGGTCAGATAATTCATCATCGGTACGCTCAGGAATGTTTGGACGCATTCTATCAATGTCTAAAACACCCTCTTTCATGTAAACATAACGACTCTTGATACCAGAAGCCTTTTCAATAAACTCAGCACTTGAAAGTGGCTTAGACTTAAGCTCACCTTGCTCAATTGCTTTTTGATGTTGATGGTTGAACTGCTCGGCATGGGCGTTGTATGCATCGACCAATTCTTCATTGCTAATACTGTGGTTGGGTTTCCATAAACCAGAACCGCTAATTACTACAGAAGACGTCATGTAAAGTCCTAACTAAAAATATTAGCCCACATTGTGTAATAACAATATGAGTGAGTTCTTGTTAGCTTATCGGTTTGTAATAACAAAGTCAGCTTGAAGCTGACTTTTAACTTTAATATATTTACAAAGGACCCAAAACACGTATATTTTCGCCAACGACAGTAAACTTCCCGGACCGATTTCTTTGTGACAGGTTGGTATATAGGTAAATTTAGATATGTAACTTATCGTGTATACTCATTACGGTGTTTTCATCTCCGGCCACAAAAACAGGTAACAATAAATACTCTGCACATAAGTCTGATTAACAGCTTGGCGATTAGCGGCGCATTGTTCATATTCAACCTCTAAATTCCTGTGAAATTAACGTGTCAAGGTAGGAATTGGGACCAAAGGAGCGACAAGTTCAGCCAAATGACGAAATAACCTGACACGTGTAGTGCCGCTTCGCCAAACCATCCCAATTTCACGATAGGCCATATCCTCAGCAGGCATTGAAACTAAAGGTGTAGTACTCAGTATATTATTTTGAATGGCTAACTCTGGCATAAAAGTAAAACCAAGCTTGCTGTTAGCGAGTTGAACTAAAGTATACAAGCTGCTGGCAGCCAATGAACTCACTTGTTCCTTATGTTTTAAACCACAGGCACTAACAGCGTGGCCTGTCATGCAATGCTCTTGTTGTAATAAAAAAATACTTTCTTTTGGCAAGTCCGACACATTAAGGGGCACAGGTAAGCTTTCAATCAAATCGCCATGAGCAATTAAATGGAAGGGATCGTGACCTAAGACCAACTGTTTACAACCAGGTGTGTCCATCGGTAAGGCAAGAATAATTAAATCTAAGCCGCCCTCATTTAGCTGAGTCAATAAGTTTGCCGTGGTATCTTCTTGCAGCTGCAGTTTGATGTCAGGAAGGTGTTGCTTTACGTTACCGATCAACCCTTCAAATATAAAAGGCGCAATAGTAGGAATAACGCCTATTTTGAGCTTGCCTGCTTGCCAATTCCCTGCACTTTGCGCGAAATCGACTAATTCATGTGCATCCGTCAACAAGGCCTTGCTTCGTTCGACAAGCTCCAAACCGAATGGAGTAAATAAAAAAGTTTTATGATCCCGCTCTAACAGCTGGGCGCCGAACTGCTCTTCAAGGTTCTGAATGGCGGTACTCAGAGTTGACTGACTAACATGACAATGCAGCGCTGCCCGATGGAAATGTTGTTCTTGATGTAATATTACTAAATAGTGCAGGTGTTTGAGGTTAGGCCATTTCATATTTGTGAATCTATAAAAACGATTAATACAATCATTCTAAATTAGATTTACAAATAAAAAAAGCGCCGTTTAGGCACTTTTTTATAAGATTGAAGTTTATAATTAGTTGCCCACAGAGGCATAGGTAGCAATCTGGTTTCTTTCACCCTCAACAAACTTAGACCATTGTTTTGCCATACCACGACTTCCATCATATTCTTGTGCCTTGGCTAACTGATTTAAAGCTTCGTTATATTCGCCTACATTAAATTGAGACATGCCAATCACAAGATGAGGCGTGCCACCATTTCGCAATCCTCCTTTTTCTATGGCTTGTTGTGAAGCGGCAATTGCTTGCTCCCAATTATCCATATTTAGGTACATTTGACCTAACTGAGCATACAACTCGCCTGTTTCAGATAACTTTGCTGCCGATAACATCACAGGTATGGCTTTTTCTGTTTCTTTTGCAAGGTTCCAGGACTGCGCTAAAAACGTTAGGTTACGCTCGTCTTCTGGAAGCTTGCCTTCATGCATAGCTTTTTCCATGAGCGCCGCAGCTTTGTAAGGCATTTGATGATAGTAATAAAGCTGTGCCAAATTAAACATATCTGAGCCAGAAGCCACAAAACTTTTTTGGGCCGCAATTTCCATGACTGCTAATTGTTTTTCTTCTTGCCCAAGCTCGGCATACATACCTGCGAGTTGTAACCAATATTTAGGGGCTTCGAAATTTTTAACTAACTTAAGTAATACATCTTTAACATTTTCAGGCTGCTTTAGTTCAAAATAAACAGCTCTTTGTAATACATACCACTGTTCGTCTACTTGAAAACCTAAGTCGTTGGTCTCAATTTGTAGTACAGCCGCGTTGATATACTCAGATGCTGTAGCATAATCTTGCTTTTGATACATAGCTTGGGCTTTTAATACCAAATTTTTAGCAGGAATATCTTTAGATGGGTGAAGACCCTTTTGGATAACCTCCCATTGCTCGATTTTTGCAATCGTTTTGTCGTAGTTACCACGCATCATATGCAATTGAGCCAAACTAAACAAAGTGGCTTGTTCAAAGGTTTCTGGAATAGGTTGTTGTTGTACTACGTTTTCAAACGCTGCGATCGCTTGGTCGTATTTTTCAGCTTCGTAATGAATAAAAGCATAAAAATTATACATCATGGCGAGTTCATAGCTGTTCATTGAACTGGCTTTAGACTTAACATTGTCCAATATATTAAAGGCTTCTGCTTGATTACCCGCATCGGCTGAGCCTTGAGCGCGAGATAATTGGTCATACACCTTAGAACGCAAAGTAGGGACACGTTTAGTTTTACGCTCTACTTCTACTTCTTTTGCGTTAGCAACATTAACTTGCACTCCAGACAACAGCACCGCCGTCATTAAGACTGGTGTAGCTAATTTAAGTATTAATTTATTGATCGCCATTTTAGCCCCCAAGTTCGAATTTAACCCGCACTTCCACCCCAGATACTGCCATGGGTTCGCCATTTACGACGCGCGGTTTGTATTTATATTTTAAAGTGGCATCCAATGCCGCTTGCTCAAAAATGCCCTCAGGCGATGCTTGTATCACCTTTGGATTAGTTACCGACCCTAATTTAGATACAGTAAATTCAATATCTACATAGCCTTCAATACCTCGCTGCAAAGCCCTTCTTGGATAAACAGCAGCAACCCGCACTATGGGTAAAAACTCACCATCACCCGACTCCAAGGCTAATCCACCTTCAAGGGATAATTCAGCGGCCAAATCAGCACCAAAGTCCATGCCACTGGTGGTACTTTCTGGGCTAGGTGCATCCATTTGTGGTGGAGCCATATCCGGTGGCGGTTGTTCTGGTTTAGGTGGTTTCTTAGGTTTTCTGTCTTTCTTTTGTACCGATTCATCTTTCTTCACACGGACAAAATCCAGTACGCTACCTTTTGGCGCATCAGTTAATGCGCTGCCACCGCTTTGAATTAAAGACTGCATTAAAAAAAACAAACCTAAGGTAATCACTGCCGCAAATAACGTAGCTAAAACTAGTCTTGATATTGTCTGTGGCATAGTCTTAGTTTGTGGCATAACGATTTAAGGCTCCTGTGCGGCGATAGACACATCTTCTATGCCTGCTGCCCGTGAAGCATCCATCACTTTAATCAACACATCAGTCGTTGATTTTCTGTCCGCCTGAATAACCACTGTACCTTGTGGATTTTCAGCATATAAACGTTCAATATTGGCTTGTACTGCGCGCACATCAACCTTGCGTTTATTGATCCAAATTTCACCTTTGTCACTGATAGCGACCAAAATATTGGCTCGGTCTTTCTTTACAGCAGTGGCAGCTTCGGGACGGTTGACATCAATACCGGCTTCTTTGACAAAAGAAGCCGTCACAATAAAGAAAATTAACATAATAAATACGACGTCGAGCATTGGTGTCATATCGATTGTGGCTTCTTCTTCGTCCATCAAATTTTGGAAATGCTGTTTCATATCACTCTCTTTTTACTAATCAATTCAATACCACATGGAATGGTCTAAAAGTTTGAACACGTCAACAATCGAGCTAAACTTTGCGTTCCATACGAAGCGTATCTTCTAGGCTCGCTCTTTCTTTTTTTGCTATTCTTGCCAACCATGTTGAGGCAAAAACACCTGACAAAGCGCCAACCATCCCAGCCATAGTAGGGATAGTCGCCTTAGACACACCCGACGCCATAGAACGTGCGTTACCTGAGCCTGAAATCGCCATTACATCAAATACTTCAATCATTCCGGTGACCGTACCCATCAAGCCCAACAATGGACATAAAGCCACCAGAGATTGAATGATAGGTACACCGGTGTTTAGTTTTAGTGACACACGGGAAATCATCGCCTGTCGAATTTGCTCAGAGTTCCAAGATGAACGCTCTTGTCTCGCTTTCCACTTAGCAATCACCGCAGATTTATATTGTTTGTGTGTAACAAACACATACATGGCGCGTTCTAAAATCATCAACCACATAACAAAAATCAGCCCACCGATAATCAGCAGGACTTGCCCACCGCTTTCGGTAAAATCGCGAATAGTTTCGAGAATTTCAATCATGGTAATTAAGCTTTTTCGTTTTTGTTGGCCGCAGCGCTATGTGCTTCAGCACGCTCGGCAATTACCCCGGCTGCTTGCTCTTGCAATATGTAAACGATGCTTTTACTGCGGGTATTTAATATGGCATATAGAAGCGTCATTGGGATAGCCACAACTAAACCTAGTACGGTTGTCACCAATGCGGTCGAGATCCCACCAGCCATTAACTTAGGGTCACCTGTGCCAAACAAAGTGATTGCTTGAAAAGTGTTGATCATGCCAGAAACGGTACCAAGTAACCCCATCAAAGGTGCAACAACTGATATCACTTTTATAATGCTCAAAGACCTACCTAATTTAGGTACTTCGCCCAAAATAGCCTCTGTAAGATGCAGCTCTAATGCTTCAATATCCGCTTCTGGGTAATCGTCTTTGGCTTTCATCACACGGCCAAGAGAGTTGTTGTCTTTGAACGTTGCAGACTTAAGCTGTAGATTGACTTTAGCGCTTTCAATAAACAAGGCTATAAAACGCCAGACCGCAATCAATAAACCAACCAAACCCACCGCTAAAATAATGTAGCCTACTGTTCCACCTTGTTCTACACGCTCTTTGAGGCTTGGGGCTTGTACTAATAATTTAAGAATTGAACCACCCGTTGGGTCTAAGCCGAACTCAATCAAAGCACCTGATGACTGTTGCAACTGCGCAGCGCTGTCACCATAACGACCCGCTGGCTGACGTACTAGCTCAGCAATCGAACCAGTAGTACCGTTGTAATCCAAATATTTACCATCTGCAGCCAAAGCAAAGGGCCCAACACGTAACACTTCCTTACTGACTTTTTTACCACCCGCTTCGATGACATCTGTGATAAATGTAGTTACCTTGCCTGACTCCGTCATTTCACGTTGCATTTCAAACCAAACACGCTCAATTTCTTCGATCGAAGCTAGTTTTGAAGACGCTCCCATTGATTGGGCTAAGTTATCTAAAAACTCGGCACGGCCTGGGATTTGTGCGGAAATAATCGAGTTTTGAAATTTACTTTTGGTATCACCAGATACCTGCTGCAACACACCAAACAATTCTTTTAAGGAACCTAAACGCTTGTCCAAGGCTCCGTTTAAATCAGCTAATTTAAATTCGTTTTCTTCGAACTGGGTTTCCATTCTTTCAGAAGTAGCTAAGGTTGCATTACGAGTTTGTTTGGCTTGAGCTAACATCTGATCTTGCTGTGAACGTTTAGCTGCAAACTCTTTTTCGCGTTGTACATTTTGTTTGTTTTGCTCGAATTGGCCTTGTTCAAGTTGTTTCAGTAAAGCGTCTAAATTTAGTGCTTTATCTTCTTGAGCCACCACTAAGCTTGATGCAAGACAAAAACTGGTTATTACTATTAGTTTTCTTAGGATGTGATTCATGTTGCTCATATTTGTCATGCCCTTAATCCGTCATCGCAATGGGTAACATTAATAGGTCTGGTGCAAGTTGTTTCTTGGCCATTCGTAAACCTTTTGTGACCTGGGTTCGATAGCTTGAAGATAAGGCTTCCCACTGGCGGGTTTGTTTGTTCCATGTCCCTTGTAAACTGGCGTCACGAGTTTGATAGATGAGTGCCGTACGTCCCACACGTAGAAAATCTACATCACGTTCTTGACCATCAATAGTGTGCAAACCGCTGTAAGCTTCGAGTGTGCGTCCATAATCCATTTCAACTTGGTAGGCTTCCATCACGCGGCGAAATTTTTCTGATGGCGCAATATCAGCTCTGTCCATCATGGCTTGTAACTCAACCACACGATTATTTCTTTCCTGGGCAAGAAAAGGCACGTCCAACGCAACAAACTGCGCAAGTCCAGTGATCATTCGTAGCATAAGTGGGGTGATTTGACGTTCAATAATACTGACACCATCTATAGATGCGTTTAAGTCAGCCATTTCCTGCATTTGATTATCAATTTGTTTTTGCAACTGGTCGTTATACACATCCAAACCTGTTGTTTCTTTATTGATGGCTTTAAACTGCTGCAATTTATTAACAATTTGATCAGCGATGTTGTTGATTTTTTGTTGAGATTTTGCTGCCGACTGATTGATTTCAGTCGCTTTTTTTACTGCGGGCTCAAGATTTTTATCTTGCTGAGCAATGCTATTTCCAGCCGTTATGAATATGGCTAAAAACGCTGCAGATAACTTGGTCAGTCGTGTCATACCTCAAACCTTAAAATTGCGTAAACAGAATTATACTGTTATTAAAAAACTGCAAGGAGCATAAGGGCTGTATGTGACAAAAATATTACAGATAAATGACGCTAAAGTGACAACGTCAATAGTCACGGATTCAGTGTTTTATTTAGATTGTTTTATAGAATAGTGAACACCTGATTTTAATTGGTCTGAAGCGGTGTTTAAGCAAGAATATCCAGCATAATTTCAAAAATATTTATGTACATTTTTTACAAACTAATATTAAGCTATGATCATTAATATAAAAAAAGGGCCACTTGGCGTGACCCTTTGTTGTAAAGACGAATTACCTAAAAATTGTATTTCAAAGATAAACTTATTTTTGTTCCTCTGGTTTGTGAACGCAACAGTACATCTTCAAATTCTAACCTTTTGTTTTCACCTAAAAGGTTTTGCACCTTAAAGGTCACAGTAGTATTAAAATTTGGATAATATTTATAAACCGTATCCAGAGAATGAAACGGTTGCTCATAACTATCATCGAAACCATCTATACCAGGGATCAGAATTCGCTCGCCAAATACGTTGTAAACAACAGACAAAGAATGTTCTCCATTGTCTGAGTCATAACCTGCCTGCATATTAGCCACATATTGAGAATGACCAGTTAAGCGACGAGTAAGGTTTGTCACCGCTGCAGATAAGCCCGTTTGATCCACAATATTTTGACGATCTAAAGTTATTTCTGAATCACTGATAGTCAAGTTACCGGATAAAAATATACTTTCCCAAAAGCCATCACCAAAGGATTCTAGGCCTTGCAGAAATTCAAACTCTATACCGTATAACTCACCCGTTTCTGCATTCGCAATTTTTATGAGGGGTGGACCGTCTTGTGCGGGTGATTGAACCGATTCGATTGGCGCATCCATGTCTTTATAAAACAATCCTATAGATAGGTTGTTACCAGCCTCGCGGTACCATTCCCAACGCACATCGTAATTTAATATGGATGTAGTATCGATGCCTGGTGTACCAGAAGTGGGGAAACCGGTAAGGGGATCGATAAATGTGGATGACGATACTTCACGTAAATCAGGTCGAACAACAGTTTGGCCTATACTCGCTCTAAACTGCATTGAGTCATCTTTAATGAAGGTAAAAGCTAATGCGGGGTAAATATCACTTTCCTGAAAAGTAAGTTGGGCTCGGTCAGCATCATCTGGTAAATCGATTTGATTGGTTCTAGGATCGAAAGGTGCCACCACTTGCCGGAAATCTTCAAATCTGGCACCACCGCTAACACGCCACTTTCCCTTGTAAAATAAATCAGCTTCCAAATAATAGGCATCGACCTTTTGCGCTGCAACATAATCATCACCGGCAATAGTGGTATCACGAAGTATAGCCGTGGTGTTAAAATTACCTGCATCTGACAATACATCATCGCCCAATATAGAAAAGAACGAACTTCCTGCTAAATCTGTGTTGTCTGAAAATGCTCGGGTATTAATGTCAAATGTACGGCTTTCTGATGAGCGTGTTTTAGTGAGAAAATCAGCACCCACTTTAATTTCTACTTCCCAGTCTTTGATAGAAACAGGATAGGTAAAGTTATATCCATAGTTTTCTAAGCGGTCATGTAGATTTTGAAACGTATAGCGAGCAGCAGTAGTCGAGTTATTCAATGAACTTTCATTTTGTGAATCGAAAAACCCATCTTCATTAGCATCCGCTAACACAAAACGTGCTTCTAAATTTCCAGGAGCGTCCCGAAGAGAACGGCCTAATGAATATTTCCAATCCAGTCCTGCAAAGTTAAATGACGGAAAAGTATGCATACCGCGTATTTGGTTGGTATACATTTTTCGTTCTTCATATTCCACATCAATGTCGCGGATACGCAACCCTTCTGCAAGGTTCAAATTTTCTGTATTACCAAAACTTTCACTGATCTCATCGCTAGTATCACTGAGTAAAATCAAACTATAATCGATACTATGATTTCGATTAAAATCAACACCTAAATTAAGCATGTTTGACCATTTAACAGTCGTTTCAGTGACGGATATATCATCAAAGAAACGTACGATGTTTATGGAATCTCCAACACGGTCTGCCTGCTCTAACTCATATTCTTCAGACACCGTAGTTTCATTATCGTAACTGGTTGTCCATAAAAAACCGACACGCCAGTTTTCGTTTAGATCAACACTATCACCCAGAGAAAAACCAAAACCAACATCTGGGCCAACACTTTTCAAGAAAGGATCATAGTCTCGATTCACATCCTTTAATAAAGTTAAGGCCACGTCTTCATCTAAATTATCTAAAAATTGCTTATTATCCCAACGGGTCTGAATCGAGTAAGGTACCGCCCTTGTGCCATCATCCCGACCAAGCCAATCCTGACTACCACCATTATAAGAAAAAGCATCGCCTGAATTTTCGGTGTTGTAACCTACATTGCCTGACACATTAAACAAAAAGTTTTCTGGGATAGTTTTCAGGCGAATATTCACATTACCACCACCAAAAGAGGCTGGCATAGAAGGTGAAAACGCTTTTTGGACAGATAAACTTTCTATAATGTCTGAAGGGAATAAATCCAATGGAATAACATTACGGGTAGGATCAGGACTAGGTACTGCCGCCCCATTTAACTGAGTGCTCGAGTATCTCTCTCCTAAGCCTCGTACGTAAATAAATTTACCATCAACCAACGTTAGACCAGTAACACGACGTAAAGCTGATGCCGCATCACTATCACCCGTTCTAGATATTTGTTCGGCGCCTAATATATCAGCTACAAACGCCTGATTTTTTCGTTCCTCTATAACAGCCGTAGCCGTACCTTTTAAGCGTGTTCCTGTTGTAACAACCTCATCAAGCACATCGCCTTCATTTGGGTTTTCTTGCCCTTCTTGGCTTAACGCGATTTGCGACAGTGTTAACGAAGCAAGCACGGCAAGAGTGACTGGTGTGACTCGGAACCTATTTTCAGGCTTATTCATTTTAACCTCATTAGCTGCCAACTGCTTTGCAGCCATGTAACTGAACATTGATAATAATTCATTGAAAACTAAACATTTGAAAAACAAGTACGCTACTTTAAGTAACGCACTTGTAGTCTTATTTTGAACTTAGCGATTTATCTTTCACACTCTACATTCTAATTAAAGGCCAACCGTCCAGTTGGCAGTCCAGTCATTATCCGCATCTTTAACGGCACCAATGAAATCAACACTAGAGAAGAACGTACCTAAGGTTGTTACGTCAGTCGGCGCAGTGGTATCAATGGTGTAAAACCCGTTCAGTACGGCACTTTGACCTGCTGCAGTAGAAGTATCAGATTGCGTTGTAAACCAAGCTTCTTGGTCAAAGTCACCCGAGTTTTTAATGTTTTCACCACAAGCCAATACAGAGCTAGCAAATACGAGTTGAGGGTTGTTTGTGCCATCCATATTTGCTTCAAGGGTGGTATCACCATCTGACAAATCAGCTTCAAAACACTCGCCCATTCCAGCAGGTCCCGTTACGACAAAGTTATACAGTTGAGCATTAGTCTGGTCTCTTAGTAGCACACCTTCAGAGTCAGATTCTGCGGTATCAAAGGTATTACCAATAATAGTCATATTCGCCACTGTAGGGTTTGAGAAAGCCGCACCGTCACCGCCGTCACCATCTCCTTCAATACCACGGTTGGCATCCGAATTGTCATCGGCGTGTTTAACCAAAACAAACTGCATATTACCTTTAAAGCCATTATCCCAATCAACAGAATCATCTTGAATACCCGTTAGCACAAGGTATTTAGCGTTAACAGCACCACCAAAGAACTCCACACCGTCATCAGCATTTTTATGTACTTGTAAATATTCTAGGGTGGTACCAGAGCCAACAGCACCAAATGTGATGCCATTTAATTCGTTGTCAGGTGCAATTTCGAATCCACCGTGCATGACGCGAACATAGCGTAAAGTGCCAGAGTTGTCGGTATCGTCTGTGCCACCAAAAACGGCACCTTCTTGAACACCTTCAACTTGTAAAGAGCAATCTGAACCATCTTGAGGGCATTTAGTGGAGTTACCATTGCCTAGTATAACTAATCCGCCCCATTGACCCGCTTCACCGTTAACCAGTCCATCAATCACACCGCCGGACACATGTTGCTTAGAAGTGAAGGTAATAGGTGCTGCTGCTGTTCCATTTGCTTCTATTTTAGAGCCGCGGCTGACTACTAAATAATCATTACCAGAACTACCGTACACAACCACTCCAGGCTCAACATTCAAGGTAGCACTGTCAGCGTTATCGTCACCAACAAACACCGCACCAGAAAGCGCATAGTGATTGCCTTGAGTAAGGGTAAGGTTTGATGTAATACGACCTGAAACTTGGCAGGTATTGGTTACGCCATCGACCATCGCTATAGTAGTAGTGCCTGCGGGGCAACCAGAAACAGATGTCACAACCCCCACTTCACCACCACCAAAGCCAAATGCCCAACCTTGACGCCAGTCATCAGCAGACGTACCAACAGCCCCTACAAAATTATTGGTATCAAAGAAACCGTCAACAACAGCAGGATCACCGCCAGCAGTCAGTAGTGTGCTTTGTGATGTTAAAGTGCCATCTATATTTAAACCAATATTTGAGCGGTCCGCATAAGCTACAAGCTGGTTATCTGACTGGCTTGTAGTAAACCAAGATTCAAGGTCAACCGCTCCTTCAGGCGAGTTGAAAGCTTCGGCACAGGCGATAACAGAATGAGTTATCGTGATGTCGGCATCGCTAAGGTTACCTTGGACAGTCTCATCGGTATCCATTTCTAAACACTCACCCGTACCAGAAGTACCCGTGATCAACATATTCGTAATATATGCACCCGTTTGGTCGCGTAATAACACGCCTTCTGAGTCCGTCTCATCTGTATTAAAATCGTTTCCAACAATAGTAATGTTAGCAAGCTTTGGTAGCGAAAAGTCTAAACCATCACCGCCATCACCATCTCCTTCAATACCACGGTTAGCATCAGAACCATCTGTAGCATGTTCAATATAGACATACTGTAGCTTGCCGTTATATCCATTGTCCCAATCTACAGAGTCATCTTGAATACCGGTTAGAACTAAGTGTTTAGCACTAACGGAGCCACCAAAAAATTCTACACCATCATCGGCATTTGCGTGAACTTGAACATAATCCACCGTTGTGCCTGAACCTACACCACCAAAAGTAATACCATTGAGTTCATTGTCTGGTGCAATTTCAAATCCAGCGTATTTAATCACAACATAGTTAAGGGTGCCTGAATCGTCTGTACTGTCGCTGCCACCAAACACAGCACCACTCTCAACACCTTCAACTTGCAACGAACAATCAGTACCATCTTGTGGACATTTGGTAGAAGGTGCATTACCCAAAATAATCACGCCACCCCATTGACCAGCGCGCACTTCATCACCTAAAACATCGTTGTAAGAGGTCATGATGATTGGCTCAGCTACTGTACCTATAGCTTCGATATCAGAACCTCGACTCACAACAAGATAATCACTGCCACTGCGGCCAAAGACTATTGTGCCTGGCTCAATCACTAAATTAATTGAGTCGGCATTATCATTACCAACAAAAACTGCTCCTTCAAGCGCCCACACTGTATCGTTCGTCAATGTGATATTGCCACTCGCATCTGCATCAGCTGCAACAAGCCTGCCTGAGATTGAGCGAACGTCGACTGTTTTGCCAAGAGCAGTAGAAACCTGAGAAGATAAAAATGAACTGGCATCACCTGGGCGGTTATCCGTTACAACAGGCGTTTCATCAGTGCCATCGTCGCCACTCGTATTGTTGGTCACACTATTGTCTGTCACGCTGTTATCAATAGCACCTTCACTGATATTGATATCTCCGCCACAACCGGCCAAAACTAATGCTGCTGCAATTGCACTAGCTCTAAATATGTTAATAAGTTCCATTGTGTGCTCCAAATGCGAGTTATTTTATAAGAATTAGAAAACGCGAGAAGAATAACGAAGGAGCATGACATTTTTGTTACACCAAATAGATGTCACAAAAGTTTAATATAATGAGTCAAAGGAAGTTCCAGAATCAAGTCAGAAACATAGTTGATGTAAATATTTAGGATAAGATGAAAATCCAGAAGAAGAGTTTACGTTTATCGATTTGGCTAGGATAGAATTCACCGCAACTGCAATGAATCCTAGATTGGACTGGATGCAATAATCACTTATACTTTTGGCTAACGTTAAGGTGGTTTAAAGAGCTATTTGTATTCGAGTTCGAAATTCACTGCCGTCATCACCGTTGAGATTATCTTTTGCATCAGTAAAGGTTGCGCCAATACGAATAAACTTATTTAGATAATAATTAACTCCAACACCGTATGAAGTAGCATCCGTAGAACCCAGTTCCTCGTCTGAATATGCGCCATCTCCATCTTCATAGCGAACTACCACCTCCCAAGCCCCAGACGAATTGCCAGGCTTCACTCGCTTAAAAACACCACTTTTGTAAGGTCGTGATTCACCAGTAACAATCCAGCCAGCTTGCACATACAAGCCTTTTCGACTTTCGTTATCTTCTTCAGAAGATATGAATTCAGTTTGAATGTGATAGGGACCTTTAGCATAAGCCACTTCAAAACCGGTAATATCGATGTCTTCATCCCGGTTACTATAAGCCATCCCGAGGTGCAAGACATGATCAACAGACATGATTGGGGCATAAGTCATCCGAGAGGTAACAGCAATACCATCACTTGCACCATTGTTTTCAAAAACACCCAAAGCATAGGTGATACTGCCACGTTGACCTGTGAATAGTACTCCTTCATTTCGTCCAGGCGCATAAGCCTCAGAAACGGCAGAACGTTCAAGGTAGCTAATGTCTTTTGATGACTCTAACTGTTCCAAACCGAAGGGTTCTTTTTGATTACCAACAGTGACAACAGCTTGTTTACCCCAACCGTTGTAACGTATGTATAAGTCTTCTTGGGTGCCGCCAATATTATTGCCTATATTAAATTGCACTTTGTAGGACCAATCATTCACGTTACCAGATAAATACAACCGCGCTCGACGAAGACTAAAATCGTCCTCATCAGCGACACCATTGTGTTCAGCATAATTGTAATCCCACTGAATACCCCCACCAAGTTTGGCCGAGTAATTACCGTCAGATGTCTTAATTTCCATAGGGCCTTTAAGGTTGACGACCACATCACTTCCATCTGACATAACAACACCAGCATGAAGGGAATTAGAAATAAGAAAGGGTATACATAAAATAAAAGAATTACGCATTATCATAGTTTCTCCAATATCAAACGTTACAACAGATTGCTACTTTATTGGGCAAGTACTCTATGACACTTTTATTACAATTATATGACAGTGTGACATTTTTATGTTTTTTTGATGAAATTTTAATGAATAATTTATTACATCTCTAAGATATATAATTTTTTATTAGACTCCGTTTATTTGCTTAATTTAAATGCACGGAGACTCAAAGAGCTCTGTAATCGATGATCCGGCATCAACACAACTGCATACGTACTGACATAAACAATGTGATATTTACGTAAATAAGTTGTAGTTATTTCGAAAAAAAATATAAAAAAATCTTACAAAAAAGCCAGCTACTACAGCTGGCCTAAAATTGTCAATCTATCTGAAGGTAAAATACTCTTCTCAGAATGTGTTTATGGAGCAAATATTCCTTTAATCATAAAGAAGAATACTATCGACAAACCCGCACCGGCGGGGAGTGTTATCACCCACGAAACCACAATATTTCTCACCACACCTAAGTTAATCGCGGCGATACCTCTGGCCATACCGACCCCTAGAACAGCGCCAACTAAAGTTTGTGTGGTTGAAATGGGTAATCCAGAACCAGAAGCTATCACTACCGTCGTTGCAGCTGCTAATTCAGCGGCAAACCCGCGACTTGGGGTAAGGTGGGTAATACCATTACCTATAGTTTTGATTACCCGATGCCCAAACAGAGCTAAACCTGCAACAATGCCTATTCCACCAAGAGGTAGAATCCACCATGCTAATGTTGATTTTGCGCCAATTTCGCCACCACTTTCAACAATACTAACTACTGCAGCCAAAGGTCCAATGGCATTGGCCACATCGTTTGAACCATGAGCAAATGCCATACAACAAGCGGTCACTATCATCAGCACAGCAAACACTTTTTCAACATTGGCAAATTGTGCTTCTTTTTTAGCCATTGGGTCAACTTTTATACGTCTAACATACAGCCAACCAATAATGCCTATTAGCAATGCCACACCGATAGCAATGAGATAATCTTGACCATTTGGAATATGTAATCCCACATGTTTAAGACCTTTTTTGATCGTCACCAACGCCATAACAAAGCCGGCAAGAGCCATATAAAAAGGTACATATCGTTTTGCGCTTTCGAAAGGGTTGTCTGTATCAAAAATAAGTTTTTGTGCAGATTGAAATATTAAGTAAGCAATAAAACCAGATATAGCAGGTGTCACTATCCAGCTACCTACAATACCGCCTACTTTAGCCCACTCTACTGCATCTGAACTGACACCGACGGCAGCAAAACCAACAATTGCTCCGATAATAGAGTGGGTCGTTGATACTGGCCATCCAAGATAAGAGGCAAATGCTAACCAAATGCCTGCAGCAAAAAGTGCTGATATCATACCAAACACTAATAATTCTGGTGTGTCTATGAAATATGCCGAATCAATAATACCTTTACGAATAGTGGATGTAACCTCACCACCAGCTAGGTAAGCACCAGCAAATTCAAATATCATAGCGATAAAGATGGCTTGTTTTATGGTAAGGGCTTTTGAGCCGACCGAAGTACCCATAGCATTGGCTACATCGTTTGCGCCTATGCCCCAGGCCATTAAAAATCCAACCGTAGCGGCGGTTACGATTAAAATAAAACCGTAAGTGTTAATTATATCCATTGTAAATCTCTTAGTTGGCTAACATCAATTCGAGTCGAGAACCGACTCGTTCAGAAATATCGGCCAACTCGCCGACCCACTCGATAATATTGTATAAAAACATCACATCTACTGGGTTAAGGTCTTTTTCCAATGCCAATAAATTTCTGCGTATATTGATCTGTAGAAGATCTGTGTCGTCTTCAATACTGTCCAAACGTTCAATCATGTCTTCTACCAAACGTACTTCACGACCTCTAAAACCGGTTTCTAGTAAGTCATCTAATTCATTGATCACTTTTTTTGCTTGGTTAGTGGCATCTAGGCAACGTTTCAAATATTCCATAAAAGGAACGTGTAACTCATCTGGAATAACCAATTGTCTACCTAGAATTCGTCCAGATATATCCTTTGCTTTGTTGGCTATTTTATCTTGTTGGGTCAATAAATCTAAAACATCTTGACGTTGAATAGGCATAAAAATGCCTGTAGGCAGGCTGATGCGTAACTCACGTTTAATAATATCTGCTTGTTTCTCAAGCATTGAAATATTATGTTGTAACTCGCTGGCTACTTTCCAGTCTTGAATATATACGGCCTTAAAAAAGGGCAATAAAGCTTGGCTACATTTGTAGACTAAGTTGATATGGTCTTCAAGAGGTTTAAGGGGCGATTTTGCAAACACTCCCAAAAAAGAATTTATTGGCATAACTGTACTCTTCAATTTAAAACATGGTTAACGGTAGTCTATTTTGAGGATAAAACACCTAAAATATAGCTATCGCTTGTAATGCCATTCAATACTATCAATTGAATGTGGCAATATGATTACATACAAAAATTTATAAATTTTTGCAT
>OOGD01000109.1_pt1 | contig 18887 bp, 18 predicted proteins | sample 1670381 | NCBI WGS metagenome assembly OOGD01 (sample SAMEA98146918, study PRJEB22522) | marine metagenome | biome: marine biome; feature: marine water body; material: sea ice | place: Arctic Ocean | collected 14-Sep-2015 | depth 1.3 m | reverse complement strand
ATTCAGTATCGACTAAAGGCAATCGGTTCGCGCCTGACTGCCCGAATGATTGGTGTTTTTGTCTTATTGACGATTATTCCCGTTAGTATCGTGTATTACTTTTCACTCAGCTTTATCCACCGAAGCATTGACAGCTGGTTTGATGTGGGTATTGAAGTAGCACTGGAAGACTCGTTACAGTTAGGTCGCAGTGCACTGGATTTAAGGAAGCGAGAGGCATTAAACAAGACTCGGCTAATTGCCTCAGAAATACCGAACATAGACGGAAATATCCTATTTGTTTATCTTGATGATATGCGCGACCAGCAAAATGCTATCGAGTTAACACTGCTGGATCATAGCCAGTCAATCATTGCCTCGAGCAGCATTGATTCAACCATCATGCCAACCTCATTATCGCTCACAGATGTAGGCGATCTTGATCAAGATAGTCATTATTTAAAGCTGGAAGATAGCCCGATATCAGGTCTTGCTATTCGGGTAGCAGTACGGGTGCAAAGCACTGATGCGACCGAAAAATCAAAAACATTGCAGGCACTATTCCCTTTTACTGACAGGCTAAACGAACTCACCATTAATGTGCAGGCCGCCTTCGATCGTTATAAGCAACTGTCCGTATTGCGAGTGCCGCTAAAAACTAGTTTTACGCTGGCGCTCTCACTAATATTGTTATTAAGTGTGCTATCGGCTATTTGGCTTGCATTCGTTGCCGCGCGCAATTTAGTTGCTCCCATTAACGAGCTGGTTGAAGGCACAAAATCGGTGGCGGCGGGTGATTATGAAAAACAATTGACCGTATCAGGCACCGATGAGCTGGGTTTTTTATTGCGCTCATTTAATACCATGACACGCAAAATATCACACACACGAGCGATCGCTAAAAAAAGTCAGGTGATGGAAGCGATGCAGCGTAATTACCTCGAGTCGGTGATGGAGCACATAACCTCAGGCGTGTTGACAATTGATGACAGCGGGTTTATCAAAAGTGGTAATCCAGCGGCCTGCTTTATATTTTCGGTCGATAGTCTTTTTTTTACTGAGCTATCAATTAAAGACGTTTTGAAGTTGTACCCACGTCTAGCTGTTTTTTTCGAAGTCGTGCAGCGACAAATGGCGAGTCAGGACGAATGGCAGGAAGAAGTCACGATCGTAGGTCCCAGCGGTAACAAGAACCTGCGAGTGACCGGCACCACTATTCAATCTCAATTAGAAGGAAGGCGCGAACAAGTCATCGTGGTTGATGATTTAACCGAATTAATTCAGGCAGAAAAAGACTCGGCCTGGAGTGAAATGGCGCGCCGACTTGCACATGAAATTAAAAATCCGCTCACACCCATACAATTATCAGCTGAGCGCTTACAGCGCAAATTAAGCACTGAAGTCACGGGCGAAAAACAGGAAATGTTAAATCGATATACTCAAACTATCGTGCAGCAGGTCGAGGCGATGAAAACAATGGTTAATGAGTTTTCGGATTATGCTCGTTCAGCATCGAAAAACCCTGAGCCAATCGACTTAAACGCAATGCTTGAAGCGATAGCTGTTTTATATCACAACAATCGTAACCATATGTCGATAGAGATGTCGCTTGATAGCGCCAGGCCTCACATTTTAGCGGACGGCATCCGATTACGTCAGCTGGTACATAATTTGCTCAAAAATAGCCTCGAAACGATTGGTGGAAATGGCTGGGTAAAGCTCAAAACAAAATGCGTGTTGCATTTTGGGCGAGCCTGTGTGGAGCTCAGTGTTGAAGATAATGGCAAGGGTATCCCCGCTGACGTTGCCGATAAAATATTTGAGCCCTATGTGACAACAAAAGTGAAAGGCAGTGGTCTGGGTCTGGCCATAGTCAAAAAAATAGTCGATGAGCATGGTGGAGCTGTTTGGGTAAAAAATTCGGAGCAAGGTGGCGCGCGCTTTATCGTTCGCTTGCCAATGATGTCCGAATCTGGTGAAGCTAGAGTCAATGATGACCCTATTGGTATGAAATATAGCGGTATCAACTATAGCAGTATCAATAATAGTAGTTCTAAAAAGGATGGGGTCGCTTAATGAGTGCAAGAATACTGGTGGTCGATGATGAGCCTGATATTCGTTTTTTGCTTAAGGATATTCTTGAAGATGAAGGTTACTTGGTGGATGTCGCAGAACATGCCAAAGCCGCAAATGAAAAGCGCAGTGCTAATAAGCCTGACCTGGTTTTACTCGATATCTGGATGCCTGAAGTCGATGGTGTAACGCTACTAAAGGAGTGGAAGTCTTCACAAACAGACACTTGCCCAGTGGTTATGATGTCGGGGCACGGCACCGTTGAAACCGCAGTCGAAGCAACCAAGTTTGGAGCTTATGACTTCGTTGAAAAACCGTTGTCGATGGCGAAGCTGTTAAATACGGTAAAAGCGGCACTTGCCAGTGCGACAGTATCAATTGAAAAATCGCTTCACAGCAAAAAAGAAGAGCCTGTTGGCAATAGTGAGATTGTCCAGCAATTGAAGCGAGGCATGCAGTCTATTAGTCGTACTAGTCATCCGGTGTTTTTTTCAGGTGCCAATGGCAGTGGCAGAAAAATATGGGCGTCCTATTTATGTGAATTATCAGGTTCTTCGCTCCAATTTTTCGATCCAAAAAAGAACTTTAATTTCTACTCACCCTTGATCAGTAGCATTTATATAGAGGAAGTGAATGATTTGTCGCTCGATGTACAATCGAGCCTATTACTAGCGATTACAGGCGCGCGTGACTCGAAACATCGGTATATTGTTGCCAGTCGGTCAAGTCACAGCGAACTTACTGAAAGCCATGGCATCTTACCAAAGATTGCTGACTACTGGCGTGATGTTATTTACATACCATCGTTATACGAGCATGTTGAGGATATTCCTGAATTACTTGAGTACTATGTAAATTGGTATAGTGATTATGAGCAACTGCCCTATCGCCACTTTGGTGTTGCAGCCCAAAATTTGTTACGCAATTACGAGTGGTTAGGTGACATTTTACAGCTCAAACAATTTGTTAAAACAATTCTTGGGAACAGTGATAATAAAATCATTGAATTTGAAGAAATTGAATTTATTCTAAAACAGTTCGAGTCGCCAGCCGAACCAATTGAACCCAATTCGATGCAGCTAACGATTAACTTAAATATGGATTTACGCGACGCACGGGAAGCCTTTGAGAGAGAGTATCTATCACGCCATCTCGAAATGTGCGGTAATAATATTACTGAACTGGCGCGACGAGTCGGTCAGGAAAGAACGAATTTATATCGAAAGTTAAAGAGCTTGGGTCTGCATAATAAAAAGTAGATCCGGAATTTTGATCTGGAATTCAAATTCAGATTAATGACTTAGGAAAATATCCCTACAAAACATCCAGAAAGAATAATATTAATCATGAATATCATAATACTCGGTGCAGGTCAGGTCGGCTCGACAGTTGCGACAGAGCTTGCTAGAGAAGAATCCAACGAAATAACTATTGTTGATAAAGACCAGCAAATTCTATCTGATTTGCAGGACCGGTTGGACCTTCGAACCATTTGCGGTAATGGCTCTTATCCCAATATATTGGAGGCAGCCGGCGCCGATGATGCCGACATGCTTATTGCGCTCACCAATAGTGATGAAACTAACATGATGGCTTGCCAGATAGCATCGTCGTTATTTCATACCCCAACTAAAATTGCCCGTATTCGGTCACCTGAATATTTGCGTAACCCTGATTTATTTTCGTCCGAGTCTATCCCCGTCGATTTTATGATTAGTCCAGAATCTCTGGTTACTGACTATATCCACCATCTCATTGAGCACCCGAGTGCACTTCAAGTACTTGATTTTGCCAATGGCAAAGTGCAGTTGGTCGCCGTTAAAGCTTACGATAGCGGGCCTTTAGTGGGCCAAGCGCTCAAAACTATGAAGCAGCACATGCCGAGTGTCGATATGCGAGTGGCAGCCATTTTCCGTGAAGGCCAGCCAATCAAGCCATCGGCAGAATGCATCGTGGAAGCCGACGATGAAGTCTATTTCATTGCGGCACGTAAACATATACCGGCGGTTATATCTGAGATGCGTAAGCTCGAACAGCCCATTAAGCGAGTAATGCTGGCTGGTGGTGGAAATATTGGAGGGCAGCTAGCGGCGCTACTCGAGAAAGATTATCAAGTAAAAGTAATCGAGCGCTTTGCTGGAAGAGCGAAGCAGTTGTCTGGCATGCTTGATTCTAGCATTGTGTTACTCGGAGATGCCGCTGACCCGGAATTATTAGCGGAAGAAAACATTGAGAGCATGGATGTATTTTGCGCCCTCACCAATGACGATGAAGCGAATATATTATCGTCGATGCTCGCGAAACGACTCGGCGCTAAAAAGGTAATGTCGCTCATTAATCGTCCCGCTTACGTCGATTTGGTTGAGAGCGGTCTCATTGATATTGCTATCTCACCACATCAAGTCACTATTGGCACGCTGTTGGCTCATATTCGTCGAGGTGACGTGGTTGCCGTGCATGCATTAAGAAGGGGCTCTGCCGAAGCTATAGAAGCTATTGCCCATGGTGATAAAAGTTCCTCCAAGGTAGTGGGGAGATCTATAGAGCAAATTAAATTGCCCGCTGGCGTTACCATCAGCGCAATAGTGCGAGGCGACCAAGTGGTGATGGCGAACCACGACACTATGATCGAATCTGAAGATCATGTGATTTTATTCCTCACTGATAAGAAAAAAATATCTGATGTCGAACGCTTGTTTCAAGTTGGCTTTACCTACTTCTAATGATTTATTTATAGCGCGGATATCGCCTCATGCAATTACTCGTTATTCAGCGTATTTTGGGATTGTTGCTGGTCATTTTTAGCAGCACGTTATTACCCCCAATTGGCATCGAACTGTATTTTCAAGATGGTTCTGTTTTGCCGTTTGTAGAAGCCTTTATGTTAACCCTAGTCGGTGGCACTTTGCTCTATCTGCCGGTTAAAAATTATAAAAAGGAATTGAAGCTGAGGGATGGATTTCTCGTCGTTGTGCTGTTCTGGACGGTTCTGGGTATCTTTGGTGGCCTCCCATTTTATTTGTCCGAAACACCTAATCTATCCATTACCGATTCGGTTTTCGAGTCGATTTCAGGCCTAACTACGACGGGTGCAACCGTCATTGTTGGTTTAGACCATTTATCACACTCGCTATTGTTTTATCGACAGCAAATACAATGGCTTGGAGGCATGGGTATCATAGTACTTGCCGTTGCCGTACTGCCCATGCTGGGTATTGGGGGCATGCAGCTGTTTCGGGCAGAAACACCAGGACCGGTCAAGGACAATAAGCTCACGCCGCGCATCACAGAAACAGCTAAGGCGCTTTGGTTTATTTATCTTGGATTAACCGTTGCCTGCAGCACTGCCTACTGGGTAGCAGGGATGGATTTTTTTGACGCTATTGCGCATGCTTTTTCGACCGTTGCGATTGGTGGGTTTTCGACACACGACGCGAGCATTGGGTATTTCGATAACACGGCCATCGAATTGATTGCCGTTGTTTTTATGCTGCTATCGGGTATCAACTTCGCCATTCACTTCGGCGCTATTAGGCATCGAACATTACGACCCTATTGGCATGATAGTGAATTTAAAACTTATATCGGTGTACTGGCAGCTGTGACCGTGATCACTATTGGCTATTTACAGTTCAATCAAACCTTCACCTCGACTACAGAATCAATTGTCACCGGTCTATTCCATGTCGTATCAATTGGCACCACAACAGGGTTCACCACAGCCCAGTACCATTCATGGCCATGGTTCTTACCGGTTCTGCTGCTTTTCGTTAGCTTCATTGGTGGCTGTTCTGGCTCGACCGGTGGTGGCATTAAAGTGATCCGAGTTTTATTGCTGGTCAAGCAAGGCGCGCGCGAATTAAAACGACTGGTCCATCCAAGCGCACAAATAGTGGTTAAAATTGGAACAAAGCCGTTGCCTGAAAAAGTGCTCGAAGCCGTCTGGGGTTTTTTTGCCGCTTATTTTGCAATATCAGCACTAATGATCCTGTTGCTCATGGCCTCAGGGTTAGATCAGGAAACCGCTTTTTCAGCAGTGGCTGCATGCCTCAATAATTTAGGACCTGGACTTGGTGATGTGGGTCAAAATTTCGCCTCCATTAACGATTTTGCGAAATGGGTTTTATGCCTGGCGATGTCGTTGGGGCGTCTAGAGATATTCACTCTGCTCGTTCTGTTTACTCCTGCATTTTGGAAAAAATGACTCAAGATTGTCGTGAATTTCACAAAAAACTCAGTAAATTAACTAGCTCTTGACTCGCTAAAGCTCATAAAATAAGCCGTGCGAACCGTGAGTAGTTTTAATAGGATAGAGTAGGGTGGCTAAATGATGGTTTGTCTGTATGGCTGAGCCTATAGTTATACTTTGCTCGATATGCTCTTGGACTTGCAGCATCTGGCGCCTATTCAATTTGAGGTAATACCGATCAATCTTGACCAAAACAACTAGTTCTTTGTGCTCTCGATTAGGAAGAGGCGCGTTATACAATAAAGTCTTAGAATTGTTCGCGACCCTGATGCCTTGGTGCATCATGCGGACGATACGATTGAAAACCGCTTTCTTGAATATACCGTATAACGAACATCTCAAATCGATACAGCTTAAGCTGATCAGTGATGATTAACCCAACGTGGTGACTCGCTCTTTGGCTTACGCCAGAGAGGAACCGATCAAGCACGACGCGGCATTAACAAGGTTTTCAGCTATTCTCTTTGATTGTTGTGGTTCGTAGGAAATTTCGCAATTTCAATCGGTAAAAGTAAGGCTTGGACAATGGGATGAAACCAGCTCAGGTTGGGTGACACTGTGACATTTACAAGATTGAGAAATGTTCGACCTTGCAGGCCTATCGATTGCTGATAGATTGAATGGGCTAGATGCTGCACTTGCTGCCGAAAACGACCAAACGTAATTTAGTGATATAAATATAGGTGTTCAACGAATTGGATCAGTGATATTCATTTAGATAAGTAGGTTTTAGTTCCATCCTTGGATGCGCGTCCTTGTGCATCAGTCGTATCCTTGACATCCATTCAATCCTTGAGACGTGTGATTATAATGTCATGACAGAAGCGTTATTGATATCGCGAAAAGGTTGATAAACTGTCAGTTGAATAGGGGTGCGTATGTAGGCTGAGCCCTACGCCATAGCCAATACCCCATTGATTTAAATTAAATCGGAGCACCCAATGTTATTTCCTGCAATCAAATCCACTAGCACCTGGCAGTTCCCCGTCGCTGATGGGCATACCCTTTATCTGGAGGAGAGTGGTAACCCATACGGCATACCGGTGGTGTTTTTGCATGGTGGTCCAGGTGGAAGTTGTGATCCAAACCATCGACGCTTTTTTGATCCTGAAAAGTACCGCATTATTTTATTCGACCAACGCGGCTGCGGGAAATCAAAGCCACACGCCAGTCTGGAGTGCAACACTACCTGGGATCTGGTCGCTGATCTAGAAAAAATCCGTGAGTTTCTAAAAATAGAACGCTGGGTTGTATTTGGTGGTTCGTGGGGTTCGACACTCGCACTCGCCTACGCCATAAATCACACCGAAAAAGTGCTAGGTTTGATACTGCGGGGCATTTTTTTAGCCAGAGAAGCTGATGTCGACTGGTTTTTCAGAGGCGGTGCAGCGCGAATTTTACCTGAAGCTTGGCAACGGTTCATCGCCCCCATTCCTTTGTTAGAGCGCGATGATATTGTCGCTGCCTATTATCGCCGACTAACCAGCGATAACGAAATTATTCGAATGGGGGCTGCGAAAGCCTGGTCAATCTGGGAAGGCTCTTCGATCACCTTGATTCCAGATAACAAAGTCGTTGGAAATTTTAGTGAACCTCATTTTGCCTTGAGTATCGCCCGTATTGAATGCCACTACTTTATGAATCAAAGCTTCTTTGGACTTAACTACCTGCTCGAAAATTCTCACAAGCTGACCGATATTCCGGGCTTTATAGTGCATGGCCGGTACGACATGGTTTGTCCCATTGATCAAGCCTTATTGCTTCACCAAAGCTGGCCAGAGAGTCAACTTCGAATCATTAACAACGCTGGGCATGCCGCATCAGAGCCTGGTATAAGTCATGCGTTAGTGGATAGCTGCAATAAAATGTCGGCGCTATTAGCTTGATCGCGCTCTTGCAAAGAGTCAGCAAAGCAAGTGTTACCGTCGATGACAATTGCATTGGCCGAATCAAGCAGGGTATTTTGGCCTTGATTGGTGTTCAGCCAGGCGACGATGATGCACTAGTGCGTCGCTTTGTATCTCGCATTTTAAGCTATCGAATGTTTTCTGATGCTGAGGGAAAAATGAATTCGTCATTAGTCGATAGCCAAGGTGGGTTATTGCTGGTGCCGCAGTTCACTCTGGCAGCGAACACTCGCAAAGGACGTCGTCCAAGCTTTGCCTCAGCAGCCACTCCAGCACATGGGCAAGAAATATTTCAAGCAATGGTTGATAACGCCCGAAGCAGTTATGCTGTTGTTGAATGTGGTCAATTCGGCGCAGATATGCAGGTAGAGTTAATCAACGATGGTCCGGTGACTTTCATTCTTGATTAAGTCGCTCAACTATTCGGTTGGACGAAATGTCATTGACTAATGTTGTTTAAAAGGTCGAATTAAGGACGAATGTCGATTACTATATTATTTCACTTTGTTTATAGAAAAACCGACATATGTCAGACCGCATTGCTACTGTTACCAGAGACACCCTAGAAACCCAAATCAGTGTATCCATTAACTTGGACGGCACAGGTAAATCTAGTTTCAACACAGGCATCCCATTTTTTGAGCATATGCTGGATCAAATAGCCCGACATGGCATGATCGACTTAGATGTGAAGGCCAATGGTGATATTCATATTGATGATCACCACACAGTAGAAGATGTTGGTATCGCCTTAGGCCGCGCATTTAAGCAGGTGCTTGGTGATAAAAAAGGCATTATGCGATATGGTCATGCTTATGTACCATTAGACGAAGCGCTTTCCCGGGTGGTTATTGATTTCTCTGGGCGGCCTGGTATCGAGTATCGGGTTGAATATCCGCGAGCGCGCATTGGCCAATTCGATGTCGATTTAATTCACGAATTCTTCCAAGGCTTTGCCAATCATGCACCAGCCACGCTACACATTGATAATCTGCATGGCAAAAATGCACATCATGTTGCCGAGACCATTTTCAAAGCTTTTGGCCGAGCGGTTCGCTTAGCCGTATCTGCGGATGAGCGCATGGCTGGGATCATTCCATCGACTAAAGGTTTGTTGTAGTCGATGCAAACGATTGCTGTTGTCGACTATGGCATGGGGAACCTGAGGTCAGTAGTCAACGCACTTGAACATGTTTCGGGTAAGCGGCAGCAGGTTGTTCTCACCTCCAATCCAGATCAAGTCATGAAAGCCGATCGCGTTGTATTCCCAGGTCAAGGTGCCGCTCGAGACTGTATGCAAGCGATTGAAAATTACGAGTTACGGGACACAATTCGGGCTGCTGCTCAGCAAAAACCCTTGCTAGGTATCTGTATGGGTATGCAGGTTTTAATTGACTTTAGTGAAGAAAATCAGGGCACAGATTGCTTGTCACTTTATGCTGGTCGAGTTAAATATTTTGGTGATTCTCACCAAGACACTGTCGGTAATAAATTAAAAGTGCCGCACATGGGTTGGAATAATCTTAGTCAAACAAAATCTCACCCTCTGTGGCATGCGATAGATGACAACGCCCGATTCTATTTTGTGCATAGCTACTATCTCGAGTGTGCCGATAAGCAGTTAATTGCCGGCGAGTGCGACTATGGGTTTACTTTTACCAGTGCGATAGCCGAGGGCAATGTATTTGCTCTGCAATGCCACCCTGAAAAGAGTGCCAAGCCAGGTCTTCAATTACTCAAAAATTTTGTCGAATGGGACGGACAGGCATGAATTTAATTCCAGCAATCGATTTAAAGCAGGGGCAATGTGTCCGCCTGCGACAGGGCCGTATGGAAGACAGTACGGTTTTTTCTGATGATCCGGTCGCAATGGCCAGCCAGTGGGTGTCGCAGGGTTGCAAGCGTCTGCATTTAGTTGACTTGGATGGCGCCTTCGAAGGTAAACCGGTCAATGCCGATGTTATTAAAGCAATTTCTGCTGCGTATCCTAATTTACCGATCCAAATTGGTGGCGGAATTCGAACCATCGAATCAGCGCGGATCTATATTGAAGCAGGTGTGAGTTACGTCATTATTGGTACTCAGGCAGTGAGGGACCCTGACTTTGTCAACGAGCTTTGCGTCGAATTTCCTGGCAAGGTAATTGTCGGCATTGATGCAAAGGATGGCATGGTCGCAGTGCAGGGGTGGGCGGAGAACTCTGACCTGTCTGCCGAAGCCCTAGCGAAAAAGTTCGAAGATCAAGGCGTTTCTTCCATCGTGTACACTGACATCAGCCGTGATGGCATGATGCAAGGTGTTAATATTGAAGCGACGAGTCAGCTTGCATCGACCATTAGTATTCCAGTCATTGCCTCCGGTGGTGTGACAGACATGACTGATATCATTAGGCTGAACGAAGTGAAGCACACGGGTATTGAAGGGGTGATTATTGGGCGAGCTTTATATGAGGGTTCTATCAGCCTAGAGCAAGCTCAACAATACATAGACCAGAACTAATCGATCCGAGCTAAACGATTGGCAACTCAAACTAAACTCAATAAATAATTACCCATGCCGTTAGCCAAAAGAATTATTCCATGCCTAGACGTTGATAACGGTCGAGTCGTGAAGGGTGTTAAGTTCGTCGAGATACGAGATGCTGGCGATCCAGTTGAGAATGCTCGGCGTTATAATATGGAAGGTGCTGACGAAATTACTTTCTTGGATATTACAGCAAGCTCGAATAATCGTGACACGATGGCGCATGTTGTCGAAGCGGTGGCGCGAGAGGTTTTTATACCGCTCACAGTTGGGGGTGGTATTCGTGAAGTTGCCGATATACGTCGAATGTTAAATGCTGGCGCTGATAAAGTGAGCATTAATACCGCCGCGATATTCAATCCAGAATTTGTTCAGGAAGCGGCGCAAAAATTTGGGTCGCAATGTATTGTTGTGGCGATTGATGCTAAAAAAGTTAGCCAATCAGGTGAAGTTGATCGATGGGAAATATTTACTCACGGTGGACGTAAAACAACTGGAATTGATGCGATTGAGTGGGCAGTAAAAATGGACTTGTTTGGTGCGGGAGAAATTCTATTAACCAGTATGGACCGAGACGGCACCAAAATTGGCTTTGATAACGACTTAACCAGCCGGGTGTCTGAAGCGGTTCGTGTCCCCGTTATAGCGTCAGGTGGGGTCGGTAATCTGGATCATCTGGTTGACGGTGTTTTAAAGGGTAAAGCTGATGCCGTATTAGCCGCCAGTATTTTTCATTTTGGTGAGTATCGGATAGAGCAGGCTAAGGCCTATATGCAACAGAAAGGCATCGAGGTGCGTTACTAATGGAAAGCTGGCTCAAAGATATTCAATGGGATGACAAAGGGCTAGCACCCGCAATTGCCCAAGATGCGAGTAGCGGCGAAATTCTAATGATGGCTTGGATGAATGTTGACGCGCTGACTTTAACGCATCAGCATCAGCGTGCTGTTTATTGGTCTCGTTCGCGCCGCAAGTTGTGGTTTAAGGGTGAGGAATCAGGCCATGTTCAGACGCTAGAGGAAATTCGCCTCGATTGTGATTCTGATGTTATTTTACTTAAAGTGAAGCAAATTGGTGGCATTGCTTGCCACACCGGCCGTCGCCGCTGTTTTTTCCGTGTTTTGAACAACGGGCAATGGCAAATTGATGAACAAATAGTTAAAAATCCTGAAGAGATTTATCAATGAGTGATGATATACTAGTTCGACTGATGGCGGTGTTGGAATCAAGAAAAGGTGGAGACCCATCCAATTCTTATGTCGCAAAATTATACGATCAAGGGATCGACACCATATTAAAGAAAATTGGTGAAGAATCTGCAGAAACTATAATTGCCGCTAAGTCGGGGGATAAAGAGCAGATAGTTTATGAAATTGCAGATTTGTGGTTTCATAGTTTAGTGTTACTAGCGCAGCAGAATTTAACAGCGCAGCAGGTTCTCGACGAGCTTGACAGGCGTTTTGGTCTGTCCGGTATAGAAGAAAAATCTGCGCGAATAAAGCAATAGAGGTGTAAAGATGGGTTTTGGTGGAATTAGTGTTTGGTCATTGTTATTAGTTTTAGCAATTGTAATTTTGTTGTTTGGTACTAAAAAGTTACGCAATATTGGTGGCGATTTAGGCGGCGCAATTAAAAGCTTTAAAAAATCGGTAAAAGATCAAGAGTCTGACAGCGCTGAAGAAACAGTCGCTAACGAACAGTTCACTGAAGGCCAGGTGATTGAAGGAAAAGTGACTGAAGAAAAGGTTACTGAAAAGAAAGATAAAGCCTCCTAATTGATAGAACGCTATCGATAACACGCTACCACAAGAATGTTTTAGCTTATTCTTAGTCATTTAAGTCTATGTATTTAAAGGGCTGTTAGTTGTGTTTTTATTCAATTTCTATCACATTCATAATTAGAGACTCCTAATGTTTGACATGGGTTTTACCGAAGTTGTGCTAATTGGCATTGTCGCGTTGGTCGTAATTGGGCCTGAACGTTTGCCCGGTGTGGCAATTACTGTAGGCAAATATGTAGGCCGACTGAAACGTTTTGTGACTAATGTTCGCACCGATGTGGAAAGTGAATTTAAAACCGATGAGATTCGTAAGTTACTCGCTGCTCAACAGGAAGAATTGAGTTCGCTAAAAGATGTGGTCAGTGAAGCCAAAAAAGGGCTTGATATGTCTGGTGTTGCAAAGTCAATAGATGACTCTATGGCTAGCGTCTTAGGGAAGTCGGAAATTGAAAAACCTGTCGAACCAGAGTCAACGCTTGAACAGAGCCCGACTGAGCCAACAGTCTCACTGGAAAAAAATGCTAGTGCTGAATCAACAGCGCCTGAAGTTGTGCCTGAGAAAAACAAGAGTGCATCATGACTGATTCAGAAAGTGAGGTAGGAAGCGGCAACTTGATGTCGCATTTGGTTGAACTACGTGATCGAGTGCTGCGCATGGTGATCGCTATCTTGGCGATATTCCTTTGTTTATTTTACTGGGCTAACGATATTTATACCTATCTTGCTGTGCCTTTGACGAGTCATTTGCCAGAAGGCTCAACTATGATAGCGATTGACGTTGCGTCACCATTTTTGACCCCTTTCAAGCTAGTTTTAATGCTATCAATTTTCCTTGCAATGCCTGTTATTTTGTTTCAATTTTGGGCCTTTGTTGCGCCTGGGCTTTATAAAACAGAAAAACGTATCGCAAGACCATTATTAGTGTCGAGTATACTTTTGTTTTACGCCGGTATAGCATTTGCCTATTACGTCGTATTCCCGCTGGTATTTGGTTTCTTTACTTCAGTTGGACCCGAAATGATTAGTATTTCGACAGATATCGGGCGCTACCTTGACTTTGTGCTATCGTTATTTTTTGGATTCGGCTTGGCTTTCGAAGTGCCAATCGCGACTATTATTCTAGTTGCTGTTGGTATTACTACCCCTAAAAAATTAGGGCAAATGCGGCCCTATGTGATTGTTGGTGCATTTGTTATCGGCATGCTTTTGACGCCACCAGACATTATTTCGCAAGTTCTGCTGGCAATACCAATGTGGATATTATTCGAAGCAGGCTTAATCGCATCCGCCATCATGTTTAAAGACCGAAACATGGATTCAACTCACGATGACGAAGTGTCAGAAGAGGATCTTGTTTCCGGTAGCGAAAGTCAATCGGGTGTTGTTGAAAAGAATAAAGACTAAGAAGTCCAACAGATTAAGTTAAATCTTTACCATTTATCTTGTAATGAGTATCGTTTAGGTATTAAATAGCTTTTTATTAATGCAGATTATAGAGGTTTAACTATAATCCTTTTTGTCTAAAGCTTATTAGTTGGCCGCCCATGGATATTTCTAGTTCAGTCAGATCTCCGCAGATTATACCTTCTGTAACGACTAGTGCGGTCGAAGGTATCAATACCCAGCAGCAATTATTAGAGCGAAATGTAGAACAAGTCTCGGAAGGCCAAGGCGCTGAAGCTCAAAACACTAATTCACAAGACAAGGGATTGGTTGAACAGCAACAGATAGTAACGGCCGCGCAGGCCAATGCGAGATCTCTTGAGGCTGCTAATGAGCGACTAGGTACATTAATCGATATTAAAACCTAAAGTATTCGATCAAAATTAACTGAATTCAAATTTATTACCCGCCCAAATCAAGGCAGAAATGCTTACATCTTTTCACTCTTGCCATTTGCCCAACACATGATGGCTTCTTGTGATAATTTATTTATTCTGAGAACGAACATTGTCCACTTTAAACCCTAGGCGTAATCCAACTTTGCTGGTTATCATGGACGGCTTCGGCCTGAATCCGTCTCCTGAGAATAATGCCGTTTTCGAAGCCAATACACCCAATTTAGATCGCTATTTTTCTAACTATCCCATGACCGGGCTAGAAGCGTCGGGGCGTGCGATTGGCTTACCCATGGGGCAAATGGGTAATTCAGAAGTCGGTCATATGACAATCGGTAGTGGGTCGGTAGTAAAGCAGGATCTGGTGCGAATCGATGATTCTATCAGTGATAAGAGTTTCTTTCAGAATCCCGCTCTTGTTAGTGCAATTGAGGCAGCAAAGCTTAAGAACCGCCCAATCCATTTAATGGGATTAGTGTCTGACGGTGGAGTGCATAGTCATGTTAACCACTTATTGTCGTTGATAGATCTGTGCGCAGCGCATGAAGTTGTGCCTCAAATACATATGATTTCGGATGGTCGAGATACTAGCCCGCAATCGGCCCTTAGCTTTATACCACTGGTCGAGGAACGCTTGATCCGTTGTGGTGGTTTTATTGGCAGTGTCAGCGGCAGGTTTTATATGTTGGACCGGGATAACCGATGGGATCGGGTGCAACTAGCCTGGGATGCTATTGTCGGCGCAAGTGCCCTCCAGGCAGACTCTGCCACCGAAGCTGTCGAGCAAAGCTATTTAGCCGGTCAATATGATGAATTTATAAAGCCAACGTTATTGCCGAATTTTTCACCGGTTCAAGAAGGCGATGAATTGATTTTTTTCAATTATCGAAATGACAGAACCAGAGAAATTACGACAGCCCTGTGCAAAGATAAGTTTGATCAAGTCAAACGGGGTGAAAATTTCCGTCCAATCAAAGTTACGTGTATGACTTTATATGACGATGCTCTTAATTTACCTGTAGCCTTTCAACCCATACGGCCAAGCGTCACGCTGGGTAGTTTGATTAGCGAAGCAGGTTGTCGTCAATTGCATTGTGCAGAAACCGAAAAGTATGCTCATGTTACCTTCTTTTTTAATGGCGGACGCGAGGCGTGTTTCGAAGGTGAGGAGCATCGGCTTATTCAATCTCCCAAGGTCGCCACCTACGATTTAAAGCCAGAAATGAGTGCGGCAGAAGTAACTGAAATAATGGTAGCCGCATTGAAATCAAAAGAATTTGACTTCCTAGTGGTTAATTATGCAAACGGGGATATGGTCGGGCATACCGCAGTAAGAGATGCCGTGATCAAGGCGGTTGAAGTGCTTGATTACGAAGTAGGCCGTTTGCTTGATGCCGCTATTGAATTAGGTTATTCAGCTTTACTGACGGCCGATCACGGCAATTGTGACGAAATGATCGATCCACTGACTGGAGAGCCTCATACGCAGCACACGCAATACCCAGTACCTTGCATGGTTGTCGATAAAAACGTGAAATTGCTTGCAAGCGGTGGCAATTTGTCTGCAATTGCACCCACTATATTACAATTGATGGGAATACCACAGCCGAAGGCGATGACAGGAAAGTCATTAATATTGGATGCGTGGTAGGCGAGAAATAGTAGGACTGCAGAGAACTAATTGTTAATGACGTAAAACACACCAGTAACTAAAATCAGGGTTCCATCAATAAAGGCACTGACTAAAGTTGCCTTTTTAAAGAAAGGAGGGTAAAGGACATCAATATAGCCGTGGCTCTGATCGCCACTGGTCAATTCCCAAAAAAATAACTTAGCTTCGATTCAGTAATGCGATGCTGAAGACATCTGCGTAATGATTCTAGTCAGCGCTAACCTATTCCAAGAAATATCAAAGAAAAATTATAAATGCTCCGCATGACGCGCCCTCAGGCACCTTTAATGTATTTGGCAAACTAGCCCCGCGCTAAGGAATACGCCGGCAAGCCAACTTTATTAGGATAGAGAATTTACCTCCTAGCATTATTTCAGGCAATCTTTTATTGGCACATTGCCGTCAGGGCGTCTGTCAGTATGCGTATTATCCATCTAGAACTAGAATAAGTGTATAGCTGAACGGGTATGCAATGGTCAATAAACCATGCAAATGCCGGTTTGTAAGTAAGTGCTGACAGCCGATTGACTGATATCCGCCGAAGTCTATTTGTTGTTAATAGTGGCAAGATATGCCAGTAAGATGATGCTAAAATGTTTAATTGCTGCCTTTAAAATAAGTGACTGAACAGTTTATAGTCGTTTTGAGGCAATCTCTAAGAATTGTATGACGAGGTAATTAGTAGTGGCAGGTCACAGTAAATGGGCAAATATCCAGCATCGAAAAAAAGCTCAAGATGCCAAGCGCGGCAAATTATTTACCCGACTCATTCGCGAAATAATGGTCGCAGCCAAAGCAGGTGGATCGGATCAAGATTCTAACCCAGGACTTCGTGTTTCAGTTGAAAAAGCAAAATCACAGAGTGTTCCTAAGGATGCTATAGAGCGCGCAATCAAACGAGGCGCAGGTGAACTCGAAGGCGCCGACTATGAAGAAATTCGATACGAAGGCTATGGCCCGCTAGGGATTGCATTCATAGTCGACTGCCTATCCGATAACAGAAATCGAACCGTAGCAGAAGTGCGTCACGCATTTAGCAAGTCCGGTGGTAATCTCGGTCAAAGTGGTTCAGTTGCCTACATGTTCACCAGTGTTGGTGTCCTGATATATGCGCCTGACCAAGACGAAGACTCAATAATGGAAGCGGCATTAGAAGCCGGTGCTGATGACGTCGTTGTTGCCGTTGATGGCAGCATCGAAGTACTAACCTCTGCTGAGGAATATATAACAGTCAAACTGGCGATGACAGAAACTGGATTCGAACCAGAAGAGTCAGAACTGACTATGCGCGCTGAGCTAAACACCGAATTAAATGTAGAAGATGCTCAAAAGGTACTGCGGTTAGTCGATTTGTTAGAGAGTTCCGACGACGTACAGGAAGTCTATTATAACGCCGATATTCCCGAAGAAGCCTATGAACAGGGCTAAAAATGCGCTTTTTCCGCGATTGCAGCGTGGCCTCGTGGTCCCTACTCTTGGCAGCTCCGTGCTGAGGCGCCAGCCCGGTCGATCCTCATGTACTTAACGTACACTGCGGCTCTCGGCAATTGTTCCATGCATTGCTCTACCTTCGGGGCGCCGAGCCGCTGCATCCATGCAATCGTCCGCGCGGTGCTTTCTTGTACTTATTGGCATGGATGGTATGTATGCCTGTATTGTAGGAGCAAAAAAGCAGGTCGCGAAATCATTACTATTTTTAAAGGCGTACTTACAAATAACGAGAGCAGAGTTGTCGCCATCCTCAAACCGTTCAGCTCGTGATTATTTTAGGCATTGACCCTGGGTCTCGTAAAACTGGTTTTGGACTGATCGAAAATCAACCGAATCGAATTACCTATATTCACAGTGGCTATCTTAATATAAAGGGTGACACATTGGCCGAAAAGCTGGGACAAATATTTGTTGATATTACCGAATTGATATCCGAGTATCAGCCTCAGCAAATGGGTATTGAGCAAGTGTTTATGCATCGCAATGCTGATTCGGCTCTCAAGTTAGGGCAGGCACGTGGGGCGGCAATTTGTGCCGGTCATATTGCAGGTCTAGAGATAGGAGAGTATGCCCCAAGATTAATAAAACAGGCCGTTGTCGGAACAGGTGCGGCCAGCAAGGAGCAGGTGTTACACATGGTGCAGAGATTGCTAAGTCTCAATAAGGATTTACAGTCAGACGAAAGTGACGGGTTGGCAATTGCAATCTGTCATGCTCAATATTATGCTACTCAACAAAAAACAGGCATTGATCCCAAGCTACTTAAGAACCGGAGAACAAACCGCAGATGATTGGTCGGCTGACAGGTGTATTGGCGGCAAAGCGCGCGCCGCAGATATTAGTTGATTGTCAAGGTGTCGGCTACGAAGCTGACGTGTCAATGACGACTTACTACCAACTACCAGAAGTAGGCGAGCAAGTATCGGTCTGGACTCACCTCCAAATTAAAGATGATGCGCACACGCTGATTGGTTTTAAAACCGAGCAAGAGCGAAAGCTATTTCGCCAATTAATCCGCGTCAATGGTGTTGGCCCAAAAATGGCGCTCACCATATTATCGGGCACCGATAGTCGAGAATTCGCTCAGTGCGTATCACAAAACGACATTGTTACATTAACTAGATTGCCTGGTGTCGGTAAAAAAACTGCCGAGCGCCTTATTATCGAAATGCGAGACAAGGTAAGCGACTTAATGTCAGAAGATTCAGCGTCTGAAGAGGGCGTTTCCAGCGTAAAAAGTACACCATCAAGCAAAAACGAAGCAATAGAAGCCCTACAAGCACTTGGCTACAAACCGGCTGATGCAGAGAAAATGGTGAAGCAAGCAGAGCAAGCAACCGACATTGAAATGACCGCTTCGGCGCTTATCAGAAA
>OOGD01000108.1_pt1 | contig 18903 bp, 14 predicted proteins | sample 1670381 | NCBI WGS metagenome assembly OOGD01 (sample SAMEA98146918, study PRJEB22522) | marine metagenome | biome: marine biome; feature: marine water body; material: sea ice | place: Arctic Ocean | collected 14-Sep-2015 | depth 1.3 m | reverse complement strand
GGACCGTTGCAGGCAATGAAGTACAACATGTGATTATTCATTCGGCTGTATTGGCAAAGGGGAATAAAGCCATTTTATTTCCTGCTCCTCCTGGATCAGGGAAAAGTACTCTTACTGCTTATTTAGCCCACAACGGTTGGCGTTTATTGTCAGATGAAATGGCACTCATCATTCCCAACACTAAAACAGTGGTGCCTTTTGTACGGCCTATTTGTTTAAAGAATCAATCAATTGATATCGCTAAAATTTTGTTTCCTGATGGCAAGTTTTCAGATATAGCTAAAGATACCCATAAAGGGGATGTGATCCACCTTTCACCACCTGAATACAGTTGGGAAAATCAAACAAACACTGCGGAGTTAGTGGGGGTGGTTTTTCCAAATTACCGTGCCAATCAAGATTTACAGATTTATCAACTGGATAAAACCCAAGCGTTTATGCAGTTAGTAGACAATGCTTTTAATTACAGTGTATTGAGAAAGACTGCTTTTAGTACCTTGACCAAGGTGATTGAAAAAAGACTATGTCTAATTGGTTGGTTGTCTGAAGAGTTAACTGAACACGATGAAAAATATTATCGAAAGTGGGCCCACGAAATTCCCCCCTTAAGACACGGCAAGCGTGGCACCATTGTTGATGTTCACCACAATATAGTACCGATTATTTCCGGTAGGCATGTAGATGCTGATAAATTTGCTAAAAACACAGTCACCACTGAAGGCGGTTTTCAGATTCTTTCTTTTGCAGCCATGACGCTGCACAGTCTCATTCATTTGTTTTTTAATGAAGAGGTTAAAAAAGGTTACAGGGATCTCATTGATTTACATACATTAATGACCACAAACAATAACGAAGCGTTTTGGTTAGACCTTATTTCTTTAGCTAAAGAAACGGACTTTGGTTTGGAGTTGTTCTTAGCTTGTCGATATACACAAAAAATATTGAAGACTGAGGTTCCTGATTATGTACATAAAGAAATAAGTCAATTTTGCCCTTGGAATATAGCGTTTGTAGACTTTATCTACGAAAAGACCTTAAAGCCTAATCATCCTTTGTGTAAGCCTAAATTTTTTGTACTCGCTGAGTTTGCTGTATTGATCCGAGGGCACTTTCAAAAAATGCCGCTGCATATTCTTATTTATCATTTATTGTGTAAAAGCGGAGTATCACTGATAAAAAGCATATTTGGTAAACACGTTTTTACCAAAGAATTAGCTCAACCTTAATTTGTTTGATTAAGTGAGTGTTTTAACTCTGCTCTTTTGGCATGCAGCAAAGGTTCAGTATATCCATTAGGCTGGTCTTTACCTTTAAATATAAGCTCATGGGCGGCTTGAAAAGCGATAGGCTTGTCAGTTTTAGGAGTCATTGAAATGTATTCAGGATCTTGACTATTCTGCTCATCAACCAGTTTTGCCATATTCAACATCGATGCCTCTACCTGGGCTTGAGTAACTGCCCCATGCATCAACCAATTAGCTATATGTTGACTAGATATTCTTAACGTGGCTCTGTCTTCCATTAAGCCAAGATTGTTTATATCAGGCACCTTAGAGCAGCCAATTCCCTGATTAACCCATTTCACTACGTAACCCAAAATGCCTTGGACATTGTTGTCCAGCTCATGTTGTATTTGTTCCGGTGATAATTTTTCATCACTGAGCAGTGGAATGTCTAACATTTTCTCTAACAAACCATCAACTTGTCCTGTTATGTTCAATCTGATGTCGAACACGTCTTCCTGATGATAATGCAGAGCGTGTAATGTGGCGGCAGTAGGCGAGGGTACCCAAGCAGTATTTGCTCCAGAGCGTACATGGGTAATTTTTGCCTGCATCATATCGGCCATATTATCCGGGATGGGCCACATGCCTTTACCAATCTGAGCTTTTCCAGACAACCCTGTGTTCATGCCAGTAACGACATTAGATTGTTCGTAGGCGTTTAACCAAGGTCGTGTTTTAATAGTGGCCTTAGTGGCAAAAGCTCCTAGCTGCATAGAGGTGTGTATTTCATCGCCTGTGCGGTCTAAGAAACCCGTGTTGATAAACACCACTCTATCGCTTGCTGCCTTTATACAGGCTTTTAAATTCAGACTGGTGCGTCTCTCTTCATCCATCAGGCCTATTTTTAGGCTATTGCTGGGTATACTGAGCACAGATTCCATTTTAGAAAATAACAAATTGGCAAAAGCGACTTCTTCCGGTCCATGCATTTTTGGTTTCACGATATAAATACTGCCTGCTTGGCTATTTTTGAAAACGCCATTACCCACTAAGTCATGTTTTGATATTAGACTGGTAACAAGGGCATCCATGATCCCTTCGTAAATAGGTTTGTCATCGAAGAGGATGGCGTCTGTCGTCATCAAGTGTCCGACATTACGGATAAACATTAAGCTTCTACCAGGCAAGCTAAACGATCCTTTAGTTGAAGATTTATATTGCCTATCTGGATTTAAACTACGTATTATTTGTTTGTCACCACTGGTGATTGCGGCGGTTAAGTCGCCCTTAATTAGCCCTAACCAGTTTTTGTAAACTAAGGTTTTATCTTCTGCGTCTACAGCTGTAACCGAGTCTTCACAGTCCATGATGGTAGTTAATGCTGACTCTAAAAATACATCTTTGATGTTAGCTGTATCTTGCTGGCCAATCACACTATCTTGATCAAATTGGATTTCGGCATGAATGTTATGGTGTTTAATTAAGATACAGATAGGTTGTTCAATAGTGCCTTGGAAGCCAACGAACTGATCCGGAGTTTTTAAACTGACTACAGACTCGTCTTCCAAAGTGACTAACAGTTCACCGTGATGTATTGCGTATTCTTTGCTTTGTATATGACTGCCCGTTTTGAGTGGTGCAATCACATCTAACCATTTTCTGGCATAGTCGATGACTTTTTGCCCTCTATCCGCGTCGTAACCTTTGGTTTTGCTGTTAGCGGTTTGCTCAATAATATCAGATCCATAAAGCGCGTCGTATAAGCTTCCCCATCTAGCATTTGCTGCATTTAAAGCGAATCTAGCATTGTTGATTGGCACAACTAGCTGCGGGCCAGCCATGGTGGCAATTTCAGGATCGACTTTTGTGGTGTTGATGTGAAAATCTTCGGGTATGGGGTGCAAGTAACCAATCTCGGTAAGAAAGGTTTTGTACTCTTGGACATCAATAGACTGTCTTGCGCTGCAATAAAGATCAATTTGCTGTTGCAGGCTGATTCTTTTTTCCAAAAGATTTTGATTGATTGACAAAAGTTCAGGCAGAGTATCGGAAAACTTTGCCCACAGATCATCAGCTGATATCTTCAAACCGGGTAAAACATTTTGTGTGACAAACTGATCTAATTGCTTAGCAACCTTTAATCGGCCTTTTTGAATGTATTGAACTTGTGTGGTTTGCGTGAGTTGCATGTTTCACTCTTTGATAATCAACAGCTACACAGTTTACCTTGTTAGCATTATACGCATTAATTTATGTAGGTTATTCCTCCCATTCATACAAAAAATTAATCTTATGAATTAGTCAGTTCTACACCCACCTCCCCAATTAATCTTCTAAGCCATATATGTCCTGCGTCATGTTGAAGCAAAGCACTCCATGCCATTTTTAATGCAATCGGAGGAATATCAAATGGAGGCTCGAGTATCTCGACCTCTGGATCATCCTTATACATATTGGCCGCTTTGCTGGGTAAAGTTGCGATCAAATTTTGTGCTTTGGCCAATTGTAAGGCGACGTGATAATGACGAGTAAAAACACGTATATCCCGTTGTTTACCGATTTTTGTCAACTCAGCATCCACCCAACCTAATTTTTGTACTTCAGTAGGGTCGATACCCACGCCCACGCCAAAGCCAGTTTTACTTACCCATATATGTTTATTTTCTAAATACTGTTCCAGATTAAAATTTTGCACTATGGGATTGTGACTATGCACCACACAAGAGAACGTGTCATACCACACTACCTTTTGGTGAAACGAAAGAGGTAATTCTTCAAAACGGTTGATCGCCATATCAACCCTGCCTTGCTCTACATCATGAAATGTCACATCGCTAGGAGTAATTAAATCAAGGGTAACATTAGGTGCCTCTTTCATTAGTCTGCCGATGACTTCCATTAATAAGGTCGATTCAGCGTAATCGCTCGCCATTATCCTAAACGTACGTTCGCTTTTAAGTGGATTAAAGTCAGTTTCAGGTTGAATCGTTGTTTCAAGTTTAGATAGTACATCTCGGATAATAGGTTTTAATTCTAAAGCGCGTTTGGTAGGAGTCATGCCGTCACTGGTGCGCACTAGTAATGGGTCTTTGAATAAGTCTCTTAGTCTTCTCAAGCCGTTGCTCATTGCAGGCTGAGTAATACTTAATTGGTTTGCCGCTTTAGTCACACTGCCTTCCCTGAGCAATACATCTAGATAAACCAATAAGTTTAAATCTACCTTAGCAATATTCATGATTATTATCTCGTTATGAAAACTAATTTTGTATTAGAATATTATCAGGATTAGATATCTTTTCCAGATTTTAAATTTACTATTAAAAACAGCTATTTATAGTTTATTTGAAAGGGCTTGTGAATTAAATGATATTAGTAGGATATTATTGGTATTGATTTGTTGAATGATATCAATAGCTCACAGCAGATACTGCAAGCTATCGAAGACTCTTTGTAAAGACTGATCAAAAAACACTAACCAGATAATACTCACCAGATAAGACTATTGAAAAAGTTATTCAGCGTCGAACTGATTCATAGTATTGTCTTCACCTGAGGCTTTAAGTGCCTGTTCGCCAGAGAAGTATTCTTTATGATCATCTCCCATATTAGAGCCAGCCATTGCTTGGTGTTTAACACACGCGAGGCCTTGTCTAATTTCTTTACGTTGCACACCTTTAACATATGCTAGCATTCCTTGGTCACCAAAATAGCCTTTGGCTAGATCATCGGTAGACAATGCAGCTGTATGATAAGTAGGCAAGGTAATGAGGTGATGGAAAATACCTGCTTCCCTTGCTGCATCTGACTGGAACGTTCTAATTTTCTCATCCGCTTCAAGTGCTAGATCCGTGTCGTCATATTTAACTGACATTAATTCGTCTCTGTTATATTGACTTAGGTCTTTATCCGCTTGTGACCAGAGATCAAATATTTGCTGACGGAAATTCAGAGTCCAGTTGAAAGAGGGTGAATTGTTGTATACCAACTTTGCGTTTGGAATTTCGCTTCTAATGGCGCGAACCATATCGCCAATTTGGCCAACATGTGGCTTTTCTGTTTCAATCCATAGTAAATCTGCACCATTTTGTAATGACGTAATACAGTCAAGTACGACACGATCAAAGCCAGTGTTTTCTTTAAATTTGTATAATCCATTCGGTAAGCGTACCGGTTTTACCAATTTGCCGTTTTGCTTAAGAACAGAGTCGCCATCAACCAGATCATCGATTGATGTGACTTCACTGGAATCAAGAAATGCATTGTACTGAGCGGCCAAATCACCTATTTTTTGTGATACAGGTATTTTTTGAGTCAGTCCTGCACCTAGGGAGTCAGTTCGAGCAACTATCACACCATCATCTACACCGAGCTCTAAAAATGCGTATCGTACAGCATTAATTTTGGCTAAGAAATCTTCATGTGGCACGGTCACTTTGCCATCTTGATGACCACACTGTTTAGCGTCAGATACTTGGTTTTCGATCTGTATGCAGCAAGCGCCAGCTTCAATTAGTTTTTTAGCAAGCAGGTAGGTCGCTTCTTCATTACCGAATCCTGCATCGATATCAGCAATAATTGGCACAACATGCGTTTCATAATTATCGATAGATTGTTGTATTTGTGTCGTGTCGCTAGCGTTTAGTTTGGCGTCGTCAAGTTGTCTAAACAGATCACCTAATTCACGGGCATCGGCTTGACGTAAGAAGGTGTACAATTCTTCTATTAACGAAGCTACCGAGGTTTTTTCGTGCATGGACTGGTCTGGAAGGGGACCAAACTCGGAACGTAACGCCGCAACCATCCATCCAGATAAGTATAGGTAACTCTTATCAGTGGTACCTTGATGCTTTTTTACAGACAACATTTTTTGTTGTCCAATAAATCCATGCCAGCAGCCTAATGATTGAGTATATTGGCTTGAGTCAGCATCATATTCTTGCATGTCTTTACGCATAATTGCTGCGGTGTATTTTGCAATATCTAACCCAGTTTTAAAGCGATTTTGTGCTTTCATACGAGCAGCATAATCTGGATTGATGGCATTCCAAGCACCTGCTTTGGTTGATCTTAGCTGTGCAATCTGATTAACATCGTTTTGATATTGTGACATTTAAATATTCCTATAACAGTATGGTAAAAAATATAACAACCAATAAAGACATGTGGGCTGCTGTTGGTAAACATCCTATATAGGTAAAAGCCATATTTATAATCTATATAAAATATCTTCGTCATAGCCTGTGTGAATATTAGTACAAATTAATAACTTGTTTATCAGATAATTATGTTTTGAAGCGCCAACTATTGTTAGGGTATACAACTATTTCTTAAACTGTTTTTATTGTAAATAAATTAACCAGAGAGCGTGTATGTCCAAGCTAATGTCTTCAATTGATCAGCGCACCAAACTAGTCGGTGAAAACAGACTCGAGTTGCTCATGTTTAAATTGGGCTCACGACATACCTTTGCTTTGAATGTGTTTAAAATCAGAGAAGTCATTACTGTCCCTTTTATGAACACGATGCCCGGTTCTCATCATAACCTTTCAGGTGTCACTAACTACAGAGGCGTTTCCATACCCGTTATCGATCTTCGTGCTGCGATTAAAATTACCAATAGTGAGAACACGTATGAAGCTGTCAATGTGATCATTACTGAGTACAATCGCAGTGTACAAGGGTTTTTGATTGGGCAAGTTATGCGTATTGTTAATACTTCATGGAGTGACATTCAGCCTCCACCATCAACAGCCGGTAAAAATAACTTTTTAACAGCCATTACTCAGGTTGATATTGATGGAAAAAATGAGCTTGTTGAAATTATCGATGTAGAAAAAGTGTTATCTGAAATTATTGAATACGATACCACCATCTCAAAAGGTATATTAGATGAAGAAATCGCGTCCCACCTTAAAGGTAAAAAACTATTGGTAGTAGATGATTCGGCTACAGCTCTTTGGCAAATAAGAGAGACACTTAGCCAGTTAGGACTAGAAATTATCGAATTGAAAGATGGTTTAAAAGCGTTGAACCTTTTAAAAAGCTGGGCTGATGACGGTAAAGTAGTCACTGACGAAATATTGATGATGTTTACTGATGCAGAGATGCCTGAAATGGATGGCTATCGTCTTACCGCAGAGGTGAGACAAGACCCTCGAATGAGTGATCTTTTTATCGCACTTAACACATCATTAAGTGGTAGTTTCAATGATGCAATGGTAAAAAAAGTGGGGTGTAACCGCTTTATTTCTAAGTTCCAACCAGATTTGTTAGTGGACGTTGTTCAACAAAGAATGCGCGAGATACTAGACGCTGATAGTTGATGTTTGTTAATAAAATTTATACCCTTCATTTTTTGTTCACGAAAGTCATTTATTGTAAGTAGAGATACACATCCTCTTAATACCTAAGGTATGATCGGTAAGTATTTTTTATTCACTTTTTCATCATTGGAGACCAGATGAAGCAAATTGCAACTCTTTTACTAGCTCTATTATGCCATTCTGCATTAGCTACTTATTCACCAAAGAATATTATTATGATTGTAGGTGATGGCATGGGTCCATCTTATACCACTGCATATCGCATGTACGCGGACGATCCGAGTACACCTGAAGTGGAAACAACAGTGTTTGATAGATTATTAGTCGGTATGGCCAGTACACACCCAGATATGGACACAGGTTATGTGACTGATTCAGCTGCGAGCGCCACAGCGCTTGCAACAGGTGTGAAAACCTATAACGGCGCAATTGGTGTAGATGCCAACAAAAATCCTGTTCAATCAGTGTTACAGCTAGCCAAAGAACAAGGTCGTAAAACGGGCATTGCTGTAACGTCACAAGTTAATCACGCCACGCCTGCAAGCTTTGGTACTCATAACGAGAGTCGTCAAAATTATGATCAAATAGCTGATAGCTATTTTGATGAAAAAACTAATGGTCAGTTTGTTTTGGACGTAATATTAGGTGGTGGATGGAAATATTTTATTCGCGAAGACCGTAATTTAGTTGAACAATTTAAAGCCGCTGGTTATCAATATGTCGATGAGTTAACCCAACTAGACACAGTAAAAGCGGGCACACCTTTGTTAGGGTTGTTTGCAGATTCAGGCATGCCGTGGGCACTAGACAGTGCCAATCAGATGCGACTTCCCACGTTAACAAAATCGGCGATACGTCAGTTAGAAAATGAGCAAGGATATTTCTTACTTATTGAAGCCAGTCAAATTGATTGGGCGGGGCATGGAAATGATATCGGATCCGCTATGGCTGAAATGCACGATCTTGCGGTAACCCTAGAATGGTTAGAACAATATATTGTAAAAAACCCTGACACGCTGTTAGTTGCTACTGCCGATCATAGTACCGGCGGTTTGAGCATTGGCGCTAATGGCAATTATAGTTGGAGCCCTAAGTGGCTAAAAAATCTAAAGGCTTCACCCGCTGAGATTGGCGCACAGTTGATTGCAACCAAAGACAGAGGTGTTTTGGCTACTGATTTACTAGGGTTTGAGTTGACCTTGGAAGAAATATCCAGCTTAAGTGTGATTGAATCTGATAAACCTAGACCTTTCCACAACGCGATTTCTAAGATTTTAGATAGCCGTACAAATACTGGCTGGACAACTTCTGGACATACCGGTGTTGACGTACAAATATTTGCCAAAGGATTGGGCAGTGAGCGCTTTCGGGGCCATTTGGATAACACTCGCATTGCTCAAAATCTGTTTGAATTGTTAAAGGACAAAAAATAGCCATTATCTACATATTTAGCCAGTACTTTTTAGAAAAAGTGCTGGCTAATATCCAGTTAATTCAATAAATCCAACCCCTGAATGAGAACCTGAAACCACCGTTCCTCCCTCATAATATGAAAACAACCCAGGGTTCCACTGGTTGGTTTGCATGGGTGCAATCTGAATATCGACTTCATGCTCGGGTAATTGAATCGACCAGTACAAGGGTAACAAGCGACCTTCCACTTTATCTCGCTTAGTTATCTTTCCATGAATATCGGCTTCATCCAGATGTACGACGGTTCCATTATTTTTCAATAAGGTCCCAGACCAATAGTCTTCAGCCTGCTCGTGACGCATATTAAATAACATAAGCTTAGTACCATCGTCAAAGTGAATAGAAAACCAATCCCAGCCTTGAGCCTGTGGACTTAGATATTGAGATGTCCATTCGTGATCAAACCATGCATTGCCCGCTACCTCAACTATTCCACTAGCCAGTTGAAGCTGTCCAGAAACTTGAATATGTGGCTGGCTATAATAATAAGATGCTTGCTCTGAATTTCTTAGTTTACGACTAAACCCCTGCTCACCATGCTTTAAAAAAGACTTGTCTGCTGTAAAATTTAAGTTAGCTTTAATCTGAGTATCAATAGTAAATTCAAGCGTCGATGGAAACATATTGGATGACTGAGAAAGCCATTGCCAATCGTCAATAAACGCATTGAATGGAGCCGTCGATATGCCTGCATTACCTACGCCACCTCGAGCAAAACGTTCTTCAAACCAAGCCTGCTTGCCATCTCTTAAGCCCACATGCCCCATGTATTGCTGAGCATTCGCCCAAGGAGTGTTCTGGTTGTCACTAGCAAACCGAAATAGAGTCCATTGCAAAGCATAAGGGTTGTTTTTTTTGTCGGTTAAATTAGCTGTGATGTACCACCATTCCACCGCAAATTCTGGGTGACTCCTGTGATCGAAGGGGAATGTAATATTGTACCCTGGCAATACACGAGCAAAAGTTTGTGAAGCGGTCTCAGCCTCGTCACTATTGACCCGTTTTTGTTGTTCTACTGGATAACGACTCAAGCCAGAAAACATCGTATTTTCATTTTGTACTTTATCAGCATCATCGACTTCATCTGGGTTTACATCGGATTTTTCAGAGCAAGCTGTGAAGCCTGTTACCAATATTAACAAAAATAAGTACCTTATTAGAAACTCAAACACTTTATGTCCTCAACTAATTTGCGACGACTCAATTTATAAAGAGGCAACGCGACAACGACTACAATCAACAGAATACTTATTATTCCAGCTGAGAAAAGTTTAGAAGGTGTGATCAATATTGGGTAACTCCAACTAAATGCTTGTACGTTAATTAAGTTGATCAACAGCCAGGTTAAGCCAACCCCAAAGGGTAGTGCCACCAGACAAGCCATTAAACTGAGTAAGGTGTATTGGATAAGTGATAAACCAGTAATTTGATAATTACCCACTCCCATGCTTCTTAATAGTGCTCTTTGAGGTCTATTATCCATATCAATCATCAACACTGATGTGGCTAAAGATAATGCCGCGACTAATAACGTGACGATGTTTAAGCCATCTGTAATTACAAATGTACGCTCAAACGTTTTCATCGATAACGCCAATAATTCACGGGTTTGTATCGAGCTTACCTGCTCAGAAATTGAAGACGATGCTAGTTGATTGGCAAATAGGCTTTGCTGCTGTTCGGATAAAAAGTGCAAAGCAAACAGGGTAGTATTGGCTTCATATTTAGCAAAATAATCTAAATCTAACATAGCTTGAGCTTTTTGATTACCGTAATCATAGTAAATACCCACTATCTGTTTAGTTTCAGACTGTCCTGTCTCAGTATAAAAACTCAACGTTTGTCCCAGTGTTAACCCATGACGTAAAGCCAATTGTTGATTAATCAACACTCCTTGCCCTGTAGAAAATATTTGCCAAACATCTATTTGTTGCTCAGAAAATAACATTGCGGATCGATAGAGGTCAGAACTGGGGTATGATCTAAGCTCTATTTTTGTTTGATTGTTTGTTTGATTGTTTGTTTGATTGTTTGTTTGATAGATCACACTGCTCTGTGACTTATTAACTAAAAATGCATCAACGCCTTTACGCTCAACTACACCCACATTCATATCTTGAGTGGTTAACCATTGAGTAAATACATTCGGTGTTTGAGTCGAAACATACTGGTCCGCTACCAAGCGCTGATTTAACCATTGATTTGTGGCTTGACGAAAACTATCCACCATCAAATTCATACCAATATTACTGGTTAGCGCAATAAAAAAGGCACAACAGGCAATTTTGCTCTTCTGCGACAAACGTACGCCATCTGCAGCCAACCAGCGAAGTAATACCCATCGCTCTGGCATACTGTGAAACAGCGTATTCAAGCTCTTTGGTACCGCATAAATAAGTAGACTACAACCCGCAAATATACTTATCGCGATAGCACCAAAACTCATCAACATGCCTGTAGTGTAATAACCTAGAAAAGCGGCAAAGCAACCCAGTGCTATGCTGGCATATAACCATGAAAAATTCTTTGAGTTGGTACTGACCGAAAAATTACGTAAAGACAGCTTAGCGTCCAGCTGCCACATAGGCAAAATGGCTGCTATTGCTGCTCCCAAAAAACAGGCCGTAAAGCACTGTAACATTAAAGTTAAGTAGGCTACTTGGGTGAAACCTACGCGTACATCAAACAAACTTTGTAAGGTTAGTGACACCATAGGTGAAACTAATTGTGCTAAAAAAATTCCGACCATAACCCCGATTGGTGCGCAAAGTAAGCTGATTAATACCAGCTCTGTACCTTGCGCCCAGTATATTTGTTTTCTAGATACCCCAAGCTGCCGAGCAATTCGCAGGTTTTGCCAGCGCTTCATGATCAATAAATGTAATGCGTTCATGACCACAAACATACACACGACAAACATTAAACATGCCATGGCCAAAAGGTTAAGGTGAAAACTATCGGTGAGCTGCTGTGCTTGTTCGCCAGTATTGATGTTTTCAAGTCGAAGGTGCTCAGGTAATGCTGCTTTTAGTGCATCTCTGGCACTATGCTTCATTTCTCCGACTACCAACAGTTCGCTAATTTTCTGAGTACCTAATAATTTTTGTAATTGCCCGATGTCCATGACGACCTCTCGGCCTAAACCATCGATATCGGTAATTGCAAGCTGTGGCAATAATTGCTTATTTTTTAAAGTTAAAACTTGTCCATTAGCAAAGTTTAGTTCGGCCGCAAAATCTTTATGGATCACACTAGCAAAAGGTGGAGTCCATAATTGGCTAAGATCTTGTGTTGAGGTACCTGTACTGTTTTGTTCATCCTGTGATGTATTTCTTACGGAATAACTGAAAATTGAAAACGTATCTATGCCCAATAATGACAATCGCTGAGTTTCGCCCGAAACAGGTTGAATGACGTTCTGCGAACTACGTAACACTGGGATAAGTTGAGTGAAGCCCAGACGACGAAGTGAAGTGAAATCTTGTTTACTTAATGAATGGCCACTTTGAGCAGTGATGCGCTGTTCGACCTGTTGTAAAAATGGTTGACTAGCAGATGCATAACTATTTTTTGCGGCACTATTGATCACTAAAACTGCACTAAGACCTGCACACGCAGTGATTAATGCAATCAATACCAATACTACGCGTAACATATTATGCTGGTAACTTGCCCAAATAAGCTTAAGTAAAGGAGTCATTATCAGATTGAGACATTGTTTTGTGGCTTACTTGTATTCTGGTTTGTGACTTGCTCTGTGCTTTGATTTAGAACAGCCTGCAGTTGTCCTCGTTCTAACACTAGACGGGTATCGGCGAAGGCAGCTACCTTTTGGCTGTGTGTAACAACAACTAATGTTAGTCCTAATGTTTTGCATAATCCAAATAATAACTCAGTCACTCGTTGGCTGTTGTTATCATCTAAGTTTCCGGTTGGTTCATCAGCTAACACTAGACTAGGTTTGTGGGATAAGGAACGGGCGATGGCGACCCTTTGTTGTTCTCCACCAGATAGATTAGCCGGCATTTTGTTTTTGTGTGAGCTCAATCCTAATTGTTTTAACAAATCGCTGTGATATTGGTCTATTGGTAAACCATTAAGTCTAGCTGGGAAAGTAATGTTGTCCCACACAGATAAACAATCAATTAAATTAAACTGCTGAAAAACAATACCTAGATGTTTTTTTCGAAACTTATCAGCTTGCATCTCACTCATAGTATTGAGTGCCAAGCCCGCCACTTTAACCTCTCCTTTATCAGCATTATCTAAAGCCGCAAGAATGTGGAGTAAAGTTGACTTACCTGATCCAGATTCACCGCTGATAGCTACAGATTGTTTTGCTTCAAGAGTGAAATCTAGTTTATCTAAGATGTTTTTGTTCGAGTGTCCATCAGTAATGTGTTTGACTAAACCGCTAACTTGGATCATCTCTACCTTAATACGTGTGTGTATATAATATTGATAATACGATAAAGCAGAGTATTAGTTCTAAACGTCTGCTAAAAAGTTCTCAAGCTCTTCACCCGTTAATTTTTTAATTTGTGAAAAAATGTACCACAATGCTGCCATCAACATCAGCATACTCGGGATCACAATCACGGGATAACTTAAGGCCGTCATTCTGCCTAATTCTTCGGTATATTCAGACGTACCAGGAGCACTAATTAATATGACCTTAGCTAAAATATAATTGAGTGCCGCAGACAAGAAAAAAGAAGCGGCAACAATATAAGAGCTAATTGCCATTTTTTTCTCAAAGAGTTCGCTGGTACCAGAATTTGCTAAGGATTGATTAAGATTTTTCCAATTAATGATTTGTTCACTTAGCACAAACACTTTTAATAAAGGCTTGCTAGTTCTTTGGGTAATCAAAACTGCAATACCAATAATTGCGGGTATTGTTGCTTCTTTAATCGCAATATATTCAGCAGGAAGTTCTAACAGACTTATACCGCCTGTTAAGAAAACACTGACAATACCTAGTATTGAAAATGGATTGATTTTAGCTGTTTGTTTGAGATCCCAAATACCAAAACCGATAGGAAAGATCAGCGCAGCTACAATGCTCCAAGCAGGCCCTAAATATTCATCACTGCTTAGATTGGTTAAAATCAGCACTGGGATAATGATGTTAAAAGCTAGATTACCCAGCAGACCTGTTTTTTTTTGTGGTTGAACGTTGGACATTGTTTACCTATTCCATGCATATTTTTGCTTATAAATATTATATTCGCATTCGAAGTTTAGAGCGATGGTTTTGCCCATAATTTTGCTGCCACCAATCCGGCAATAAAACCAAATAAGTGCGACTCCCAAGAGACAAAGGGACTAGAGGGTAATATACCAAAAATAAGTCCACCATAAAAGAATGCCACTAACACTGAAATTATAATGAGTTTAAATTTACCACTTAAAAAACCTGCTAAGACTAAATAACCAAAATAACCATATACGACACCACTTACACCTATGTGAGTGGCTGGTCGGGCAAATAGCCAGACCAATAAACCAGAGGTGATCATGATCCATAGTGTTACTTGCAAATAGCGATTTAACCCGTACTGCAGCAATAAATAAGTAAATATACACAGGGGTATAATATTTGAAAAATAATGCTGCAGGCTGCCGTGCACAAAAGGCCCTAAAATAATGCCTTTAAGTCCAGGCACATATCTAGGAATGGTACCTAATTGACTGAGCATACGTCCAGTGAACAAATTGATCATTTCAATTGCACTAAACAACACAAAAACAACTAAGACTAGTCGAATATGTTGATTGTTACTCAAAGGTTTGATGATAGGGTTCATAATCTAAATAATACGCGGTAGAGACCAATGACATTATTGTGACTGAAAAACTTCGAAAAAGTTATGTCAAATTGTCACAAAATAATATGCGGCAAATAACGTGACATATCTTGAGTAATGGGCGACGAATCTTCTCTTACTGAGATACCTGCGGCTTGGTCATTAACCAACCACGAACCTATCAAGGTATGATTATTACCGAATTGAGGCAAAGGATAATAAGCCTGATAAATAAAACCTTCTTCACCATATGGACCATCAGCATGTAACACTGTTTTTCCATTCTCAATGACGCTGATATTGGCTCCTTCTCGAGAAAAAATGGGTTTTTTAACCAATTTAGTTTCAGTCGCCTTGCCTAATTCATCTTCAAAATAAGCGGGTAACAGATTAGGGTGCTTAGGGAATAATTTCCACAGCATTGGCATCAAGGCTTTGTTTGATAAAATCGATTTCCAGATAGGCTCTAGCCAATTGATCTGAGCAGGTCCTATAGATTGTCCGAACTCCTCCCGTTGCATGAATTCCCACGGGTAGAGCTTAAATAAGGTTTCAATTTTGTTGTTTTGTAAATCACTAAAACTACCACACTCAGCAAGGCCGATATCCTCTATAAATACAAAGTCGTTGTTTAACCCTGATTCTTTAGCGCAATCTTGCAAGTACTGCACTGTTCCGCGGTCTTCATCCGTATCTTGGCAGCAGGCAAAATGCATATGATTGACATTGTAATGTTTGCCAATGACGGCTAACTGATGCACTAGTTTTTCTTGTAAAGAATTAAATTGGTCCGCTTGTTTACCGATTTTACCCGCATTGACCTGTTCTTCTAGCCACAGCCACTGCCAAAATCCTGATTCATACAAAGATGTGGGCGTATCAGCATTATTTTCATATAGTTTAGCCGGCCCCTTACCATGGTAGGCAAAGTCTAAGCGTGAATAAAGACTGGGATTTTGATTTTTCCATGAATCAGTAATTTGCTGCCAAAAGTGCTGCGGAATTTGAAATTTTTCCAGTAATTCCTGAGAGTTGACAACTTTTTCCACCACAGCCAAACACATTTGATGAATATCTTCAGTGGGAGATTCTAAGTCCCGCTCAATTTGTTCGAGTGAGAAGTGATAATAAGCTGATTCATCCCAGTATGCTTTACCCTGCATAGTATGGAATTTAAAGCCAAACTCTGCGGCCTTTCTTTTCCAATTGACTCGTTCTGGAATGGCAACTCTTAGCATTGAAGCAACATGAATTTAATGTTGCTTACGCAATATGATATTACTAAAACGCAATTAACCACCCCAGCCACCTCTGCTAGAGCTGCTGCCCCAACTAGATTTAGCTCGAACACTGCTACCAAATCCACCGCGACTGATAGTTTTATTTACAGTCGGCTTGGGTTTTAGTGCTTTTTCACTAACACGCATACTTCTGCGGCGATTGTCGCCAAAGTCTTGGCCACCTGCACCGACCCATCTATTTCTGTAAGATGAATTTCTAGAGAAAGAAGTAAACATAGGCTGAGAGGAATACCCTCTTGGGGACATTAAATTGCTTAACATGTACCCTGCCATAAACGGCATGAAAAATGAGCCAGATTCATTTCGAACAGCATTACACTGGTTGTTACCAAACTCAGACTCACAATCACGCTGATTGTTATATTTGGGTCCTGTTCGTTCAGCTTCTTTCAAGGCATCTTCATAAGCTGTTTTGCATTTTTCGGCAAATTCAGGATTTGAATTAGTACAGTCATCTATACTGGTAAATACAGCTGCCTCTTGTTGTTTCTCACCACAAGCTGAAAGGAAAATTGCTGCAACGCCGAGTGCTAGAGGTTTAACACTAAAGCTTTTGCGCATATTATTCAGGTTGATTGTCTTTGAACGCTTGGTTTTATTGGATTGCATAGGGCCCTCCTAGTAACTCATACAAGCCGCATTAAGCAGCCCAACAGAAATTGAAACCGCTGCCAAAATAGTTCCTGCAGATACTTCATTTTTATCAATTCTGTCAGCGATCTTTGGCATAAAAGTGAAACGTAATAAGGCAAATGCGAGTGATTGAGCAATAATTGCCACCACACCCCATACAACAAAATCTATTAAAAATTCTGAGTTAGCTACAGCGCCAGCTAATGCAATGCTAAAACCGATAATAGCACCACCAAAACCTACAGCTGCTGCCTGATTCTTGTGCACTTTAACTAATTCCCATTCATCATGAGGAGTAACAAAGGCATATACTATTTTGAATACAAACAACAACAAAATTGAAACTGCAAAATACAGCGCAAAATTGCCTAAGCCTGATATTGAATTTATAATTGTGTCCATTATTTATCCTTTTTATAGTGGGTGGTATTAAATTGAGCGAATGGTGTAAATTGATTACTATCCGTTAATTGTGATATCAGCTTGGCCAATATTAAAGCCTGTACTGATAACCAAACACCGATCAAAATTATTATTCACTAACTTTTCTTCAGCTGTGACCAGTAAGGTTTCTGTTTCGTCACCTTCAAGTTGACGTTCATATAACATTACAAACTGATCGGTTTCGCTTGTGTCACCATCTTGTTCATAGGTTTTTTCAGTCATGGCGACAGGGGGAGATTCATCTCCTATTGCATCCCAAACCCGCTGATACTCTTCATCATCAATCAGATAAGTTGGCTTTGACACGCCTGAAGCAATCATTTCTTTCCACTGGGCTTCTGAACCAATCGTTTTTGTTTCATAAAAATACCATAACTTTACGTCTGTGATGTGATTTTCTGTATCGCCACCATCTAAGATGACCTGCAAGAAGGCATCATCATCGGTGTAAAATCGTAGAATTTTACCACCGGTATCTAAATTTACCTCTCCTACTGCTTGAATAAGGTGGTGGCTAGCTGCTTTTTCAATCATTAGTTCTGGTTCAATCAATCGCAACTTAAGAGGGTCGAGCTCAAAAGATCCACCTAGATACAGCCCCATAATTTCAGGTGCTTTAGGTTTTTTCTCCGTGTCTTTTTTACCAAATAATTTACTAAACATAAGGGGCCTTTTTACCTTTCAACAAAGTCGTGCCAGTTCAAATTAATAATACGCTCATCAGCAATATAGAATATTTTGTCACCTGGCAAGAGCATTAAATCTAAGTCTGGGTTAACTTGGATATTTAACTTTTCTTCTGCTTTAGACATACCAATTAACGTAGCCCGATATTTACGTTTGAGAATTTCGAAAATATGTTCAACTTTTATTGGAGGAATGTGAGCTGGGATATTGACTGAATATTGTGCTTGACCATGATTAATATCGAGTAAGTCGTGATGTAACAAACTGGAACCCGGATCAAAAGCTGATTTTGCTAACATTTCCACCGCTACGCTGGGTGTACACTCCACATTAGGACAGTGTTTTTGTAACAAACTGACTAAGCTTTCATCGTTAAAATATGCAACCATCTGCGCATCAGGATTACGCTGACTGCAATACAAAGCTGTGGTCATGGTTAGATCATCTTCTGGATTGTCCATTAACACAACACGAGCCTTGGCTACGCAGGCTCTGTCCATATCTGCATCGTTACTAAAGGTGGTGACTTTGACAAACTCAATTTGGCCAGGTAGAGGATTAGTGATATCTGCTCTCACACACAACACTATTAGAGGATCATCTTCGGTGTAGGCTCGTTCGCGGATTAATAGTTCTAGTAGACGTATAGTGCGATTACCATTCCAACCTAGCACAAGAATATGGTCTTCAATGTCTAAACTTTTCAAACCTCTTGCTCCTTTTTGCCATTGATTCGATACCCAATTTGCAACGCGTCCCAAGACAAGGGCAAAAATACTGAGGCCCATTGGAATTATATAAAAGGATACTAAATATTTACCTGAGGTGGTACCGGGTGACAAATCACCATAACCTACCGTTGAACCTGTAACAACCAACCAATAAACAAAATCCGCAGATTGTGTTAGAGATTTTTCTCCCGCTAGATGCAGAAGTAACCAACTAGTCGACCCATAAAAAAGAAGCGCCAGTACAATACTGTACCAGCGCATCTCGGCAAACACCC
>OOGD01000107.1_pt1 | contig 19062 bp, 15 predicted proteins | sample 1670381 | NCBI WGS metagenome assembly OOGD01 (sample SAMEA98146918, study PRJEB22522) | marine metagenome | biome: marine biome; feature: marine water body; material: sea ice | place: Arctic Ocean | collected 14-Sep-2015 | depth 1.3 m | reverse complement strand
ATTGGGTTTCGATTTAAATAATTATTTTTTTGGGAAAAAATTTTACACCGTTTTTTCACTGACTATAAACAGTTCCCTTGCAACATTTAATAATAAGCTAAGTCGCTATTTCCTTATTTTTTGAACGAATGTTTTTGAATATGTATTGATAAAAGAAATATAGCTTCCGCGCTGTGTATATCTTCTAGTCAGTCATTATATGTGGTTTTTGATTTTTAAAAATTTTACTGGTTAATATTTATATATGTCTTGTTTAACACGCAAATTACAGCAAAAGATAACACGCTATATTCAGAAGAACAGATCTCGTTTTTACTCTAACACACCTGAAATTATTCGTGAGGAGTTGGTTGACAAAGGGGTGTGCCCATCTGATGTAACAACTGACCAGATACATATTATCTTGAAAGAAGCGAAAAGTAGTTAACGGCTCTAAACACTCCAAAAGCTTAAGTTCTAAATTTTTATTGATTCGTTAAAGTACTTTTTTATATCCAAATTGAAATCACTTGGAAGCACTGCATCAAGAATTTTTAACCTATTACTGGCAGCAGATAAGTCCACTTCCTTGGGCTCCAAATAATGGTTGCCCCGTATTGAATAAAAAACTTTAACAACTGGTTTAACAGCGTGGCCATTGTTTTGCTTAAGAACCATGGCAATCTTTTCGTTGTCTAGTTTGACTAAGCTGCCCGAAGGAAAAATTCCGATGCATTGTACAAATTGAGCCACTAACCATTCGTCATACTTTCCAGGCGCATCGTCTAATAATATTTGTAATGCTTTTTTAGACGACATACCTGCCTTATAACATCTGTCTGCTGTTATAGCATCGTAAGTGTCAACTATGGCAATCATACGTCCAAACTGTGTGATATCGTCTCCTCTTAGACCTTCGGGGTAGCCATACCCGTCGAGTCTTTCATGGTGTTCTCCTATAGTTTTCACAATTGAATCAGGAATGCCCATTTCAACCAAAACCTTCATGCCATAATATACATGGTCTCTCATAATGGTCATTTCTTGTTCATTCAGATGACTAGGTTTATGTAATATTTCATCAGGAACTTTAATTTTACCAATGTCATGTAAAAATCCTGATAGAGTCAATTCTTGTATTTGTTCTTCGTCAAAGCCAAGATATGTTCCAAAATTTGCCAGCAAAATAGCCACATTTAATGAATGCTCTAAAAGATAGGTATCTTTCTCTCGTATTTTTGTCATGCACATTAAGGCATTAGGATTGCGATCAATAGAAGAAACAATATGGTTGGTGAATGCTTCTGGTACAGCAATGTCTATAGGTAAGCTTTTGGCAATGCTTTCTAACATTTTTTCTTGTAAGTGTTTACCTTTGTGGTGAAGTTTAATTGCAACTTCAAGTTCTACTTCAAAAGAAACTTTTTTTTGTAGTTTAGGCGGTGTTTCAGGCTTAAGCTTTTCTTTTTGAAGTGTAATTTCTTCTTCAACCTCGGACTCAAGTTGTTTGCTCATATCAACAACAAATGACAAAATTCCTTTCTTTTTGAGCTGCTTTATAGACGCAAGGGAAGTGACTCTACCTCGGCTAGATATTTTAAGTTTGCCTTGTTGTTTTGCAATAGAATCAACATACATTCCTACTTTAATTTGATCTACATCGAATATTTTTAACAAAAGCATCAACTCTTATGCTTAAAATTTACTACACCAAATCAAAATATCCGATTTGAACATTAAGAGCAAGATTAACTATTTATAAAAAGTAATTAATACTCTAATTTCCAAAGCAATTCGTGCAAATCGGGATGCCACAGAAAAATCTTTAGGTTGATTCGGTTGTTAAAAACGAAAATATCTTCTTGTTCCAATAAGCCTATTTGTTTTTGGGATTGAGCAGAACCTACCGGAAAAGCAATTTGTCCATTAGAACGTAGAACTTTATACCAAGGCAATGACATACCCTCTGGCACACAACTCAGCGACTTCCCGACTAACCTTGCCCGTCCAGGTAAACCCGCAAGATCAGAAATTTGACCATAGCTTGCCACTTTACCAAAAGGGATAAGCTGCACTATTCGCCAAATTTTGGTGTATGTAGGGAGCTCATACATTACAAAAATTAGTCTGCTTCATCAAAAGGATACAGTGTTTTGATTTGATCTAGTGCTAATGATTTTTCTTGTTGATTAACATTTCGATATAGCGCTAATGTACTAGGCGATGCATACCCAGCAATTTGTTCAATGTCATTGAGTTTAGCACCTTGGCTGATTAGATAATTTAGGTACGTATGCCGTAATACATCAAGTGATAGTTGTTCAGGAAAGGCCATCCTAGCATCGTGCCCTATATTGACCAGTAAATGTAAAAAGTCTTCGTGACTTTTTACATTTGACCATATAACTTGTTCATCAACCAAGCTGTTACATGTCACTTGCAAAGCATCTGCTAGATCTTTTTTAATGCATATGCTGCGAGAAAACTGGTTTTCTATCTGGAGAGTTGAATAACCCTGTTTGAAGTTTACTTTTTTTAACACCAGTAATTCGTCGATGTTTACACCGCTCAAAATCAGTCCTAACAACACCCTACCTTGATTGTTTGCAATAGAAAAAAGCAGCCTACATTCATCTGGGCTTAGCACTCGTAAAACCTGGGATACAGACCCTAACTTAGCAGTCTCGGATGGCTTCTGAATATAAGATTCTTTCAGTCTCTGATGTTGAGTAAAACCGATGTTTGGAAAGTGACTGGTCTCATCCTGTCCAGGAAACATCACAAAATTACTGGTGCTAGCTGAGGCTTTTTGCTTAAATATAAAACTGAATAACAACATAGACAATACTGCTAAAAACACTGCAGTTATTAGACTAATCAGGCTCTGAAGTTGGTAGTTTGGTCCTATAGCAAAACTTGGAACATATGCGGGCTCGAGTATCGTAATTTTTGCATCGAAAGGCTTTGATACTTCTTGTGCAACTTGTTGATTTTTTAGTATTTGAGATTGAGTTTGGAGAGCTTTTAACTCGTCGTCTAACCTTTTATATTGCTCTAGGTTTTGGCTAAACACTTGCGCAAGTTTGTTCTTTTCAACAAGCTGAGTATTCATCTGATCCACTTTTCCTTTTGAAACACTAAGATCGCGCTCTACATCAAGCAGATAATTGGATTGGCTGGTTTTTATTTGTTCATCGAGTAAAATTTGAAGCTGAAGTATTTCTTTTTGCAAAGTTACAATATCTGGGTCTCGTTCTAAATAGGCTTGGGTATACTTGTCAGACAAAGTAGATAGATTGGCATTAAGTCCTTGCAGGTTGAGTTTAATCGCATCTATTTGCGATTTATCCACTGGTCGAATAATTGCTTTTCCACTATTGATGAACTCATTCAAACTATCAAGCAACGCCTGTGCTTGTGCTTTATCGGCCAACGCTTGGTCAAGATTAGTTCCTAAGTTTTTTGTTTGACTTAGTACTCGATTTTCATCTCTTTCTAGTGACGTGATGTTGTTTTCATTGGCAAATATTTCTAACTGTTGTTCTTGCTCGGCTATTTTTAATTCCAAAAGTTGCGATTGTTGGTCTGCAATTAGTAACTTATCCTGTCTGTTTACTAGTGATTCGGATGCAACTAAATTTAGGTACACCTTTGCCCACGCATCTAATATTGGTTTGAGGGTTTGCAACTCGCTACCGTTGGCTTTTAGAGTAATAATACGACCTGTTATACTCGCTTGCGCTGATAGACCTTCAAAAAGCGCCTGTACATTAGTCATCAACCTCTGCTCTTGTTCAAGCTCCTCGACAACAAGACTCATTACACTGTTGCTTTTTAATCTTTGACTATGCAGAGATATTTGCCTTTGTGCTAGTTCACTAAATTCTAACTCAGTTTGCGAGGCATACGAAAAATGTAAGATAGATTGGCTTTGATATGTTGGTGATTGACTCCAAATTACAATGTTAGAAATAATCAATATTAACAAAAAAACACTAGCCAAAATCTGCCACTTACGCTTTTGAAAGCTTCTATGTAAAGAGTCTGATGGGTCTGTTCTATTATTGAAGGGTTGATTTGGCATGTAATCAACATTGTTATCTGATGACATGAAAAACACCTAAGGTAAATAAATAGTTAACTATTCTAATCAAACAATATCCGGTGAGCATATAATTCCTTTTTGCTTTATATTTTCAACTAAAGTCGTTCTGAAGGTCGGCTGCAGAATTCTTAAACAAATCTAACAGGCCCTATGCATAAATTGTAAAGGAGTTTTAAATATATAAATATGAAAATTTTAAAAACTAATAAAAGACAAATATGTACCATTTGTTACTACCCACAGAAAACTTGTTTATGTGAATGGATAAATCCCATTACATCGCCTCTCAACATTATTGTTTTACAACATCCTAAAGAATCAAGACATGCAAAAAATACAGTTAAGCTGTTAACATTAGGCTTAAAAAAGATAATGATATTACAAGGTGAGAAGCCTGAAGACTGGACAGAATTATCTCAAAATATAGCTAAACAACCGCAAGATTACAGCTTACTTTACCCACATAAACAAAGTAAATCTATGGAATCTATTATCTCACCAGAATCAAAAGAAAGCATTTTCCCAATCAATCACAATGTTATATTTATTGATGCATCATGGCGCAAAGCTCTGAAAATTTGGCATCTTAATCCCTGGTTGCAACTGTGTAATAGTTGGCACTTTACCAATCCACCTGATAATCAATATCACGTTAGACATACAACCCAACAAAATAGTCTATCAACGCTTGAGTCAGTTGTTTACTTACTTGAGTACACCCACAACATTGATTGTAAGCCGCTGCATACACTACTCTCAAAAATGCAGCAGAAGTGTTTCATAGAAAACTACAAGCAATAATATGAACGATTAAAAGCATTATTTTTTTGTCAGTTATTTGTTACGGTAATAAACAAATGCTTGGCTTTACGAATTCAGTCGACAAGTCAATTCTGACAAATTTTATTACTCCTTTATTGAAAATCGTTTTGATAATCAATATCACTTAACGACAAACAGCACATTTTTTCTCATTTATTCATCACTGGAGATTGGTTGATTACAGATGTAAATGCGGGCAAATTAACAACTGTCACTATAGTAGGTATAGAAACTTCGATAGACGTTTGTGCTTTTCCTAAAGTAATTAATAGTAAACACGGGGGGTGAAATTTATAAAAACAATTAGTAAAAAAGCTGACATTTACTAATAAAACATGCAGGATCATTCATCTGTTTGGGGCATGCTTAAATATTTAGAAACGCCTGCTACCAAGACGTGATAATGGGCCTGGAAAAATGGCTAAGCCAATGACACAATTCCATAGGATAAACTTTATAGTTTCTTAAACTCGAAAGTTTGCGGTGCAGTAAGAAGACCCGTAATTTTTAACGAGGTGACCTTGAAATATCTACTTTTTGTATTTATATTTTTTTTTACTTTGTCAGTAAATGCACGTAACCTTGCCAATTCAACACAGGCAGAACCCATTGAAATAATTGAAGTTAATTCTCAAAAGCGGCTTCAAGATATTCGTGATGTCGCGATGTCTTTAAATGTTGTCGATGGCCAAACCATCATTGATCGACAACTCAAAGATACAACAGCACTTTCAGCTATTGTACCGAATTTCAAGATTACCCAAAACGCGGCAGAAGGAACCCCACCAGCGGTTAATATTCGAGGTGTAGGCAGCGTAGATTACAACACTTCGACACAATCTCCTGTTGGTGTCTATTTAGACGGAACAGCCAGTGCGTCAGCCAACTCTCAAATGGTAAATCTATTTGATGTTGAGTCAGTTGAAATATTGCGAGGTCCACAAGGTACGTTATTTGGCCGTAATACCACTGGTGGCGCGATATTAATCAACTCAGTTAGTGCTAAAATGGACAACTCTGGCTACTTTAGTTTGAGTTATGCCCAGCGCAATCACCTTTCCACTGAAGGCGCAATTAATCTCCAGTTAAACGACAACATGGCTACTCGTTTAGCCTTTAGTCATCAAGATTATGAATATTCAACAAATAACTTAGCACCCAACACACCACAAGCAAAGATGCGTCAAACTCATGGGCGATTATCTGTCTTAGGTCAGTGGGACAAGCTCACTATCGATAGTAAAATTTATCTGAGTAAATGGGATGGTATTGTTAATCCTGTAGGCAGTATTGGCGTAATCAAAAGTTTTGATCCAGCTACCGGCTTACCTGTATCTTTTTGCTCACCCAGTGCAGCTGGTTCTGCGGCTTGCACTGATGCCTTTGGTTTTAATAGTGGCTCGAATGATTTTCATGATGTAGCCGTTAATAACAACATTAGCGGCAATAGCCCACATAAAACAGACTCACATGGTATTAATGTAGAAGCCCGATATGAATTTAATGATAATAATTATTTAGTCAGTTTATCCAACTTCTCTACGCTAGACAGAGAGCATTACTTTAACAGTGATGGAAGCCCTGCTAGCTTAGGAGAAGGTAATCAAAATGTTGGCACAGATACGTTTAGCCAAGAGTTGAGATTACATCAAGAGATAGGTGATATTTATGTGATTTCTGGCCTGTACATTTTGAATGAAACTTTAAAGCAGGATAATCGTTTCGATTTACTCAGAGATTTTCGTGCTGTTGAAGGGTTATTTAGCAACGCTGTAACTTTTTTATATGATAATACAATAAAGATAAAATCTTCGGCTTTGTTCGCACACATCGAATACCCATTATCTGAGCAGACAACGTTTAGTGCAGGCTTACGTTATAGCGATGAAAGCACAGATTATAATGCTATCGGTCAAATCAATATTGCCACTTTTGCAAATGATCAAACTGGTTTGACAATCCCAGGTTGGGATGCTTCTGGCAATATTGATGATAACAACTTATCTGGAAAGATTGCGTTGTTACACAAGCTCAGCGATAAACATTCTGGCTTTGTCAGTTTCTCCCGAGGCTTTAAGAGTGGTGGCTACAACGGAGCACTGATAAGCTCAGCCGCAGAAGCACAGAACAATGATTATGGTGCAGAAACCTTAAACGCTTATGAAGTTGGTCTTCACAGTCAATTAAGTCAATCAATTCGTTTGTATTCAGCCGCTTTTTATTATGATTATCAAGACCAACAAGTGTTTATGAATCAATCGGCCATCACGCCGGGCGCACCGCCACTTCAATTATTAAGTAATGTCGGTAAATCGACTATTTATGGAGCAGAATTTGATTTGAACGCACAAATAACACCTGCTTTATCAACCAAGTTTTCAATTGGTTATCTCCCAGAAGCAAACCTTGTATCTTTTATTGATTTAGCTGGCGTTAGAATAAAAGATAATCGACTACCTTTCACATCTAAGTGGAATGTTGCAGCACAGGCAGACTATGTAGTTGAACTTAATTCAGCTCAATTAAACTTCCACATTGATGCCGATTATCAGTCAGAGTTTTATTTTGATCAAAATCAAAGTGCCTACGCTATTCAAAAGGGTTATCTACTTTGGAATGCACGCATAGCATGGGCAGAGGCAGACTGGAACTTAGGAGCATGGGTGAAAAACTTAACAAATGAGGAATATAGTCATCTAAAATTTGATTTAGTGAATCTATTTGGCATGCTGCAAGACTTTAAAGGTGAAGCCAGACAAGTTGGCCTTGATTTTCGTTATGAGTTTTAGTTTGGTTAATCAAACAACGTCACGCAATAACCGTGTATATTTATAAAGTGAAGTGATAAGTGTGTGGTAATAGTTTGAAAAAAGTTAAATTATTGGCGGGTCTTTTAGTTTTATATATTTTTATCGCGGTAAATGCGTTAGCTGCGCCTACCATTAATATTGCTAGCTTTAATCTGAGCAACATTAAGGATCAGAATATTAGTGACGATGTTAGCTATTTTTCACTTAAGGACAACGCAGCACCTCCCCCCAACCAATTGAACCAGCTCGGAGTCTGGCTAAACACCTTAGCTTCATATCAAACCACCGATGTATTTGGAGACAAATACGTTGCAGCATTTCAAATTTATAATGATACACAGCTAACCGAATGGTTTATTTATCCTTATGGGTCAGTAGTACAAAATATAGAAATATTTTATTTTAGTAACGATACCCCCACTAACTCTTTTAAAACCGGTCATGGTTTAAAAAATCAACAAGATTTTCATTACGGAAGCAAAATTGAAATATTACCGGGACAGCACAAAACCTTGTTAATGTTATTTGAAAGCGAGTATTTTTTCGCTCCCATCAAAATTTTAGTAAAGCCTCATCTCCAAGCTGAACAGAAGTTTCAATTAGAGAACGTCATATTACTGATTAGCTTAGGTATGTGTTTTGCTCTGGGTATTTACAACTTATTTATTTTTTTCAGCACTCGAAATGTTCAATATTTAACCTATGCATTATCTACTATTGCTTATTCTTTAGGTTGGACTGCTGTATTTGGCGTGCCCGAGTTTGTAGGATTTAAAAGCTCAGAACATTGGTTAATGCCCGCGTTCATAATAGGCTCCATTTTTTATTGTTTCTTTAATATCCAATTTTTACACCTAGAAGAATTAGCACCTAAAACAGCTAAAGCACTAAAAATCATTGCTTCTCTTGCAACTTTATCATTACCTTTTGCTTTCTATAACCAAGGTGTAGCTTTATATTTAGCCTCTTTGGTTACCTCTGCAGTGTGCATTTTAGGTCTCTATTCTGGCATACGATGTTGGATGAACGGTTATTCGCCAGCCAAATATTTTGTATTTGCTTTGTTGTCAGTATTATTACCAAACATGGTAGGAAACTTAATGAACTTCGGAGTATTACCAGGGATAAACGTTAACATTTATCTATTAGGTTTAATTGGAAACAGTCTAGAAAGCTTATTATTTGCTTTTGCGTTAGCAGCTCAATTACGACTTCTGACATTAGAAAATATTGAGTTGACAACTACGTTAGACAAAACTGTGCAAGAGCGTACTTTTGAACTTAAAAAAGCTAATTATCAGCTGGAACAAACCAATAGCGACTTAATTGAGGCAAGTAATACTAAAGGCCAATTTTTAGCCACCATGAGTCATGAAATTCGTACTCCTTTAACCTCTATCATTGGTTATGCCAACGGTATTTTACTCGGTGATATAGACAAAGCTGAGCAAGAACGTGTCACCCAAATCATCGCTGAAAATGGTAATCACCTATTGAGCGTTATTAACGATATATTGGATATTAGTAAGATAGAAGCCAACAAACTCGACTTTGAATCAATACCAACTCCGTTGTTTTCAGTCTTGGCACAAATCGAATCTGTTGTGGGTAAACGAGCCAGAGATAAGGGTTTAGCTTTTCATTTGGAATATAAATTTCCGCTGCCAGCACAAATTAATACCGACCCAACACGCCTGAAACAAATCTTATTTAATTTAACGAATAATGCCATTAAGTTCACTGAACGCGGGTATATAGGTTTATCGGTAAGTTTGATAGACAATAGATTACAAATAAAAGTCAAAGACTCTGGCGAAGGTATCTCTACGAAGCAGCAAGAGCATCTATTCCAACCCTTTACCCAAGCTGACAGCTCAATCAACAGACGATTTGGAGGTACTGGTTTAGGACTGAGTATTTCACGTCGATTAGCTAACGGTTTAGGTGGCGATATTAAGGTGCACAGTACTCCTCGAAAGGGCTCAACTTTCACCTTAAATATTGACTTGTCCGTTGTGCAAGACACCCCATGGATAAACAATGTAGGAGAAATATGGCAGTCTACTCCAACTAAATCTGTCAAAACTTCTGCATTGCCCAATTTCGTGGGCAATAAAGTGTTGCTAGCAGACGATCATCCCAACAATCGCGAATTGATATCCATACTCTTAAAACGTATGAATATTACCGTTACTGAAGTAGAAAACGGTAAACAGGCACTGGATACAATTTTTTATCAAAAGTTTGATTTAATTTTACTTGATATCCACATGCCCCAAATGAATGGTACAGAAGCACTTAAAAAGATTAGGGCATCAGGAAACTATACGCCGGTAATAGCATTAACAGCTAACAATATGAAACATGAGATTGAACATTATATGCGTCTTGGCTTTTCAGATCATTTAGCCAAGCCCGTTTCTCGTCAACACTTTATTAGTAAACTATCCCTTTACCTTAACAAACAAGGTGAAATAGATCTCCCTCTTCACCAGGGTGATATGCTGAGGTTAATAAAAGACTATCAAGAAGATTTACGAGAACAAGTAGTCGACATACAACTAGCGCTAGAGCAACGTGATTTAACCGTTATAAGTGAAATAGCCCATAGAATAAGAGGATCAGCTGGCTCTTTTGGTTTTGATATTATTGGGCAAAAATTTGCAGATATTGAGCACTCTTCTCTGCAAGATGACGAAATAGCGGTAACTTATGAGTTACCTAAGGTATTGGCCTTAACCATGCAATGTATTGAGCTACCGGGTGTAGATATTGCACAAGGTATTGTTAAACATCACAACAGTGCCAAGCTATTTTTAAAAGCTATTTTTGAATTAATGAAGCATTCTAAGCAAACCCTTAAAGACTTAACCGCTGCATTGGACAACAATGAAATCAATAGTGCTTTGGTTCATTTATACAAGTTTTTCCCTGCTAGCTATGATTGTGCATTAATTCAGTCTAAACCGGCATTTAAAGCCTTGGAGGACATAATTAAAAAGGGCAAACTTGAACCCAAAGAGTATGAACCTCAACTTGATGTTATCCGTGCTCACTTTATAGAATTAACCGCATTATTAAATCCAAACCTAATTGACGAAATATAATTATTTAGTCGTTTTAATCTCTTTTGAAATACATGAGTGATGATTAAAACATCTGTCGCGGTTTCCTGTTGCACTTAAAACTGATCTTGATAGTCTTTTTGTATGCTTTACTTTTTGTCAATTCATATTGACGAAAGCTTGAGATGAAGAGCGATTAATTGTTGGTCACCTATAACCTGTGCAGTATGCCCATGTATGTTGTTCTTAAAAAGATATTGGCAGGTGACATATCTTGGGCGATAAACGCATCACCAGCGCAAAAGTCGTGATAACTATCATCCCGTAAACCGATGCCTAGAATACCCGAACGAATAAGGACAAGAGTGGGATCACCCGCCACATGCCAGTCACTAAAATACCCTGGTTCACTCACTTTGTGACGAAAGTTTAATGCTGTTTGACGAGGTGAAATAAACGAACCATTATAATCGTCAAGGCAATACTGCCGCTCGATAAAATATGAGTGTATTGTTGCTTCGTTACATAATATTGGGATACTTAAATTCGGCATAGCGCACGCCATAAGTTGTTAAACGGATAAAGGGATGTAGGGGTAAGTCATAAAGTCATAAAAATGACACGTACACCGATCAAGGATAGTGTGCATAACTCAATTTTTGAAAAACAACTTTGATATTAGTTCTTTATCATTTCTTACTAGCAGAATGTCAAAAAATCCCATACTTTATCCATCACAATATATTCAAAGTGATTTGTAAGAGCAAAATTATGTATCGGATAATAAATAAAGTAGTAGTGATGGTTATTTTTAGTGGGTTGGCCATGTGCAGCCTAGCTCAGAATCGAATTGATGTTCAACGGCCTGATGCACCTGAATTAGCTTCTTATGGGCAATATGCAATTGGTGTAAAAACTGTAAATATTATCAACCCACGACAAATTGATATTATTAGTATCGACCTTGCTCAGCCCGAGTTAGCCGATCTACCTAGATACGATCGTTCGTTAACCCTAGAGGTTTGGTATCCAGCTATAAAAAGTAGCCAAGGTAATACGTCTCTCGATGTTTATTTACGCGACGGCAAAACCGAAGTTAGTGTAATAGGTAAAGCAATACGCGACGCCAAACCGATAGTTAATAATAAAAAATACCCTCTCGTATTAATATCTCACGGTTATCCCGGTAATCGTTTTTTGTTATCTCACCTTGCTGAAAATATTGCTTCAAAAGGCTATGTAGTAGTATCAATTGATCACACTGACTCCACCTATCGCACACAAGCTGCTTTTGGTTCAACTTTGGTCAATCGACCACTGGACCAATTGTTTACTCTTGACCAAATAGCGATTATGTCAAAAGACAATACTTCGTTTTTATACCACTTAGTAAACCCCCAAAATACAGCTTTAATCGGTTACTCTATGGGTGGCTACGGAGCCGTAATTGCTGCTGGTGGTAGTGTTACCCAACAAGCAGTAGATTACTCATGGGGGGCACCACACAACACATTAGCAATACACCAGAATCTTAATAAAACCAACACATCGCCTGATCCTAGACTAAAAGCGGTGATTGCTTTTGCACCTTGGGGAATGAATGTTGGTGTATGGAACCAAACTACTCTTAAAGGGGTAAAGGTTCCCATGTTATTAGTAGCAGGCTCGGTTGATGATGTATCGGGTTACGAAAAAGGTGTCCGGGCGATTTGGAAAGGAATAACCAGTGTAGACAGAACCTTATTGACTTTTGACAATGCCAACCATAGCGCTGGAGCGCCCATGCCTGCTCCTGAAGAGTCTTATGCCTATGATGAAGCTCTTGGATTCAACATTAGTGAACACTACACTGACGCCGTTTGGGACAGTGTCCGCATGAACAATATATCTCAGCATTTTGTTACTGCATGGTTAGAAAAATATTTAAAGGGTAATGTTGAAATGGATAATTACCTAAACCTTGAAGCCAGTTCAAACGACGGGATTTGGAGCAAGGATGCTGAAGGTCAATCAAATTCTGACCATACTCATTGGGCAGGCTTCAAAAACCGCACAGCAAAAGGCTTGAAATTTGAAAAATTAGCCAAGGGTGAGTAGGCTAATTTTCACTCTTCAATGGGTTATTATTAGTGTGTGGTTTTATCCCCCCAGATATCTGTTAAGCGTTGGTCTCGGCCACAATTCCAACGATACAATTTGTATCTAACAGTATTTTTTTTGTAATAATCTTGATGAAAACTTTCATTGCCTTTTATTGGATAAAAAATCGAAGTAGGTAAGATGGGTGTGACTACTTGTTGATTAGGAAATTGCGTGATTACTTTTTGTTTAGATAATTGAGCAATTTCCCGTTCTTTTTCATCAGCTACAAAAACAGCACTTAAGTAGCTAAATCCTTTATCGCAAAATTGCCCCTTATCATCAAAGGGGTCGATATTCACCCAAAAATGATCGAGTAAAGCTTGATAAGACACTATATTGGGATCGTACGTTATTTCAACCGCCTCGTAATGGCCTGTATGGTTACCGCTATAAGTTGGGTTTTCTAAAGTACCACCAGTAAAACCTGAAATAACGTCAGTTACCCCTTTTAGCTTTTCAAAATCTGACTCCATGCACCAGAAACATCCACCAGCAAAAACAGCTTTATCAGCTGTTGCTTGGGAGGTGTATAAAGTAAATATAGCGACCAAAGACAACAATAGTTTTAATTTCACAAAGTTTTCCTTCATTACTGAATGTAATTATTTACACTAAGATTACATATTAAGACCAAAGTTTGGATACAAACTTTCAATTTAATCTATAAAACAAAAAACCCAGCATAAGGCTGGGTTTTTAAGTATTTCATTTGTGACTACTTGCGCAATTTTTGGATCAGTCTTAATTGTGCAATAGCTTCGGCTAACTCAACAGCTGCTTCAGCATACTCAAAATCTGCACTTGGATTAGCAATATGTTCTTCAGCGCGTTTTTTTGCGTCCAAAGCTGCTTGTTCGTCCAAATCTTCTGCACGAATAGCTGTATCGGCTAATACAGTCACTGTACCTGGTTGTATCTCAAGTACACCACCGTTGATGTAGATACTTTCTTCATCACCGTGTTGCTTAACTAGACGTACCATTCCTGGTTTTAGAGTAGTTAATAATGGTGCATGACCAGGATAAATACCTAGTTCACCTTCACTACCTGTAACTTGAATAGTTTTAACCAAACCAGAAAAAATACTAGTTTCGGCGCTTACTACGTCTAAATGTACGGTCGCTGCCATAAAAACCTCCAATTAAAAACAAGTTTCCAAATCCATCTAGTCTGGGCTCTTAAGGAAATGCGCAATGTAAAAAATTACATGAGCGCTTCCATTAGGGAGTCCGGACTAAATAAGCCGAAGGTTACATGTTTTTGGCTTTTTCGCTTGCTTCTTCGATCGTTCCAACCATATAGAAAGCCTGCTCTGGTAGGTGATCGTATTCACCATTCAAGATGCCGCTAAAACCAATGATTGTATCTTTCAAAGAAACATATTTACCAGGTGAACCAGTGAATACTTCTGCTACGAAGAAAGGTTGTGATAAGAAACGCTGAATTTTACGAGCTCGCGATACTGACTGCTTATCTTCTTCAGAGAGTTCATCCATACCTAAAATAGCGATGATGTCTTTCAATTCTTTATAACGTTGCAATACTGACTGCACACCACGTGCTGTGTCGTAATGCTCTTGACCAATAACAAGTGGGTCAAGTTGACGAGAAGTAGAATCAAGTGGGTCAACCGCAGGGTAAATACCCAAAGACGCAATATCACGTGATAATACAACCGTTGCATCCAAGTGAGCAAACGTTGTAGCAGGTGATGGATCAGTTAAATCATCCGCAGGTACATATACCGCTTGGATTGAAGTAATCGAACCTGTTTTAGTTGATGCGATACGCTCTTGTAATACGCCCATTTCTTCAGCTAGGGTAGGCTGGTAACCTACAGCTGATGGCATACGTCCCAACAGAGCAGATACTTCTGTACCCGCTAGAGTGTAACGGTAGATATTATCAACAAAAAACAACACATCCCGACCCTCATCACGGAATTTTTCCGCCATGGTTAAACCCGTTAAAGCAACACGTAAACGGTTACCAGGAGGCTCATTCATTTGGCCATATACTAGGGATACTTTGTCTAGTACGTTTGAGTCGTTCATTTCGTGATAGAAATCGTTACCTTCACGAGTACGCTCACCTACACCAGCAAATACTGAGTAGCCGCTGTGCTCTATAGCGATGTTACGAATAAGCTCCATCATGTTGACAGTCTTACCTACACCAGCACCACCGAACAATCCAACTTTACCACCTTTAGCAAACGGGCAAACTAAGTCAATAACTTTGATGCCTGTTTCAAGTAGTTCAACTGACATTGATTGTTCTTCGTAAGTAGGTGCTTCACGGTGAATAGACATACGTTCTTCTTCACCGATAGGGCCCGCTTCATCAATAGGATTACCTAATACATCCATGATACGACCCAATGTAGCTACGCCAACTGGAACCTGAATTGATTGACCACTGTTTTCTACAGCTAGGCCACGACGCAAACCGTCAGTGGAACCCATTGCGATGGTACGCACCACGCCACCACCTAATTGCTGTTGTACTTCCAAGGTCAAACCTTGCAAATCACCTTCGGTAATTTGCAATGCGTTATATATTTTTGGAACCGAATCTTGTGGAAACTCAATATCCACTACGGCGCCAATTATTTGGACGACCTTACCATGACTCATGTTAATTCCTCTTAAATTCTAAAACCATTGCCTACACCGCTGCCGCGCCGCTTACAATCTCACTAATTTCTTGTGTGATTGCTGCTTGGCGTGCCTTGTTGTATATCAATTGCAAGTCATCAATGATGTCACCCGCGTTATCGGTTGCAGCTTTCATAGCCACCATACGAGCAGCTTGTTCAGATGCTCCATTTTCAACAACGCCTTGATACACTTGAGATTCAATAAACCTGATCAATAACATATCTAAAATAGGTTTTGGATCAGGTTCGTATATATAGTCCCAACGGTGTTGTAATTCTTTTTCTTCAGATTTAGGCAAAGGCAACAATTGATCTATCTGCGGCTCTTGCGCCATGGTATTTATAAACTTATTAAATACCAAATATAAGCGATCTATTTTTCCGTCATTAAATGCATCTAACATAATACGCACTAAACCAATGATTTCACTCATAGTTGGCGCATCACCTAAACCTGATTCAGCGGCTAAAACACTGCCACCAAAACGGTTAAAAAAGGCAACAGATTTAGCACCTAATGCAGCAAAATCAACTTGAACATTTTGTTCTTGCCATTTTTTTGCATCTTTCACCACCATCTTGAATTCGTTGGTGTTTAAACCACCGCATAATCCACGGTCAGTTGAAATCACAATATAACCAACGCGTTTTACTTCACGCTCTTCCAAATAAGGATGGCGATATTCAAGGTTAGCGTTTGCTAGGTGACCGATGACATTTCGAATATTCTCAGCATATGGACGGCCTGAGGCCATACGGTTTTGCGCCTTTTTCATTTTAGACGCTGCAACCATTTCCATAGCGCTGGTGATCTTCTGCGTATTTTTAATACTGCCGATCTTACCTTTTATCTCTTTACCGCTAGCCATAAACTCTATCTCCGATTATTCAACATGTTGACCACTAAACTTAACAAAGCCTAGTGGTCTAATTGATTACCACGTTTGTGTTGCTTTAAATTTCTCTAGAGCCGCATTTAACGTCGCTTCAATTTCTTTGTCGAAATTACCCGTAGTATTAATAGTGTTCATTAGCTCGCTATATTCACTGTTCATAAAGGAGTGTAAAGAGGCTTCAAAATCTAGTATTTTAGATAATTCAACATCTTGTAGATGACCCTTTTCAACAGCAAACAATGAAATACCCATATCAGCGACCGAAAGAGGTGCATACTGGTTTTGTTTCATCAATTCCATTACTCGCTCGCCGTGTTCAAGTTGTGCACGCGTTGCGTCATCAAGGTCAGATGCAAACTGCGAGAAAGCCGCTAATTCACGATACTGAGCTAGAGCTAGACGAATACCGCCACCTAGCTTCTTGATAATTTTAGTTTGCGCAGCACCACCGACACGAGATACCGATATACCAGCATTAACCGCTGGACGGATACCTGCATTGAACAAATCGGTCTCTAAAAAGATTTGGCCATCAGTAATCGAAATTACGTTAGTAGGTACAAATGCTGATACATCACCTGCTTGGGTTTCAATAATAGGTAATGCTGTCAAAGAACCTGTTTTGCCTTTAACTTCACCTTTAGTAAAACGTTCAACATATTTGTCATTCACGCGTGCAGCACGTTCAAGAAGACGAGAGTGAAGATAGAAAACGTCTCCAGGGTAAGCCTCACGACCAGGCGGACGACGTAACAATAATGAAATTTGACGGTATGCAACAGCTTGCTTAGACAAGTCATCATATACGATCAATGCATCTTCACCGCGGTCACGGAAATATTCACCCATAGTACAACCAGAGTAAGGCGCCAAGTACTGTAATGCTGCTGACTCTGATGCAGAAGCGGCAACCACTATAGTATGAGCCATAGCGTCGTGTTCTTCTAACTTACGTACTACGTTTGCAATAGTTGATGCTTTTTGACCAATCGCAACATATATACATTTAACACCCGAATCTTTTTGATTGATAATGGCATCAATTGCAAACGCTGTTTTACCCGTTTGACGGTCACCGATAACTAATTCACGCTGTCCACGACCCACTGGGATCATGGCATCAACTGATTTATAACCAGTTTGAATAGGTTGATCGACTGATTGACGTTCAATAACGCCCGGTGCAATTTTTTCTACAGGTTCATAGCCATCAGCATCGATAGCACCTTTGCCATCAATCGGGGCACCTAGAGTATTTACAACTCTACCAAGCAGATTTCGACCTACCGGTACTTCTAGGATACGTCCAGATGATTTAACTTTTACGCCTTCTTGTAAGTCAGCGTAAGGACCCATTACAACCGCACCTACAGAGTCACGCTCTAGGTTCAATGCGATTGCGTAACGCTTACCTGGAAGCTCAATCATTTCGCCTTGCATTACATCTGCAAGGCCATGGATGCGAATAATACCGTCGGTTACACCAACAATAGTTCCTTCATTACGAGCTTCACTTACTACTTCGAACTTCTCAATACGTTGTCTGATTAATTCTGCAATTTCAGTGGAATTCAGTTGCATACTCTTTTCCCCGTTATGCTTGTAACGCGTCTGATAGACGGTTTAATTTACTTCGAAGTGAACCGTCAATAACTGTGTCGCCGGCTTTTATAAGTACACCAGCTATCAATTCAGGATCCACGCTACAATTTAGCTTAACTTTACGTGCAAGACGTGTTTCAAGAGACTTGCTAATATCTGTTTGTTGCTTTTTGTTAAGTTTGACAGCTGAAATGATATCAACGTCAATTTCTTTTTCAAAATCAGATTTGAACTGATTAAACAACATAGAAATATCTGGAAGCGCTTGTAAGCGTCTATTTTCAGCCAAAACATTCATAAAGTTTTGACCCTGTAGGTCGAGTTGTTCACCACACACGCCATTAAAAATTTCTGCTAGCTTTTCGACTGCCAACGAACCGGTCAATAAAGACTTTATGGTATCGTTTTTAGAAATTTCAGCAGCAAAAAATAGCATTTCCTGCCAATGTGCAATGTCTTTATTCTCGACCGCGTAATCGAACGCAGCTTTGGCGTATGGGCGAGCGATGGTAGTCCATTCAGACATAGCTCATTCTCCCCTATAGTTCAGCGACAAGTTTTGCAACTATGTCACTTTGTGCCGCAGCATCTATTTCGCGCCCTAAGATCTTTTCAGCACCGGCAACAGCCAAAATAGCTACTTGTTTACGTAACTCTTCTTTAGTGCGGTTTCTTTCTGCTTCGATCTCTGAGTGTCCTTGAGCAATGATTTTTTCACGCTCTGAATGGCCACGTTGCGTTTCTTCGTCAACAATAGTTGACCCGCGCTTCTTGGCCTGCTCAATAATTTCTGCTGCTTGCGTTTTAGCAATTTTAAGCTGGGCATCAACTTCTACTTGAGCAACTTCAAGAGCTTTTTCACCCTCTTCAGATGCAGCTAAGCCGTCAGATATTTTCTTTTGGCGATCTTCAATAGCACCAATGATCGGAGGCCATACATATTTCATGCAGAACATCACAAACACAGTAAATGCTATTAGAT
>OOGD01000106.1_pt1 | contig 19319 bp, 17 predicted proteins | sample 1670381 | NCBI WGS metagenome assembly OOGD01 (sample SAMEA98146918, study PRJEB22522) | marine metagenome | biome: marine biome; feature: marine water body; material: sea ice | place: Arctic Ocean | collected 14-Sep-2015 | depth 1.3 m | reverse complement strand
TGCTAACGCAGGGTTAATTACAAATGGCTTCACATTTTCAGTCGCTTCAGACAGCGATCAGTCGTCAGGAAGCCATTTTCATTCTAGTACTGGCGGAGATTATGGCAACCCATCAGGTAAGGCTGAAATTGGAAATTATGACACTGAAGAGGTTAGAGGTTTATCGGAGTATGATATGGCCGGTCAGTTAGCTGCATCATCTGCCTTCGTTACATTTGATGTTTTTTCTTATGGTTTGTTTGCTGATACAAATGACTTTCCTTTTACTGGGACAATCGATGTTCTTGTTTATGAGGGAAATAACCTAGAAGAGCTTAATGATTATCAAGCCGTAGTAACTTCAACTATTGGTTCATTTAGTACTTTTGGACTGAATTTTGGTGATGTATTAAGTTTTGATGTTCTCCCAGCTTTTAACAATGCTATTAGTAACAGTTGGTCGAGTTTTGGTGTCCGCCTTCAAACAGAAGACACTGTTGACTCTGGAGGAGCTTGGGTTTTTGATGATTTTCGTTTAACAACAACCGACGATTCTTCAAATGATGTCCCAGAGCCTTCTACCCTAGCCATCTTCGCATTAGGCATGATTGGTTTGGCGTCACGTCGTTTTAAGAAGCAATCTTAATTTAGTTAACAATCATTCAATAAGCATCTGCCATTTGGTAGGTGCTTTTTTTTTGCGTGCTATTTAGATTTGGACGGGGCTTGTTACCCGACTATATAGGAATGCTGCCAGCAGGTGGTTTGGGCGGCGATGAAACACCCAACACACTATTTATTACATCAGGAATCAACTATTTATGACATCAGGTATCAACTATCTTAACTACTTAAACATAGCGTATGACTTTAAAAAATCCAGACTAGCTCGCTAAAAAATAGCCATTTAATAAAACTATAAAAACAACTAGCCAGAATACTAGGGTAAAAAAGCAACCCATTTCACCCTTTTCTTTACAGACAAAAATAACCTGTGGGGAGTCAGTTTACAGCGGGAAACTCAGATCAAATTTAGCCACAATCCCTAAAGATATAGCACTTGGGTCGTTTCCAAAGGCGGGAACAATCTTGTCACCGTGTCCCTTACCGTTCGAGCTGAAATTAACGTTGCTGTCATTGCTGGTTCTGGCGTACGCAATATATAGCGTAGTATCTTCATCTAAGGCGTAGTCATATCCAATGGCAAATTGTCTTGCATCGCTATTTTCACCTTCTCCACTGCTTACTGCGAATTGGGATTTAATCGTGCCTTTGTCACCAAGCTTGGCGCTACCGCCCAAGCTATAACTGCTGCGATCATCACCTGCAAGACCTCGAATGTCACTTTCATGTTGGACCCCACCGCCCAAACTAAAACGACCGAAGTCGTATCCAATCGTGAGAGCTAAGGCAGTGTGATCGTCTAAGGACGCAGTGCCTTGGCCAATGCTGGCAAATACCGCTCCAATTTTCAGCCCGGAAATGTGGTAGTTTCCTTTGACAATTAAATTATCAGTATTGTCTTTTCCCTCTTCGGGCACATAAGTGACGGCAACAGATGCACCGTTAATATCGGGCGACTCATAATAAATTACATTGTCTAAGCGTCCTGGAATGCCTGAGCCTTCCCACAGATTACCCAAATCGCCTACCTGATCGGCAAACAGATTATAATCGTTTGCCCATTGATCAAGTGCCGGCATATGGCCGATTAATATTTTGCCAAACTCACCGCTTAGCCCAACATAACTTGGACGTCCTTTGGTGAATATTTGCCCTGATGATTCTGCGCCTCCGTTGCCATCGTTTCCCCCTTGCGCAGTCAGGTCTACCCCTGTTTCATATTGAAAAATCACTTTTAATTTATCAGTGATTTGGTAATCACCGTTGAAGCCAAGGCGAGACGAGCTACTGGTGACAAATTCGCTGGAAACCTCCCCATCATCAACGCTATCAGCAGATAAATGTCCTTGACCGTAAATCATAAAATTATTGGCATTCACGACGTAACTCAAAGTGATAAATGGAACCATGACAAGCATGGAACGCGTAGTTAATCTAAACATGTGATTTGTTTCCTAAATTTTTTTGAACCTATTTTTACAATATTGGCAAGAAGCAAATGCCACCACGATTTTTTGAAAGCGTAATTATTGATGACCCAGACTACAGTGACGGGTGTTGCTTACTTTGCAGCTAAACGATAATGAATAAAGGCTTCAGCATTGTAGCCACTGCCTTAATAGCTTCACATCGATTACACACCAATACCGAGAGACGTTTATTTATACTCGAAACTGCTCCACCAAATTGCGCAAACGAGTACCTAATATTGTCACCTCTTTGCTGGATTCTGAAGTCTGTGTTGCCCCGACCGAGGTTTCGTCAGAAATGCTCTGGATACTGACAATGCTTCTATTAATCTCTTGCGCAACCGCAGCTTGCTCTTCCGACGAAACTGCGATTTGGCTGTTCATATCCAGAATGGTTGAAACCCCTTGAGTAATAGATTCCAGAAATTCGCCGGCTTGGGCTGCTTGCTCTACAGTTTCTGCAGCCTTAGTTCTATTTTGTTCCATTGCATTAACAGCCGATTCGGCTCCTTTTTGCAATGCTGAGATAAGGTTTTCAATCTCACTGGTTGAATTTTGTGTACGCTGAGCAAGTGTGCGCACTTCATCGGCCACAACTGCGAAGCCGCGTCCTTGTTCACCCGCTCTGGCCGCTTCAATTGCCGCATTAAGGGCGAGTAAATTGGTTTGATCGGCAATATTTTTTATTACGTCTAATACTGCGCTTATATTTTCTGAATCACCCTTCAAATTTTCTAATATCATGGCCGAATTCTCAACATCCCCTGCCAATTCATTGATGGTCTTGATGGTTATTGATACTGCCTGATTGCCTGATTTTGCTTCCCTGTCTGAGCTACTTGCTGCATCAGATCCATTCTGTGAATTACGTGCGATCTCATCTACTGTGGCAGCCATCTCGGTCATTGCCGTCGCCACTTGCACTGTTTCGCTATTTTGCCTGTTGAGTCCTTCATTGGTGTCCGCAGCTACCTTAGACATTTGCTCTGCCGCCACCGAAAGCTGAGTCGCAGATTCAACAATTTCCCTGATTATACCTTGCAGCTTAGACACGAAAGCATTGAAATATTCACCCATCTCGCCTATTTCATCCCCTGAGGTAATCGCTACTCGCTTAGTTAAATCGCCTTGTTCGGTAATATTTTTCAAAATGGTATTGGTTGCATTGATTGGCTGCATAATCCCGCGCACAATGAAAAATGCAATAGTGCTACTTATAGCGATGGCGATTAGTGTTCCAATAATGGTTACGCCTATGCCAATGGCCGATGACGCTGTTTGTTGGTCTCCTCTGACGATAATTAGCTTTTCTTCCTCTGCAACGATTTCTCTTATTCGCGCGCGGATGGTATCCATTAACAATTTGCCTTTGCCTTGTTCCATCATGATGGCAATATCGTCGATGCTTGTAGAGAAGCGGTTCATTTCGCGTCGTGCGTCTATTTCCGGTTGCGCCGCTTGGCTGAGCCAATCGTTGACTCTGGATTGTAATTCTATTGTTTCTTCGCGGGTGACCGTCGTGCCTTTCATTACTGAGCCCAACTTTTCGATATTTTGCTGGAAGCTTATCTGTCCACCGTTATAAGGTTCTAATGACTCTTCTTTTCCGGTGAGAAGAAAACCGCGTTGACCGGTTTCCATATTGACTAAATCCAGAGTTAGTAAGGTGATAAAGTGGGCGCCTTGAGTACTACTAGCTTGTAGAAATTTAGCTTCTAAATTAGCCAAAACCCCACGGATACCATCAAAAATATCTTTACCCACTGTGCGTGCTGATATCGTTTTAAAATTAGCTGTGGCACTTGCACCCAATGTTACTTGTCGCCTGGCTTTAATTTCAGTTTGTGCCACCTCTTGCACCCATTCGGTTTTTAATTCTGCCACTTTCCTCCACCGCTCAACTTGAGCCGTGTTATCGCTAGTCAGCTCCTTTCCTTTTTTGATTAGCCTATCGAAACGTACAATACCGTCGTTGTATGGTTCCAGATATTCGTCTATTCCGGTCACCATGAAACCTCGCTGACCGGTCTCCATGTCCACCATTGCACCTGCCACATCTTCGCCAGTACGGATAACCACATATGTGTGATTAACCCATTTAGAGGCGTCAATTATCGAGGTGATACTTGAGTACACAACAACTGATACGCTCGTCATCAAAATCAATATTATGATATAACCCGCATATATTTTTTTGCCTAGCTTCATATTTCTCAAAAAATTCACTTATTACTTCCTTCATGATGCTGATGTATCCAGATATCGCAAAACTCTGAGTGGCATCGACATGTTTTTATTTTCCGTTACTACAGGTACCCCCTTTATTATTCCTTGAAAAACCTAGGGTTATCCGAAAACCTGATGATGTATACTGAGTTTTATTTTACTTCTGACGAGTTTTTATTCTATGCGATAGCGTCAAAATTACCTGTGTTGACCCTGTCAAGAATTTCCTGACCTGCTTTAGATAACTGGATTTGTTAGTTTTATTGTTGGCAAACAAATTGGATGTAAATAGTGTGAGCATAGATGCGAAAACGGCTGTTTTTATATTGATGTTGGCTCACATTCAAGGACAATTAATTTTAAAATAGCCTAACGAATTAAAATTAGTGGCGAAATTAGACTTTAGTCTTACATAAGTGCCGCTCGTTGGCCGGGAAATTAGACAGAGTAAAATTGTAGTTAAACTAGTTAGTTAAACTAGACACCCACTCCATCTTGACTGTTTTAAAGCCGAACTAAGCTTAATTTAATCGTTTTTTTAGTCAGGTAGTGGGTTATGCCTTGGTCTCGAAAAACCAAGTGAATTTGATTGATGCACCTAATTATATGAATAACATCGCTGCTATTCACTTCTTCGAAGCCAGCTAAAGCTATTCAAATTTATTCCCCAAACCTGTGGGGGCAGGTTCTGAGGGATCACCCAATACCGTGAATGTTCCCTTCCTTTTTTATTTTTTACTTATCTTACTGATTTATATGAATTATTCGTGGGGATACCTCAAAGCCTGCCCCCGCAGGTTTACTCTGTATAACAAATTAAAAGCCCGCTTCTCGCCATCATCCTTGATGGTTTTTGACTTGAATCCTTTCGAGCCAGTCAATTTATATGGATGTACCGCTATTATCTGCCTTATGTAAACACTTCAAGTTAGTCACTCACACGTCCATGACGATATGCACTCGGTTACCGCGTAACAAACTCGACGTCCCGCGCGGCGTCGGCTTGTCGAGTTGTTCAACTGGGCGAAGCAGTGCTTCTAAGAAATCCAGTTTCACCCTGCTAAATATCAAAAATAATCGGCGAACATACATGCGAGGGTAAATGAAAAAACGAGCGCGTCAGCTTTGCCGACAATCAGTAACACTATGATGGCTGTCTTGTTAATTAAAAGGTCATATAAACATGAGCGTCAATGTAATTCAGATCTCGACATGTTTTGAGCCAATGGATGCATAAATACGAATTGCTCTAGACGGCTTTTGACTGCCACTAAACATTGTTCAATGTGGTCTTGCTTAGGCTGATTATCTAAAGAATTGTCTGCTACCATCTGCAGTTTTTCTTGAGCTTGTTTGAGTATCAGCTGTGCATAATTCATTGCATTTAAATTAGCGAAATTGGTGGCAAGTAATATGGCTAAAGTCGTTAACCTAGATAACAAAAATGATTTTCCATTACCCTGTAATTCTATCAATATTTCTGTCGTTTCAAATGCACAACCAAGAAATGGCATAGCTTCTTGCCATTGTTGTTTTTGCATAAAAAATTCCCCTTGCTGCTGTGTTTCTTCCAGTTGAACTAGTGCATCTTTAGGATGAAAATAAACCCAATCGCGATGGACCGGGCAAAGAAAGGTAAGAGCCATAAAGATTCCTTAAATTTGAGAATAAATTAAAGATAAACAAAACAGCTTACAATTGCAAATAATAATGATTATCATTTGCAATTGAGTATTTAATTGTGTATTTTTAATCTATCAACTGAGAAGTAGGCGTATCAAATGAGTGGCTTAATTAAAACGTGGACAATGTTATATTTATTTACATTATCTAACGTATGTTTTGCTCAAACTGAAGGTAAAAACTGGACTAACGAAATTCTGGTCTATATTATTTTTGACTTATTATTTTTAGTTACCGTAGTGGTATTAGTTAAGCTGATTGGTATGTCTGCAAAATTGTCAAAGTACTATTAATTTTTAATCAGACATGACAACTTTACTCCAAGCACTTACCTTCAAATCTACAAAACAAAGATTTATTCACAATCATTTTATTTATCTAAGTGTGTTCTTGCTTTAAGTTTCACTGGTCTTGGCTTAGCGCCACTCCGGATACTGAACCTGCGGGGCCAGGTTCGTAAAAAATAACAACTTTTTGATTTTTGATAAGTTAAACACCTTAGACTTTCTACCGCCTTCTTGTAATGATGGCTTGATAACTCTATTTGTTCAGATCAACTAGTTTCAACGAACCTGATCCCGCAGGTCTTGGGACATGCTGATAAATTAGAAACGTTAGAAGCAAAGTTGATTCGATTGATCACGCAAATCCCAAGTATCACGTTATCAAAATTGGTATTACTTACCCATTACATCGAGGCAGAGGCAAGAGTTGCTCGCTTTGAGGCTGAAGGCTGGTAATGATGCATCTATCTTCTAAGTGATAACAGTGTTATGACAAATCGCATCATTAACGGCCTTTATTTATTTGGGTACATTAAAATTATAAAGATGCCCGTCGCAATAAATCGAAAATCTATTTTTTGGGCTGCTCGTTATTATAGTTGTCTGGTTAATGGTTTAATTTTGATCTGCCCCCTTTTATATTTCGCTGATTTCAAATACCCAGTACATTGCGTAATAAAGTATTTCATAAAATCAGTTATCTTCAGGTCTCTAGAAAAAGAGCCTGATGTGGCTATTTTTGGTGGCAATTAATCAATGAGACTATTGAAACTAAGAATTGAATCGAAAACCCAATGGAAGTAATCAATGCCGACAGAAACCCGCAGTTTTTTAATCACGAAGTCCGATCGTAGCCTTAAAGATAAAACCGGTAAAGTTTTTACAGTGCCAACAGGTTGGGAAAATTTACCTGCCGGAGATGCCTCGGTTACACGCAAGGTAAAATCCCTAGGGCCCACTTGGACAGTTCAGGAAAAATAGGGCGCAAGGCATCTTCACACAGCGTTTGGGCTGCAAAAAAACAGATCGAAGAAGCGATAACACTTGTCGAAGCTCAAAGAGCCGATCCCAAACATCAAAAGAAATTAGCTCAGGTCAAAGTTCACCGCGAAGCAAAGTAAACGGTCTTCGGCGAAGACTTTCAACAAACGATCATTCAATTTCTCAACTTCGACCAAAGGTATCACCTTTTGGTTGAGCAATTGTCAAAGTTGATAAAAGGACACGCGGTGCCCATTGGAAGCGGTACAGTAGCGCGTAGCTCATCAGTAACCTTGGATGATAAGGCGGCCTTGGCAGTCATGGCCTGGATGCGACATCAAGCCGGTGCTTATGATTCAACATCTGTTGCTCGTGTTAAGAGCGCAAGGCGCGAACTGAGGCGACAGATAGCACGTCAGTCTGAACGAATTCTAGCAAAGTACCGCAGTGGAGATGATGTCGATTATTAGGTTTGCCCGCTTTATAGGGCTTTGTATGCATAAAATGATTTCAAGGTGTGTGCCTAGCAATCTACAAACTGCTCAATCTTACATGCATAATACAGTGGTAGCACTAAAGCATCAGGATTTTCTATTGAGCCTTGTGAACCAATTAATTTTATTGTCTTTTCAGGTTGATAACGCTGAACATAAACATCAAGAGACTTAGCTCTAGTTCGTTTACCACTTTTCACTTCTATTGGAAAAATGCTTCCAGAATCATGCTTATATAAAAACTCAATTTCACTTCGAGCATATTCCCATGAATAGGTTGGATTACCATATTTTGCCACAAGCTCATTTTGAACAAAATTTTCAGCAATGTATCCTTTGTAATTGAAGCCCTGATCTCTGTGCTCTTTATATGAAAGCCCGAGCATGTTTCCCAACAAGCCTATATCAAATAAAAATAGCTTAAATATATTTTCCTTTGCTAATGCTGGCAATGGTGAGCTAGGTTGGCAATCGATAGGTTGGCATTTAGACAATAATTTACATTTATCTAACCAATTAATTGGCCCTACTAGCTGCTGATATCTCGTTTTTTTCTGAATAACATCTTTGAATTTAAAGCGCTTAACCGAATCATCAATGTTTTGTGACAGCTGAATAGGAATGTTATGAAATATGGCTTGAATATGTTGTGCCGATACTTTGTCTGAGTACTTACCAAAATCTCGCTCATAACCAGCAATCAAAGCAGTATGAATTTGATTAACCTGCTGAGTTCTTTCTAAAATACCTGTGGTGTTTTGTGTCTCAAACCATGCATTCACAGCTTCAGGCATTCCGCCGACATAATAATAATCAAGTAATAGACTAAACAACTTATCATGAGCAACTGTTGTCATTTTACTCTGTTCGAATGCTTTGATAAGCGGTGCTTGTTTTGACGCTAATAGAAACTCTTCGAACGTGAGCGGATAAAGCTCAAGTAGGTCAACTTTTCCAACGGGAAATGAGCCTAATAGGCCAATGTTAGAGCCTGATGCGCAAACATACATATCAGCACATTTTTCAGAAAAAAACTTTAACGAGTTGATAGCAGCTTGGCACTCCCCAATTTCATCGAAAATAATCAGCGCCTTGTCTCGCTTAATGCTGACATTCAGCTCAAGCTCTATGTTGTCGAGTATATCTTGTGGATTTAATGAATCCGCAAATAGGTTAGCTAATGCAGGTTGCTCTAAAAAATCTAAGCGGATAACTTGCTCGAAGTGCACCCCAAATAACGTTTCTAACAGAAATGACTTACCCGTTTGGCGCGCGCCATCAAGAAGAATAGGCTTACGCTGTGTTTGATTCTTCCAGGCAATTAGTTTTTCAAGTAGTAATCGTTCCACTAGATACCCATCAAGCAAATGTATTGGATTATCGATTATATTCCAAAACTATTTTATGCGCAATAAAGTGTGATTTAATTACATTTTTACGCGCATAAAAGTGTTGCGAGAGATAGTGCGTCAATCCGAACAAATTCTAGCGAAGTACCACAGTGGAGATGATGTCGATTTTATGGTTTGCCGACTTTATAAAGCTTTGCATAGGCAATAAAATTGTTTTAAGGACACTGTTCCCACAGATTTCATATTATTAAAAACGAAAAGCACGCTTCGCGCCATCATCCTTGATGGTTTTTGACTTGAATCCTTTCGAGCCAGTCACTTTATGTTATGAATTACATCCATGTAATTCCCCCTTCGGGCCGCACTGCGTACGTTCTACATTTATCCTTAAATTTAGTCTGCAGCTAAGAATAAAGTAACCACAAATTCTTCTGGATGGCCCGAAGGGTGAAATACAGGACGTATTTCATAAAAAGAAGCCGCTCGCCAACTCTGTTCTTCATCCAATTATTTTTGATATTTAGCAGGTCAATTTATATGGATGTACCGCTATTATCTGCCTTATGTAAACACTTCAAGTTAGTCACTCACACGTCCATGATGATATGCACTCGGTTACCGCGTAACAAACTCGACGTCCCGCGCGGCGTCGGCTTGTCGAGTTGTTCAACTGGTCGAAGCAGTGCTTCCAAGGAATCCAGTTTCACCCTGCTAAATATCAAAAATAATCGGCGAACATTCATGCGAGGGAAAATGAAAAAACGAACGCGTCAGCTTTGCCGACAATCAGTAACAATACAATGGCTGTCTTGTTAACACTATGATGGGTGTCCCGTTAATTTTTTATGATGGGTGTCCCGTTAATTGTTCGCTAAATCTTTTATTTCTGAAAAACTCATCCAAAGATCGGTACCCAAGCTATCGATTTTTGACCAATAGGCTTTTGTTTGATCGATGGTCTTTCTATCTGCGCTAATGAGATTGTTTTCAAGGGAATACATTTCATTTGTTGTTTAGCGGAGGTTTATTTCATCCCAGTCACTGCTTTTTTGGATCGTGGTGCTCTCTAAAATTTGATATCCACCTTGTGGTTTTTTTATGATCTGAAGCAGCATGTCTCCGACATCTTCGCCTTGCAAAAAAATATCATAATTAAATGTTGGGTGTACTTTACCCGGTGCTGCTAGTGCTTGGATTGGTGTGGCGGCAATAAGTATTGCAGCAAAAATAGATGGCCCAAACATGATGTCTTCCGGTTTTATCGTATTGCTCCTACTCACGCAGAATAGGTACTGGCTAAATTATAATGTTTTTTGTTGTTGCGATTACATTGCTGATTAAGCTTGGTGGCGCTGTTATTTCGCCACTTTTCGAAAGGCCCATTCTAATGGGCCAACGTCAAAAAATTTAAGCCAAACAACACTGAAAGCGACACCACTTGCACAAAATATCAACGCGCTAAGTAAGGAGAAATCTATACTTTGGTTTTCTAATCGTCCAATAGACTCAAGGAAGCCCATGCCTACAATGATATGCGCAATATATAAGGTAAGAGATAGTTGCCCTGTTTGATAAAGATACTGGGTGATCTTTGTTTCAGAGAATCGTTCTGATAAATATAGACACGCTATTAACACTAAAACGGCAGAACTGCCCGCAGACACTATGTACTGGGGTAAGGGAGGAATAATAGACGTGGAAAACAGAAATATGATTTCTTCAGACGTCATTGCTGATCCGCCTGCGTCGTTGAGCATGTTTCTTAAATAATAAAAACTACATTCAGTGATAACTAAAGTCATCAGAGCCCCTACAAACAATTTTTTTCTTACTAAATTTACGGAAAGGTCTTGCCTGCCCAGCCACATACCAAAAGTCAAAAAAGCGGCCCATGGAAAGACTGGATGAAAACCGTTAAAAAATATATGCCGTATCATTCCATCAACCGACCAAAAATTATTATACGTTAATGTTTCCCAATCCCAGTTCTGTTCGAAATTAAACAGCAGCATCAACACTGGAAAAATCATCACGATGATCATCGTTATCCACAATAAGGACTTCTCTCGAAACATAAATATAGCAGCGGCAAATAGGAAATAGAAACCGTAGAAATGAAGAATGTCGGCTTCCCAAATTGGCGTAAATAGAAGGCCAATGACCACCAGTAATAAACCACGTTTTATCACGGAAATTCGGGTTTTTAATACCAACGTATTATCAGCAGAATTTATTGCTTTAGCGGTTAAAAAGGTTATACCCACACCTGCTAGCATCACAAACAAAGCAGATGCACGCCCTTCAAGCAGCGTTGCAAAGTTCATCAGAAATAGATGACCCGTTTCAGCACTCATTGCGACTTTAAAGTTAACAATAACCATGCCAAATAGCGCTAAAGCTCTTGCGAGATCATATCCTGTAACCCTTTGCTTCATCTAAATACCTCTTAAACATGATCCCTACTAACAGGGTAATAAAAAACCGAATGACCTTGTGAGAAGATAAAGAATGGCCAACTGTATTTTTCATTCTTCTCGACTTACGCTCGGATAACCGTCAACCATAATTTATGGGCAGATTGAAATTACCCGGTAAGAGATAACGTTAGTGCAAACATGCTACATCGAGTTAAGTTAACAGACAGTTAATTGGGTTTACAGTTCCACCTGTAACGAGAAATTTAGGCCTTTGGTGTGAGATAGCTAATGACTGTTAGTAATCAGAAATTGGAATTTTATCAGTCTGGTATTTAGCCATGTTAATCTTAGTTAAGCAGCACTTCATGAACCATAGGTAAAACAATGTATTTAAGCATGACAATAGTCACTTTCAAGACTCTGGTAAACAGCTATTTAACGTAGACCCGTTATTAATAATTTTCTGTTTGACCTATAAACGCTATTTAAAACAACAAAACGTTATTACCTTGTCGCTGATTGATATTCGATATGAAAGAGTAAGGCTATGCTTATTATTGGTCTTAAGTGGCATCATGAAAACCGTTTGTACATTAATATCAGGCGTACATTAATATCAGGCATAGATTAATATCAGGCGTACATTTATCTACACTTTAGTACACTGATCTACGTCATTTTTATACTGTTACTATATTCTCGCTTTACTTTAAAAAATATTATTGGAAAAAAATTTGTGAAAGTTTTAATTAGATTATTATTAATGTCACTGTTTGTTATCAGTATATTCAATGCTTCTCATTCAGTCGCAGCTGGGGAAGCTAATAGCAGTAATACAAAGAATATTAGAGACGGCGCATACTTTGATATCGGCTTAGGTTATCGTTATAAATCAGATCCGTTTTTATTTGATGATGATTCAAATGGCTCTGGTTTAGCTTTATTCGCTAATGGTAGATATCAAAAATATGGATTATTTATAGAACTCCCGCGTGGCACATCTAAACAACAATCAACAATCATATCATTTGGATATAACTTTCTTAATACTCAGAACTGGTCATATGATCTCCAGGTTGCGATGAATCATCCTCAATTAGAGCACCGACTACCAATATCCCAAGATGTAAGTACAAGAGTAAGTCATTCAAAATTAGGCTTACGTGTTTTAGGTGATTTTAATAACACTCATCTTAAATTGATTGCTGCTGCTGCTAGCGGAGGTGATGGACTTTATGCATCAGCTTGGCTAAGTCAAAACTACCAATTCTACAACTGGAATTTTTATACCAGTGCAGGTATCGAGTATCGTAACGAAGATGTGGTTAATTTCTTTTATTCGATAAACGAAGTTGAGGGTTTACCTTTATACAAGGGTAAATCAGGCTATGAATATACTGGTCAGGTCGGCTTTGATTATCCAATAAGTAAAGACTGGGTGTTTGAGGGTTTTATGAGAGGAACACTTTTGCCAAGGGGAATTTCAGATAGTCCGCTAGTTGATGGAAATTCTATTACTGAAGCAGGAATATTGGTGAAATATGTATTCTAAGCAAACCTCAAATACGAGCAACCTAAATAGTGGCACCTTTTTACTATCATTACTACTTATCAGCATCAGCGCATCTGCTGATGAGGTAACTACTTTACCTAAATTAGCCATAAAACCCACACAATGTGTTTCAATGCGTCAAGGGCAAGATTGTTTTGTTAATGTCGATGTTAGTTGGCAGGTTGTCAAAAAAGGTGACTATTGCCTTTACTCAACACAAGCAAGCACCCCACTTAAATGTTGGTCAAATAGCCATATAGGAAATTTTCAAGCAGATATTTTCGTTACTCAAAATGTGACTTTTACCTTAAAGTCACAAAATAATAATGTATCTATTATTAGTTCAGTATTGGAATTGGCTTGGGTACACACAACGCAACGTTTGTCTCACTCATCGTGGCGTGTGTTCTAGAAAACACCTTTCACACATCGTTTTTAAGCTGCAAATAACCAAGCTACAAAACGCTACACTTTTAAATAATTTTGTACGCTATTGTTTTCTTCAGTTCTTTATTATGTATGCAGATTTTTAGATATACATAATAAAGGCATCAACACATGGCTATAACTCACTCATTCAAATTATTATTAGCCTGCGCAATGATATTGCAACTAACTGCTTGCGGAAAAAGCTCAAAAGTCATACCTGACCCACTGCCACCCATACCACCGCCAGTAGTTGTTAATTATCAGGATGTGATCGACGATCTTATATCGACCGATATACCGGGCATTATCCTGCTAGTAGAAACACCACAAACTCGTTTTATAGGCAGCGCGGGCGTTTCTAATGTGCAAACACAGCAGGCCATGCAAGTTGGCGATACTATCCCCACAGCCAGTGTCGGTAAAAAAATGATCGCCCTGCTCGCTGCACAGTTAGCCGATGAAGGGCAACTCAATCTGGATGACACATTGGATACCTGGCTCAGCGAAAATATATTATCGCGCATTGCTAACAGTCATCAGATAACCTTTCGTCAACTATTAAACCATACTAGTGGCGTATTTAATTACGACGAAATTGACGATGGTGATGCGTATATCGACTTATTACTTGATGCGCCTGAGGTGCTTAAAACTGATATCGACTTTATCGAATTAATATTTGACCATCCTGGCTATTTTTTACCTGGCGAAGGTCATCAATATTCGAATTCGGGTTATTCGTTGGCAGGGCTTATTATGGATGAAGTGTTGGGTGAACATCATTCTGTTGCCATGCGAAATCGTTTTTTTGACCCGCTAGGTATGACAGCCACCTATTATAAAGGCAGTGAAACTTTCGTAGGTGATTTTATATCTGGTTATTTGACCACTGATGACGGTGATGTCATTGATACAAGACCGATGTTAATTAATACCAGTCAGGCCGATTCACCTGTTGTTTCAAGTGTTGAAGACATGGCTACCTTTCTTAAAGCGCTAATAACAGATAACAGTTTTGCCAATGAAACGGTGAAAAACACTCTGTTTGGCGAAGATAACCTCATTACACAAGGTGCTAATGAAAAATCAGGACTGGGTATTGATATAGCCACAGTCGATGGTCATCGAGTTTACGCCCATGCTGGATTAACGTTTGGGTACATGGCGCAAAACGTATACATCGAAGATACAAATACAAGTATCGTTCTGCTTTTTAATTGTGGTAACGGTGGCGTAAACACTTGTTCAACAACTTTTGATGGTTTGATTCAAACAGTGCTGACAAACGAACTTTAGTCACCATTCAATCACCCGGGTTCTCAGTTGAGGCCCTGAGTGATATATATTTTAGCAAGACTAAGCTCGATATTTATAGCTTCAGTCAGCTGCGAGACTTAGAAAATTTTATCTATTTTGTCACTAAAAGGCAGAATAATTTTAATATAATATATTTTACTATAAAGAGAGAAAAAAAATGATTTTAATTAAGAAATTAACGATAGTAACCTGCTTTTTAGCAATGGCAGCATGTTCGAGTATTAATTCAGCGAAAGTGTCAGAGTTAACGGGTAAAAACGGAATGATAAATACTGGCCAAATTGTCAGCATTGAGAGAAAACAAGTAGATGCCAGTTTTTCTAAGCGTGCAACAGGCTCTTTAATAGGGCATTTTATTGCTCAAGGCCTAGGCGCTAGTAGAGGCTTGAAATTCGCAAGCGCAGTCGTCGGAAGTGCTATTGCCAATAAAGAATATGGTAAGTTTGTAGATTTAATAGAAGTACAATCGACAGAAGGTCAACGTTACAAAACATTCGTGCCAATAGACTATTTTTCTTTAAATGAGCAAGTTGATTTTATAGCTGAGAAAACAACAATTACTACAATTGCACGCATTAAGCGTAATGCGGAATAAATAGATAAATACCTATAACATTTTTATACTGGCTGACTAACTGCGTTAAGTAACCAGAGTCAGCTAGAAAGGGATTATGTGGTAATCGGTACATATTATTGATTGCCAAAAAAACATAACTGATTAGGTTATTTTCTACGGTTCTAAATAATGCGAAAATGATTCTGATAAGCTTATTCATGCAATTGTATTGAGCGCACTTTAAAGCGAATTCACTTGGCTAATAAAAAATGACAGAAAAACACAGCGACCAGCTGAACAAAACTATCGCACATATTTTGATTGTTGAAGATGACATAAGTTTAGCTCGATGGATGGAAAAATACTTAGCGTTAAAAGGCTTTACTGTGTCGGTAATAACCCGTGGCGATTTAGCGGTTGATTTTATCAAGCAACATAATCCCGACATCGTTGTTCTAGATGGCATGTTGCCAGGCTTAGATGGCTTCGATGTATGCAAAGCCGTAAGGCCTGCCTTTACCAACTCAATAATCATGGTAACGGCAAGAGATGAAGAAATAGATGAAGTATTAGGTTTAGATGCTGGCGCAGATGATTATTTAACCAAACCTTTGCGAGCAAGGGCACTTTTAGCCAGGATAGAAAAATGTTTAAAACGTCAATCACCCGATACGCTTCAAGAGCCTATATTAGAAGATAACGTTAATAATGACGATAGTATCAAACTAACCCTTGGCAGTTTTATTATTGACTCTCAAGCACGCTCGGTCATTCTTGATGACAAAACAGTGAATATATCTACCAATGAATTCGATTTACTCTGGATACTGGCGCAACATGCCGGTAAAACGGTCACCCGTGATGAGCTGATGATCTTACTGAGGGGGTTTGAATACGATGGTTTTGATCGCTCGGTCGATTTACGCGTCTCAAAATTACGTAAAAAATTAAATGATAATCCCAACCAGCCCTATCGAATTAAAACGGTTTGGGGAAAAGGCTATTTATTTGTAAAGGACGCTTGGTAAAATATGCGTACACTGAGCTTTTCACTTATTCTCGTTGTCATAATATCAACACTCGGATTGGGCTGGTTATTTGATAACATTTATCAACAGTTTTCCTCTCCTGAATTAAATCCAAACACAGCTAATGTAGCCAAACAACTGGGCAGTGATTTAGCACGGGCAGCGAATGAATCGAGCGATGGAAATGCTTTTTTGTCACATTGGCCGAATTCAAAGCAATACTCAGTGGTATTGCAAGATGTAAAAGACTCACCTTTACCTCGCGCTTTAATTAAACAAATGAACAATGCAGAGCCTGTAGTTTTAGAGACCATTGACAATATGGCTTACCATTATTTATTGCCCGCTAAAGAACAAATACTTATTTTACGCACCCCAATGTTAAACCCTAAAAACAGCTACTCTGTAACTCAATACATTTGGACGGCTGCATTTTATCTAATATTAATATCTATTTTTCTCCTTTGGGCTTACCCACTTGTTAAACAACTTATGGCACTTAGGTTAGCCGCTAAATCATTTGGCGAAGGAAAGTTAGATGAACGTATATCGCCGAGTTCGATATCTTATATTCGTGATATTGAGCTTGAGTTTAATCAAATGGCTAAGCGAATAGATAGTCTAGTGAGTGATGTGAAAATGCTCAGCACTGCGGTTTCCCATGACTTACGCACACCATTAGCAAGAATAAGGTTTGGTATTGACACCATACAAGAAGTGCATGATAAAACCTTACGAAACGAATTAGAACAACAACTGAGTGACGACGTAGATGAAATGACATCTTTGGTTGAAACACTATTACGTTATGCTCGTCTAGATCAAAACATGTTGAAAATCAAAAAAGAGCCAGTAGATCTTGCGATGCTTATTCACAAGTGCATAAGCCGTAAACAATCCGATAACTTAACACTACAGTTTTTGAACAAGCATGATAACAACAGTATTTTAGCTGACTCAAAATATATCGAGATGGTCGTCAATAATCTTATACAAAATGCGATTAACTATGGACGAGGTAAAGTCTTAATCGAGCTTGATTATCATAATAATACCGCCAACATTCACATTTCAGATAACGGTGACGGCATCCCATTAGCGCTCAGAAAGGAAGTGATCAAACCTTTCTTTAGAGCAGAAAATAGAATGAATAACATAAAGGGACACGGAATTGGATTAGCTATCGTAACCAGAATATTAGATTGGCATATTGGAAAATTAGTGATTTCTAATGCCACTGAATTGTCAGGTAGTAAATTCACTATTACGCTTCCTTCAAATCATTAGGTAGCGAATCTTTTGCGAAAAGAAATTATAAAGACACCCATTAAAAATTATAAAGATAAAAATTATAAAGACACCCATCATAATAAACCCGAAAACTATTTTTTGGGTGGGCTCACTATTATGAAAAGAAATTACAAAGACACCTAAAAAAATTACAAAGACACTCATCGTAATAAACCCGAAAACTATTTTTTGGGGTGGCTCACTATTATGGGTGTCTTGTTAATTGGCGTTAATTAAAAAAAGCACAAAATAATGGGATGTTTGAATGTTTGTTGGGTATTCCTACGATAGCAGTCGTTTGGCCTGCTTCATCCCACCTATTCGTTTTCGGTGGGTATGGATTTTGAATTCTTTCATCATCTGCTCTGCGCCCGCTGCTTTACTAAACAACATCAAACGGATAATATTCTAACCATATTTTTAAGGAAGGAAATTTATGGAAAATATTACACCATCGCAAGTATTAGCAAACCATTCAACAAACTCGGCCACCTCTCTTTGAGTATTTTTGACGGTTTACTTATACCAATAGCTATCCTGCTTCCAATGATTGTTTTTGTTTTGGTGATGAAACTTGTTTTATTCACCGTTGGGCGTAATAAACGTTTACCTTTTGATATAAGTGTCAGTCGCAGAATCGCTGGGCAAAGTGTACTTTCGGATTTTAATGACAAGTCAGCAGACCTCTTTGGCTACTTAATCATGCTAACCATGTTTTTTAATTATCCATTTATTTATGTTGGAGCAAATAAGCTTTTGGGGAGCGAGAAAGAAATCTCTTGGTTAATAATTCCCATTTTAGCATTAGCAATAATCTACATTTTAGTTAAAGCGATAAGAACCACAAAATACAGAAATAACCTGAGACTTGGCTTGGAGGCAGAATGGTTTGTTTCTTCAGAATTATATGATATTGAAGCCACAGGCTATAAAGTATTTCATGACATTCAATGTGACAAATTCAATATAGATCATCTGGTTGTCGGCCCCAACGGTGTTTTTGCTATTGAAACCAAAGGCAGAAGAAAGCCCACCAACTCTAAAACTAAAGAGGGTAAATCCCAAGAGTACGTAGTGAATGTTAAAGGTAAAATTCTTGAATTCCCCAACTACACAGACATTAGCATTATCGAGCAGGCAATTAGACAAGCTAAATGGGCAACCACTTGGTTAAGTGAAGCCACAGGTGAGAAAATAGCCGTGTGCCCAGTTGTCACCATACCGGGTTGGTTTATAAAAACAGCTTCGAAACCAGTAATACCAGTTGTAGCAACTAAAACCCTTGGTTCACAAATCCCTAAGCTACTTGGTCAACAACTCAGTCCAGAGCAAATCAAACGTATAACTCATCAAGTAAAACAAAAAACGTTGCGTTCAGATTATTTGATTTAAGAGCATTGCTGACGAGAGTTTGACCTTAAAGGCACAGTGTAAATTTAATTAATTTAACTCTGACTCCAATTTTAAAGAAAATAAGCAAAGATAGCTGCACGCCGCTAAACCAATAGGGTCAAGTTGCTTGATTAATAACACTTAACCAGCAACTTAATAAACAACTTAATAGGCTCAACTTAATAAACAACTTAATAGGCCACCCCTAATACAATTAATTAATTTGGAAAAAGATAATTTAATGTT
>OOGD01000104.1_pt1 | contig 19718 bp, 18 predicted proteins | sample 1670381 | NCBI WGS metagenome assembly OOGD01 (sample SAMEA98146918, study PRJEB22522) | marine metagenome | biome: marine biome; feature: marine water body; material: sea ice | place: Arctic Ocean | collected 14-Sep-2015 | depth 1.3 m | reverse complement strand
TATACATATCAATGACTATGGTAGTTGTGAGTGTGCATGAGTTACGTAGGTATAGTGTGTGCTATACGTCGGAAGGGTCAGAGGTGTATAAGAGACATGAATAAGTAGTAATCTTGTTTAGCAATGTGCCAAATGCCTATGGTTAAGGCAACTAACAACAAACTAATAGGCACCAATGCTGTGATATAATAACCGGCAGCGACAAGCTTAAACGCAATATAAATAACGAGCGTAATAACAGAAAACAACGTAAACGAAGCAATTAAATTAGTCGACTTTTTCATAAATAAATGTGTATTTTAGTGTAATGATTTAACCTAAATTCACTACGTTTAATACTGAATTATGGTTCAACACCTTCTGCAGTTGTTATAAAAACAGCCGCCGCCTCTGTGCCTAAAAGCCGCCGCTGCTCCAAGCAACAAGTTGCCTTTACCCGAACTTAGAGCAGACTCTTCAATTACAATATATAGGCACTGCGCAATGCTTTCAAATTGCCTATATATGACTCGTTGTATGATATGTGTTTGTGGAAAAACACAAAGGAGTCAAGTCAAGAAAGTTAAGTTAAGGAAGTTAAGAAGTTAAGTCATTTGTTTATTGACGTTATCGGTAGTCCAAAAAACTGACTCAACACTTATTTTATAAAATTGACAGGTCATATCGATAACTCGAAAATCAGTTAAGTGTCATGGGTAACTAAACTTTAATGCATCTGTATAAATCCCGGGCAAATTAACAGCCAAGCAACCTGCAGCATACAGTCGGCAAAGCTAACGTCGTGCGGCTAATACTTTTGACCTACCCTCGTCTAATGTTTCATTTAAAAAAACCTAATTAATAGGTGACCCCGTAGGTTCAAGTTGTGACTAGTATGGCTTCGACTATTTGCATGAAGAACAACAAATTATTTAATACTTGTAACACTATGCTAGATTTCTTAATTAAAAAAATCGATGTATCATATGTCTAAATATAATATATATCGACATTCAACATGCCAATACATGCATGGTACGGTATCCCAAATTTTACCTGCCCTTCCTTAACAAAACGTGAGTTTTAATTCGTTACTTGGAGTTGAGTTTTATGAACAATGCATCACGTGTTAATAATGACACTAAAAGTGATGGCCGCCGTCTGCGCAGCATTCGTAGTAGAGAAATGATTAAAGCAGCTATACATGACCTTATTTATTCGGGTAACTATTCCCCCCTTGCCACGGATATTGCAGAGAAAACTCAATTAAGTATACGTACTGTTTTTCGAAATATTGATGATATGAATAGCTTGACTCGCGAAATCGCTTCAGATGTAGAAAATCGAGTGCTTCCCATATATCTCAAGCCATATAAAACCACAACTTGGCGTAAACAATTAAATGAGCTGCTACAAAATCGCTGCGAAATCTACGAAGTAATATTTCCAGTGAGAGTAAGCCTGAGTTTGCTACGTTTTCGATCGGAATATCTGAATTCAGTATATAACCGGATCTTTGAGTTAGAGCGAGCGTCGTTACAAACAATCTTGCCAAAATCTATCATCGACGATGACATAACCTTCGCAGCTCTCAATACGTTAATCAGCAGTCTTACTTGGATTAATCTTAGACTTGATCAGCACTATGACGCCCAAAAGTCCCAAAATATAATACAACACCAAGTAAACTGTTTGGTCATTAAGTTCGAATAATAGGCTGTGAAATGGATTATTACACAGCTTTCATGCTGGCTATGCTCAACAACGACTTTCTGCTTGCGCCTTAGTGGTATCTTGATTGATTTTCGTTAAAAGTGTCATGCTTAATGCTAATACATTTTATATTAAATTAGCTAAATTAGTTAATACAGGAAACACCCATCATGAAATTGGTTAAGCCCGCAATCGCACTCTTTTTTGTCATCATAATAAACGCTTGTAGTCCTTCAGACATTGGGTACAAAATTGCAGAAGTGGCAGTTGAGCAACGCTTGGGCACGAACCCAATTTCAACACTTGAAGATGGTTTACATGTTGTTTTATGTGGTGCTGGCAGCCCCCTACCCGATCCTATTCGTTCAGGCCCTTGTGTATTGATCATTGCAGGTAATACTCTGGTTACGATAGATGCAGGTTCTGGCAGCACCACCAACCTACTAGATATGCAAATCCCTGTGGGGAACATTAGCGCCCAGTTATTAACCCATTTTCATTCAGATCATATTGATAGTTTAGGCAAGCTGGGGATGATGCGCTGGGTCAACGCGGCAAACACATCACCACTACCTGTCATAGGCCCTGAAGGTACCAAAAAAGTGGTCGATGGATTTAATCTAGCATATGCTGCAGATACACAATATCGTCATGATCACCATACAGACCTAGTTGCACCAAAATCTGGAGCAGGCTTAATCGCAACAGAATTTGCTGCACCCAAACAAGGCGTCATGCTGACAGTCTTTAAGCAAAATGGGCTAACCGTAAAAGCATTCTTAGTGGATCATAAACCCATTCACCCCGCTGTTGGATATCACTTTGAATACAAGGGACGTACGGCAGTAATCAGTGGCGATACTAGCAAGTCAAAAAATGTCGAAATGGCAGCTAAAAATGTCGATTTATTAGTACACGAAGCTTTATCGAATGAATTAATCAACCTAATCCAAGTGACAGCAGCAAATAAAAAAATGCCAATATTAGCAAAAGTGATGTTTGATATTCCGGACTATCACACCTCGCCTATCGAAGCGGCCCAAGTCGCAGCAGCCGCTAACGCCCGACACTTAATGTATTACCATATTGTCCCTGCTCTACCTGCTCCAGGAATGGAGGCGCTATTCCTTAAAGGCACAGACGATGCTTACCAAGGTCCTATTACATTAGGTGAAGATGGCAGCGTGATTTCCTTGCCTGCCAATAGCGATAAGATACTAGAAGACAATTGGCTATAATACGTCGTGGGGTGACATTTCCACTGATGCATAACCTCAATATTCGTATACTTATTACATCGGTAATAAATGTCCAAGTTTATTAAAGCTTGAAACTAGGTGTTAAAGATTGGAGCTGAATGAATGGTTGTTATGCTAATGGCAGCATTTCCGACAGGCTGTGTAAAAACTCGGATTACAACCGCCAAATCTTACCCTCTGTGATACTCAACCTTCCAAATGACTTAGTCACTGATTATTAGCGTTAGCGCGGAATTTTAGATTTGGAGTGTTAAGGCGGGTTGTTAATGATAAATGTGACGATTAGAGGCTGTTTTATCTCATGAATTCAGGCTAAATCTCCCCCTTATTGCCTGATGGCCTCCATCAAACCAGTTGTCCCCATTATTGTCATCATTCTCTTCAGGTTATAAGCCAGCACATGCAGGTTCATCTCGATACTGACATTCTTTTTACGCTTCATTAAGAAGTGCGTCGCGCCCATCCACATTTTAATCGTACCAAACGGATGCTCCACGGTTTGTCTTCTTAACACCGATATCTTTGGATTATCATCGAGCCGCTGCTGCATCGCGTCTATCTCTTCTTCGTGAACCCAGCGTCTCATTTTCCTTGGCTCTTTTAATGACTTCGTGCATTTATCTCTAATACTACAATCTCGGCAAGCATAAAAATTAACGTATACCTTTTGCTCAAGGCCGTCTTCGGTTACGTTCCGTCGATGCGGTAATTCCTCGCCCGCTGGGCAAATATAAAGGTCTTTGTCTTTATCGTATTTAAATAATGATTTGTTGAATATACCTTTTTTTTCTGAGCCTGATGTATCAGTTTGTGGCACGTTTGCCGTCATGCCTAAATCTTGTGTGGCCTTGATATCGTTGCGACTAAAGTACCCCTTGTCGGCGATGATAGTGATGTCTTGTTTACCTAATGTTTTTTGGACTTGCTCTGCCACTAAGGTGAGCTGGCCTCTGTCTGTTGTCATAGTGACATCGTGTTCAACAATCAAGTGATGTTTTGTATCCACAGCGCTTTGCACGTTGTAGCACACCTGTCTTTGCATATGTTGCGTCTTCATCAAACGTGCATCAGGGTCGGTTTGTGATACTTGCTTGTCTGGGTGTTCATTCACTTGTATTTCGAGTGCTTTAAGCTCAATTAATCGTTGCTCAAGCCATGCTAATTTTGAAGTAGATATTGTGGTGTCAATATTCTTTTCATCCCCGTCTTTGGTGTCCATTTGACTTAAGTATTGTTGAATACTCTTTTCTGTTCGCTCGATATGAGCCTGAACTTTGGCGGGTGTATAATTCTTGGATTTGTTGTTGACGGCTTTAAACTTACTACCATCGATGGCGAAGGCTGAATCGTCAAACATGTTGAGCTGACGACATAACTCAACAAACTTGCGGCAGACATTTTTGATCCCCTTGCCATTATCTTTTCTAAAGTTGGCGATAGTTTTAAAGTCAGGTCTTAAACGCTCAAGCAACCACATTAATTCAACGTTGCGGTGACTTTCCTTTTCCAACCTGCGAGATGACTGAATGCGATTTAAGTAACCATAGATGTAGAGTTTTAACATTGTAGAAGGATGATAGCCTGGGCGGCCAGTAAGCTTTGGGTTAACGGTCTCAAAACCTAAGTCTAATAAATCAAGGTGGTCAACAAACATATCGATAACTCGAACTGGATTATCTTCGGTAACAAAGTCATCTATTGATTCTGGGAAGAGTGTCGATTGGTGTCTTGGTTGACCTTTAATATGGTGAGACATGTTAGACATACTCTGGTTTGGCTTACCATTTTATTATACTAAATTCGGTCTTAAAGTTGGATCGGTGGCTAAGACTGATTGATCATAAACATCACGTACTTAGACCAAAAGGTGATCAATAGTTTTTACACAGTCTGCCGACATAGCAGACATACAAACGAAGAATTATATTGCTGTATTTTGCTGCTAAACTCTTCAACTTCGACTTCCTCTATCCGCAGGCCATATGCCGATTGCATACGAAGCCGCTTAGAACATTGAACGACACCAAATAGTAGAAAGTGGACATAAGACAAATTAATGTAAAAGTAACCTCAAAGAAACAATTTCGAATAATATAAAATTAAGAACTAAGGTGGAAAGTTAGACTCTCAGAGCTTTAAAAATAACAAAAGGAACGTTGCTTGAAAAATTTCATATCATTTATATTCGCTATTTCGTTAGCCTTTCCACATTTGCTAAATGCAAAAATGCAGGTTATTCCTCTTCACAAAACCCATGAAGGTTATCTTGAAATAGAAGCATCGATAAATCACGTTAATGCAAAGTTCATTCTTGATACTGGTGCAACGGGTACTGTAATTGATACTAATAAACTTAATGTTTTTGGCATAACTAAAGGCAAAGCAAAAATTGATGGTGTGGCAATAGGTAGCGAAGAAACAGGAATAATTGAAACATTCTCTGTTGATATAACACAATTTTCGATCGGGCAAGCACAGTTGAATATCAAATCTATTTACTCTAATGAATCTTCTGGGCGATTTGCACCTAATATTATGGGACTTATTGGTTATGATGCGCTTTCCCATTTGAACGCTTTGTTGGATGTAAAAAAGGCACAACTACTTATTCCTGAAAATAAGAATGACACTGAGTTATTGCTGAGCAAATCAACTACCGTTAAATATGAAGTGATTGAGTTATATAAATCGCCAATGGGGTTCAATTTTGTTGATGTTCAGTTGAGTGAAAATGTCGTCAGACTTATTGTCGATACAGGCTCCCCTGAACTCGTTTTGGATGAGTCTGCTTTAATTCAATATGGTTTCCAGTTAGAAAACCACCCTACCGCAAAAACTATTATTGCTGAGGGTGTTGAGCTGCCGATGAAAGTATATAGAAATGGAAAGGTTTTGATTGGTAATGAAATGGTTATCGATGATTTCCTGATTACTGATTTTTCAGCATTAATGAATGCCGTTAACGTTGAAGGCCAACCACCCGTGATTGGAATATTAGGGAATAAACACTTGATTCAACTGAACAGTATTATTGATATAGCCAATGCTAAACTTTACATTAAAGGCCCATAGCGAAAGGCTGCTTAGCAAGTTAACCATTTTTAATTGATAAGCCTTGATTTCGAATGTAATGAACGACCGCTATCTCAGTAAACTTAACGTAGAGAAACCGTTACTGACTAGCGGTTGAACGATCAATCCCCCTAGTCAGCATCTTTGACTTATGGGTGACCCGCAGATTGATTCAGATCGACGATGACCGTCCTGCGAGTCCGCAGCTTAAGCTTGTTATACTGCCTCGAAATTCTTCAGTTAGTACCAAAGAACGCGGCATGAGGAATAGCGGTGCCTGTCTCTCCATGCGGCCATGACTCACGGTAAAACGAAAGGCCAGCTCTGGGGAATTCTTTTGAACCGAATCTTTCGTCCAATGACAATTCTCCAGTTTCCACATTAAAATTAAGCATTAGCACCGTATTGGTGAGCGATGGCCCAGAAGATGTGAAGACGACTCGCGGTTTTTTGGGATCAACTGCTACCCCGGAGTAGCGAATCGGCTGACTTCTTTGATATCTTCCGGATTACTCATATCCAGAATAATGACTGTTTCTCCGACAGTCGCTGGAAGAATGTAGTAATGGCCTATTACCGCAGGCACAGCGCACCCAGATAGTTCGGGATAGTTCGGGATAGTTCGGCATGAGTTCAATGTTGAGTTCTTCAGTATTAATATCACTGATCCGCTATAAACCGCACATTGGGTATTCATCAGCACCGAACCGTCTGCCATCACACGACTTTCGAATGGTTGTGCCTCTGCCGGATATTGTTCCGTATCACAAATGACACCGATACCTAAAACACATTCGGAACTGGCAACAGGAGCCACTCTGGGGGCCCGCAGTATTTTTAGAAGGTTTAAGTCTGACAAACTCCAAATCTGAACAATATCTGCTGCCTGTTCTGTAAATATATTCATGGTTCGACCGGTAGTCACAACTCGGTCCAACTCGGGAATAGCCTCGACCGCGAATGGGCGGGTGACCTATCCCTCAAAGGCAGGGTCCTTGGCACTTGCGATATCAATCAAAGTCGCTGATGAATCAAATCTAACAAGTCCACCTGGATTACCTGCTTCGCTCCCGTCTCCATATTGGAGAGTCGCCAGTAACGTTTCATCATCTAACCTCAGGAAACTATGCGGGAAGTTGAAGTTATCTAGTTGGCCCAATTCGCATTTGAGTTCGGGAGACCTACGAGCGGAGAAATCAAACAGGAACGTCCGACCTGAATCGTAGCCATTAGCAAAAAGCAGGGCTCCCCTTGGAGCTAAATGTTCGGCATAATGAGGATTCGTTCCAGCGACACCTATAGGTGTGGTTGTAATCACGTTTCCATAGGTCGTGCTTTTCGGATCGGAATCGATAACAGTTAAAAAATCAGTGTCACCTTCATTTAAATCTTCATCGCCAGCCCACACGTGTAGAGGAGGTGACTCAATATCACCATGCGCAATCTCTAAATCGCGAGTCGCTTGTCGTGGCTCGCAGCCTCCCAGAAGACTCGCAAACACGGGTAAGAGTAAGAAGAATAAAATTGCTCACTTCATAAAAGTAATATCCAACTGAGTAGTGTCAAGAAATCCGTGCACCCTAACAGGTAACGAGTATAGGTAAAATAAAATGGTATTTTTTACCCAATGAAGATACGTTGCGCAAACCAGTTATGAATATTGCTATTGTTTATGATGATGAGTAGATAACACTGTGCGTTGTATACGGGAAGACAAAACGGGCTTTATTAAAACCGCAAATTTCCAAGACTCGGATTAGCTGCCGAATAATGGCTTACCTTAACCACAGAATCTGAAAAGTACTTTTTTATGCAGCAGGGGCAGAGCAAATGATGAAGCAACTTAAAGCCCACACTCACCGTAAACGAATACAAGGAATGGGCAAAGCCAAAGAATTACTGAATCAAGCCTAACCACCCTACAAATATAAAGCGTTCAAATCTGAGGAGGTGAAGTGATGCCCGTTTATTAATAAATATTCATCCCGAATGCCAAAAACAATTGTTTACCACCATATCTTCGAAAATTACCCTTTCACGACTAAAACATATACGCAAAACTTAATCGGTACTAGTTAGATTGACTGTTTAAACCATGACATTATTGTGGCTGTCTGTCTCGGTAGTCTCTAGTGTCTGGTATCTGGTATCTGGTATCTGAAATATTTTTTACATGTGGAATCTAAAAGGATGACAAACCTTCCTATGAATTGAATTGAATTGAATTAAATTAAATAATTCACCCTGAAAAATGAAATTAGTCATGTCTACAATGTTATCGACATGTGGCGATTGAGGTGCTAATTTCATTAAAAAGTGTATAAATAACTGGTTATGTGGCTATGAATATAATTAAAAAAAACGTCCATTGGGCTTCAGCACTCTTTGCTATAGCTTCAACACTCGTAATACTTATGTACCAAATATTCATTGTCAAAGGAGCGCCGCACATTCCCTTGGTGTTTGGGATATTTATCACCGTGATCCTTGGCAAATTACATGGTTATACCTGGGCGGAAATGCAAACTGGCTTAGTTAAAAATGTGACAACATCAATTCCTGTACTAGGCATTTTTTTGGTTGTTGGTATGACTATAGGAACGTGGATTTTATGTGGCACAGTGCCATTACTAACCACCCTAGGTTTGACAATTTTAAGTCCCAGTTTTTTTTTACCAGCGACATGTATTATATGTGCTGTGGTATCTGTATTTACTGGTACCTCATGGGGAACGGTGGGAACAATGGGGCTGGCATTATTGGGTATCGGTGAAAGTATGGGAATACCGTTATATATTACAGCCGGTGCAATAGTTTCAGGTGCTTGGTTTGGTGATAAAATGTCGCCATTATCAGATACGACTAATTTTGCAGCCGCAATTGTTGGTGTAAATCTTTATGATCATATACGCAATATGCTACCGAGCACAATTCCAGCAATGACAATTGCAATCGTTATTTATACCTTTTTGGGGTTTGAATACTCCGGTCAAATTAATGATGGTGATCAGATTGAGATATTAGAACTGGTGTTAAGCGAACATTTTAATTTGAACGTATTTTTGTTGTTACCTCCAATAGTCATCGGCATTACAGTTTGGAAAAAAATGGCACCACTTCCAAGTTTGTTCTTAGGTGTTATCACTGCAAATTTGGTTGCTATATTTATTCAGGATGCATCTTTTGGTGATGTGACTACCACCATGATGACGGGCTACAACGCAAACACAGGTAATTCACAGGTCGATATATTATTATCAAAAGGAGGGATAATGTCGATGATGTGGGTTATCTCATTAATAATGATAGCCATGGCCTTTGGGGGAGTGCTGGAAAAAATTGGATGCCTAGACTCCTTAATCCATGAAGTGATGAGAAGAGTTAAAGGTCGATTTACGCTAGTTCTGACCACATTAGCGGCTGTTTTAGGCCTTAATTTAGCAAGTAACGCTTTTATTGCTTATACAATTACAGGCCGGATGTTTACTCCTGCCTTTAGAGGAAGAGGATTATCGGCTACCAACGTGTCTCGTATCATCGAAGATGGGGCAACTATGAGTGCTCCATTGATCCCTTGGAATTCCGGCGCTGTGTTTGTCAGCGGTACATTAGGTGTGCCAACCATACTTTATGCACCTTTTGCGTTTGCCAATTGGATAACACCAATTTTTGATTTAATTTGGGGTTACACCGGATTATTTATGCCAAAAGTATCAGATGCTGAATTAAAACGTTGGGAAATATACGATGAACCCATTTTAATTGAAGGGCATATAATGCCAACTTCACAAGTAGATCTTGAAAAAATATGTATTAAGGGTAAGTAATAACCCTACATAATTGAAAGAGAATTAAATCTAGTTTGTACCTCAACTTTTGTTAAAGGGCTTATCCTTAATAATGAGTCTTAAGTGCATACAAACGAGACAACAATTGACCACTTTTTAAGGTCATATAATCTGGTTTTGAATGGATTGCTTGCTTTAATATTTGAAAGAAATAGGAGGCAAATCACCCGTCTAATAAACATTTTGAATCTACTCTCATTTTATAGATAGAGTCACTTTTGCCCATTATACCGGTACAGCCAAGAATCAAAAATGAACATACCTTTTACCATGTTATGAATCGGATTAGAGCAAGACGTATTTACCCAGCCACCTATATTAATATCCCAAGTTTGAGGGATCGTGCAAAGTTGATGTCGGTAACCCAATGGATGGAGTTAAATGAATGGAGTTAAATGGGTTATGACGAAGATAGTTAACGTTTAAATATCATTTAAACAAACAATTGGCTATCAACAGTTTTTAGGTGTCACTGTGCCTTATTGGTTATAGATTAGTGAGTTAGCGGTTGTTTGATTAACGTTATGCGCGGCACAGCAGCGTTTTGGCTTTGCCCATTTGGCGAATACGTTGGTGACCTGTGTGTACTTTTAATTGCTTCATCATCATTTCCGCATCAGCTACATAACAACAGTGTTTTTCAAACTCTGTCGTCAAGGTGAGGCATTGTTCATTTGATAAGCCTAACCTTTGCAATATGGGCTGTGGTTGATGGTCAATTTGTCCTGCTTGGTGGTTTCTGATGATTCTGTCTGTGATGTCCACTAACTCACACTAACCCTTGAGTAAAAAGCCGATACCTTTGAGCATATCTTGTCTAGGATTACCGACAAAGGGTATCAATAAATGTGAAGCGGGTTGTTTTATCGATTCTAAACGCTTTTAAATTCTGGTGTGTTTTGACGTTTCGGGTGTACTTGCTATTTTGGCTCGAATGGGGTTTAAATCAACATAAGCCATTCAGGCCATTAATGCGGCTTTATCTAATAAAGTCGATGACTTAAACGTCCTTCCCAAAAGCTGCCTGAACAGTCATCTTCTTTGTTCGCTTCTGTGTCGATATGCTCATTTAGCTTAACACCACGTGCACGTGATCACTCATTACGACATAAGCACATATATCAATGGAGAATACTAAAGGTAAGTACAAAAATAGTTGACCTACCCCATCCACGACGATATTCATAACTTTTGCCTGAATAACTATCCACACCGCATAAGAAAGAACGCATTACACGGCGAGAAACGCAGTGATAAAACAGGGGTGTCCGATAAGCTAATTTGACTACTGCGAGGCTGGGGCATGATATCAATCCTTTGATTTATCTCTTAATCAAAGCCCAGTTCGTCATTTTATTGAGTTAATTTATTATGGATGGCTTAGTAAATCGCTTGGTAAATCTGGTTGGGTGGGTATGTAAATTTTTTTGACTCGTTGACGAAATAGTCTTAAATACGACGGGGACGCGCAAAGAATAAATGTGGTTATTTGCCGGAGAAAAATAGGCCATGTACTAGGCCTATGACATTTTAAGTGTGGTAGAAAAACCTGCAACTGCTTTGTCATTAATTTACAGATTAAGGAACAATCGCCCTTACAAAAAACTGGATGTTTGATGCTTACGATTAGGTTATAGTTAGTTTTGAAAAATTCTATAACAACAAAGTTGAATATATCTTTGTCCCACATTAGAAACTGCGAACGTTGCTATGATTCATATCTTTGCAACTATTCAGGCAACCTATGGGATCATTGTCCTACCTGCCGTCGCAGCATATTGAACGAGCGAGACCGTCGGCATTATGATGCCGTGCAACAACAGCTACAGTACGCATATGGCTGGGGCTATAATTTAGAATACGACGTTGCCCAATATGATTATACTCTAAACGAAGATGGCAGCCTTACATATAGCTGTAGGCCAAGCCATATGTACCATGCCCAGGTAAGGCAGTTGATAATTGATGGTTTTCTTGCACGAATCGCCCAAGAACATATCGAGGGTGCTACATCGCAGTATATGCTTGATACGGCTTACGGTGCTGGAGTTGATGAAGCCTGCCACTCATCTTTTTTCATTAGTCATGAAACGAAAGGATTTACCTTCACTTATAGAGCGGAACCGAAAGTGCATTTTGTCTTTAATGATAATGGCGTAGTTATCTCTATGGCTCATGTCCCCTTTGAAGACAAAGAGATGCGCAGATCCTATGGACGTGGCTGCGCAGATTATATTCGTCAAAATCCAGATTTATGCCAAGTGCAAGCTGAAACCAGACAAAGAAGCGCTTACGAGGCAAAAGTGCAAAACGAGGAATGGGTCGATGAGCTGGCTGTTAGGGACATTAAGCGTTTAAAATACTTTATATTAATACCCTGGACATTACTTCATTTGGTTGTAGCGAGCTTCATATTGGTTTTGTCTTATCCCGAACCTGAGGGTTTTTGGGCTAGTAGCTGGCATAAGGCGAAATATTACGTCTTTATTCTCGGTATTTACGCTTCAGCACACATTCCTTACTATGTCGCAAATTACAGAATTACAGTTGCAAATTGTAGGTATACCGAAAAAAAACGAGATGAACTACTGCGGGCTTTAGATGAGCCTCTACAAGTAGTCGCCGTCAATAAAAATCCTTTCGAGTCATCCGGCACACACACAGACTCAACTAATTACTGGACACGGTGGAAAATTCTTTTGGCTCTTACAATCAATGTGGTCGGAATTATATTAGCTGCTTATTTGTTTGAGACATATGTTTGGTCCTTAGCCTAACGATATCCTTTTTCCAGTAAGAGAAACATTGAGGCGTAGGTTTAACTAAATTTGGAAATACCCTACTTTTCACATCACGACCAATAACATACAACCCTACAACATAGCTGGCCCACGTCAGAGATTTGTCTAATCGACTTTGTAAAATTGCTTGGTGAATGCAGGGTTATACTTAAGATCGGATAAACAAATAGCTGCACATTTATGCAGTTTTTGTAGTGGTGCCTCGTCCCTTAAATCAAGGGGAAAGAACACATTGAAAATGTGTTCTTTGATAGACTGCTAACTCAGTGTGACCTTTTAATACGACGCCACCCAGACGAGTATCCGTTGAACGCTCTTAGCCGTCCGTCGCCTGAGTGTCATTCCCGGCAACTCATTTTATCTCATAATTGACAGACAGACAGTGACGTTGTGCGCTAACCTTTTCGAAGGTCCAGTCAACCTTGGTTATGAGCAAACTCAAGCGACATTATCACTGTAAGATTTATTTAACGTAATCTCATTTTGCTGGTGCGGTTCGTTTTAATACTCATCTACCAATTGCACCAGCCTTAATAGGGGACGTTAAAATGTCTGATGTAATCAAAAAAGCAAGTAAATACCTTCAAGAAAGTATCAACAACTTAAACCAGAAAAAACTTGGTTCATCCCATGCGCATGCTGCCATATCTGGTGCTTTAGGATAGAAAAGTAAAAAAGCACTTTTAGCTGACAATGATAACTTACCCATTGAAGATAAATTTACTTTTTATCATTAAGGAAGTGAGTTAGATAACTCGACACTTGTAGAAGTCATTAATAGCATGAAGGATTCACCTTTAAAGTGTTTGTCCAGTCACTTTATTAGTCATGCTATTTCCGAAGCTTTTACTCCAGAATGTGAAATATGTGGTGAAAAAACAGTTCATGGTCAACCGCTTTTTAGTAGTGACGATATAGAAGAACCGATAGCACAGGTTTGTAATTCATGCAGTGACGATGAAGAAAAATATGATACAAGTCGTTTTTGTGGTGAGAGCATATTATATAGAGCCACTCAGATTAATTCGACAGGTGAATGCCGTGAGTATCAAGAAAAAAGCGCTTTGAGTGATGAAGAGCAAGAAGATTGGGATAGTTATATCGAAAACATAACCAAAGATCTTTAGTGGCAAGAGGGCGGGTTTGCCGCCCCATTTATTTGTTTATTCGATAAACTAGTAGACTCTGGTTTCAATAGATGGACTTTTTACTTATCTATTAGCCCACTGTATTGCAAAAGGAGTATGAGTAGACTGATTTATACATCGGTGTTTACTAACAGTTGGCAGAAACAAGCCAGAGCAATGTTTCCTGATTCCCCTTTGCCGTCTGTCGCCTAAGTGCCAAAACCGGTCATTCAGTTTTTCTGAAAATAATCCAAGTTTGTTCCCTTAGCCGCCATTCAGCTATGCTTAAGCCATGCTAGATACCCAACATGTTTTCACCGAAGTCACTCTCGATACCGCTTATTTATGGTTGTGTAAGCAGCGGCGTAACTTTCCCGCCAATGCCGATATTTGGCACCTGCGTTTTCACTGGCACACTATCCGTGGTGAACTGCTGCAAACACTCAACAGACAAGATTACACCTTCATGCCGTTGAGCGTTGTCACCAAAGCCGATGGTGAAACCCTTCATTTGTGGTCATCACAAGATGCGCTGGTATTAAAGATGTTAGCCATGGCCTTACCGGATGCCTTAGCATTATCCTCACTGTGTACTCATATCAAAGGGCATGGGGGACTAAAAGCCACCGTGAGTGCTCTGCAAGCAGCCCTGCCTGATTATACTTATGTTATGAAAACCGATGTGAAGGGCTACTATGAGTCCATTGACCATACGATATTGCTCAAGCAATTGGATAAAGACATCACCGACCCGTTTATCTGGCGCTTGTTAGTGCAGTTTGTGAAACGCAGTGTTGAAAGGGGCGGTACGTTTAAGTCCATTACTTGCGGTATATCGCGAGGTTGCCCCTTATCACCGGTAATCGCAGCGTATTACTTAAAAGCCTTAGATGAGCAGATGGCAGGTGACACCCGCTATTTTTATCGCAGGTACATGGATGACGTGATTGTATTGGCCAAAACCCGCTGGCACTTGCGCAAAGCGGTGAGAACCGTCAATCAACACTTTCATCAATTAAAAGTCGAGCAAGCGCCGGATAAAACCTTTATTGGTAAAATATCAAAAGGCTTTGATTTTCTCGGTTACCATTTTGATGGCAAACAATTAACCGTCGCAGCAAAGACGGTAGAAAAACACGTTTTACACTACAGGCAGCTTTATGAGCAACTAAGAAAGAAAAAAGCCACCTCAGATGAGATGGCTTTAGCCTTAGGTCAGTATGTAAAACGTTGGCAGCGATGGGTCAAGGCTGGCCTGGGAGCTAAGGATTACACCTCCATGATAAACGTAGCGTCTCCCAGTTCATTTGGGCTATCTAAAGCTATATATATATCTTAAATCCGTGACGCTAGCGGTGGATAACCGATACATGCAACGTGTGACAACAGCAACCACCCAATGATATTAAACGTAGCCAATGCCCTGCATTAGGGCAATGTAAACTATGTCATAGGCGTCATAAATTTGATACAGCTGTGAAGCTGTCTCAAAACCGATCTGAAGGCGGTTGAGGCTGCGGGGGATAGCATTCGCCGTTACTTGTACGACCGTACGAAATGTATGAACCCGGCTCGTACCAAATATCAGGCCAGGTGCAGCTTACCGGTGCGGGTGTGTAACAACTAACGCCAACCGTGCGAAGACTCACCGCGCCTATCGCATATAAATTCCCACATGTGACATCGCTCGTCGCGCCATTAACCGCGCCTTTCACATACGTTTCGCCACTAAATTTAGACCCTGCTCCAAGATTGAGCGAACCACCCAATATCCATGTGACAGTCGCATCGTCAACCAACTCAATATTAGCCCCAGCCCCAATAGTCATTGCCTCACTGGTGATTACCGTCACGTTGCCTCTTATTTCCAAATCAGTATTCGCCTGCAGATTTATCGCACTGTAGTGAACTGTTGTAGCATTGCCGAAAGTTCCAATATACGAATTGGACAGGTCCGTATTAGTATTGACATTGTACGGAGTTACTTCCCCTGTCCGCGCGAGCATAGTATCAATATTACTCATAGCAACTGCCATATCGTCGGCTTTCTTTATTTTGCCTGTTGCTGTGCCTGCAGCATTTTTCCAAGTTGTGTAGTCACCTGAATATTCCATTTTGCTACCCGCCCCACGGGTGACGACTCCTGCATAATCTTCGGCAACCATGTGACCCACACCGGCGCCCAATGTGATGGCTGCGCCAGCTGTTATCGTGCCGACTTGCCCATTGGCACCGACGACCACTGCGGCGCCCGCGTCAACGTCATGAGCGTAGGCGTTAGCCCCCACTCCCGCGGCAGCTCCAGCGTGGATTTGCTTAACTCTTGACGAGGCACCTGTAGTAACCGCAGCGCCAGCATAAATATCATTGACGGTCGTAAAGGCACCGATAGTAACGGCCGCTTGTCCAGCGAGATGTCCGCCAACATTGGGGGACGTCACATAATCAGGTTGTGCTGCTATATTCACCGCACCTCCTGAAATCACAGAATACGTGAGCATTTGGTCAGGGGTCATATCTGCAGCTTGTGCATTGGCTAAACCAGCGACAGACAAAGCCAAAGCGGTTAAGCATGTTTTTAATAATATGTTTTTCATCATCTACTTCCGTTTAATGTAATGTAATGACCCCATTGTGGGGTGACCATCGTGGGGTTAGATTTTTCCACCAAAAAATTTTACGTATTAATCAACGCTGTAGATCACAGTGAATAAGCGCTATTTTCCTGAAGAGGCAACAGCCTATACCTTCATATTAGGTACAATATACTGATACTGAGCCTACCGAAATTGCACACAATAATCACGCCAGAAATATTTATTCAATATAAAACAATGTGTTAGCTGAATTTTAATATTGCCAACATATGGAAGTGTAAAAAAACATGACTCATCCATTTGGATTAAATTGTCATGAGATTGCGCGTGCCATCCAAGGGCACTGCCATCACTTGATTTGCCGTGGTTTACTAATAAGGCGGTGAAAGGGTGACGATTGATGGCATGTCAGTCATGATGTTGACTGCCCAGTGTTTGATGGGTTGAGTCAGATATCATTTTACTGTGAACGGCTGCGATGAGCCAATTTTTGACTTTTACCGAGGTTACTCAACGACTCCTATGCTCAATCGCTTACCAGTCACGTTTTATTCAATCGTATGACCGCTTCACGCCCTGAGTCATTCAACAAGTATTTTATGCAGCTAAAAGAGATGAATTTCTCTCTTTTAACGCTTTTAAATATGTCGATTCATCGCTCAAAGGAGCCAGATGGTGCATAAAATACAACATCAAGAACATATTCTAATATTTGAAACAACACGAAAACACTGATCGTCTGCTTACATTGGTAAACGCTAAAATGTGTAAAGAATCCTGACAGTCCGTTGATCGCTCGAAGCTGCCAGTCAGAAAACGGCTGCAATTAGCACAAACCAGCAATTGTTTAAAAAGACCTTAATTTCCGCCATCTCAAATGCCGACCTTGGAGTTGCTGAGTCCTTAACCTGCTTCTTGCTTATATCTAGTCAGAGCAATTTCACCTAAGCCCTCAATTTTTTCTTCGTGATTTTCCAAGTACATGATTGCGAATTCAACACTTCCAAAAGCGTCATTCAACATTTTTTTGGCGTGTCGCCTTGCCTCATTTTCATCAGCTGAAGTTAGAATATACAGCCAAGTTTTGACTAGCATTGCAGGGGGATTATAACTATGTGACATGATTCTCATCCTTAAGTTGAATTATAAACCTAGGTTAAACCTGCTTAATCGTCAAATTGCACACTTCGTTTACCTTCGGTTTTACCACTTTTCTGAAGGATAAAAATTAGCGAATGAATACAATACAAAAAATAATGACGAAGTTAATATCAAATAAAATAATACTGTATATAATTACAGTATGTTGAAATTTATCCCAATTAAAGCATCCGCAGGTATCATCGGTTTTGAGTCTCCTGCGGCAGAATATACTCAGCTTAATCTTGATTTAGACCAGCTTCTCATAGACCACCCATCCGCAACTTACATTGGTTTTGCCGAAGGTGAATCTATGATGGGGGACGGTATCTTCTCTGGTGATTTACTGATTGTTGACCGTGCTCAAAATATTCAAGACCAAGATGTTGTGGTGGCAAACCTCAACGGGGTTTTTGTGTGCAAGAAAATTGACAAGGTACAGCGCTGCTTATTGTCTTCAGGTAAGAACCTACCACCCTATTATTTAAGGGAAGGGGATGAGTTTCAGATTGAAGGCGTTGTCACACGCTCAATAAGATTGCACCGTCCTTTCAAAAAGCAGCTCTAGTGTACGCATTGTGTGACGTGAACAGCATGTATGCCAGTTGCGAAAAGGTCTTTGACCCAAGCATTCGTAAAAAACCTGTTGTGGTGTTAACAAACAACGATGGTTGTATATGTGCCGCGTGCGGTATTGCCAAGCGTATGGGGATTGGAAAGAAGTTTGTACCTTACTTTCAGGTAAAGAAAGAGCTAGAAGCGGCTGGTGCTGTCATACGCTCAAGTAACTATGAGCTATATGCCGATTTAAGCCAACGCATGATGGATACCTGTGCACGCTTTGCCCCGGACATTAATGTCTATTCCATTGATGAGTGCTTTTTGTATTACGGCAAGCAGGCCAACGCGCCTAAGGAAGGTTGGGGAACGCTGGGGATGCAGATAAGAAAAGCCGTTTGGCGCGAAGTACGATTGCCTATCTGTGTAGGCATCGGCCCAACACCAACCTTAGCCAAAGTCGCTAATCATGCTGCTAAAAAAATGGAAGGGTTCAAAGGCGTGGCCGTTCTTGATACTAAGGAAATACGAAAAACAGTGCTATCAAAGATGGCTGTAACTGATGTCTGGGGTATTGGTAATCGCCTCGGTAGACGTTTAAATATGCTGGGCGTTAATACCGCTTGGGAATTGGCTAATAGAGACCCCACTCAAATTAGAAAAGAGTTCTCAATTTTAGTTGAAAACACAGTGCGAGAGTTAAACGGTGAAGTGCGACACACTTGGGATACAGTGCGTGGCGCTAAAAAAGAAATATACAGCACACGCAGCTTCGGACAGCGCATTACTGATTTTGAAGAACTACGAAGCGCCTTAGCCAGCCATGCTGAAGTTGTGGCAACAAAGCTACGCAAGCAGAAAAGTCTGACGAGTAGCATGACCCTGTTTGCAACTAGCTCACCCCATGATACTGAAGACTATTTTAGGAAGTCGTACTTTCATCACTTTGCTGTACCCACTAATGACACTCGTAATATTCTTAAGGTCATTGAAATTGCCATGTCGCAGCTATACAAACCTCATGTGCGTTATTACAAATGCGGGGTGGGTTTGATGGATTTACACAATGAAGAGCTATTTCAATACGATTTGTTCACACCCTCAAATGACAACACCAAACTCATGGCTTGTATGGACACCATCAACGCACGATATGGACGCTCAACAGTGCATATTGCAGCGAAAGGATTTGAGCAAAAGTTTGCTATGCGACGAGCTTTTTTGTCGCCGCAATACACAACAAAGTTGAGGGATATCCCAAAGATAATTTGTTAGCGCTTAAGCTTACATTTTAAGAGTAAATCGCGTCAACGATGACTGTCTGTAATGAGCGATCTGCGGTCATTGAGGGTTTTGCCTTTTTGGTGGAGCTATCGCCGTAAAGGGGGCATTAACGCCGCGTTCACCGGCTTGTCCGGTTCAACACTTTGTTTGGTCAATACTTCTCCACTCTTAGCCATTCCAAATGCTCGGACAAACCATCGAGGCCAGGAAACAGTCAAACCCGCGTTAGTCCGTAACGGTAAAGCATGAATTACAAATCCATCCATAACCAATTGGAACTTACTATTATTTTGATACTATCCGAGTAAAGCGTCACAGATGGGCATGAATGAACGGTGAA